>Ga0207671_10001401_pt1 | contig 28059 bp, 22 predicted proteins | sample KBSC24metaG_FD_184352 | JGI IMG/M metagenome (GOLD analysis project Ga0207671, IMG submission 184352) | Corn rhizosphere microbial communities from Kellogg Biological Station, Michigan, USA - KBS C2-4 metaG (SPAdes) (version 2) | ecosystem: Host-associated > Plants > Roots > Rhizosphere > Soil... | reverse complement strand
CATTCTTTCCGCTCAGCAGACCATCGCCCTGGACGCCGATGTGTCCGCGGATGCGTTGACCGCATTGAAAGGATTGGAAGCGCGGCCGCTGCTCCTGCCTGATGGGCGCGCGCTGACGCTCGACACCGGGCAACTGGTGCTTCGCACGAAAGATGCGGCAGGCAACCAGAAAGTGCAGTTGCCCGAGCAACGAGTCGGCGCCACTGCGGCGGCGCTGCCGGATGGGCGAGTGCTCATCTGGGGAGGCGCGGACATGAGCGGCAAACTGCTGCGCGATGGCCTGTGGTTTGATCCCCGCACTGGTGGCCTGGAGGCGGCGCAGCTTCCCGCACTTCCCGCCGGCGTGGGCCAGTCAATCGCGGTACTCAGCGACGGCCAGTTGCTGGTGACCGGCGGTTGGAACGCATCCAACCGCTACCTTGAGCAGGCCACGCTGTGGAATCCCCGTTCCGGCAAGGCACAGAACCTGGGTGTGCCGTTCGGGCCGCGCTACGGACAACGCGCGCTGCTACAAGACGACGGCACGGTGGTCTTCTGGGGCGGCATCGATGAGCAGTTGCACCCTATCACTGGCGTGCAGAGTTTCGATCCAGCGACCTGGCGGTTTGAGGCGAAGACCGGCCCCCATGCGGACGGCTCCGCGCTGAAAGTGGTCGCGACGCATCCCGGTGTGGATCAAGATGCCGTCGCTCCTGATGCACAGGTAGGCGTTCGCTTCAGCGTTCCGGTCGACAGTGCTTCTGTCTCCGCCGCCAACGTCTCGCTGATCGGTCCCGCCGGTCCGGTGAGTGCGAGCATCGCGGGTGTGCAGGACGGGCGGCTGGCCTTTGTCACCCCCGATGCGGATTTGCTGCCGGCAACGCACTACACCGTCGTCCTTTCGGGCGTGAAGGGTGGCAAAGGACAGGTACTTCCCTTCACCACCTTCAAGTTCACCACGGCGGCATTGGGTGCCGGGAACAAGGATTTCGCTGGACAGCAAGCCGGCAGTTCGAGCAATGCTGCGGCGACGAGCGCACGCGCCAATGCATCGTCGACAGCATCAGGCATCACGTACTACCGCAGCACGGGCATGGACAAGCTCGGCCACGCCGCAGCGGCGCGGGCCTGCCGTCCCGACGTGCTGCGTCGGCCGCGGCTGTGCCGGGACAAGAGCTACTTCGAGGATGGGGCTTGGTACCCAGGCCAGGACAATGTGGGAGGTCCTGACGGTGGCCATTGGCGTGTGAATGTGCCGGACATGGCGCCCGACGAACTTGTCGCGGCGTTCGCGCGCGACAAAAAAAACGCACAGGCGAAGGGCGCCGCCGCGACTAGCTCCATCGTCACGGGCCAGGTGCGCCTGGTCGACGGCCACGCCATCGGTCGCGTGCGCGTATCGGTGGGCAAGGCTTTTGCGTACACCGACGAGCATGGCAACTTCCTGCTGAGCGGCGTGCCGAACGGGCATCAGGCGCTTTTCGTCGATGGCAGCAGTGCGGACGACGCCGGCCATCGCTATGGCCAGTTCGAGGTCGGCATTGATGTCGACGGCGGCGAGACCCGCCTGCCCTATCGCATGTACCTGCCGCGCATTCTCGATCGCGACCGTATCGAGGTGCCGTCGCCCACCACCCAGGACATGGTGGTGACACACCCGGATATGCCAGGCCTGGAAGTGCATATTCCGGTGGGCACCGTGTTCCGCGATCACCACGGCAAGATCGTCACCGAACTGGCGATCGTGCCGATGCCGACCGACCGCTCGCCGTATCCGACGCCCGTCAACTTCCCGGTGTACTTCAGCCTGCAGCCCGGCGGCGCAGTCGTACAGAACGTGCACGCCGATGTCCCGCAAGGTATCACCTTGACGTATCCCAACTACGGCAAGGTCGCGCCGGGCTATCCGGCAGAGTTCATTGCCTACTCGCCGGTCGATGGGTGGCGCACCTATGGCAAGGGCCAGATCACGCCGGACGGAACGCAGCTGAAGGCAGAAAGCGGCGTGCGCTTGACCGCGATGACCGTGGCCAGCTGGAACATGGGCACCCAGCACACGGGTGACCCGAATGCGGCTAAGCCGGACGGCCCCTGCTGCGGCGATCCGGTGGACCTAATGAGCGGTACGCTGGTCGAGAGCCACACCGATGTGGCGATCAACGACGTCATGCCCATCAATCTGACCCGCCAGTGGCATGGCGTCGGTCATTCGGCCTTGATGGATGCATCCGCCACGCAGGACACACGCGGCTTTGGTGGCTGGCGTTCCAACTACGACATGTACGTCAATGGTGTATGGACCAACCCTGGCGTGCGATTGCCTGACGGCACCTTGCTGGCTCCATTCACGGCGATAGACACCAATCCCGGCAGTGACGCCACCTGGGCCTATAGTGGCAATGTTGCCAGTTTTGCAGGCGCGGTCCTGGACGCTCCCTTGGGCGGCTATCTGTGCGATTCCCCTGGGCTGGCCGAATGCTACATATTGGTCCTGACCAATGGTACGCGCTACTACTTCGATGCCTATAACGGCCTGTATGAAATACGCGATCGTTTCGACAACCGCGTGCGCATCGTGCGCAGCGGTGGCCTGATTCAGCAGATCATCTCGCCGAGTGGTCGTTACCTCACGCTTCAGTACAACAGCGACAACAACATCTCGCAGGTCACGGACCATACCGGCCGCACCTGGACCTACAGCTATCACAACGCAAAGTTTCCGGTAGCCGGCTGGTCGGCGGCAGGGCCTGGTAGCAATCCGCAGCAGGCCACGATGTACTTCCTGGATAAGGTCACTTATCCGGATCAGACCTTCACCAGCTACAAGTACAACGAGGACTTCACGCTGCCGTCGGGTGGCGGGTCGGGCTGCGCGGCGCCGTACCCGGGCACGATGACAAGCATGGTCGATCGCAATGGCGCGACGGTCATGACCAATACGTACTGCGGGGAGCAGGTGAGCAAGCAGGTGCTGGCCGATGGGGGCACTTATCAGTTTTCCTATGTTTCCGGGTCTGGGAGCAACGAAACCGATATCACTGATCCGTTGGGCAATCTCCGCAAGATCGTATTCGACCCGGCGACGGGCTACCCGGCCACCGATACGTTTGCCGCTGGTACCACATTGGCGCAAACGACCACTTACAATCGGAACAGTTTCGGTCAAGTGACGTCCGTTACGGACCCCTATAACAGAGTGACTAACTTCACTTTCGATAGTGCCGGTAACCCTCTGACGATTACCAAGCTCGCGGGGACTTCCAGCCAGGTGATGAGGAGCTTCACCTGGAACAGCGATGGTATGCCGCTCACGAGTACGGATGAGTTGGGTCGGACCACCAAGATGACCTATGTCGATGGCTGCCTTTCGAGCCGAACCGACCCCATGGGCAAAGTGACGAACATTCGATGTGACCCTCAAGGGCGCGTGGTGCAAGTCACTGATCCCTTGGGTCATACAGCATCATTGAACTACGTTGGAGGCGATCTTCGGAGCGCAACCGACGCGCTTGGCCGGCTCATGACATTCAACGTGGATGCACAGGGGCAAGTAATCTCAGCCAGCGATCCTCTAGGCAATACGGTCAGTAATACGTACGACAGCAATGGCCGGATCAAGACGCAGTTGGACACTCGCGGACAGATGACTAGCTACGGTTATGACAATGAGGGTCATGTCATGTCCGTTACGTTGCCAAGCAATGGCACCATTACTTACCAGTACGACGCGAGGTATCGCGTCAAGTCGCGTACGGATGCATTGAATCAGGTTGAGAGCTGGACCTACGATCCCGCGGGTAATGTGCTCAACCACACTGATCGAAAGAATCAGGTCACCGTGTACTCGCCGCGCGACGCGCTAGGACGCTTCACACAGGTGGCTTATGCAGATGGAACTACTGTAACGGCCGATTCGTATGACTCCATGGGGCGTATCCAGAAGCTGACGGACTCCGCCTTTGGGTCTGTGGTGCGAAGCTACGACGACATGGATCGTTTGATTAATGAAGCGTCGCCCCAAGGCACCATCGCCTACACCTACTATGCCAATGGGCTGAGAAAGACCATGGCCGCCGCCGCGCAAAGTGCGGTCAGCTACGCCTACAACGATAACAACCTGATTACCGCGATTACCCAGGGAAGCGAGTCGGTTAGTTTCACCTATGATGACGCAGGGCGCCGGCAGAGCGTGCGGTTGCCGAACGGCATTTCCGCCAGCTATTCCTACGACGAGGTGGATGAGCTTAAAGGCATCAGCTACGTTGATGGCAGCACCAATCTGGTTGGTGATCTTACCTATGCCTACGATGCGTCGGGACGGCGTATCGGGCAGGGTGGAAGTTTTGTTTCAAACAAACTAACGCCAGCCAGCGTTCAGCAAGCTGGATTCGACTTGAATAACCGTCAATCGTCCTTCGGCGGTCAAAGCCTTACATATGACAAGAACGGAAATCTTGTAGGCGACGGAAACTATACTTACGTTTGGAATGCCCGAGATCAGTTGGCGCAGATACGGCAGGGCGCGAGTGCGGTGGCGGACTTCAGCTATGATGCCTCCGGTCGCCGTGTTGCGAAGACGGTCAATGGTGTCGCGACGAGCTTTTTGTACGACGGAGCCAACATCGTTCAGGAGACTCAGGCGGGATCCGTCAATCCGGTGCTGACAGGGCTGCGTGTCGACGAGCGATTCGCGCGAAATGAGGGGTCTTCCCGCCGTTACTTCCTGGTGGATGCACTGGGCAGCACGATTGCGCTTGCCGACAGCAGTGCCACATTGGTTGCGCGCTATAAATACGATCCGTACGGCAATGTCGCGATGTCGGGTAGTTCGAGCAACCCATATCAGTATGCGGGTCGAGAGAATGACGGCAATGGCCTCTACTACTATCGCGCCCGTTACTACATCCCTGGCATGGCGAGATTCGCCAGCGAGGATCCCATGGGACTCATCGCAGGAGCCAATGGATATGCGTATGTGCAGGGGAGTCCCATGCGCTATACCGATCCCTATGGCCTTTGGGCATGGGGCGATCCTATTAATCAGGACGTAGTGGATGCCGTCACAGGTTTTGGCGATGGCATCAGTCTTTTCGGCTTCAGTCCCAGTCGTTACATCCGGGAGGGTTGGGATATCGATGGTGGAGTGCAGCGATGCGCTGGCGCGTACCAGGCGTCACGTACCGCGGGTGAGTGGTACACCTTGCTGATTCCTGTGGCCGGACGTGTGGGATACATTTCTCGCATCGCGGCCATACCTCGTACCGTCAATACATGGCGAGAGGCGTTCGTATTGAGGTCTGCCTTCAAAGCAGAATACCGATCCATACTCCGCCCACTGATCGAGATGTTTGATCGCGATGCAAGCATCGCAACTATTGCTCTGAAAGTCGAAAAGTATGGAGAGGCTTATGCTATTGCTCGAGCGGGTGTCGCAAACTGGCGATGGAGTACTGCCGTGTTCGGCATGGGCGGGTTGGGTATGTTGAACCAGATAGTCTCCTCTAGTAGCGATTGCGGCTGTACTAATTGACATGGAGATACGTTGACATGGTGGCGCTGATATTCAACATCGCAGGCGAAACGCCGTTTTCGGCAAAGTATTTCCTCCTGGAGGAGAATGGATGGAGGAGCACCGCAGAGATGATCAATGCAGCCGGTCTTCTGGGAGTTGGGTCGACTGTCTTGGTAATGCGCGAGCAACGGCTTATCAAGAGCCTCTTTGCGATTTACTGGGACGGGGCTCGTTGGGTGGTTTTTGATGGTGATAGCCACGTTGGGATCGAAGGTATGCATGTAACCTGGAATAAGGGATGGTGGTTCTTAGGCTTGTTTCAGCGTGCCTCGCTGGTGCTTGATGGCCCTGCCATGCATCGCACTGTCGTCTATTTAAGGCCTACCCTAAGACACTGGTTTGTGGGTGGCTGGAAGCTCGATGATATAGATATCGGCCGCATGATTGCCGATCTGGTTACTGATAAGCATGCTCGAGAGCGAGTGCTAAATGGCCTGCTGAAGCAGGTCGCTTGAGTATTTTTGTTTGATCCACATTGGTTGAGCCGAGTTATAGAGGGCCTGCGCCAATTTTTGAGGGTAATGATAATGAGGCTGTCGCCACTGGCGCCGTTGTTTATTGCGCTGACTACAGCCTTACTCGCGATGCTATTTCAGCTTGGAGAGAAGAGGGGGGCTGTGGCTGATGTATATGGCATGCCAAAGGCGCTTCGTATCTTCCTGTGGGGTCTGACATTGGTTGGAATAGCTGGATTGGTTGCGGCGGCGTACTTCGAGGTACAGTTGCGGCCGTTCCAGTGGTGGGCAGGAAGCGCGATGGGCATCGCATTCGTCGCTATGTGCGCTTACATGGATCGGTATTGCGTAAAGTTGACGGATTCGGCTCTTGAGGTGACGGAGTTTTGGACGGAACGTATTCCCTACTCATCGATCAGCTCCATCGAGGTGGGCTCTTCGGGGAGAGGTACGGATCATCTGGTCGTTGTCATTAATGGATCGGGGCAGCTAGTTATTTCCGGGTATTTAGGCTGCTTCGATGACTTGACCTCTAAGCTCAAGGCGCGGCTTGCTCTGGCGAGAAGTAGGAAGGGCACATAAAAGGGATTCACGTGCTGAGCCGGATCGGCCATGACGGATTACTGCCTCATCTGAGCGGGTGGACGCTCCAATCGGCCGGGAGACGCGAGTACACGGCCCTCTTGAGGGCGGCCCCGGCCACATGTTCGATGATGACCATAAACATGCCTAACCGCCGGCGATCATCTGAGCCAGTTCTTGGGCCGGCATATGGAAAGCTGTAAGGTTCATTTTCGACCCGAAGCGGACAAGAATAAGGAGTGAGGGGATGGGCGAGAAAGGGCTAGGGATTCAACTGGCTGCCAGAACCCTTAAAAAGCTGGGAATCTGCTTTGCCCTGGTTCTTGCATACCTCTTTGTTTCGATGCTTGTGCCCTTCAGCAGCCTCATGGCTATCCTCTTATGGGATAGCGCTGCAGCGGTGGCTTTTGTGTTGGCGACGAATCGCCTCGTTGGCCGATCGCCTCTCTTCATTCCAAGCGTCGTACTCTTAGTTACGGTGGTTTTTCCGTTCATTATCCTCTGCCTAATAGCTATGCCGATGCATCACTCTTGGCAGGAGTCTGCCAAGGCCGTGGCTATCAGCATGCTTACGCTAAACCCCTTTTATAGTCTGTATAAGCTCGTTCCAGTGGGTGCAGCTGTGGGCTTCGGTTATTTCTATAGGGGGCGCCTAGACGTCTCTTCCGGAACCATGGCGGAAGGTCGGAACTCAGTCCAGTGACCACTTTTCCTGGCTAGCCCAGATGTTCCGTAAAGTCCGCTTTCGATCCATGGCGGACGATGTGGTTTCGATGCCGTAATTCATCGCTTAGCGTGAGCACAGGAAGCAACCAGTTGCGTTGGTGGTCGCCTTGCTGGCCTGGGCGCAGCCTATCTCGCCGCAGCGCGCGCGGTCGCCCCTCTCCTCCCCTGCACACTCCCTCATTTTGATGCAATGGATGCGATGGCGTCGAACCAATCCATGCCTGAAGTTGCGGAAGACTCCCAGGAATTGACGCGTGATGCAGATTAATGCCGGCCAGGCGGGCCCTGTCTTACGACCTATCAAACGCCAGAGGATCTTGCGGCGACCATAGATGATGTGCGTGCGGGCATTGGGATGAGGCGGGGCGGGAGCTGGAACCGGAGGCTAATAAGAGATGTCCCGATTCAATCGTCGGGCTGCTTGCCTCCGCCGTCGGCCCGGCTTTTCCACTTCATCATGATCTGAGCGAAGAGCAGACGCGTCGGCACGCACGTCATGCTTTTATTCGTGGATGCCTGCCAATGGGCATCGTTGCGAATGGCGGCACTGATGTCCTTGACGCTTTGTTTGTAGGCAGCGATAAGTGCAGCGTCTCCATGTAACTCCTCATCCGCAAGTTGCTTAAATGCTACAAGCTGCTCCATGGGAACGCTGCATGCCTCTTTGCCAATTGCATATTGACCACCAAGCTGGTTGGCGCGATCAACACCCGTCATAGGTTCGCTGGCAAAGCCATGCGAACTGAAAAGCGCCAGAGCAAAGGAAATGGCCACGCTGCGCACAGTAAAGATTCGCAGGATACGCGCGCGGACGAAGTCCATTTCTTTCCCCAATTATTAGGTTCAAGTCTTCAGTTTACTTGAAAGAGCGTTGGACATACCTCGCGGCGCGCCCCTGATCGCACCTTAGCAAAGGACCTGGTCGTCCGTGGTGTGCAGATCGTCGGCGGCATATCCAGAAGAGGCCGACGCACTAGGTCGTCGGCGAGCTGATAGCCAGTCCGTCGCAAATGAGGCTTCGTTCTGGCGGGAGTGCTTGGATGCAATTAAGACCAAGAGGGCCCAAATTTGGTCAAACCTGGATGCCTTCAGTGACGCCATCTTTGGAGTTCACTATGTCAGGGTCGGGCCTTGCTTCAACTATCGCCCCTGATTTCATAAGTACTCAGTGAGTGGGCAGCTTCTCGACAAAGTCATACGAGTCGATTTGGCCTGGAGCTAGGCGCATCACCGCGGCGGGCGCCGCGACTGACGCATACCAGGATGCGTGTGACGAAACGCGGATGGCTACACTCCATTCCCCGTCGGCGCGCCGAGTCGAATGAGGCAGCTCCGTGTCGGATGACATCCACGTTCCGAACCAGTGGAGCCGCTCACCCAGTGCCACGCCGGACAGCCAAACAACATCGGTGCCATCCTGCATGTCACGGCAGAACAGGATGCACGAATGGCCCCAGGCCTTTTTGGCCAGGACCACTAGTGATGCAGGTAGGTGACGCCAATGCGTGCGCGAGCGACCTATAAGGCCATCTACCGTTGTCTCAATGCGCGAAGCCATGGGCGCCGCCGCCTCAGTCACCTCATCCACCAGGCGATTCAGGCGCGCGATGAGCTCTCCACGATCCAGCGCCGGCCGCTGGCTGAGGCGGCGCGAGGCCGTTACATAGGCCGCACGCAGTGGATCGACCGATGCTGGTGTGCCGGCGTGCATTTCCTTTAGTGAGGCATGGATGGGCTCCGTACGGACGTCCGCCGGCAGGGAAGGCGACGAGGATGCAAGGCGAGACGCTACATCGTCACCAAGCCAAGGGTCTGGTGGCACTTCTTCGCCCGTCGGGCGCCCGTATTGATACCGTACACGGCGCCGCTGCTGATGAGCGAAGTACTGGCGAAGATGAGGCAGCCATGGAGGTGCTGGCGACCCTTCTTTCATACCAAAGAGGCTCATGCATTCTTGCTCAAACGCTTGGCGGTAAGCCGCTTCGGCGAGAGAGAACAGCCGGTGTTCGATCGCTTCGGGGCGGGGTGCCACATGATCGCCGTACTTCCAGAAATAGAAGGCCAGTGACCGCGCCACAGCGCGCAAGGTCACCATCTCCGCCCCAAAACCTGCGGCATGGTCCAGCATTTTGGCGTAGGACCAATCCGGCAAGGCGTGCCCATTCCCAAAGTCCAACAACTCCGCGGTGAGGCTGACGTTGGAAGAGAATACGCCGCCATTAGTGAGGCGATGGACCTGCGCATAGGCGATTTGTTGAGCCATCCGGATGATCCATACGTCCGGCGCGACTGCGCACCCTCCGGGTAGGGAGTCTCCAAGCCAGGCACGGACCATCGCCCGTGTCCGTGCAACATCGTGCTGCTGAGAGGTTCGCCCAGAAGGCGTGCCAGACGCCCCTGCACGAAATAGCGGTGCCCGTTCTGCATGGGCAGGGCGCAGCACACAAGGGCGAATAAGCAGCCCACGGCGCGCCTGCCGCGATCGGAGGCCCTGAGCATCGGGATCCATGAAGGAAATGCCAGCATCCAGAACCGCGATGACTGGTACGGCGCCCCAGGGAAATTCTGCACCCGCGACTTCACTATAAACAGCCTCACGCAGGCATTCCTCTAGCGTCGCGCAGCCATGCGCGTGGCCAGGCATCGCGCCCACACCTACCAAGGGCGTGGGCCCAATTCCCTTGGCGCTGAATCGTCCCGCGATGCCGCTGCGACCACCGCCACCGTGTGGCGTCGTTCCTTCGGTACTGCCGTACCTGTCCGAATGGAATATTTTTGAACCACCCATTGCTCCGGGCGCCGCGCCATCGACGACCACGTACCCAAACTCCGCGAGCAACCAGCGCTCGACACGTTCGCGCTCGGTCGCGTCGGTGACATCGAGTCCATGTTGCAAGAACCAACGCACGTTAAGCCATGCCACCTGCGCCGCCATGAGGCGGCGAGCGGTAAATGGCACCAGCAGTGAGGTGCTCACCTGGGCAAGGTCAGCGATGCCCCTATGTAGCATCGCGATCTCGTGGGAGCGAAAGAACTCGCCAATGACTGCCGTCATAGGTCAGACGCGAACTCGCCGACGCATCGTCTTGCGTATCGATCCATCGTCATGCCGCCGTAACCAGCGTACCTCACCACATCCACCCAGCCGGGTCAGCGCTTCGCGGAGGCAATGCCTTACATCATGGTTGATGACGACAAAATCCATGACCCAGAGGCGATCGCCTTCATTCCACTCACTCAAGTGAAAAAGCACGGCTGGATCGTGCAGAAGTCGCCCCTCAGCATCCTCGGCCAGGTATGCCCATGTCATGTAACCCACGGTATTGCCACCTGCATCGCTAAAGAGCTGGTACTGATCATGCAGGATCGGTGGCCGGATCCATTCGTGGATGCAAGCAATCGGGTACTGACAGTACGAAGGCGATCTCATCATCACAGACGTAATCGCCCCCAGCGCGACAACATAGTCGAGCTTGGCTTTCCCTGGGAGCGGGGCGGTAAACGATGCCAGCGGGGAGACGGTCAACACGTATCGCGCCTCAAGAGCTGGTGCAGATACGCGGCTCCTGCTTGAGAAGAGGTTGGTGGTCAAAGGACTTATGGAACAGAGCCTGCGCCTCCTTGTCGGCTTTTGCCGCCTGATCGGGGGCAATCATGGGGCCTTGACTCATCCGGGGCATTAAAAACACGGCATCACTTTGATTTCGCAGCATCTGAGCGTAAGCCCCCTCCGCACCTAACTGCAGAAGGCGATTCATCAAATAGGCCTGGTACGCGTCATCCTTCGTGATCAGCTTTAGCGGATTCCACTCATCTGTCGCGCCATGGCGGGCCAAGAGCGCCACAACGCGCCAATCCCCCCTGGCTAATGCGGCATTGATGTATGCCGGCGCGTTATGCAAATAGTCCTCGACGTCCTGTTGCGTAAAAGGCATTTGCTGCCCACCACTACGGAACTGCCCTTGGATATAGCACGCCTGAGCATCAGGGTCTCCGGCCGCCGCCGCGGCCTTGGTTACTTCGTAAAAGTGGCGCGGCGTCGCAGCGGCATCCGAACAGTTTTGCAGGTCGCTTGCCGCCTCATCGAGATCCTTCTCGATTCGCTCGCAGCTCTTGGCGGTGGCATCCCCTTGCTTGGCAGCCGATGCGCGACACGAGTCCGCCACGCTTTTTGACGAAGAAGCTCGGATCTGCGCGTAGTAGCATTTGGCACCCTGACCAAATTCTTGGTGCGCCTGAGCAAGGGTCAAATGAGAAGCTACAGGGCCGGCACCGGATTGGATGGGAGCGGCACCAGAGGGGGACTCACTGGATTCCGGTCGCGCCGTGGCCGAAGCTACGTCATGCAAGGCGGCAGCATGGGCCGGAGGGGGCGTCGGGCGCCAATATCCCCAGGCGGTTACGGCCACCACGACGGCACTCGCTCCCAGAATGGTCGTTCGTACAACACTCATTGCACACCCCGCTATCTACAGTCCGCCACACTTTGCGCCGTTGTCAGCCTTCCACGCATTCATAGTTTGCGTGCCAATCGCGTAGGCATCCATGGCGCTTCCATCCCCACGATGATCCGCGCCCCATTGATGCGCCCATTCGTGGGCAATATTCTGGATTAAGTACGCCATACTTCCTCCGGCGCCTGGGAGGAAAATCATCGAAACACCACTCGTAGCACCGGGACTATCGGTCACGCCACCGATCATAGCCGCCCCGGGAACCGGCTGAGTATCTGACAGCGTCTGGTAGTGATTGCCAGCGGCATCGCTCCAGCCGTAATTCGAGACGATGTAGGTCCTGAAATAGGGTTTGGGCCCCGAATTCGCCGGCAAATAGCCCACGCCTGGCATATAGGCCTTGGCGCAATCTAAGCCATGAAGGTTCCAAGAGGTTTGAACGCCACCCCAGGTGCCTATCATCGTGGGCGCGTTACCCACATTCAGAAATCCACCCGTGTACCAACCGAAGTTCATCGAAACCGATGAGCTGGTGTAGTAACCATATACGTTGACCGTACTCATAACAGCAGGCTCATCTGCGGATGTGCCGTTCGTCGCTGCAAGGGCAGCTGCGAACACGAGTAGTTCTGCGGCGGCTAGTTTCCTCACGCTCCCCTCCTTGCTACTCCATTAACCCCTTTCAAGATACGAGCGCGACGAGAAGCCTTTGGCTCTCGCCTCACGAGAATCAGGAACGGAAATTCACCCGGGCCGGCAAAACGGCATGACGCCGGCGCCGGTACGATGGAAGCTTGTGCTCGAGCTTGATAGTCCCCCGGCCTGTCCCAGTCCCTGGTTGCACAATGTAGATCTCCATTCTCCGATACGCGCCGCAACCCTTGGGCGTCAGCCTCTACTTCATGGAAGAGGCGCCCATCTCTTGCCGAATGTAACGAGTTGACGTGAAGGAGATGTATACATCAGACAAAGTCATTGCAGAGGTCGCCCGAGTTCAATGAGGTAGTCACTGATTCGGGTATACCTGTCCAGGTGTGAGGTCACCCCCTGGCCAGTGCACTCTCTTTCCTCACTATTTGATGCGATGGATCCCTTGGATCAAGAATAAAAAGATTGGAATCAAGGTCTGGCCGGCCATCGCTATCTTGCTGCGATATGGCGCGCGCTTGCTCGTTCCACATGCGGTAGCCGCGTTCGCCGTTGGAGTGCCCTGGCGTGCATTGCCTAAGCGTGTGTCTGCTTCCGGCTTAACAGGTCCGGAAGCGAACATAAGGGAGCGAGAATGAGGCGGAGGGCGGGCATGTCTTAGACGATCCGCGTTGGTGCGAACTGACGCATGCCTATGGGATGGCCGGAGACAGACGTCTCGGTGCTTCTTCTTCATTTGCTGCCATACCGCACGTCATCAGTGCACTCGCGTGCGCTTCAGCAAAAGCAGACCCCACCTACTTTCAATTTACCGCATGAATGGAATTCCGCCGTGTCTGTTGGGCATAAAGTCCCCGGGGAACTGGTGGACACCTATGAGTCGCGGCTGCCATTCCTAGTGGCCGAAGCTAGTCGGCGTCCTTCGTCGGATGATGATCGAATAGGCTGGCCAGCATCGATACCAAGTGTGTGGCAAAGCCGCCTGCGCACCCTCCGGGCCTTCGAGTAGGATTCACAGGCGTTTCACGCTGGGCTCGGTGTGATCCCGACTTTCGAGCGGTACACCACAAGGATTGGGCAAGGGGAAGAACGATGCGGGTTGGGCCAAGGGCGGACGCCCTGATTCGACACTTTGCACTCGGCGCGTTGTATTGCGCCGCGCTGTTTCTCATTAGCAAAGTGACTTTTACCCACTGGATCATCGTTACCGGTTTTCATCTGAGTGCACTGCTTCTGGCGCGATACCGCTACTGGCCGGCGCTCGCACTCGGCGGTTTGGTGCGCATGGCCTACGTGAGCATCGACTGCTATCCGCAATATGGCGCTGTGTGGGCAACGATAAACTTGGTGCCGGCGATTGCGTATTACATGCCCGTCGTGTGGGCCTTCCGCCAGCGCGGGCTGCTCTTTCCAAGGCAAGGGACATTTCAGGTCGTTGGCCTTGTCCTGTGCTCCTTCGTGGTGGCGACGATGGCTACGGGTATCACGCTGGGCCAGTTGCGCTTTACCCCGCTGCCACCGAACTATGTCCTTGACTACAGCCAGGTGGTGCCGCGGCTGGTTCTGGGCAATCTGCTCGGCGTGCTGACGATTGCACCCACGGCGATGGTTCTCGCCCAGCTAGCGACTGAGGCGCGCGGCCAATGGGATGTCTGGCTTCACGAGGTGGCGGATAGTCGGCTCCTGTTCGAGACCGTGTTCGTGGCTATTCCCGTGATGCTGTTCGTCGGGTGGGCGGGTTTCCAGGACGCACAAAGTCGTCCGGTCGCGCAGATGGCGATGTTCCTGCCGGTCGTGTTTTTGGCGCTCCGCCATGGCTGGAGGGGCGCGGCGTTGGCCGGCACGCTCGCCAGCGTGGGAATCATGTTGTTGATGCCGGCGCAGGATGATCCGAACACGCTTCAAGCGGAGGTGCTGGTGGCACTGGCTATCGCCACTATGCTGCTTGTCGGCGAGCATGTGGCGGGACTTCATCGGCGGGCGGAGCAAGAGCGCATGGACTCGCGCATGGCCATGGCGCTCGCGCAGCGGAATGCGGAGCTGGGTGAATCGCAGCTCCGCAGTGCGGCGGTCTCGCTTGAGCGTACGCGCGAAGCGTTTGATGTGATGTTGAGCCACCTTTTTTCCCGGGTGAGTTTCTACCTGCCGGCGGCGGAGGATCGCCGTTATCGTCGGCTTGCCGAGGCGGCGAAGGGCGAACTCCATCTCTTGAGCGATGCCATGCATCCGCTGATGTACCGCGATAGAGGGCTGCCGGGGATGTTGGCGCAGGGTGCCTTGGCGAGACACCTTGGGGCGGCCGGGATCGCTTTCTGGTGTGATGTGCGGGGACCAGCCAGCGTGTTTCCACCAGCGATGCACCTCGCTGCTTATCGCCTCATCTGCGATGCCGTTACGGACGCCTGCACGGAACAGAACGTCAGCGAAGTATTGGTCAAGGTCCGCTGCGGGACGCATCGCCCACTACGCATGACGATGCTGGTGCAAACGGTCGGTGACGCGGAGCGCTTGGCGCACATTGGCTGGGAGAGGCTTCTGCCGTCCCTGCGGCTGCTGTCCAGCGGCCAGGGCCGACAGGCTATTGAGGACCGCGCAGCGACCTATCAAGGCTCGACGCGTGAGCGCACGTTGCCTCACGGTCGGCGGCTCATGATCTCGCTACAGCATCCCGGCCAACCCCACGCCTAGGTGGAGTTGGCCCGTCCTTTTACTGCACCTTGATATTGCAGGTGACCGGGTCGCCACAGGCATCGGCGGCGCGCAACTGCATGGCGCCGTTGGAGAGAGGCGTCGCCATGATGGCCGTGGTGCCATCGTTGTAGACCGGCTTGGGCGCAGCCGCGGGTTGTGTCGTTGCCGGAAGGGCGGCGGGTTGGGATGGCGTGTCGACGAGATTCGCGTACCGGCCCATGGGAAGCGTAAGGAAGATGCCCCCAGCGCTACCGACGCTGCCGAGTACGTTCCCATTCGCGTCATTGACCTGGATGTACCGAACCCCGCCAAAGTCGAAGACGTAGACATGGAAGTTGGGATTCGTGCTCACGTCGGGCGCATTGGGCCAGGCCTGGCCAAGTCCGTTGGTGGGTGACGCGGCCATGGCCGTGCCGGAAAGGCCGGCGACGAGGCCGACGCCGAGGACTGCACGTGAGAGCAGGTGCATATAACGCGACCCTTTTTGGGTGGATGAAATCGGCCGATCTACAGATACCGGAATCTAGCACTGAGGTGTGAAAGTGGCATGAGCAGCCCTCGCCGGTCGCCGGTGGCGTTCTCCGGCGATTGAAATGGTCTGAGCAGGGGGCCGGGGTGAGGCCCAGACAGGCGCGTGTCGCGGCCACGGCCCTGGGGTCAATGCATGAGCAAAGAGGGGTTGCCCTCAGCGCGCGCGGTCGTCCCCCCTCCTCGCCTGCGCACTTCTTCCCTCACTTTTGATGCAATGGATGCAATAGCGACGAGTCTGGCCAAGCTTGGGGCGGAGGGGAATTTCTATGAGGTGGTGTGTGATGCAGATTGATGCACGCCTGAAGCGAGCCCTTGGTTAGCTCGGTCGAAGACCAGACAGGGAATCTCGCGACCGTGGAGGGTAATGTGCGTCCGCCCGCGGTACTGCGGGGTCCTGGACAGAGCGAGAAGGCGGTTCGTCCTTGCCTTGCCGGGCAAGGGATGGCCACGACGGAGCGCGGCAAGCATCGCGTCGGTGAGGTTGATGGCCAGCTTGTCCGTACCACGGCCGTAGTCCGTCATTTCGCCGATGTCGATAAGTTGGTCAATCACGTGCCACAGCTCGCGCACAGCGGGATCATTCCCATTGGGCGCCTGCTCGTACATGGCGCGGCGGACTTTTGGTGCCACCTCGAGCAAAAGCCAGCGCACTGGATCGTCGGTGACGTGATAACCCGCGAGGCTCGCGATCGACCATAGCCCGTCATCGTCTATCCATGGGTTGCTATCGCCACCGGCCAGCTGGCGTAAGCGCTGGGGATGGCAGGCGGTCACGAAGGCGATCGCCTCATCGGGCGACGGTCGGCCCAGCAAGGTACACAGGTCGGCCAAGTCATACCAGGCGACCGTGTCGATCAGTCGAGCCCGTAAGGGGTGGTGCTTGTAGGCAAACGCCAAATCAGTGACACCCATGCAAACCTCTCTATATATGGAATGACCATCGACAAGATGATCGTCACGCATCACGCCAAGGGCTGCCCCATCGCGGTACTTAACTCCTTCATGTGCCCTCGTAGTTGCGTAGCCATCATCATCATGAGCGTTTGGACGTGATCGTGAGTGACCACGCCGGCATGAAGGCCAGCCGCCAGGCTCGCGCCCAATGTATCGATAGCGTCCACGTGCTCCATCACCCGCGCTAGAGCGTCAGCAATATGACTGTCTTTGTCTTTCACCATGCAACTCCTGCCAATCGTCGCCGAGCGCCGTGAAAGCAGTGGCTGTCGCGCGCGGACTCCGCTTCCGCCGGCGCTTCGGCAACAGGCCTGTCGCTCATTCAGGGCGTGCTGATTCCTGGGGATTGCCGAACGAACGCCCGATTTTCGGCCTGATCGAACATGAAGGAAGCCACGTCGGCTCGGGATATCCCCAGCGAGTGCCTGGTATGGCCGTATAGCCCCACATTCAAACGGTGAGATGCCGGCAGATCCTTAAGCAGAGCCACCCGGACCATGGTCCACTCCAGCGGCGACGCCCGCACCGTCTTCGCCATGCCAATGATGTCCCGGTAAGAACTCGGCATGAAGAGCCGGATCAGTTGCGCGGGCGCCTTGATCTTCCAATCAAAGCCGTCGCCCGGATCCGCCGCCGTACCGGTAGAGATCGCGATGAAGCGAGTGACATGTTCTTCCGTCATGGCGGTGAGGATAGTTTCAGTCGCCCGAGTGATGGGAAGGTTCCTGGGGTGGCTGGGCGACGTGGGGCCCAGGGCCGAAAGCACCGTATCCGCGCCACGAACAGCCTCCCGCACTAGCGCTCGATCCGTCAGGTCCCCGCTGATGATGCGGATATCGGCGTGCTGAAAGGGGCTGCCCGATCGCGCAAACACCGTCAGCTTGATGCCGCGACGCTGCCCTTCGTCGATGAGGTACCTGCCGGTTTTTCCGGTGGCACCGAAAAGCGTGATGTTTATGTCGGTCAGCCAGGAACAGGACCGTCGGCGCGATGACCCGCGACCAGGTGTGTCGCTGCACCCGGTGCATAGGGGGAATGAATGTCGCGAGCGGTGTTCTGCGTCAGGAACGACACCGACAGAAGCGCCAGGCCAACGAAAGCCGGCAAGGCTTCCTTGGGCTTATGGACGCCAACGTGTGCCCCTGCCGCGAGGATGAGATGGAAGCACATGCCCGCATAGGCAAAGTCACTCAGCGCCACGTGGAGGCGAGACAGAATCATCGCCACCGCAAGCAGCTTGATGGCCGCAAGGATCGATACGAGATAGCTGGGATAGCCAAGGTCGCCGAGCGCCTGGCGAACCCGGTTCCGCTTCGTGATGTACATGACGGCGGATGTCAGATAAAGCAGGGACAGCAGCGCCGTGCTGATCCAATAAACGTAGTTTTCCACTGCGAACTTCTCCTCGGATCGGTATATGGCTTCGACATGAACTAGGATCTGAGCCAACATGAAAATCCGCAAGAAGGATGAATTAATGACGCCTAGTATGGAAAATAAGACTAATGGCGACGAAGAGATCAACATGCACGAGGAGATGCGTCGCGCCTTCGCGTTGCTCTCGGGCAAGTGGAAGCTGGAAATCATGTGGTTGCTCAACCAGCGGATGTATCGCTTTGGCGAGCTGCGGAAAGCCATTCCTGGGATTACTCAGCACATGCTGACTGCGCAGCTTCGTGAGTTGGAGTCAGATGGACTGGTGTCGCGCACGGTTTATGCCGAAGTACCGCCGCGAGTGGAGTACGAAATTACTCAGAAAGCTCGAGGGTTGGGACCCGCCATGGAGGCGCTCACCGCCTGGTGGAATGAGTACGGAAGAACGGTGCCTATGAAGCAGGCGAGGCGTGGTCGTAAGGTGAGTCGCACACCCTAGGTGCGGACATCCCGGTACCGTTTTCCATGGATGTCTGTTGCTAGGTGTAACGATAATTATCGGGCGCGTGCGAACACTTTCGGTGAGGGTGCAGGCCAATCGATCACGATCAGCAAAGCATCATCTTCGCTACGTAGCCATTGGTCCCGTGATCATGGCGAATCGGCATGTGTGATTAACTCAGTCGGTTTTGTGCAGAGGGCTCGTCAGGGTAAGGGCTCGACACGTAGCCCCAGAATGCCGTCCGTCGCGGCTGCGACCTTGGTCAAAAAATGGACTGAGCCCCGGGGCAACTCGATCGAAGGGCAGACTGGGAATCTAGCGACCGTGGTGGATGCTTTCCCAATGCTTCGGGTATTGGCTGACCGCTTATACGTGAGTAGCCGCCGTGGGGGGGGCTTCGCCTACATGAAGGCCTTCAATCCGCGGATGCCCTGGTCGATGTAACGCGCCTGGAATTGTGCTTACTGCTGAGCCGGGTCATCCATATGGCGAATCGCATCGTAAGCTGCCTAGAGAGATCTAGGTCATCGGCAACGATACGCGACGCGGCGGTGAGGGGTATAATTTCGGGTACAAAACGGGCAACGCACAGGGATGAAATGAACGCAGTGCCGGGTGATACCTCGTACGGGAGAACGCGCTTTTTTCAAGCTTGTCGTGGCGTGTTTGAAGGCGGAGGAACTAGAGGCGCCGCACACGTCGGTGCCTACCAAGCGGCCATTCAGAGTGGCGTCCATTTCTCTGAAGTGGCCGGTACTTCAGCTGGATCAATTGTTGCCGCACTAGTTGGTGCTGGAGCATCACCGGACTATCTACTGAAGACCGTTGCTGGCCTCAGATTCTCCGAGCTTCTTTCCGATCCAGAGCGTCGAGTGGATACCCCTTGGGTCGCGCAGTTTGCTGGGCTGTTTCTTTTTGGCAAGTACCGGATTCTCAGGAGAATCGCCAGGAAAGGTTCAGCCTATTCTTCGAAGAAAATTCAGGTGAAGGTAGATGATTGGCTCTCAGAGCTTCTTCCTGGAGTAGACCGGCCGATCAAGTTCAAAGATCTCCCGTTACCTACTTGGATCGTGGCCACTGATCTTTCGGGTCGCCGTGCCAAGGTCTGGAGCTCAAAGGACACGCCGGATGAAAGCGTCGCTTTTGCGGTTCGCTGTTCGTGTTCTATACCGCTGTTCTTTGAGCCAGTAGAGGCCGGAGTCGACCTTTACGTCGATGGTGGAATGCTCAGCAATTTACCCTCGTTTGTGTATGCCAAGGAACGACAAGATCCACAAGCCCTTGGCGGGCGCATTCTAGGTTTTCGCCTCGAGGGAGGGAGGGAGAAAACTTCCCAGCGAAATATCCGCTGGATTGTTATGCGGCTTATTGAGACCGCGATAAGCGGATCCACGAAAATCCAAGGCGAACTGATTGACAACGTAAGTACCGTCGCTATTCCGACTGGAAACATATCCAGTACAAATTTCGACATATCTCAAGGTGACGTGGATTTCCTTCTTGAATCGGGGCGATCTGCTGTATCGGAGTTCATCAAGAACGAGCATGCCAAGCTTGATGATGCGTTGATGCGTGATGTCGCTCGCTATAGTGATGACGAGCTTTTCGATGACCTTACACGTGAGATGTGCGTTCCAGGTAAGCGAATGGTTGTGGCATGTGACGACACGAGATGGTATTGGGCACTGTTCCCGTCTGTCTTGCATTGGGCGTTCAATGGTGCATCGATAGATGTGTTGATCCAAAGTGGTGGATTCAACGAAAGAGAGAGACATCGCCAAGAGCTGATGAAACGGCTAGGGGTGAGGGTCATTATTGCGGAAACGATCCCTTTCAAGGGATACATTTTGAATCGCGTGGATGACCGGCATGATGCGGCGTTCATATCTCACATTAGCGACACGCAGTATTCCCCCTTCGGGGCCGTGTATGTCGGGGTCACCCATCGTCCCGTGATTCAGGGAATGACCCGCTTGCTCGAGCAATGGCTAGTTACTACGTCTGCTTTGACACCGAGGCTAGAGCTTCGACAGGGTAACGCACAGATACTTATTGATCTATTTAAGAAGGGGGTGAATCAGTATGCGGATTCACGTGTCACCATCGCGTTGGAGCAGGTGAGGCTGCAGCAAGCGTCTAAGAAGGTACGCTTGATCGTCCGGCGCATTCGTTCTTACAAATATCGGCAAATCGAAGCGCTGGTCAGGCTGCACGAGAAATTTGATATACCTTTCGGCGTGCCGACGGATATATTGGCTGACGGCCAGTACGTTTCGACCATCACGCCACCTGTGTTCGAGGAGTGGGGGGACGAACTTGTGGCTATCGAAGGGAATACACGTATTTTTTTCCTCAACTACACGGGTGTGGATCAAGTCAATGCTTTTGTGGTTCGCAATGTTGAAGAGGCTCTACCCGGAAAAGCTGTCGATCCGAGTCGCGCTCTAATCTCGACCTATGAAGTGCCTAAGGGAGAGAGGATCGATGGCTTTGACTACGGTAGGTTTCGGTCTGTAGAGGGCGCTGCGAGGCCCGAAAAATGATGGCTTGCGATGACGAATTCGATGATGTGCAGAGCTTCGTGGGGATGGAGGCTGCGGATGCGTACGCAAAGATCCTTCTCTCGCATCGCAGTGTGCAGCAAGTTTCAGTGTATAGGTACGCGTCGCCGCCAACACTTCAACAGCGTATTCCCGTAAAGGCGATCGAGCAGTCTTTGATCGACCAGGCGCTCGCGATTCGTAAGGACGTCTTTCTACCTTTTTGGCATGCTCTCTTCGTCGCGTGCCTAAAGAGTCAGGCCTACTCACCTGAGTTGATCCGAGCCGCGTTCTTTCACAACGGTCCTGGTGAGCCTGTCGCCTATGGCCGTGATGCTATCGAATCCGGGATTCTTGGAGATCTATCGAGGTCGGGCCGAGGGAATCTTGGTCTTTCGTCTCTGGTTCATGATGCCTACGATGAGGCATGGCACCTTCCGTTGCTCGACTTTCATTGTGATATTTCTCCAATCAATGAAGAACTTACTGCACATATTTGCTCTCTGCTCATGCCAAGCGGCTTTATCCTGATCGACTCAGGTGACTCGTACCACGCTTGCGGGTTGAAGCTGCTTTCGGTAGACGAACGTATCCAGATGCTTGGGCGAGCGCTGCTGGCTGTGCCGGTCGTGGACGGGCATTACATCGCCCACCAACTTCAACAAACGGCAAGTTCGATTCGAATTTCATTGGGGGGGAAAACTTCCCGGCTGCCGGTCGTGGTTCGGGCACGGGCACCTATTACGGAGGTCCGCGCCGTTTAGCGCCAGGAAGCGGCCGCCTCCAATGACAAGGTTTCAATAGTGTTGGCGCGTCTCTAGTTGCCGTCTAAGCTAAGCTTGATCTAGGGCTATTTTCGACAAGGGGACCAATTCTGGGTATGCGAGATAATGTGAGCTATTACAACTCCACCGAAGCGCTGAGTATCCGCCAATCAGTCGATGTCCAACCCATCTGACATCAATAACGGGTGGTGAATCCGGTAGCGTTAATAAAAGAAGTGCTCCCATAAATCCAATCCACTCCTTATTGCTCATCAGAATTGGTGCGTACGCATGGTAGCTTCGGCCACTGTCAAAGATGCTCATCATGCTATGAAATCGATGCCCAACCATAGAGCGGAAGTAGGGAGAGAGAAGAAAATCCGTTCGGCGCCCATAAAAGTCAATCATAGGAATGTGGTAGCGCCTATTTCTGGAGTCTATAACCTCAGAATTGAGAGCGAGCTCCCAGCCATCTCTCAGCCTGGAAAATTGATCCGTAAGCCAATCATCATTAATGTCATTCCCTTGCACGCTAAAAACTTCGCGCTCATCCAGGGGGCTCTGTGGGCGGTAGAAATATCTTGAAAAATTGAACCTGTAATCTTCCCCGAGGCTGCCGATCAGATCATAGATTATTGATATTGGGTGGGAAGATATATTCATGAGGTGAGGATTCCCGAAAACATCTGATATGTACGAAGGGCAAAGACATCCGTCATGCCGGCCACGAAATCAACAACGAGCCTTACCCTTGCCAGGCGCTCGCCTTCCTCACTGCATCCCCGGTCATATGCAGCAACGTGTTTCTTCGCTAGCAAAGAATACATCTTCACCTCGGCGTCAAGATGACGTTCGCATCGGTCCCTTTTGACAATTGAGCTAAATTCATCGAAGTTAAGATTGAGGAGTGGCTCATAGCTCCTTAGGATGCCGTTTATGGCGGCAAGGCCTGTGAGTTCAAGTTCTACTGAAGGCCGCCTTCCATACAATAGATCAAATACTACACGCTTGATCGCTGCAAGCAGGACGCTTGCAACCGGACAAGCTTCAACGAGGCCAGGGAGAGTGCCATTGAAAATCTCAGTATGCTTTTCTATATAAATTGAAGAAACCTCGTCAACCAAATAGTTGACCAGTGCCGCCCTAAAAGAGACGTGCGGCTCTACGACGTCTGCAGATTTTAGTGCTGAATCTCGAGCTCTCTTGACCAGGGACTCGACCTCGCTGCTCTCGCTCACGCCCTCCAGGACCCGATCGACAAAATCCTCGTGCTTGAAGAAGCCCTTCTCTATACCGTCCTCAATGTCACTGAGGCAGTATGAAATATCGTCAGCTGCTTCCATAAGGTAAGCCAAGGGAAAGCGCTGCCCATCCGTCATTCCAAGCTCTTCGCATATACATTCCCATACCTTAGTTTCAGCATAATAAATGCCAGCCTTTTTTCTGAGTGGTTTTGACTTGTCAATTCCTCCAGGATTGATTGGGTATTTCACGGTTGATGCAATTTGAGGAATAAGGAGATTCATTCCATGATCATCAACGCCGGTGAGCTTTGTAATAATCCTAAATCCTTGCGGATTGCCGTCGAAGGCGCACATGTCTGCATTTAATTTTGTACTGCCGTCTTCAGCTTTTATGCCTTGATCGCATCTGGAGAAATATCCCTTGAACCAGTTTGAAATTGCTGATTCGCCAAAATGGCCAAAGGGTGGATTGCCAATATCGTGGAGAAGGCATGCGGTCTCTACAATATTGGGGATCGCAAGAGAGCAATCTTCGTCAATTCCCTTGAGTTTTTTGGTATTATTATTAAGTTTCTTTATGAAACTCGTCGCTAAGAATCTGCCGACGTGGGCCACCTCAAGAGAGTGAGTTAGTCTCGAGCGAATCGCAGCATTTTCCTCCAAGGGGAAAACCTGTGTCTTTCGTTGAAGTCTTCTAAATGCGGCGGAGTATAATACGCGCGCTCGATCGCTTTCGGATTCTTGCAGTATGCCCTTGCCTCCTCTTGAGCTCGATCGGAATCGCTTTTCAACTAAAATTATTCCGTAATTCTCATCCATTAGCGAGCTTCCCCCCGGTCAGTTAGTTGCAATGTCGGCAAGTTCGATTGTAGGTCATAAAGTGGTGGCGTCTTCGGTGACTCATTTTTGAGCCAAACTTGTATGGCTTGTTTGCTTGGTTACACCATATGCTACCTTAGCTGATAGGGAGGGGGTTAATTAACGAGCCAGCCGATTCGTAACTTCCACTTTTACTTCCTGCTAAACGGTATGGCTATGCCCTGTCATGGTCGACAGGCTGCCAATCTTCACGCGGCCGCGAATGCCGAAGGAATGTGATCGATGTTGCAGCGCCATGAGAATCATGAGTCTGCATAGGCATGAGTCTCACCGGGAATTGATCGGCGCGCTGGATGGCCTCACTCTGGGGCACATACTGATAGCAATGGGGACTCAGTCATGCATGAAATAATTTGTCCGCATTGCGGAAAGGCATTCAAGATCGATGAGGCCGGATATGCGAATATTTTGAAGCAGGTGCGCGACGGTGAGTTTGAGTTGCAGTTGCAAGCACGGCTTGAACTGGCAGAACAGGATAAGCGGAGTGCGATCGAACTCGCCAAGGTCAAGGTCGCCAGTGAGTTAAAGGAGGCCGCCGCATCCAAGGATGTCGAGATCCAGGAGCTGAAGGCCAGGCTCGATGCGGGCGAGGTGGAGCGTAAGCTTGCGGTGAGCCAGGCCCTAGGCGCCGTGGAAAAGGAGCGTGCTGCACTTGCTACGGAACTCGAGCAAGCCAGGCAGGACAAACGGGTTGCTTCCGAACTGGCGGAGGCGAGGCTCATCAACGAACTGCAGAAAGTAGCTACCGCGAAGGACGCTGAGATCTCGGGTTTGAAGGCTACGCTCGACACTGCGGAGGTAGCGAAGAAGCTGGCGATCACAGAAGCAGTTACGGCAATCGAGAGAGATCGCGACGAATTGAGGGGAAGTCTTGGGCGGGCAGAGCTTGAAAAACAGCTTTCGGAGAAATCTCTTAAAGACAAGTACGAAACGCAAATCAAGGATCGCGATGATGCGATCGAGCGGCTCCGCGATATGAAGATTCGCTTATCGACAAAAATGGTTGGCGAAACGCTCGAGCAGCACTGTGAGACTGAATTCAATCGTATTCGATCGACGGCGTTTCCGAAGGCATATTTCGAGAAGGATAACGACGCACGAACTGGCAGCAAAGGGGACTATATCTTCCGAGATGCCGATGAAGCTGGCATCGAGATCGTCTCGATCATGTTCGAAATGAAGAACGAGAATGATCACACCACGACGAAGAACAAGAACGAAGACTTTCTGAAGGAGTTGGACAAAGATCGCACTGAGAAGAGGTGTGAGTACGCAGTATTGGTATCTCTTCTGGAGCCAGATAGTGAGCTATATAACACCGGTATTGTTGATGTCTTCCATCGTTATCCGAAGATGTACGTGGTCCGGCCACAATTCTTCATTCCAATTATTACTCTTTTGCGAAATGCGGCGATGAGCTCGCTCAGCTACAAGTCAGAGTTGGCACTTATTAAAGCGCAAAACATTGACATAACAAACTTCGAGGCGGAGCTTGAGGGGTTTAAGGCTGCATTCTCAAAGAACTACGATCTCGCCTCCAAGCGCTTCCAGACGGCAATCGATGAAATCGATAAATCGATCGACCACCTGCAAAAGACGAAGGATGCTCTGCTCGGCGCAGATAGAAATCTGCGTCTTGCGAACGATAAGGCGCAAGATGTGACAATCAAGAAATTGAATCGGAACAATCCGACGATGGCCGGCAAGTTTGCCGAGCTCAAGAATAGCGAACCCTCCGATTCTAAATGATCAGGAATTTGTAAGTGATCTGCGTCTTCAAGGTGCTCAAGGTGCGAGGTGATAGAGTGTCGGTCTGGCGGGCTTACCACTTTTTGGCATAGCTTTGCCTAACAGTTGTGCTTATGTACGAATTCAACCCGCGCCCCTGTGCCGCAAGTTCTTTCATCCGGTCGACCATTTGCTTGCCCGGTCGTGAATGGTCGTAGAGATAATTGCGATTTGTTCCGGATGCAAAGACGACGTGAATTGAGTCTTCCATTATTTCGTACGAGATGACATTGGAGTCACCATTGAGATTGCGGTACGGCGTCATATCGATCTCCTTGTCGAGTGGTTACCCAAACTTTCGATAAGACGAGTGCGCCCTCCTACCTACACGCCTATGCTTCTTTGAGGGCGGAGCGTCTAAGCTTCTGACCTCCATTAACTCTATCCAGCTCGTGGCTGGGCGGCAACCTAGAACAAGTTTGGCGGTGTAGACTGGAGCCATCTCCAGGGTAACTCATGGCGATAAGGCTCTAAGATTGGTGTCTTCTGCGCCGAGCCATTGCCCAGTCTTCCGGTGAATGCGTAGCGCTCTTGGATGGCCGCCATGCGGTACCAGCACCAGATCCAGCGTAGGATCGGTAAGCTCGCCGGGCTCGACACCCACGCGGTAGACCACGATCCGGGCAAAGGTGTCGGCTACGAGTTGCCGTGCTTTCAGTCGCGCATCGTAATCCTGGCTTTTCACCCCGATCACCAGCTCGCGCCAAGCGTGGGCGGTCGTCGGCGCCTTCCGAGAGACGGCTGCCCATTCCGCGTCGGCATCGGCTACCTCCCGCCGCAGCCGGTCCCCTTCGTCCTCGAGTTCGCGGACCTTGCGGAGGATGATCGCTGGCGCCGCGCCATCGTCCTGCATCAGGGCGTCGGTCAAGCGCCTGAGCTGCGCGTCCACATCGGCGACGCGTGCCTTAGCAGCGGCGAGCTTCTGGCGGGCCGGCGGGTCAACGGCACCACGCTCCAGCAGGGCGTCCAGGTTGATCTGGTCCGAACAGAAGTCCAGCAGCGCCCGTTCGATCGGGGCGATGCTCGTGCTGCCACCCACCGGACAACGACGATAGGCCTGCCCGGAGCCGCAGGACAGGCGACGATAGGTGTCATGGAGCCGGCCGTCGTCTTCCTTTTTCCGGTTCATCAGGTTCTGGGCCACCATGGCCGATCCGCAGTACCCGCACTGGGTGAGGCGTAGGCCGGTGATGATACCGGGCAGTTCGCCTTTACCCTTGCGCCGGCCCGACTGTCGGATCTGGCTCTGTAGTTCGTCGAAGGCTTCCGGACTCAGGATGGCCGGGTAGTAGTCGGACAGCGCGTAGTCGACGCCATCCACCGACAGGGTCTTGGTGCCGCGCAGGGCAGCCAGGCGAAACACCTTATACAGGTGCGTCGCCCGGGTCCCCTTGTCCGAGACCGAGAGTCCCGCGGCGTTGAGGCGGTCGACAATAGCCACCGCCCCATGCCCGGCCCGGAACAAGTCGATGGCCATCCGGACGGCGTCGACCCGTTCCGGAATGAGGTGCCAGCCATCTGACTGCCACGCTAGCCATTGGGGATCCTTGCCATTGCGGATGCGACCGCGGTAGGCGCCGGCCACCCACTGCTCGCACTGACGACGAATGGCCGCCTTGACCCGCTTGCTCTTGGTATCGCTTTCCTCATACGCCCGGATCATCACCAGCAGGCTGTAGACCAGCTCCATGGGGTTGGCTTTGAGTCCCTCCCGGTTGTATTCCCGGTCATCGCTGGCGGTCACCACCGTGATGCCGGCATGGATGATCTGAGCGAGCTGTGCCTGCGCTTGGAGCGGCTCGGCGCGACTCAAACGGTCCAGGCCCTCCACTACGAGTACAGAGCCGGCACCAATGCGGCCCTCGTCCACGGCCCTGAGGAAGGTGCCCAAGGCGCCTTGCTTTACATGACGCTGGTGGTAGGCGCTCAATCCTTCGTCGCGGAGGGAGAGCGATGCATCGAGCTGCAGTTGCCGGCGCTTGGCCCAGTTGGCCGCATACTCGGTCTGGCGATCGGCACTGCTGCCGGTGGACTGTCGGGCGTCGCTGAAGCGTAAGTAGCTATAGACCTTGATGTTTGTATCCACGTGAAGCATCGATCCCTGAGCAAGTTGCGAAGTCTATATGGGAGCTCATTTGGTTGCCCAAGAGAAAGTAACCAAAGAGAAGGGCACCCTGCACGGCGCCCTCCGGTGACTACGTCACCTCCGGGTACGTGAGGGCTGGCCGGGCTTTTTGACGGGACATCCATGTCCCGTCAAAAAGGCGAGGACTCCTGTCCTCGCCCCCTTCGGGGCCTGATCGTCCAGCCCTCACCGCCGCGCCAAGGGGGTTGAAGATCAAGAGCAAGATCAAAAGCGCACAAGCGGAACGCCGC
>Ga0207671_10001399_pt1 | contig 28067 bp, 29 predicted proteins | sample KBSC24metaG_FD_184352 | JGI IMG/M metagenome (GOLD analysis project Ga0207671, IMG submission 184352) | Corn rhizosphere microbial communities from Kellogg Biological Station, Michigan, USA - KBS C2-4 metaG (SPAdes) (version 2) | ecosystem: Host-associated > Plants > Roots > Rhizosphere > Soil... | reverse complement strand
GGCTCGAATGGACCGATCGGGGCCGGCAATGCGGTGCGTCAGCAACGGCTCGGCAAGAAGATCGCCGTAGTCGGCACCGTGTTGCCGAGCCAGGCGAAATCGCTCATTGCGGATGATACCATCCGCGAAGGTTTCCTGTGGAATCCCACTGATGCAGGTTACGCCATGGTTGCGGTTGCCAAGCTCGTGCTTGATGGCAAGCCAATCACGGATGGCGTCGATGTTCCCGGCCTCGGCAAGGCCGCGGTCGATGTGGCCGGCAAGCAGATCAAGGTCGACAAGATCATGCGGATCAACAAAGAAACCATCGACGGACTGATCGCCGGAGGACTCTAGACACCGGCCCCATCCGCCTCGTCGCTCAGCATTCCCGGCTTTCCGGCCGGGAATGCGATCCTCGTCGAGGCGATCGCTTGACAAGCGGTCCCAATACAGGACGAAGCCTTGACGACTTTCCTGGAGATGTCCGGCATATCAAAACGTTTCGGCGGCGTGCATGCGCTTCGCGACGTCGATCTGACGCTGGAGGTCGGAGAAGTGCATTGCCTTGTCGGCGAAAACGGATCCGGCAAGTCGACGCTGATCAAGATCATTTCCGGCGTCGAGGCGCCGGAAGCAGGAGGCCGGATCGTCATTTCCGGCAAGGAGTACCCAAAACTAAGCCCGGTCTACTCCACTCATTGCGGCATTCAGGTCATCTATCAGGATCTATCGCTATTCTCCAACCTCACCGTCGTCGAGAACATCGCCATGGCGCACCATCTTGGCGGCGTCCACACAGTGAACTGGTCCTCCATGCGAGCCGTCGCCGTGGCCACTATGGCGAAGGTCGGCATTGAGGTTGATCCGGAAACAAAAGTCTCCGAACTCAGCATTGCCGGACGCCAGCTGGTCGCGATCTGCCGGGCTCTGGCGGCGGATGCCAAACTTATCATCATGGATGAGCCGACGGCGTCGCTGACCCGCCACGAGGTCAACACCTTGATCAAGCTCGTCAGCGACCTGAAGCGAAGCGGCATCTGCGTCGTATTCGTGAGCCATCGCCTCGACGAGGTGCTTGAGATCGCCGAACGCGTGACGGTGTTGCGGGACGGCGCCAAGGTAGGCACCTTTGCCGCGGCGACCATGGACGGCAGCAAACTCAGTCACCTGATGACCGGGAAGGCCTTCGAGTATCAGAAGCAGGTGCCCGACCCTGCCGTGGGTGCGGTTGTTCTCGAAGTCCAGGGCCTCGGCCGCGATGGCGACTACGACGATGTGAACTTGCAATTGCGCGCCGGAGAAGTCGTGGGCCTTACCGGATTGCTCGGATCGGGCCGAACCGAGCTCGCACTGTCGCTGTTCGGCATGAACCCGCCCGATCGAGGTACTATGGCGCTTGACGGCAACCGCATCGCGCTGAACACGAATGCAGACGCGATCCGTCGAGGTATCGCTTACGTATCCGAGGACAGGCTTACACTCGGCCTCATCCTTGACCAGTCGATCACGTCGAACATCACGCTGACTGTGTTGGAACGTCTTGCTGGCGCATTCGGCCTGATTGGCGCACGCGCGCGGCAAAGTCATGTTGCGCGATGGGTCGCCGAGCTCGGAATCAGGATCTCTGATCCCAACAACCCGGTCAAAACGCTCTCCGGCGGCAATCAGCAGCGGGTCGTGCTCGCCAAATGGATGGCGACCAACCCGCGGGTGCTTATCCTTGATAGCCCGACGGTTGGCGTCGATATCGGCGCCAAGGATGGGATTTATGAGATCATCCGGCGGCTGGCCCGCGAAGGCGTCGCAGTGCTGATGATATCAGACGAAATCCCCGAGGTGCTTTATCACAGCCATCGCGTGCTGGTGATGCGCGAAGGGCGTTTGACCACTGACGTGATGGCCGCGGACACTTCCGAAGATGCGCTTCGGCAGGCAGTCAATGCCTGAATCGCGGTTTGCTTCATTTGGCAGGTTTCGGCGCAGCCACGAATTCTGGCTGTTGATCGTGATCCTCGTGCTCTGCGCCAGCCTGGGCGCGGCGAACGGTCAATTCCTGACCATGCAGAATCTGTTTGACCTGCTGACCTCCTATGCGTTCGTGGGCATCCTCGCACTCGGACTGCTGGTGGTGCTGATCGCCGGCGGAATCGACATCTCCTTCACGGCGACGGCATCGGTCGCACAATATGTCACGCTTACCGTGGCGAACGCATATGGCGCAAACTGGATCTGCGTTTTTGCGATCGCGATCGGCATTGGCGGTGCGCTAGGCGCCCTCAACGCCATCTTCATCCAGAAGCTTCGGATACCATCCATCATCGTGTCCGTCGCAACGTTGAACATTTTCTATGGGCTGCTGATTTTCTTCACCGGCGGTAAATATATCTATTCGTTACCCGACTGGTTCGCGACCGGTATATTCTGGTTCGAGTTCGATTGGGGCAAGGATACGTCCTACGGCGTCAACCTGCAGATCCTCGCGCTCGGATTCTCATTTCTCTTCACCTGGCTCCTGCTCAATCGCAGCAATATCGGTCGTCAAATCTACGCCATGGGGGGCAACACCGATGCCGCGCAGCGACTTGGCTTCCATGTCTTCGGCCTCAACATGCTGGTCTACTGCTACATGGGGGTCATGGCCGGTATCGCCTCGCTGGTCCAGGCGCAGCTTGCACAGTCCGTCGCTCCGACGGTGCTGGTAGGAAAAGAACTCGATGTGGTTGCGGCCGTCGTGCTCGGCGGCGCCAGTCTGATGGGCGGCGTCGGCACTGTTTTCGGCACGTTTCTGGGGTTGGCACTGCTCGCCATCCTGCAGAATGGAATCATCTTGCTGGGCGTTTCGTCCTACTGGTCGCCGTTTTTTGTCGGGTTGGTCATTCTGATCTCGGTCTCGGCGACAGCCTGGTCGCAGCGAGAACGGCGGACCCGGAGCGCGCGACCATGAGAAATGCGTCCACCCTCGCTCTTCGCGGGCGCCTGATCCGTTTGGCCGGCAGCGGGACGATCGCAACCCTGATGCTGTTGTTGGTCGCGCTCTGGTTGGTGTTCGCCATCACCATCGGCGACCGGTTTTTCTCCGTCAACACGCTGCAATCGATGGCCTTCCAGATGCCGGAGCTCGGCATCCTTTCGCTTGCGATGATGCTGGCCCTGCTATCTGGCGGCCTCAACCTTTCCATCATCGCCACCGCCAATCTCTCCGGATTGACCATTGCCTTCCTGCTGACGCACTACATTCCGGGCACTCAGGGCATTGCCTGGGCCGGCGTGCAGGTTTTGGCAATTGCGGCAGGGTTTGCCGTCGCGGCACTGGTCGGCCTCGTCAACGGATTTGTCATCGCCTATCTCGGCGTTTCGCCGATCCTCGCAACCCTCGGCACCATGACACTCTGCAAGGGACTCGCGATCGGCCTGACACGCGGCAATGTCATCTCCGGATTTCCGGAGCCCATTGTTTTCATCGGCAATGGAACGGTTCTCGGGGTGCCTTTCGCCCTGATCGTGCTGGCGCTCTGTGCGTTGCCCGTCGCGCTCATGCTAAACGCAACGCCCTTCGGGGCAAGGGTTTACATGATCGGCTCGAACGAGAAGGCAACCCGCTACTCCGGCGTCGATACCCGCGCCGTCCTGCTCAAGCTATATGTCCTCTCGAGCCTCCTCGCCGGTGTGGCAGCGGTCGTCATGCTCGCACGTTTCAATTCAGCCAACGCGGCCTATGGCGAGAGCTATCTGCTCGTCACCATTCTTGCAGCAGTGCTCGGTGGCGTCGATCCATTTGGCGGCTTTGGCAAAGTCGGCGGATTGCTGCTTGCGCTGATCATCCTTCAGGTGATCTCCTCGGCGTTCAACCTTCTCAATCTCAGCCAGTTTCTCACTCTGGCGATCTGGGGTGGCATCCTGATTGCCGTTGCCGCGGTTCCTCATCTGGGCGGCAAGGCGCCCCGGTAGACAACGATGACAAGATCGGGAGCCTCTCCCCGGATCGCGGTTCTCGACATTGGCAAGACAAACCTGAAACTGCTGGTGGCGAGCGAGGACGGCTGGCCGCTCGAGATACATTCGATCCCGAATGTACCGAACGCAGTGAGCATCCTCTAAGCTGTTGATATTTCGTGCTGTGACGGGCGCTTCCGTCCCGTTTTGTTCACGCTCGTTTCACCCAATTCGTTGCGAATTCCTTGCGGCGTTCTGGAGCGAGAACGGTGAGCACCGCCGCGATTCCTCGGAACCAAACAGTTCGTCTCGCTGGATGCACGCCTCCCTCCGCCTTAACGGGTCGGTATGGCTGATCCTGAAAGCCATCCAACGATGCGCCGCGCCACCCGCGTCGCGCGGTCGCCTTGCCAGCGAGCAGTTCCGACTGAGCAGCTGATTAAGAGACATGGTCGTGCTATTGATTTCGTGAGGGAATTTTCCCAACTGAGCCAAAATCCGATCATTAGAGATCAATGGCTTACAGCGAAATATCCAACCGCAAGAGCGCGTCGTGGTCGGCGGTCCTAGCCCGTCTGAAGCCTCGGTCGTCTCGAGTCATTGGAACCTATCGCCTTTCCGCACACCGACCAGACCTACGCTACCTCGTCCAATCTTGCGCGTAGGATTGTCGTGAGCCGAGGCCCTGCTGCAACTATGTGGTCAGCTATCCAGCGATCTCCTCAATGAAACGCCCGGCGCGCTGGACGATAAGATCCTTGTCATTGTCGAGAGTTGCCATCGAAACTGCAAATGTCGAGGCGTTCGCGTGGGGCTGCTGGGATCAGCCTGCGCGGCTTAGCGCGCGCCTTGTTCTTGCAACGGCTTGATCAACTCGCCGTTCGGCCCCATCGCCGAGACATCATCACCGATGACGAAGGACATCAGATCGCTACCAATCACCATCGGTCCCTGATATGTCGCGCGCGTCCGCTCAACGAGCGCCTGTTCCGGCACGTCCTGCACAGGCGTCTTCGTTGCAAACACGATATGCGAGTAAACCGCCAGCTTCGGTTTCGCCAACGAGAAGATTCGCCCGACCTCTTCTGGGGAGCTGTGGTGTGCTTCGATTTCGCGGTAGGAGGGATAAGTCTTGGAAAGCTCGGGCTCGATGATGGCGACCTCGTGGATCAAGAGATCGGCCTCCTTTGCGGCATTTGCTACTCGTTCGTCATATTTTGTGTCGCCGGACAGGACGACCCTCTTGCTGTCATACTCAATCACGTAACCGAAGGCCGGCTTGATCTTCTCGCCGTGGTTGACTTCGATGGCGATCACTTTCACGCCGTTTTTCTCGTAAACGAGCCCAGGTTGGATGTCCTTGGCATCGAAAGCGGCACCTTCCGGCGGCAGATGTTCGTCATCCTCGCGAATGCGAATATCCTCCGAGAACGCTTTGGTGAGGTTATGCGTCATAGCGACAGTTCCGGCTGGCCCATAGATCACCATTGGCGATTTTCGCGACGCCCAAGGCGTCGCGATCCAGCCGCTCAACCAGAGGTCCGGCAGACCGACGATGTGATCCGAGTGGAGATGGGTAATGAAATGAGCGGTGATCGCGCCGAGCGGAATTCGCTTCTGAAAGAGGCGAATGGTCGAACCCCGGCCAATATCAAACAGCAGCTTCTCAGGTCCGGCCTCGACCAGCGTGGAGGCGCTGAAGCTCCCGACCCGCGGCGTCGGCGTGCCTGTGCCGAGAAGCGTGACCTTTATTTCGCTCGCGGATGAAACGTGAGCTGAGAGCAGCATGCCGGCAGCAATGATCGATGCGACTGTCTTCAACATCTTCTCGATTCGACCTTTGTCATTCTAAGACTGGCGATCCCTCAGGGGACGCCAGCAAGTTTCTATCGTCGATCCGAACACTTGACTAAATCAAACGTGTTTGCAGTCGCACAATATTGCTGGCGGCGGTCGACACGTCAGGTTACCGTTCAAAGGTGATTGCCAACCGCGGCTGGGTCATAAATGTCGCCCCATCAACGCCCCCCAACAACCCCGACAGGCCAGAACGCCGCATTTGTTATGAAGAATCCGGGAAGCATCGACGAGTTGATCGCGTTCCGTATCTACAACTTGGGGAAACTCGCGGCGCGCGGTGCGGGAATCATGCTCCGGCGGGAATTGGCGATTAGCCGGCGCGACTGGCGCATTCTGGCCTATGTCGCACAAAATCCCGACATGAGCTTGAGTGAGCTATCGCACGTCGCCGACATCGAGCCGGAAACTGCAAGCAGGGGTGTCGCCAAACTTGTCGCAGGTGGAATCATCGCCAAAACGCGACTGCAAACCAACAAGCGTCTGCTGGTGCTCTCGCTGACAAGCGCCGGACGCGCGCTGTACGAGCAGGCGCAAACGAAAACTAGATCGTACAACGTAGACTTGGCGACTTGTCTGAGCGATCAGGAGGCGGAAGCTCTAGACGTTCTGCTGACGAAGCTTTCCGAGCGCGCCACTGAGCTCACCGAACGAGAAGTAGCTATAGGCGGCGCAGACGATGCCGTCGACTAAGGCATGTCGGCTAACACGCCCCGACCCTGCTGGTGGCATCCTTCGGAACGAAGGAGGTCGACACCCGCCGGCGCGAGCGTAGGCACGGCGACAATTATGGTTGCAGGGGGCATTCCCGACGGATCAGCGAGCCTTGTCGTTCTCCAAACGCTGCGACATCAGCCGCTCCCACTCGGACACGAGCATGAAGCCGGGGTCCTTCCGGCAGGCCTCCTCTGTCTCACGCAAGAGTTGCTCGTCGGTCTTTTCAAGTTCAAGCGGTTCGCCGTGCGGTGCCTCGGCGAGGGCCGTTCGGAGAACGTCGGCTCGCTGTCGCGCTGGCGAGCGTGTACACGTCGGTGATCCCGCCTCCTTCTCGGACAACGCAAAGGCCCCAGGCCATTCGCCGGAGCGAACATCCCTAATGCAGCTGTTGGTGGCAATCAGCTTGAGACAACCGCCGTCGCTTCGATTTCGACCCGCGCCGATCTCTCGACAAGCCGAACGACCTGCACAAGAGCCATACTCGGATAGTGCTGGCCGATCACGTCGCGATAGACACCACCGAGCGCTTTCAGGTTCGAGAGGTATTCATCCATGTCGACGACATACCAGGTCAAGCGGACGAGATGTTCCGGCTTGGCTCCGCCCTCGGCCAGGATCGCCACGATATTTTCCAAAGCCAGGCGTACCTGTCCGACGAAATCCTGCGGGAATTGCTCCGCAATGTCCCAACCGACGACACCGCCCGTCACAATCAACCGGCCCTCCGCCGCCATGCCGTTGGCGTAGCCCTTGGGTTGGGGCCAGCCACTCGGCTGCAACCGCATCCGTCCACTCAAGAACCAATACCGAGGTTCGATCGAAGTCATCCAATGGCAGGACCTCGTCAATGATGCCTGGATGCGGAACAACGCCACTTTGCGAGCGGCCGGTCTCAGCCGATCAAGACCGACGCTCACCACCGGATCGCCTCCTCCCTCCGAAATCTCACGCGAACAGGCTTTCGAGCCGGCAGGCAAATGAACTGACCAGTTCTGGCGGACCGGAATAGGTACGCGCGCTGTTTGCATGCAAACGAGCGGAGACATTTTCAGAGGATATGGTACGAACAGCGCCGAAACTGATCATTTGGCGGCGCGCTTCCACCCGTGAACCCTGCGTTCTTCGGGGGATTGTTCGGGGGGCAAAAAACGCTCTCACGCTAAGTGCTTGAAATTGTTGGTCGGAGTGGCAGGATTCGAACCTGCGACCCCTGCGTCCCGAACGCAGTGCTCTACCGGGCTGAGCCACACTCCGACAAGAGGCCGGCTTATAGCGTCGGGTTTGGCGCACCGCAAGCGGCCGATAAGAGGAATTTTGTCCCTGTGAAAACGGGTCTTGAAACACAGGTTTTGCGGGCCGGCGCGGCCGGCGCGGAAGCCGCCGCCCGGACCCTGGCCGCCGGCGGGCTGGTCGCGTTTCCGACCGAGACGGTCTACGGGCTCGGCGCGGACGCGGCCAACGCAACGGCAGTGGCCCACATCTACAGCGCCAAGGGTCGGCCGGCGTTCAATCCGCTGATCGCTCATGTGCCCGACCTTGCGGCCGCGCGGCGGATCGGCCGATTCGACGCGCGTGCGTTGAAGCTCGCGGAAGCATTCTGGCCGGGACCGCTGACGCTGGTGGTGCCGAAGACGGATGACTGCCCGGTGGCCGATCTCGCGACCGCGGGCCTCGACACCGTCGCGATCCGCATTCCCGCCCACCCCGTCGCGGAAGCGATCTTGCGCGCCTTTGGCGGGGCAGTGGTGGCGCCGTCCGCGAATATCTCGGGCCACGTCTCGCCAACGCTGGCCGCGCATGTCGAGAGCGACCTTGCCGGGCGGATCGACCTGATCATCGATGGCGGGCCGGTCGCGGTCGGCGTCGAATCGACCATTGTCGGCTGCTTCGAGGCGCCGATGCTGCTCCGTCCCGGCGGGCTGTCACGCGAACGGATCGAGGCCGTACTTGGCGCGCCGCTCGCAAGGCCGCCAGTGGAGGCCGAGAGCGACGACAGCCAACCGCTGGCGCCGGGCATGCTCGCCTCGCATTACGCCCCGCGCGCCACCGTGCGGCTCAACGCGCACGATGTGGCGCCTGATGAAGCGCTGCTGGCGTTCGGCCCCGCGCGCCTGCCTGGCATTGAGGCCGCAGCTGCAGTCATGAATTTGTCGCCCGCAGCTGATCTCGATGAAGCCGCGGCCAACCTGTTCGGCTATCTTCGCGCTCTTGATGCGAAGGCACCGAAGGCGATTGCCGTGATGGCGATCCCCGAACAGGATTTGGGCGAAGCGATCAACGATCGGCTGCGGCGTGCCGCGGTGGCACGATAAGCGCATGATCCGGAAAAGTGTGCAGCGGTTTTCCGATAAGATCATGCGCAAGAAATAAGAACGAAGTAGAGACGAGACGATGAACATCAATCAATCCGCCATTCCGCCGCTTGCGCCGGAGTTGATCGACCAATTCCGCAAGATCGTCGGCGATCGTCACGCGATCACCGATGCGGCCGACATCCAGGCTTACGTCACCGAAGAGCGCAATTTGTTTCACGGCCGCTCGCCGCTGGTGCTGCGCCCGGGCTCGACTGCGGAAGTGTCCGCGATCTGCAAGCTCGCTTCCGCGCACAGAATCGCGCTGGTGCCGCAGGGCGGCAACACCGGGCTCGTGGGCGGGCAGACGCCGCACAATGGCGAGGTGGTGGTGTCGCTGCGCCGGCTCGACAAGATCCGCGAGGTCGACACCGCCTCCAACACCATGACGTGTGAGGCCGGCGTCGTGCTGCAGGTCGCGCAGCAGAAGGCATCCGAAATGGATCGGCTGTTCCCGCTGTCGCTGGGCGCTGAAGGCAGCTGCACCATCGGCGGCAACCTCTCGACCAATGCCGGCGGGACCGCCGCACTCGCCTATGGCGTGGCGCGCGAGATGGCGCTTGGACTTGAGGTGGTGCTTGCCGACGGCCGCGTGCTCAACGTGCTGTCGAAGCTGAAAAAGGACAACACCGGCTACAATCTGCACAACCTCTTCATCGGCGCGGAAGGCACGCTCGGCATCATCACCGCGGCGGCATTAAAACTGTTTCCGAAGCCGCGGGCGGTCGAGACTGCCTATGTCGGACTGAAATCGCCGGCAGCGGCGTTGAAACTGCTGACGATCGCGCAGAGCGAAGCCGCCAATGCGCTGACGAGCTTCGAGCTGCTGTCGGAGATGGCTGTCGATTTCTCGGTCCGCCACGGCATCGACGTGCGCGATCCGCTTGCCGAAAAGCATCCCTGGTACGTGCTGATGGAATTGTCTTCTCCCAGCGACGACGCCCGCACGCCGTTGGAGACGATCCTCGCCCGCGCCATGGAGGAAGAGATCGTCGACGACGCCGTGATCGCGGCCAACCTCACGCAGCGCAACGGCTTCTGGAAGCTGCGCGAGGAGATGTCGTCGGCGCAGAAGCCCGAGGGCGGCTCGATCAAGCACGACATCTCAGTTCCGATTGCCGCCGTGCCGGAGTTCATTGCCGAAGCCAACGCCGCCGTGGTGAAGCTGATCCCCGGCGCGCGGCCGGTGCCGTTCGGCCATCTCGGCGACGGCAATCTGCACTACAATGTCAGCCAGCCTGTTGGCGCCGACACCGCGGACTATCTCGCGCGCTGGCATGAGATGAACGCCGTGGTGTTCGAGATCGTGCTGCGCATGGGCGGCTCGATCTCGGCCGAGCACGGCATCGGCGTGCTCAAGCGCGACGAACTGCCCGAGGTGAAGGACAAGACCGCGATCGAACTGATGTGGTCGATCAAGGCGATGCTCGATCCGCACGGCATCATGAATCCGGGAAAGGTTCTGTGACCGTGGCTACTCTGACGATTGATACGATCAATGATGCCGATGTCGAGAACGTCGTTGCGCTGTGGCAGCGCTGCGGTCTGACCCGGCCCTGGAACGATCCGCATGCCGACATCGCGCTGGCGCGACGGCGGGAGAATTCGACCGTGCTGATCGGCCGCGACAATGGCGCGATCGTGGCGAGCGTCATGGTCGGCCATGACGGCCATCGCGGCTGGGTCTATTACGTCGCGGTCGATCCCGACGGGCGCAAGCGCGGCTATGGCCGCGCGATCATGGCAGCCGCCGAGGACTGGCTGCGCACAGCTGGTATTGCCAAGCTCCAGCTGCTCGTGCGCCGTGAGAATTCCCAGGCCAATGCGTTCTATCAGTCGCTCGGCTTCGAGGAATCAACATCGGTGATGTTCCAGAAGTGGCTCGACGGCCGCGAACAGCCCCGCTAGCTCTCACCCGGAAGACAGCAATGACCATTTCCGACCGCGTCCGCATCAAGGACGTCCGCGTGCTCTCGAACGGCTGGACCACGCTGAAGACCACCACGTTCGAGTACCGGCGCGCCAATGGCGAGTGGCAGACGCAGCACCGCGAGACCTACGAGCGCGACAACGCCGCCGCCATCCTGCCGTACAATCGCGCGGGACGCACGGTGATCCTGGTGCGCCAGTTCCGCCTGCCGGCCTTCATCCGCGGCTATGACGATCTCCTGATCGAGGCGGCCGCCGGTGTGCTGGACGACGCTTCGCCCGAGGTGCGCATCCGCGCCGAGGCCGAAGAGGAAACCGGATATCGCCTACACGACGTGCACAAGGTGTTCGAAGCATATATGAGCCCGGGCGCCGTGACGGAGAAACTGCACTTCTTCGTCGCCGAATACGAGCCGGATATGCGGGTCAGCGCCGGCGGCGGCCTCGAGCACGAGGGTGAGGACATCGAGGTGCTGGAGCTCGGCATCGACGAGGCGCTGGCGATGATCGCCGACGGGCGGATCATCGACGGCAAGGCGATCATGCTGCTGCAATACGCAGCGCTGCATATTTTCAGGTAGCCCCGCCGGGGCGGCAAGTCTGGCCTGCGCGGCCGTGGCACCTGTTGAGCAAACCGTCGACTATCTCTAGTCTGGCCCTCAACAAGAACCAGGAGACGCGCCCATGTCCGCCCTGCGCGACGATGAATTCGGCTTTGCGCCCGACTATGATTCCCCCGTCCCCTATATGCAGCGCACGCGGGATTATTATGCCGCGATCGGCTACACCACGGCGTATCGCTGGGCGCACTACATCGAGGCGCCGTTTCAGCCACTGAGGAAACCGCTGGCGAAGTCTCGCGTGACCATCATCACCACGGCCGCGCCATACGATCCTGATAAGGGCGATCAGGGCCCGGGCGCGGCGTATAATGGCAGCGCCAAGTTTTATCAGGTCTATGACGGCGACACGTCGAAGCCACATGATTTGCGCATCTCGCATATCGGCTACGATCGCAAGCACACGTCCGCGACCGACAGCGGCACCTGGTTTCCGCTGCCGCAGCTTTTGAAGGCAGCCGCCGCGGGTCGGATCGGCGGGGTCGCGCCGCGCTTCTTCGGCGCGCCGACCAATCGCAGCCACCGGGTCACGCTCGACACCGACGCGCCGGAGATTTTGGCGCGCTGCATCGCCGACAAGGTCGACGTCGCCGTGTTGGTGCCGAACTGTCCGGTCTGCCACCAGACCACCGCTTTGGTGGCGCGGCATCTCGAAACCAACGGCATTCCGACCGTGATCATGGGCTGCGCCAAGGACATCATCGAGCACGCCGCCGTGCCGCGCTTCCTGTTCTCGGATTTCCCGCTCGGCAATTCCGCCGGCAAGCCGCATGACATCGCCTCGCAAACCCTGACGCTCGAGCTGGCGTTGAAACTGCTGGAGACAGCGAGCGGCCCGCAGACGACGATGCAGTCGCCGCTGCGCTGGAGCGAGGACGCTTCCTGGAAGCTCGACTACAACAATGTCGCGCAGTTGTCGCCGGAGGAGCTGGCACATCGCCGCGCCGAGTTCGACAAGCAGAAGGAAATCGCACGCGGCAATCGTGCCGCCTGACGTCCTCCGATAACGACAACAAAAAGGGAGAGAGACGTGACGCGACCGTTCGAGGGTGTGAAGATCCTGGACTTCACGCAAGTGCTGGCCGGCCCCTATGCGAGCTATCAGCTTGCGCTGCTGGGAGCCGACGTCATCAAGGTCGAGCGGCGCGAAGGCGAGGACATGCGCCGCACGCCGCTGTCACGCGAATGGGCCGAGCGCGGCCTGGCGCCAGCGTTCCAGGCCATCAACGGCAACAAGCGCAGCCTGACGCTGGATCTGCAAAAGCCCGATGCGATCGCGATCGTGAAGAAGCTTGCCGCGCAGGTCGACGTCGTCATGGAGAACTTCCGGCCCGGCGTGATGGACAAGCTCGGCATCGGCTACGAGGCGCTCTCGGCGATCAACCCCAAGCTGATCTATTGCGCAGTCTCGGGTTTCGGCCAGACCGGTCCGGATCGTTTGCGGCCCGGCTATGACGGCAAGATGCAGGCCCTGTCGGGTATCATGGCGATCACGGGTCATCCCGAGACGGGCCCGACGCGCGCAGGTTTTGCGGTGTGCGACGTTCTTTCCGGCGCGACCGCTGCATTTGGTGTGTCGAGCGCGCTTTACCAGCGCGACCGCACCGGCAAGGGGCAGCTCATTGACGTCTCCATGCTGGAGGCGACGATGGCGTTTCTCTCGGGCCAGATCGCGGACTGGTCGGTCGCGGGCCATCGCCAGCAGCTTTCCGGCAATCAAGCCGTCAGCCGCCGGACCACGGCGAACCTTTTCAAATGCGGCGACGGGCACATCCTGCTCGCCGTCAACAACGAGAAGCAATATCGCGCGCTGATGTCCACGCTCGGCCGCGAGGATACGCTCGCCGATCCGCGCTTCGCGGACTGGTTTTCCCGCAACGAGAACGAGCCCGCGCTACGCGCGATCATCGAAGAGGCGCTCGCCGCAAAGCCCGCGCGTGAATGGGAGACAATCCTCGAGGATGCCGGCGCGCCCTGCGCCAGCATCTGGAAGATCGAGGAGGTCATCGACCATCCGCAGATCAAGGCGCGCGGCGCGATCCAGGAGCTGGATACGCCCTACGGCCGGCTGCGCTTTGCCGGCAGCGGATTCAAGCTCGCGCATGGCGGAGGCAAGCTCGACCGAATGGCGCCGGAGCTTGGCGCGGATACCGATGCGGTGCTGGGCGAGCTTGGGTTTGATGCGGCGGAGATCGCGGCGCTGCGGGCAAAAGAGATTGTTTAGACCACCGCTGCCGTAGGGTGGGTAAAGCGAAGCGTGCCCACGCATTTTTCGTGATGGAGAGAGATCGTGGGCACGGCGCGTTGCGCCTTTGCCCACCCTACGATATCGAGATCGTCCAAGCACCTGCGAATGACTTAGATCGCCTTGGCTGCGACCTTCGCTGCGGTGAGAATCTCGCGCCTGACGGCATCGTCCTTCACAGCTCGGGCCATGTCGGCCGCGCCTGTCAGGATCGCAAGCAGCGCCAGCGCGCGCTGCCGCGCATGCGCGCCGCGAAAACCTTGCGCGACGAGCTCAGCCAAACGTTCCAGCTCGCCCTGATAAACAGCGCGCGTTGCGGCGTCCGAGCGCGCGACATCGGAGGAAAAGCTCGGCAGCGCGCAGGCCTCATCGAGGCCGACCTCCATCCGCTCACCCAGATAGAAATCGATGAACGGCTCGCGCCAGCCGCTGCCGTGTTGTGCTTGAAAATGGGCGATGCCGCCACGCAGAAAGGCGAGCCCGTCCGCCACCGCGAGGCGGAACGCATCCGCCTTGGATTCAAAATGGGCGTAGAACGCGCCTGAGGTGAGGCCCGCGCCCTTTGCGAGCGCGTCCACGCCGGCGCCGCCGAATCCGCCGGTGCGAAAGCCGCGCCCGACTGCATCCGCCAGCCGCGTCCGTGCGTCCCCGTCGCTCTTCTTCGGTCGTGCCATCGGTCACCTCTCGATAGCGATCGTTATATTAGGCTTTGACCTGATACTATCGTTATGTTTTATATAACGACCGTTATCTTACGGTTCAAAGGGAGACCCCTATGCCCATCCAGATCATCGTTCCCGAAGGCGCACTGACGCCATCAGCAGAAGCCGAGGCTTTCGGCAAGCTGACCGAGTTGCTGTTGCGTTTGCACGGCCTCACCGGCAACCGCTTCATGACGCCGAACGTCATCGGCGAAGTGACCGTGGTGCCGAAACGGCGAACCTATTCCGGTGGCAAGCCCGCCGACATCGCAGTTTTCGAACTCAAGGTGCCGTCATTCGTGCTGCCGACGCAGGAGCTGAAGGACGCCTGGATCTCCGAGGGCACGACCATCATCGAGCGAGCCGCCGAGGGACGCATCAAGCGCGAGCACATTTTTGCAAACGTGAGCTACGCCGTCGACGGCGGCTGGGGCATCGGCGGCGAGGCCTACAGCAACGCCGCGCTCGGATCGGCCGTCGCTGCGGCGGCTTGAGTTCTACGCGCGGAGAGGCGGTGGGCACGGCGCATTGCGCGTTTGCCCACCGGCATCGCAGATCAGAACAACGACCCCTGCTCGTCATCTGATGACGCAGCAGCAACTTTCCTCGCCGCTTTCTTCGGCTTCGCGGCCTCTGCCTCGGCTTCCATCTCCTCCGCGCTGATCGGCAAGAGCAACTGCTCGTCGTCATTGGCGACGCGGTTGACGCGACTGGAGACCGGATGCCAGGCGAATTCACCGATGCGTGGCGCGCTCATCAGCGGCAGGATCGCGTCGATCTCATCGCCGCGGCAATCGAGCCAGCGTTCGAAATCGCGCGGGCTGATCGTCACCGGCACGCGGTCGTGCAGCGTGGCGAGGTCCTCGCTGGCCGCCGCCGTGACGATCGCGACCGTGTCGAGCTCTTCGCCGTTCGGCCCGATCCAGGTCTCGAACACCGCGGCGAAACCGAGCGGCGCGCCGTCGGCATGATGGATGAAGAACGGCTGCTTGCGGCCGTCGATGGACTTCCATTCGTAATAGCCGTCGGCCGGAATCAGGCCACGTCGCCGGCGAATCGCCTTCTTAAAGGCAGGCTTCTCGAGCACCGTCTCAGAGCGGGCGTTGATCAGGAGCGTAAAGCCCTTGGCGTCCTTGACCCAGCTCGGCAGCAATCCCCAGCGCATCAGGCGAAAATGGCGCGCGCCATTCTCGACCAGCACGACCGGAATCGGTTGTGTCGGCGCGACATTGTACCGGGGCGGGAAATTCGGCTGCTCGATGTAGCCGAACAGTTGCCGCAGGGCCGCGGGGGCCGAAGTTATGACGAAGCGTCCACACATCCTGGCGCCAATATAGGGTCCGTTGAGGACCTTTTAACCCCGAACGTTAACACTGCGGCGGATGAGCTCAATGGCCTCGCAGTCAGCGCGGACGCATGGACAGACCGGCCCCGAGGCGCAAGCCTGGGCGGAACGGCTGCGCGTGGCCAATATCAACCCGCGGACCGGGCTTGCTACTGACTATCTCAACCATTTCAATGAAGCCGTGATGCTCCTGGAGATGATCCCGGACATGCCGGAATGCGCCGAAGATTTCTTGACCTGGTCGCCGCTGTCCTATGCCGAGCATTTCACGGCCTCGAACTTCAAGGCGCGGGATCTGGCCATCGAGGCCTATGAGAAGGCCGAGCCCAGCGTGCGTGCTCAGTTCGACCACATCGCCGACACCATGACCTCGATCCTGACGGCAGTCGGCTCGGCCATGCGCGAGGTCGAGAAGGACACGACCCGCGTTCGGCTGGCCGAGCAGGCGACGGCTTGGGTCAAGCCGCTGATCGCGGCCTGCGGCGGCATCATCAACGGTGGCGCGGAAGCCGACGTCGACACCATCATGGCGAATTGAGCCAGGTCCTTAATTAATGTCTGCGGTCGTCCAGCCCACCCATCCCCAGATCGCCGTCAGCGCAGCCATTTTCCGCGACGGCAAGGTGTTGCTGACCCGCCGCGCCCGCTCCCCCGCCAAGGGCTTCTATTCGCTGCCGGGCGGGCGGGTCGAGTTCGGCGAATCGCTACATCAGGCGCTCAAGCGCGAGGTCGACGAGGAGACCGGGCTCGAGATCGAGATCATCAGCCTTGCCGGCTGGCGCGAGATGCTGCCGGCCTCCCCCGGTGCCGGCCATTATCTGATCATGTCCTTTGCCGCCCGCTGGGTTAGCCGGGAACCGGTCTTGAACGACGAACTCGACGATTACCGCTGGATCGCCCCGGACGCCCTTGGCAGCCTGGGCGACCTCAAGATGACCGCGGGGCTGGAGGAGATCATCCGGTCCGCCCACCGGCTGATCGGCCCCTGAGCGCCCCGCCTTGCGTCATCAGCCCTGAGGGGGCATACAGCCCGCCGATGTCGACGCGATTTCTGGCCATTTTTGTCCTGATCCTTGCCTGTGCTTCCGCGCCCGCCCGGGCCCAGGACGTGGCAGCGCCGTTCGACGCCGATTTGCAGCGGCTGGCCGAGATCCTCGGCGGCCTACACTATCTGCGCGGCATCTGCGGCTCCAACGAGGGCAACAAATGGCGCAGCGAGATGCAGGCGTTGATCGATGCCGAAACCCCTGCCGGCGAGCGCCGCACCCGCATGATCGCGGGCTTCAACCGCGGCTATAACGGCTTTCAGCAGACCTACCGGAGCTGCACCCCGGCGGCGACGGTGGCGATCCGCCGTTACATCGAGGAAGGCTCGAAGATTTCGCGCGATCTCACTGCGCGCTACGCGAACTGAACTCGCGGGAACTCTGTCATCGTCTTTGTTCACAGCCGTTAACCGTTCTTAAAGATGTGGCCTAGCGGACGTTAATGCGCGTGCTACACCTCTTGCACAGCGCATCGCCGTGGATCGCGCCCCAGCCCTGATCGAGTTTCATGAGCCAGCCGATTTCCTACGCCCCCGCCCGCGCGCCGCTGCCCGACCACGAGCAGAAACAGGCCGCATTGAGCTATCTGAACGAGGCCTGGGCCGAAGCACGCCATGACGGCGTCGACGGCGACTGCCTGGCGCAGGCGAGCCTGTTCGCGGCGCTCGCCGAGCTCGTCGGCACCTATGGCGAAGACGCGGTGGCGAAATTCGTCGAGGGCTTTCCCGCCCGCATTCGCAACGGCGAATTCTCGGTCTGCCTCGCAAGGCAGTAAGTACGGCCGGGACGACTCCGCCACACGGGCGGGGCCATTCACTACGGTTCGATCTTGAGCGTCGCCTTCATGTTGGGATGATAGCGGCAGTAATAATCGACCGTTCCCCCCTTCTTCAGAACTGACGTCGCCGACTTCTTCGGCGGCAGCATCACGTCGAAATCGCCGTTCGTCGCCGTGGCGGTGTGAGCGAAAACGTCCTTGTTGATCCAGGTGATGGTGTCGCCGACCTTCGCCGACACCTCGGCCGGCGAGATCACGAGATTTTCCATCGTGATCTCGATAGTCGCGGCGCGGGCCGGGACTGATATCGACAGGGAGCCGACCGCAAGCGCGATCGCAGCGAAGCGTCCCGGCTTCATCGCATGCCCCTATTTCAATTCAGCCGCAACATGCTCAGCGTGCTGCTGATGGCCCTGGAAGATCTTCAGGCCGGTCTGCAGCAGGCTCTTCAGTTCGGCATTGCTGGCGGACGGAATGAGCTGGCTCTCCAGCGCGCCGTTGACCGTCTTGTGATACGCGACCTCGTTGGCGACATAGGCCTTGTCGAAGGCCGCGCCGTCGAGCTTGTCGAGTTCGGCCAGCTTGTCGCTTGCCTGCTTCGACAGCGCCTTGCTGGTGTCGTTGTCCTCCGGCGTGACATTGAGCTTCTTGACCAGCGCAAGCGCCTGCTTGTTGACCGCTTCGTGGTCGCGCAGCATGTCCTCGGCAAACGCCTTGACGTCCTTGCTCTTGGCCTTCTTCTGCGCCTGCTTGGCCGCGTTGATGTCGATCACACCGGCAGTGTAGGCGATGTGAGCGATCTGCGGATCGGTGAGCTTATCGGCAGCGTGCGCGTCTTGCAGCAGCACGGGGCTCGACAACAGAACGGCTGCGGCGATCGCCGCGCTCCAACGAACGAACATGGTTTGACACTCCTGTGCTGCCGGGCGTTTTGCCGGCGTTGCTTCACAGGAATTGGATGAGCATTTCGCGCAAACGTTCCCGAAAAATTTCAGCCGCTGACACCAAGCCGCTTCAGCACCGCCTCCGTCAGGCGCTCGCAGCGCCAGCCGGCGAACGGAAACGCGTCCATCATCACCGGGCCGATCTCTTTCTCGACGTTCTCGCGCAGCATGGTGCGGGCGCGGTGCAGCCGCGTCTTCACGGTCTCGGGCTTCACGCCAAGCAGATCGGCGGTCTCCTCGATGTTCATGCCCTCCATAACGCGTGCGACGAAGACCATACGGAAAACATCCGGCAATTCGTCGATGGCGCGCTCGACGACGCGCTGGATTTCACGTTGGGCCATTGTCCTTTCCGGATCGGCTGCGGGAGAAAGGGGAAATTTGATAATCTGCGCTTCGAGCGCCTCTTCCGGAACCGCGCCGAGCTCGACATGCGGCTTGGCGCTGCGCACCCGGCCCAGCGCCTCGTTGATGGCAATGCGGGACAGCCAGGTCGACAGCCCGGACTCGCCCCGGAAGCCATCGAGATGGGTGAAGGCGCGGACATAGGTTTCCTGCACCACGTCCTCGGCCTCGCTGTCGCTGCGCAATATTCCGCGCGCAAGGCGATAGAGCCTGCGATTATTGGCCTGCATGATCTCGCGGAGAGCGACCTCATCCCGGCCCCGCGCCCTGTCGACCAGGTCGGCTTCCGATGCCCTCATCTCCGGGGTCTTTGCGCCGGCGGACAGGCCGGCTGCGGTCCGTTGCATGGCACCCGTCTCCATTGGTTCCAGACATTGGATGCAGACTGGCTGAAAAGGTTCCTGACTTTCTTACCGCCGTGAAGGGTAAGATTGTCCGACTAATCGGTCTCGATTGGCAGCGACGCGTCCCTCGCCCATTCGCCCATCGAGGCGTCGTAGAGCGTGAGCTTGTCGTAGCCGAGCTGCGTCAGCAGGAATAAGTCGATCGTCGCCGAGATCCCGCCGCCGCAATAGAGGATCACGTTCTTGTCGCGCGTGACGCCCGCCGCGCTGAATTTCGCTTCGGCATCGGCGAGCGGGGTCAGCGTCTTGTCGGCATTGACGAGCGTTGCGGCCGACACGTTGACGCTGCCGGGCACACGGCCGGGCCGGCCGTAGCGGCTCGGTTCGAGGCCCTTATGGAACTGCGGCCCAAGCGCGTTGACCGTAACGGTCGAGGGATCGCCGATCCGCGCCTTCACGGTATTCTTGTCGACGAAGAAGCCTGCGCGCGGTGCGGCCTTGAAGGTCGTCGCCGGATAGCCTTTCGGTGCGCCAGTCTCGATTGCTCGCCCCTCGTCCTTCCATTTGTCGAAACCGCCATCGAGCACCTGCGCATCGACACCGAGCGAACGCAGCATCCACCAGAACCGCGTCGACCACATCATGGTGCCGATGCTGTACAGCACGATGATCTTGCTGGCATCGAGACCGTGGCTCCCGAAGGCGGCTTCGAGTTGGGCCTCGCCGGGCATCATGAAGAACTGCTGCGCGGAGGTGTCGGAGAACTCGCCCTGCAGGTCGAGGAAATCGGCACCGGGGATGTGGCCGGCCGCGAACGTCTTGTCGCCAGGAACGGCGCGATACGGCACATCACTGCCTGGTGGCACCAGCTCGTTGTAGGTCGTGCAATCGTAGAGGCGGAGGTTGGGGTCGCCGAGGTGGGCTGCGAGTTGCTCGGTGGTGATGAGCGCTGGTGGCTGGGACATTGGACTGCACTCCCGTTCGTGAGCGAATGTAGCCCTCTCCCCTCGTCATTGCGAGCGCAGCGAAGCAATCCAGACTGCCGCCGCGGAAAGATTCTGGGAAGCACCGTGCGCCCCCGCGCATCGCCCTACTGCTTCAGCGTCTCCAGAAACCGTACCGCCTCGCCCTGCGATGCCGTCACCAGTTCGCCCTGCCACATCACGCGGCGGCCGCGGATGAAGGTGCCGACGGGCCAACCCGTCACGCGCACGCCGTCATAGGGCGTCCAACCGGCTTTCGAGGCGACCCATTCGTTGGTGATGGTTTCGCTGCGCTTGAGGTCGACCACGGTGAAGTCGGCATCATAGCCGGCGGCGATGCGGCCCTTACAGGCCATGTTGTAGAGACGCGCGGGGCCGGCGCTGGTGAGATCGACGAAGCGCGCCAGCGACAGCCTGCCAGCATTGACGTGATCGAGCATCAGCGGAACCAGCGTCTGCACACCTGTCATGCCGGAGGGCGAGGCCGGATAGGTTTTCTGCTTCTCTTCGAGGGTATGCGGGGCGTGGTCGGAGCCGAGAACGTCGATGATGCCCTGCTCGATGCCGCGCCAGATCCCTGCACGGTGACTGGCGTCACGTACCGGCGGGTTCATCTGCGCGAGCGTGCCGAGCCGCTCGTAGCATTCGGGTGCGGCCATGGTGAGATGATGCGGCGTCGCCTCACAGGAGGCGACGTCCTTGTGGTCGCGCAGATATTCGATCTCTTCCTTGGTCGAGATATGCAGCACGTGGATGCGCTTGCCCGTCTCGTGCGCGAGCTTGACCAGACGCTGCGTCGCCATCAGCGCCGCGGTCTCGTCGCGCCAGACCGGATGCGAGCGCGGATCACCTTCGATGCGCAGCGACTTGCGGTCGTTGAGACGGTACTCGTCCTCGGCGTGGAAGGCGGCGCGGCGACGGATCACCTGGAAAATGCGGCGCAGGCTCTCATCGTCCTCCACCAGCAGCGCGCCGGTGGACGAGCCGATGAACACCTTGACGCCGGCGCAGCCCGGCGCGCGTTCCAGCACCGGCAGGTCCTGCACGTTCTCGCGGGTGCCGCCGATGAAGAACGCGAAATCGCAATGCATGCGATGGTGGGCGCGCTTGATCTTGTCGGAGAAGGTCGCCTCGGTCACGGTGAGCGGCGAGGTGTTCGGCATCTCGAACACGGCGGTGACGCCGCCCATCACGGCGCTGCGCGAGCCTGTCTCGAGGTCTTCCTTCTGCTCCAGCCCGGGCTCGCGGAAATGCACCTGCGTGTCCATCACGCCAGGCAGGATATGGAGACCCTTGCAGTCGATCACCTCAGCAGCGGAAGCCTGCGACAGCGGACCCAGCTCGGCGATGCGGCCATTGACGATGCCGATATCGCGAACATTCTCGCCATCCTGGTTGACGACGGTGCCGCCCTTGAGGATCACATCAAAGCGCTGGGTCATGGCTGGAGGCCCCTCTCATCCCCAAGCGCAGGGCTCGAGGTCTTGTCGTTTATGCCTTGCGGGCTTACGTTCCGCAGCACCATGTCGCAAGAGATTTTCGTATGAAATCAGCGTTTCTTCCCGACCGGGGCGTGATCAAGGTCGCGGGCGAGGACGCGCGCAACTTCCTCAACGGCCTCATCACCACTGACGTCGACAGGCTCAAGCCGGGCCTGGGGCGATTCGGTGCGCTGCTGACGCCGCAGGGCAAGATCATTGTGGATTTTCTGATCACGGAAGCCCCGAGCGGCCACGGCGGCGGGTTCCTGATCGACTGCCCGAAGCCGCTGGCCGACGGGCTCGCCACCAAGCTGAAATTCTACAAGCTGCGCGCCAAGGTGACGGTGGACAACCTCTCCGGCGATCTCGGCGTGCTCGCGGCCTGGGATGGACAACCCGCGGCACAGCCCGACCTTGCCTTCGCTGATCCTCGCAATGCCGAGCTGGGCACGCGGATCCTCATCCCCGAAGATCTCAAGCAAAAGCTGTCCGACCTGATCGGCGCCGAGCTGGTCGATGCCACCGACCACGAGGCGCATCGCATTGCGCTCGGCATACCGCGCGGCGGCCTCGATTTCATGTACAGCGATGCGTTCCCGCATGAGACCAACATGGACCGCCTCGCCGGCGTCGATTTCGACAAGGGCTGCTATGTCGGCCAGGAGGTCGTCTCGCGCATGCAGCACCGCGGCACTGCGCGAACCCGCAGCGTGAAGGTGCTGCTCGAGGACTCCGCACCCGAGGCTGGCGTCAGCGTCATGGCCGGCGACAAGTCCGTCGGAACCATGGGCTCGTCGGCGCAAGGCAAGGGCATCGCGCTGGTGCGCATCGACCGCGTTGCGGATGCACTCGACGCCGGCCAGCCGCTCTCCGCTGGTGGACTCGCGTTGAAGCTGGCAGAACCTGATGTCGTTCGCATTCCCTTGAAGCAACCCACCGCATGAGTCGTGCTCCCCGCCTGCATCCTGACGGAAAGACCCGCTGCCCCTGGCCGGGCGAAGATCCGCTTTACGTCGCCTATCACGACACCGAATGGGGCGTGCCTGAATATGACGACCGCGCGCTTTATGAAAAGCTGATCCTCGACGGCTTTCAGGCCGGCCTGTCCTGGATCACGATCCTGCGCAAGCGCGACAATTTCCGCAAAGCCTTCGACGACTTCCAGCCGGAGAAGATCGCGCGCTACACCGACAAGAAGGTGCATGCGCTGATGAACGATGCCGGCATCGTACGCAACAAGGCCAAGATCGACGGCGCGATCCTCAGCGCGAAGTCCTACCTTGATATCATGGAGAAGGGACCGGGCTTCTCGAAGCTGCTGTGGGACTTCATGGACGGCCGTCCCAAGGTCAACAATTTCAAGACCACCGCGAGCGTGCCAGCCTCGACGCCGCTGTCGACGCAAATTTCCAAGGAGCTGTCCTCGCGCGGCTTCAAGTTCGTCGGGCCGACCATCGTCTATGCTTTCATGGAAGCGACCGGCATGGTCAACGACCACCTCGTCGACTGCCACTGCCACGCGAGTTGCAGCAAGCTGCAGCGCAAGCCGCGCCTCAAGGCCAAATGACCGCGAAGAAGACCGCGCGCGCAGTGGAGTCCCGCGCCTGGCAGCGCATGCTGTCGGGCCGACGGCTGGATCTGCTCGACCCCTCTCCCCTCGACGTTGAGATCGCCGACATCGCGCATGGGCTGGCGCGCGTCGCGCGCTGGAACGGACAGACCATTGGCGCACATATCTTCTCGGTCGCGCAACACACGCTGCTGGTGGAGACCGTGCTGCGGCACGAGATGCCGAACGTCGACCAGCGCATGCGGCTCGCCGCGCTGCTGCACGATGCGCCTGAATATGTGATCGGCGACATGATCTCGCCGTTCAAGGCCGTGCTGGCCGGCAATTACAAGCCGGTGGAGATGCGCCTGCTCGGCGCCATCCACATCCGCTTCGGCCTGCCGCCGGTGCTGCCCGACGACATCACGCTGGCGATCAAGGCTGCCGACCGCGGCGCGGCCTATCTGGAGGCGACCGAACTCGCTGGGTTTAGCGCGAGCGAGGCGAAGCGGCTGTTCGGCAAGGACCCCGGCCTCCCTGACAGCATCAGGCGCGACTATCTGACGCCCTGGACCGCGGCGCGGGCCGAGAAGCAGTTTCTGGAACGGTTCGGCGCCGTGTTTGCTTAGGTGCCGTAGGGTGGGCACGCCACGATGCGCCTTTGCCGACCCTACGAGCGCCCGCTATAATCGTTGCCAAAAGGTCCGCCATGATCCACGTCTGTTCGCTCGCCGCCCTTCCTGAAACGGTCCGCCGCACCGGGGCCAGCCACGTGCTGACCGTAATGGCCAATGTCGAGCAGGTGGTACGGCCGGCGTCGGTGCTCCCGGCCAATCACCTCAAGGTGTCGATGGACGACATCATCGAAGAGATGGACGGCTTCGTCGCCCCGTCCGAGACTCACGTCGACCAGGTGCTGAATTTCGTGCGCGGCTGGGACCGTAGCGCACCGCTGGTGGTGCATTGCTATGCCGGCATCAGCCGTTCCACCGCGAGCGCATTCGCGGCCGTCTGCGCGCTCAATCCGGATCGTGACGAGGTCGAGATCGCAAAGAAGATCCGTGCGGCCTCTCCGATCGCCTCGCCGAACCGGCGCATCGTCGGCCTTGCCGACCGTGCGCTGGGGCGCAACGGCCGCATGCTGCGCGCGCTCGACGAGATGGGGCCGGGCGAGATGCTGGTCGAGGGCCGCCCCTTCGTGATCGAGCTCGAATGACAGCAGCGATCATCATCGCATGAGTGACAAGCTGCTGACGCCGATCGAGATCGGCCTGACTGCCGCGATCGTCGCGATCGAGGATCACGAGCCGCTGGTGCTGACCGCGCGCGGCGGCGACGGCTTGACCGGGCTGCCGTTCGGCCCGTTCGATGCACCGAGCCATCGCACCTTCGAGATCGGCCTGCGCGCCTGGGTCGAGGAACAGGCGGGCTTGCGGCTCGGCTATGTCGAGCAGCTCTATACGTTCGGCGATCGCGGCCGCCATGCGGAGGCCGGCGACACCAGCGCGCATATGGTGTCGATCGGCTACCTCGCGCTGACGCGCGCCGCCGAGGGGGCTGCGACTTCCGCGAGCTTCGAGCCTTGGTATCGGTTCTTCCCCTGGGAGGACTGGCGCGAGGCGCCGCCCGAGATCATCGCCCGTGACATCATCCCGGCGCTGACCACATGGGCCGAGGAGGAAACGCCGGAGACCACGCGCGCATTGCCGCGCAGGGATCGCGTGCGGTTCTATTTCGGCCTCGAGGGGGCCGCTTGGGACGAGGAACGCGTGCTCGACCGTTACGAGCTGCTCTACGAGGCCGGCCTCGTCGAGGAGGCCAGGCGCGACGGCCGGCCTGCGGCGCTCGCACGGACGACGCTGCCCGCGCTCGGCACCTCCATGCGGTTCGATCACCGCCGGATCCTCGCCACGGGAATCGCCAGACTCCGTGCAAAACTGAAGTATCGCCCTGTGATATTTGAACTTTTATCCGCCGAGTTCACACTCACTGAGTTGCAGTACACGGTCGAGGCGATCTCCGGCCGCCACCTGCACAAGCAGAATTTCCGTCGCCTGGTGGAAACTGAAGCCCTGGTCGAACCGACCGGCGTGATGTCGACACAGACGGGCGGGAGACCGGCGGCGCTCTACCGCTTCCGCCGTGACGTGCTCCAGGAGCGGCCCGCCCCGGGCTTGCGCGTACGTTCCCGGCGCTAGAGCATGATTCGGAAAAGTGCGAAGCGGTTTTCCGACAAGATCATGCTCAAAAGGTAAGAATCAAGTTCGCGATCGGCCCCTGCCCGCCGATTGCCTGGAGGCCCCATGTTCGACGCCCCTTTCGACGTCTTTGCAGTGATGATTGCGATCGCCGCGTTCCTGATCGCGCTGAAAGCGTCGAACCAGGCGACCGATTTACGCCGGCGGTTGGGTTCGCTGGAGGCAGCCCTGCAGGCGCAGCGACAGGTCCAGCCACCGCCGCCGCTGCCTGTGCAGGAGCAAGCGAGAAGCACGCCTGTGGCAGAACCGCCGCCGCTTGCGCCTGAAGCCGAGTCCGCGCCGCCGCTCGTCACCGAAGACGCTGCGCCGCCCCCGCTCGAAGCAAGCACCGAGACCGCTACGCCGCCGCCCGCGCCGGAGCCGGGTTTCGAAGAACGGCTCGGCACACGCTGGGTGGTGTGGATCGGCGGCCTCGCGCTCGCGCTCGGCGGCTTCTTCATGGTGCGCTATTCGATCGAGGCTGGCCTTGTCGGCCCCAGCGTGCGGGTCTTCCTCGGCGGCCTGTTCGCCGCCGCGCTACTTGGTGCAGGCGAATGGACGCGGCGCAAGGAGGACATCTCCAATATTCAGGCGCTGCCGATCGCCAACATCCCCGCAATCCTCACCGCGGCCGGAACGGCGGTGGCGTTTGCGACCGTGTATGCGGCCTACGCGCTTTATGACTTCCTCGTGCCTGCAACAGCTTTCGTCCTGCTCGGTATCGTTGCAATGGGCACGCTCGCCGCGGCGCTTCTGCACGGGCCGGCGCTTGCCGGTCTCGGCGTGGTCGGTGCCTTCGCGACGCCGGTGCTCGTCTCCAGTGGCAAGCCGGATTATTGGGCGCTCTACATTTATCTCGCCATCGTCACCGCCGCGAGCTTTGGGCTTGCCCGCATCCGGCTGTGGCGCTGGCTGGCCGTAACGACGATCGTCTTCGCCGTGCTCTGGACCTTCCCGGGACTCGACACCGGCACATTGCAGGTCGCGCCGCATGCCTTCCATGTGATTGCCGGCTTCGTCCTCGCCGCGCTGCTCGTGGTTTGCGGCTTCATGTTCGGGCCAACGATCGAAGAAGGACAGATCGAGCCAATCTCATCTAGCGCACTCGGCGCCTATCTGTTCGGCGCGCTGCTGATCGTGCTGTCGAGCGCACATGCCAATCTATCGCTGGTCGCCTTCACGCTGCTCGTTGCAGCGACGCTGTTCGTCGCCTGGCGCGCGGAAGCCGCTGCCGGCGCACTTGGCGCAGCCGCTGCGACCGTGTTCATCGTATTCGTCGAATGGGCCGTGCGCGCCAATCCTGATATGCTGGTGCTGCCCGGCGGCCCCATGCCCGGTATCACGCCGACCGCAACCGACAGCGCGGTGACGCAGCATCTGGTGATGGCAGCGATCTTCGCCATCGGATTCGGCGTGGCAGGCTTTTTCGCGCAGGGCCGATCGACCTCGGCGATCATTCCCGTCGTATGGTCGGCGGCCGGCGTCGCGACGCCGATCGCAATCCTTATCGCTCTCTACGCCCGCATCGCCCATCTCGACCGTTCGATCCCGTTTGCGATCCTGGCAGTGTTGCTCGCCGCCGCCTTTGGCGCAGCCACGGAAGCGCTGACCCGCCGCGACGCGCGGCCGGGCCTTGCAGCATCGACCGCGCTGTTTGCGACCGGCACGCTCGGCGCGCTGGCGCTGGCGCTGACCTTTGCGCTGGAAAAGGGCTGGCTCACCATTGCACTGGCGCTGATGTCGCTCGGCACCGCCTGGATTTCGATGCAGCGGCCGATTCCGTTCCTGCGGTGGCTCGCAGCGATCTTCGCCGGCATCGTCACCGCGCGCGTCGGCTATGATCCGCGTATTGTCGGCGATGCGGTCGGCACTACGCCGATCTTCAATTGGTTGTTGTGGGGCTATGGCCTGCCGGCAGCCTCGTTCTGGACCGCAAGCCTCTTCCTGCGCCGCGGCATCGACGACCCGCCGCTCCGCATGGTGGAAGCGGCCGCGATCCTGTTCACCGCGCTGCTCGCCTTCATGGAGGTCCGCCATCTCGCGACCGGCGGCAACATGATCGCCGCTCCGTCGCTGTTAGAGGCGGCCCTGCAGGTCTGCGTGGCGCTGGCGATGGCGATCGGACTGGAACGGTTGCGCCTGCGCAGCCGTTCGATCGTGCACAATGTCGGCGCGATCGCGCTCACAGCGATTGCCGGTTTCATCAGCGTGTTCGGCCTCTTGTTCCTCGAGAACCCGCTGATCTGGCACATCGATGTCGGCGGCGCCGTCTTCAACCTGCTGCTGCTCGGCTATGCGCTGCCTGCGGTGCTGATGCTGCTGCTCGCCTATGCCGTGGTCGGCGAACGCGGCAAAGTCTATGCGAACACGATCGCGGCCACGGCGCTGGTGTTTGCACTGTCGTATCTGACGCTGGAGATCCGCCGCTTCTATCACGGCCCGTTCCTCGACAGCGGCGAGACGACGGGCGCCGAGCAATACACCTATTCGATCGGCTGGCTCGCCTTCGGCGTCGTGCTGCTCGGTATTGGTATTCTGGCCAACTCCGAGAGGGCGCGGCTGGCGTCTGCTGCCGTCATCGCGCTGACGATCCTGAAGGCGTTCGATCGACATGTCGACG
>Ga0207671_10001398_pt1 | contig 28072 bp, 26 predicted proteins | sample KBSC24metaG_FD_184352 | JGI IMG/M metagenome (GOLD analysis project Ga0207671, IMG submission 184352) | Corn rhizosphere microbial communities from Kellogg Biological Station, Michigan, USA - KBS C2-4 metaG (SPAdes) (version 2) | ecosystem: Host-associated > Plants > Roots > Rhizosphere > Soil... | reverse complement strand
AATGGAATCAACGCTCCGCAAGATTCACTACATCGACCCCAGGTGCTGAGTCCAAAATCTTCGGACTTGAAATTATATCTCAAGTCATTGATTTGTATAGGACTTTTGGGATTTCGGTCAGGCACTATCCAGATTCAGGCCGCACTGCCCGTGGCATTCACCTGAAATCTCGACTCTCGGTCGTCAGCCTGCCAAGCAGCGGCGTCAGATCTTCGAGCCGTCCGGCGATCAAGTTTTTGACATTCCCGTCGCGCTGCCACGTCCCGAAGACGGCGAGCAAGCGCGAGCCGAGCAGCACCTGCCGCTGCCGCTCGCGCAAGGACTTCCAGCAAATGACTTGAATCACCCCCGTCTCGTCCTCCAACGAGACGAAGATCGTGCCGTTGGCGGTTTCGGGCTGCTGGCGCAGCGTGACAATGCCGCCGTAGCGAACGAGCCGGCCATTCGGCATGTCGTTCAACTGCTCGGCGGTCAGCAAACGGTGCTTGTCGAGGTGCGGCCGCAGCAATGCCAACGGGTGGCGGCGCAGCGTCAATCCGAGCGCCGCGTAGTCGAAGACGATTTCTTCACCCTCGGGCGCCGAGGGCAGTTCGAGAATGTCCTCGTGCACCGGCGCGTCCCGCAGCAGTCGTGGCGTCGAGCGCAGCGCCGATGCGTCCCACGCCTGCTGACGCCGATGGCCGGACAGCGACATCAGCGCATCCGCGCCTGCCAGCAGCGTCATCTCGTGCTGTTCCAATTGGGCGCGCCGCGCCAGATCGTCGGCACTGTCGAAGACCAGCATGCGTCTCGCGTCGACGATCCGCTCTGCCGATTCCTTTTTCAGGCCGGAGACGAGTCGCAGGCCAAGCCGGACCGCGGGCGCATGCGGAAGGTCTTCGAGCGTGCAATCGACGTCGCTTGCTATCACGTCGGGGGGACGAACCTCGACACCGTGGCGTTTGGCGTCTTGGACCAGTTGTGACGGCGAGTAGAAGCCCAGCGGCTGAGAATTCAACATTGCGGCGAGGAACTCCGCCGGATGGTGGCACTTGATCCAGCAACTGGCATAGACCAGCAGCGCGAACGAGGCGGCATGGCTCTCAGGAAAGCCGTATTCGCTGAATCCGTGGATCTGCTTGAAGATCGCCTCGGCAAACTCTTTCTCGTACCCGCGCGTTGTCATGCCGTCGACGATCTTCGAGTAGTACTTATCGAGGCCACCCTTGCGTTTCCAGGCCGCCATCGCGCGGCGCAATCCGTCCGCCTCACCGGCGGTGAAACCCGCAGCGATCATCGCGATCTGCATGACCTGCTCTTGGAACACCGGCACGCCCAGCGTGCGTCCGAGGGCTGCTTTCAAAGCCTCGCTCGGATAGACGGTCGGCTCCTTGCCCTGCCGTCGATTCAGGTACGGGTGGACCATGCCGCCGACGATCGGGCCCGGCCGAACGATCGCGACCTCGATGACCAGGTCGTAGAAGCAGCGAGGAAGCATCCGAGGCAGCATGCTCATCTGCGCGCGGCTTTCGATCTGGAACACGCCGACCGTGTCGGCTTTGCAGATTATGTCGTAGGTGTCCGAGTCCTCGGCGGGGATGTCCTGCATCTCGAAGACGTAGCCCTTGCGCGCGCCGATGAATTCGAGTGACTTGCGAATGGCCGTCAGCATGCCGAGCGCCAGGCAGTCGACTTTGAGCAGGCCGAGGGCGTCGAGATCGTCCTTGTCCCATTCGATGACCGTGCGGTCCGCCATCGACGCGTTCTCGATCGGCACCATGCGGCACAGCGGTCCCTTCGTCAGCACGAAGCCACCCGTGTGTTGACTCAGGTGACGGGGAAAGCCCAGCAGCTGGCCGGCCAAGTCCATCAACTGGCGCACCTGCAAGTCGGCAGGCGCAAGGCCCATCTCCTTCAGCCGAGCTTCCTGCACGGCTTGGCCGTCGAACCATTGGTGCGACTTGGCCAGTCTATCGACGACGTCGAGTTCAAAGCCGAGCGCCTTTCCGACGTCGCGAATCGCCGACTTCGGACGGTACGAGATCACCACGCCGGTGATGGCCGCCCGCTCGCGACCGTACTTGCGGTAGAGGTACTGCAGCACTTCCTCGCGGCGCTCGTGTTCGAAGTCGATGTCGATGTCCGGCGGCTCGTTGCGCTCCTTGCTGATGAAGCGCTCGAAGAGCACGCTCATGCGGTCCGGGTCGACCTCGGTGACGCCGATGCAGTAGCAGACAACCGAGTTGGCGGCCGAGCCTCTGCCTTGGCACAGGATGTGGCGCCCCCTGGCGAACTCCACGATGTCGGCCACCGTCAGGAAGTAGTGCTCGTACTTCAGATCAGCGATCAGATCGAGCTCATGCTCGATCTGCGACTGGACCTTCGCGGATAGGCCCTGCGGCCAGCGCCGCCCTGCACCCTCGTAGGTGATGCGCCGCAAGTACGAGGCCGCTGTCTCGCCGGTTGGCACTACTTCATCCGGGTATTGATACCGGAGCTCCTCCAGCGAGAACTGGCAGCGCGCAGCGACGTTCAAGGTCTCGGCCAACAAGTCCGCCGGATAGGTTTGGGCGAGGCGCAGCCGGGTCCGCAAATGGCGTTCGGCGTTGGGCTGCAGATCGAGCCCGCAGGCGGTGAGCGGTTTGCCAAGGCGTGTGGCGGTCAGGACATCCTGCAGCGGCTTGCGCGACCGCACGTGGAAGTGCACATCGCCCACAGCGACCAAGGGAATCGCCGTGAGGTCGCTGACCTGCCGCAGCCGGTAGAGCCACATCTCGTCGTCGAGCAAGCGCAGCAGCTCGACGCCGAGCCAGCAACGCCCGAGGAAATGTTCCAGCACCCAGAGCGCTGCAGCTTCCAGCTGCGGTGGTTCGGACATGCGCTTCGGCGAGGCGATGACCACGCAGTCTTCCAGCTCGGCGCCGCTGATGTCGGCAACGGCAAGTCGGTACGTCCCTTTCTCCGAAGCACGCCGCAGCTTGGTGATGAACTCGCACAAGTTGCCGTAGCCGTTCAGGTTGCCGGCGAGCACCGTCAGGGTGAACGGAAAGCCGCAGTCCACCTGGAACTGGCTGCCGATGAGCAACGGCAGCTGATGCTCCCTGGCGGCGACGTGGGCGCGCACGACACCCGCCATGCTGCATTCGTCGGTGAGGGTCAGCGCGGTGTAGCCGAGTTGCTTGGCCCGCGCGACCAGTTCCTCCGGCTGGCTCGCCCCGCGCAGGAAGCTGAAGTTGCTGACACAGCGCAGCTCGGCATACTCGGGAATCGGGGGAAAGGTTGTCATGCGCGCTCAGGCGAAGGTGCCGTGCAGGAACCAGGCGGTCTCGTCGCTCGCGAGTCGGGTCTGGAAAATCCACAGCACGCCGGCGTGCTGGCTCAGCGCCACCCAGTAGTCGCGCGTCACGTTGCGCGTGGTGGTCTCGGCGCCGACGCCGGTGCGATCCCACCAGCCGCCCTCGACCCGGTGCGGCCCGGCGAGCAATTGCAGGATGCCCTGGTAGAGCGGGCGATGGCCGCGGCTTGCCAGCCGCAGCGGCTCAGACAGCACGAAGGTCGGCTGAGGAATGTCCACCGACCGTGCCACGCCCCGCGATGGCTTGGCGGGCGCCGGCTGCCAGTGGCACATCCATTCGAGGCGATGGTCTTCCGCCACCACGGGGCGCAGCACCCGCTCCGGTCCGAGGCGGGCGGCGATGCGCTCGAGCACCAGCGCCAAGCTCTCGGTGGTCTGGCCGGCTTCCGGCAACAACGACCGCGTCTTCTCTTCCAGCCGGCAGACCTCGGTGGCCACCAGTTCGAGGTCACCGACCGGCGCCAGCAGTTCGACCTTCGCCAGGTTTTCCGCGAGCAGCCGCGCCAGGTGTTCGAGATCCCGCATGGGCACTGCGGTGCGGATGGTCAGCTCGCCGCCTTCGCCGGCGGATTTCGGGCGCATTGCGTCGTGGCACCACCGCAAGGTGAAGGCCGTGACGCCGCTGTGCCTGGCCTCCAGCCAGCCGCACATCAGCACCAGCAGGCGGCGGGCACCAAAGAGCAACGCCGGCGCGAGCTCGACCCGCGACATCAGCTCAAGCTTCTGATGAAAGCTGTCCGGCAGCGCGACCCAGGCATGGGCTTCGGGGCGCAGGCCATAGGCCTGGTCGAGCGCGGTCAGCAGCTCGGCGTCGAAGCGTCGGCTGAGGCCGCCGCGAGGCAGCGCCCGCACCTGGCCGAGCGTCTGGCAACCCAGCCGAACCAGCGTGGCCTGGTGCGCGGCGACCGCGGTCAAGGTCTCGAGCGGCAGCGCATCCAGCAATTGATCCAGCGGTTTGGCAAAGCCGTTGGAGGCGCCGGATCGCGCGACTGCCACGGCCGCGAGGCTCGTCGGTGCCCAGGCCAGTTGCTGGAGGCCGAGGTCAATACACCCTTCCCGGACCCGTTCGACCAGCTTGTACTTCCCGCCGAAGAGCCGCAGGCTCGCGTCGACCTCCATCACCACGGCGGGCGACACGGTGAGGGGCTCGATGACGGCGACTCGTGGCGTGAATTGCAGGCACCAGGTCGCCAGTCCCGAGACCGCCTCAGTGCGCCGCGACCCGTCGGTGCTCGGGGCCGGAAGCAGCGCTGCCCACAACTTCTGACCAGAGCTCATAGTTGTGAGTAGCGCTCTTCACTGCTGTAGCCGAGGGACAGCCAACCCTGAGAAGGGCGCTCACAACTTTTGGAGCTTGTGGACATTGTCCTTCAACGCGGCGTGGAGCTGCGCTGCCTCTTGAGCCAGGGTCAAATTCACCGAGGCAATCTCGGCAACCTCGGCGAGCAGTTTTTCCACTTCCGATTCCAGTTCGCGGACACGCGCTTTGGCAGCAACGAGTTGTTGCCGGGTTTTGTCTCGGTCGGAACGCGTGCTCCGACCCGACATTGCACGGATCTCTTCCGCGATGTCCGGATAGGTGTGGTGAACAAGAGAAGCGTCGACGCCGGCCTCCTCGGCAACCGACTTGATACTGATGCGTTGCCCCTTGTTCTTGACTCGCAAGATGGCATAGCGCAAATTTTCCGCGGTCTTGATGCGATCACCCGTGCGGCCTCGCAGCGCGCTACGCGGACCGGTGTCGTGATCGGGAATCAAACTACAACTCCCAGATCTTGCAGCACCCTTTCCGAAGTGCAGACCTCGCGTGCCGCTCGCTGCATGATGGCCGCCCCACAGTCGGTGATGCGCAGCAGCTCGAGGTTCTGCGCGTGGATCTGCTGCCAGGTCTCGGCGTGCGATGGGTCGATGACACCGGCGCTGCAGTCCACGCAACGGGCCGCCTCATACATGCCTTCGCCAACACAGCCTCGCTGCTCAGCGAGGCACCAACCGTGGCCCGTCGCTCGCACTGTCGAGCTTTCGGCGGCATATCGCAGAAGGCTTGCCCGGTCGGCGACGCGCGTGGCACGGTTTTGAACGATCTTGCGCCCCGCGCCGCCCGACAGCTTCGTGTCCGCGTCGAACCAGGTGTCGAGCAACAGCGCCTTCGACTCGACCATCTCCTCGTGGAACTCGTCATAGAGGCTGTCATCCTGGAGAGCATTCGAGGCATACAGCTCCGTCATGCTCATCGAGGAATGCTTGAACTGCCATTTGAGGAAGATCAACGCACGGCGACCCAGCCTGCTCTGCGCAATGTTCCACGCGAAGGTCCGCCTGCACTGATGGTTGGCCAGTGGCCAGTCGATGCCAGCAGAAGCCGCGAGCTTGGTGAGCTTCGATTGGCAGACTTGCGCTGCCATCGGGTTGATCCGCGACTTCGAACCAGGGAGGTCGCCGACCGAGAAGCTGATCATCAGGAAGATGTTGTCGACGCATGCGCGTGCCGTTTTCAGTCGCTGGAGCGCTTGGGTCTTGTTCAAGAAGTTGTCCAGGATCTCGTCATCGCTGGTGCATGCCAGCGAGGAATCCAGATAGGCGATCTCGGCAAGCAATCGCGCCTGCAGGGGTCGCGCGTAGCGTTGGCCGATGTCCAATGCTGCCAGCGTTTCCGGTGTCGCGAGGAAGTCGACGAGGCCCTTGCCCGTTTTGTGCTCGAACGTTCGCACCCAGCAGTACGTCACACCGCCTTTGACCTCCGTGCGCCAGCTCCCGGCCTTCACACCGGTCGCCTCGCTGTTTCTCATCCCTGTGCTGATCTGCAAGAGGAAGAGGACCGCATCGCGGATCTCGACCAACTCCTTCGCGCCTTCGAAGAGCTGCCCCGCTTCGCGCCTGTCGAGCACGTCGGGCGCTTTGGCCAGGACCTGCTCGGCGTAAGTGAAGATCGCCGCCTGGACCGAAGGCGGGATGACCGGCGTCTTGGCATACGCCGCCTTGTCGTCGCGCGAGGAAGATAGTCCGCAGAACTCCTGGAACGTGGAGCGCCCCCAAGGAGACATCGGCGGCGGTTGGCGGAGTTCTCTCCGGAAGCACACGACGACGTCAATGACGACGAGGCGATGTCGGATCCCACGAGCGGCTACGCCCCGCGCCCGCAGCTGCTGAACGTAGTCCGCCAAATGGATTGGCCTGAGATCTTCGAAGCTTGTCAGCCCCCGTGCAGTAAGGAAGCGCAGCACGTCCAATCCTTGTTCCACCACACAGATGATCGTGATGGCCTTCGTCGGCTTCCATCCCGGGCGGCCTTGCTTCCGCCACGCATACATCGCGGCTTTGACGTCGTTCACCAACGACTCGCTCACGTCGGTTGGCCATCGCACACCGCGCTGCCGGGCCATGTGGTTGGGGGTATCGATCGAAGCCTGAAGGTCCCACACCGCATCGCCGAACCGACTGACCACGAACTCTTTTCCCGCGTCGTCGGCGATCGCGGAGATGATCACGGCGCTTCTCTGCTCCATGTCGAGCGTTTCGAGCGACACGGGCTGGGCTGCAAGGAGCTCATTCGCGCGATGGTTGCGCTGGGCCAGCGGCAGTACGTTGGAACTCACCAAATCGTCAGCGAAATGCGCTGTGGCTTCCAGCGCGTTGCCATGCTTGACATTCATGCTGGGTCGCTCCGTGATTCACTCCCGGCCTGCTGGCCGTCACGGCGATGCGCGCTCCGAGCGGACTGCAGCTTCCAGAAGGGATGGGCGTCCAGCGTTGCCCTGTCCCGCGCAGCGGCAGCTCGCTCTTCACCGAAGGCCTGCATGCAAAACCGATCGATGAACGGAATGGCGGCCTGATACAGATCGCGGAGAGGCTCGCCAGACGTGGCTGAGGGGGTCGCCTCAAGCCGACCCAACTCCTGCCGAGCGAAGCCTTGGAAGCTATACAGCCGCCAGAGATCGTCCGAGTCGCCCACGATGGCGAAGGAAGGGCAAGTCAAGCAAAGCACGAACTGATCGCAGTGATGGCTGCCGTTCTTCGGGGCATGCGCTCCGTGCAGCGAGTCTTTGCACCTGGCGACGGGGGTCGGCGTGCAGCCGTCGGTCGAGGTCACAACCCTTCGGTCGGTCTCACCTCGAAGGCGCAGGCTCATTTCCTGAACAAGGTACTGCGCCGCCTCAGTCTGCAGCTGCTCGTCCATCCTCAGGTAGTAGTGGTCGGCCACCCGAGACGTGTTGCCCAGGACGGTGGCGACCGCGAGCGGATCTCCTTCGCTCAGTCGCCATGCGCGCTTGCTCAGTGATTGACGCAATCGCTTCGTGCTGATGACAAGGGGCTGGCCGGCATCGTCGAGCAGCTGTCGACGCTCCGCACACCGGCGGGCATTCAGGCCGATGGTTCTGTCATTCAAGCATTTGATCGCACCGCTTTCAGATCGCGACATCGATCGATAGAGCCATACTCGGTTGCGCAAACTTTCCTGCGCCTGCGTGGCCAGGTGCGCGGTTTCAGCAAGTGCCTTTTCCAGTACGGCGACCGCGTCGACAGGAATCTTCGTCGGATCGTCGAGCACCGTCAGCGCCGGCCCCGCCAAGCGAGTGATGATCTTGCCACCTCGGTGCTTGCGCAGCCGCAGGATCCTTGTCCCCGGCAGGAGCCCTGGCTTGAGGTCGTCGCGCTCCATTTCGAGCAGCGGCGTCGCGTTGGCGCCCGTGCGCATGGCAACGATCAGGAAGTAGATGGTCATGACTTCCGAGCCATTGAGCCGAACCCGCGAGTGATGGACGTCGACGAGATCAGCCTTCAGCGCACCTGCGATTCGCTGTTGCTCCGCATCTGAATAAGGTTGAGCACTTGGAGGCAGTGCGTTGCCATGCGGAAGAGCACCGGCAGGAAAGAATAATCTCGGGTCGGCCTGGATGGCACCGATGTCCATCATGGCGGTCAGAACAGCCTTCACCCGCTTGTACACGGAGCGAGTGGTTTCGGGACTGAAGCCTTGACTCTCCTGCCGCCGCCGAAGCCAAGTGATGAACTGGACGACGTGCAACGGCGTCAGTCCGATCGGTTTGTCGATCAGAACGCACGGCCGTCCGTCAGCGAGGAATTCAAAGAACTTTGCCATGGCTAGACCGTAGTGCTTGATTGACGCGGCGGAGCGCGTTCCGCTTCGGAGCAAGTGCGCCAACGTTTCGATCGTGGCCCATACCCACTCGTCAACACCACGACCGGTCCAGTGGCCAAGTTCGACACCGACAAATCTTCGGCCGCGTGGCGGTTCGCCGAGCACCTCCGCGAACATGAGATGCGAGGCGCGGCGCCGACTGTCGGAAGAGGACCCGCCGATGGGCGCAGCCTGCCGACTCGTGGCCATTTCATAGGTCTTCCGGCGCGTCATGGACCTTCCCTCACGCAGCCTGGAACAGGCGGTTGAATTCGTCCTCGATCGCCAGCACGACGCCGCCGGCGAGCTGCTCAAGTTGCCCCAGATAGATCGTCGTGGTCACGACGCTGGCATGACCCATCCTGTCGCGCAGGTAGAGAAGCGGCTCACCCTTGTAGGTCGGCTCGGACCGCAACCGAGCCAGCGTGTGGATGGCATAGCTGTGGCGGAGCATCAGGGGGCGCACCCTGAAGTCCACGCAATCGGACAGCGCTTTGAATGCTTCGATCAGAGCCCCTCTCGTGTAGGGGCGCCCGCGGTCGTTGAGGACGAGGGCGGCGGGACTTTCGCCGGAGATCGCGGCTAGCCGGTTTCGCTCATAGCGGGTGTACGCGAAGAGGTCACACATCAACGCGTACGGAACGTCCACAGCGCGTGGCTTGCGGAACTTGATTTCCATATCGGCTGGATCGAGAACGACGCGAATCATCTGCTCTGGCTGGCAGTCCTGGCGAGTACGCGGATCGAACACGTACTTCAAGGGAAAGGTTCGCGCTTCGCAAGAGCGAAGGCCGACGCGAACCATCAGGTCGAACAACAGTCTTCGGCCGACGGCAGACGGCGCTCGAACACAAGCGCGAATCTGGTCTTGCGACAAGAACTCGGGCGGCGCCTCCCATTCACGAGCCAGCACGACCGGTGTCAGCGCTTTCGAAGAGCGGTCGCGTGCGTGCGCCAAGAGGCCGAACGCCGGCAAGGCTCTGGCGTCGAACGAAGCGTGTGGGAGTTTGTCGATGTAGCCCTCGTGGTGGGCCCATGCATAGAACGACATGACCAAGCGGAGGCGGCCGTTGACCGTGGAAGGATTCAACCCGAGCTCCCCCAACGACCAGTCACGGTACATCGCCACGCAGCTCAGACCAGGAGCCACGGCGGCCGAGTCCCAGGAAAGTTTGTTCGCGTTCAGGAAGGCCGCGAAGTCCCACATCCGCCGTCCATAGTCTTCCCAGGTCAAGTGGCTCAGCGCTTTGCCCCTGTCCAGCAACAGCCAGACAAGGAAGTCTTGCATCGGCTGCACGAGCCGCATGTCATCGCCAACGATGATCGGAAAACCTGGACGGGATCGACCCGCGTAGGAAAAGCTGGCGGTGCTGAAAAGGAGCCGCATGTCAGACGCGGCGTGTGACGAGTACGCTTACCGATTGGTCGAGTAAGGAGGGTTGAACCATGAGTACATGGCTCAACCGGGGCCGCCTCCGGCGGCCTGGCAGGGGCCTGAAGACATCAAAGAATTAGTCAACAGCCAATTCACCAAACCACCCTGCACACAGAAATCCTGACACCTCCTCGCAGCGCGCCGGCCGGCGCGCGCCTGCGCGTGCAGGACCTTCCACTGCGACCCTCGCAGTTCTGATATAGCCACAGACTTCATCCTTCCCTCGACCTTCACCTGCTACTTGTTTCTACGAGACAGCTCTTTGATCGATCAATGAAACTTCGCTCACAGAGCGTTCTGCACAGAACACAACATCTGGGATGGCCGCTCGTTCGTCGCGAGTGGCCAGGATGGCGCTGGGCTGGCGCAGCCGCGGCGTGATGATCGATTGCAGGCCGCCGGGCACCGAGCGCAGCACGACGTCGCCCTCGTGGGCGGGTCCCTTGCGCTTGAGCACATGGACACGCAGTTCCCAGTCGAGGCCGAAGCGCAGCTGCACGCGCAGCGGCGCGGCCGAGGCTTCGTTGGCCGCGGCGGCGGGTCGGCACAGGAACACTGGCCCGTCGCAGCCTTGGACGCAGATCTGCAGCCGGCGAATCTGCTCCGGCCGGGCCTGCGGCAGCCAGGAAATCAGTGCACCGCAGGCATTGCTTTTGATGAGCTGCTCGGTGGTCCACAACCGCTGCGCGGGCGTGTCGACTTGCACCCAGACAAAGAGCTTTTCGTTCAGACCCATGTGGCGCAGGCCCGGCAGATGCGGCTGCTGGGCGGGACCGACGATGACCACGCTCTTGCCGGCATCGACCACCGAGCGCAGCGAAGGCGTAAGCAGCCGCCATTCGCAGACACCGGGTTGCGGTTGCAAGATCTCGGTCAGTGATCGGCAGGGCCAGCCCTGCCCGGGCAACTCGGCGTCGAGCGCGCTCCAGCCCGACGACAAAGTCTCAACCGCCGACGACCCGAGCGCATTGCCACGCCAGACGGCGGCGGCAATCGAAGGTGGCAGCTGCTCGGGCTCGAATAAATGTTTGTGGGCGTCATCAATGGCGGGCGATGTGCGCACCTTTGGCGTCGCCTGAATCTCTTCGGAGCGCCACGCTGCTGCCCGATCAACCGGTGGCGTGACAGTTCCCCTCGGGGGCGGCGAGGCGAGTGGCTGCGTCGTGCACAGCAAGGCATCCTCGTCGGGCGCAGGTCGCATGGCTTGAGAAAAATGCTGGATGGATATACAGTATCACTCAGGATTTCTCCTGTCGAGCCACCGCCCAGCCGCAATGCTCGCTTCAACGAACAGCGTCATGGTCAGTGGGGGGCGCACGGGCGATCCGCCGAGACCCCTTGGCAGGCTCGCTGGGCAGGCCGTCCGTAGACTCGTCGGCGATCACCATGGAAGGACCCCCATGTGCTACTCGGCTCAGATCTGGGCGGACTATCGCAAGTACCTCCGCATCTTCGGCGCGAGGATGAGCATCCACGAATACGTCGAGATCTTTTGGCGGCGAACGCTGGACGCAAAACTCCTGATCCCCAAGGCGATGGAACTGCCGTTTGCCGAACCGACCGATGATCACGAACGCCAGATCAAAGACTTCATCGACCAATTCGCTACGGCGCAGGCAACCACGTTCGAGCAGGAGTTGTTCACGCAGCGCACACGACTGGTAGAAGCCGAACGCAAGTTGGAAACCAGGCCAACGAAGGGGGCGGCGGAGAGCAAGCGCATCGCCACGAACAAGATCCAGCGCGCGAAGGATTGGCTGGCCGATTTGCGCCGAACCGATCTGCAGGAGCGCGATTCACGCATCTATCCGGGCGTCTACGCCCCGGTGATGGTGATGGAGGCCGGGCAACGCGTGATCAAACCGATGCGCTATCAATGCCGTCCGGCGGGCAAGCCGGCATCCTACGACATCCAGTATCCGGGAACGTACAACGCCCGCCGTGACAGCTTGCGAGGGTTCTGGAAAGATCTGTACGGCTTCTCCCATGGCCTCGTGGTGATGGATGCGTTCTACGAATATGTCCCTCGACATCGCATGGAAGGACGGGCGCTTGGCGAAGACGAAAAGGAAGAGCGACTCGTCTTGGAGTTCCGGCCGAACAGCGGCGAGACCATGCTGGCCGCTTGCTTGTGGTCGCACTGGAAGGGCCGCGATGGCAAGCCAGACCTGCTGTCGTTTGCGGCCATCACGGATGATCCCCCGCCCGAAATTTCAGCTGCCGGGCATGACCGCTGCATCGTGCCGATACGAGCTGAGTTCATCGACGCATGGCTGAATCCGGCAGGATCCAGCTTGCAGGCCCTCGATGAGATTCTCGAAGACAGAGCACGCCCGCACTACGAGTACAAACTCGCGGCCTGAGGCCGAACGACGGCCGTGCCACCCGAGCGCATTTTCTCGGACACCGCTCAGGTCACCAGTCCCTGGCAGGCGAGCCAGCGTTTTCGAGCTGCTTCGAACCGTACTTTGCTGGGCCATCGCGCGACCACGCCGCCCCATTCGTCGCCGGTCGGACGAGCGGCCTCCCTGGCGGCACTGTCGGCGTTACAGAGCGCCTTGTGCGCCCGCTTCTCGGTCTCTGTCAGCGCCAACTCCTCGGGGAACCCTGCATCGTCCCAGCCTTCGAGCCGGAACTGGCTGTGCACCGCCTCGAACGGAGAGACTCCCGCCGAATCAAGCGCTGATTGAGCTGCCCTGAGGCCCGCAGCCAATTGCGCATCGCTTGCGCCTTCAAGGGCGTACGCGAGAACCCAACTTGCCGGCGGTGCGCTGTTGTAGTCGCAAAGCTCGTGTGAAAGCAGCGACGGTAATTCGGTCGCATAGATCTCCGCGGCTTGTTCGGGATGGCATTCGTAGGCGTCTGGAATCGAAGCCTTTCCCCGCTCCGACGCTTCGGTCGGATCTATCCCGGGCAGCAGTGCGCCCAGTCGACTCGCAAAGCGATCGATCCAATCCGAGGCAATGATGTGATGATGTTGCACGAGGGGGAACCTTCCTGACATCGCGATCAGCTCTGAACGCAGGGACAAGAATAAGACATCTGCGCGACTGGCGCCTTCTTCAACCACGAACTCCATGATCGGTGCATCCGACGTGGCTGGATGAATATACAGTAGTCATCCATGCCTGCTTCAACCGCTTTATCCGCATCTACGACTGCGTCCGCCGGGCGTCCTGATCCGTTTTCCACGTTGAACGCGCAGCAGCGCGAAGCGGTCGAGCATGGTCTGGATCAACCAGGCCTGCGCGGCGATCCCCTCCTCGTCGTCGCCGGCGCAGGATCCGGCAAGACGATGACGCTGGCCAGCCGGGCGACGCGTCTGGTGCTCGCGGGAGCCGATCCGCAGCGCATGCTGCTGCTGACCTTTTCGCGGCGCGCCGCGAGCGAAATGGAGCGACGCGTCGGGCGCGTGCTGCACCAGGCGCTCGGTTTGTCTTCGACCTTGCGACCCCCGTCGCTGCCCTGGTCCGGCACTTTCCACGCCATCGGCGCACGGTTGCTTCGCGACTATGCGCAGCAGGTCGGGCTCAGCCCGCACTTCTCGATCGTCGACCGCGGCGATGCCGAGGACCTGATGGCGCTGGTGCGGCACCGACTCGGCTTCGGTCGAGGTCGTCGTCGGTTTCCGCTGAAGGGAACCTGCCTGGGCATCTACTCGCGTGCGATGAACAGCCGGACAGCCCTGGGGACGCTGCTGCTCGAACACTACCCCTGGTGCGCCGAGCACGAGGACGATCTGAAGACGCTGTTCGGGGGCTACGTCGCCGAGAAGCAGCGACAGGCCGCGGTCGACTTCGATGACCTGTTGCTGATCTGGGCACAGATGATGGGCGATCCGGTCCTGTCCCGCCACATCGCCGCGCGCTTCGACCATGTGCTCGTCGACGAGTATCAGGACACCAGCCGCCTGCAGGAGGCCATCCTGCTCGGCCTCAAGCCCGATGGCCGCGGACTGACGGTGGTCGGCGACGACGCGCAGAGCATCTACAGCTTCCGCGCCGCCGAGATCGAGAACATCCTCGGGTTTCCGAGCCGCTTCCCGCGGCCGGCCCGGGTCGTCCTGCTCGAACGCAATTACCGTTCGACGCAGCCCCTGCTCGATGCCTCCAACGCGGTGATCGGGCTGGCCAGAGAGCGCTTCGCCAAAACGCTTTGGACCGACTTCGCCGCCTCGGCTCGGCCGCAATTGGTAACGGTGGCCGACGAGGCGACGCAAGCGAGCTGGGTCGCCGATCGAGTGCTCGAACACCGCGAGGCCGGCCTGAGCCTGAAGGCGCAGGCCGTGCTCTTTCGTTCGTCGCATCACAGTACCGCGCTCGAGCTGGAGCTGGCGCGCCGCAACATCCCGTTCGTCAAGTTCGGTGGTCTTCAGTTTCTTGAAGCCGCGCACATCAAGGACGTTCTGGCGGTGCTGCGTTGGGCGGAGAACCCGCGCAATCGGCTGGCGGGGTTCCGGGTCGCTCAGCTGGTGCCCGGCATCGGCGCAGCGACGGCCCAGCGGCTGCTCGATGCGATGGAGGGGGTTGCGGACCCCGCGGCGGAGCTACTGAGTGTGATCAGCGAATTCGATGGGCCGATGACCGAGTTCGGTGATGGTGAGCGGCGCCATCACGGACGGTGACCATGGGCGGCGGCGTGTGGATCGACGTGGCGCTGCGGGTGCAGATCGACGATGGCCATCACGGTCACGAACAAGAACGCCGCCAGTGTTGAGGTGGCGGCGTTGGTCGCGGAGCCGGTGCTCAGAACCGCGGATCGTCGGTGTCGGACAGCGTGTCGGACTGGATCATGCTGTGCTCGGAGAGTTCGGCGTAGTAGCGATGGATCTGGTCGCTGTAACCGGCCTCGAACAGACCGAGGAAGTGGTAGATGAAGTCGTGGATCTGGACGACGGCATCGTCGCTGAGCTGCGGCAGCGGAATCGGCGCGGTGTCGAGGTTGTGGGGGGTGGGCAGGCATGTTGGCGTCGCGGTGATCAGCGCCGCGCCGTCGAGCGCCGAGGTGTTTGGGCCGCGGGCTGGGCGAAGACCTCGAGGTACAGCTTCTCGTCGAGTTGCGGCAGCTCACGCTGCGCGGCCGCGGCCAGCAGCTCCGCGGCCATCGTGGTGAGGATGCGGTAGTTGCCCGCGGCATGGTCGCACAGCGTGTGGCGCAACTGCGGCGTCATCAAGCTGGCGTTGCCCGCGCCGGCCAGCAGATGGCTCAAGCCGTCGATGAGCTCCTCGCGACTGGCGTGTTCGGTGGCCAGCCGCGTGCGGATGCGGCTGCCCAAGGGGATCAGCTCCTCGCGGCGCAGCTTGTCGATCAGGCGTGCGTCGCCGGCGAGCACCACGCACAGCAGCGGCTGCGAGTCGAACCGGGCGCTGGCCATCAGGCGCAGCTCGCACAGCGCCGCCGAGCTCATCTCCTGCGCCTCGTCGATGAGCAGCACGACGCGGCGCCGCGTCGTCTCCAGGTGCGCCAGCCAGCGCTCGCGCAAGGCCTTGAAGCCGCCCCAGCGGTTGTGCGGGCGCAGCGGCACAGCGAAGATGTCGCCGAGCTCGCGGTACAGGTCGGCCAGGTTGCTCTGCGGATGGCTGATGACGCCCACCGTCACATCGGGCAGCCTCGCCAGGCGATCGGCCAGCAGCCGCAGCGCCACACTCTTGCCGGTGCCCGGGTCGCCGTGGATCATGGCGAAGCCGCCTTCGCGGATCTGTGCGTGCTCGATGCGCCAGCAGAAGTTCTCCAGCTTGGGCGGCACGTAGATCGCCTCGGTGGGCAGCTCCGGCGCGAAGGGGTTCCACTTCAGCCCGTACAGGGCCAGGAGTTTCTGGTTCATTGGGGGTCGTTGTCGGTCGGCGCGGATGGGGTGGGCTGGGTCGAGGGCAGGTATGCCGGCGGCATGCCGGTGGCGGCGTACTCGGCGAGCAACTCGCGCAGCAGCGGCGCCATGCCCGTTGGCGGCAGGGGCGAGAGGTCGGTGGCCACTGCGTCCAAGCGTCGGCGCTGCCCGTCGGCATTGGCGGCCTTGTCCAGAGGCTTGATCGGGCACAGGATGGCGCCGGTGCGGGGGTCGACGAGATCGACGCGGCTGAAGTCCCAGCGGGCGTAGCGAAGGTGCACCTCGCTGAGGTGCCGCAGCCGGGCCGGGATCTCGAAGCGCGTACCGCCCAGGCTGAGCGTGCCATCGGCTCGGCGTGCGCGTCGGCGGACCTCGATGCGGAACGCGTCGCGCAGCACGCCTGAGTCGGGGCACTTGCGAGCCACCGAGGGTCCTGCCAGGTAGCGCGCCAGCGGGGTGACCTTGAGCTCCGTGTGCACCGTACGGTGGTATTCCTGCTCGACCCAGGCCTGGGTCGCCTCGTTGAGCAACTCCAGCGTCAAGGCCTGCTCGCCCTCGAGCATCGCCATCAGCCGGCCCTCGACGCGGCCCCAGAAGGACTCCTGCTTCGCGTTTTGGTATGTATGTGCTCGAGCACATACTTACCAGTATGTGGCGTCGCCCTGTATGTGGCGTTGCGCCGGCAAAGGCCCGTCGCTGGCCGTTGCGCGGGATTCCTGCGCCACATAACTTCAGCTACAGCGTGCGTAGAAACGCCATCAGGTCGGGCTGGTTGCGCCACTTGATCTTCGACTCCTCAGCAGGACAACAGGTTGCGAGTGCCTTCGCTTTGGTCGCGAGATCGATCTCGGCGTAGATGTTGGTGGTGGTCAGCGAAACGTGACCGAGCCAGCGACGGATGGTGTTGATGTCGACGCCCGATTGCAGTAGGTGACAGGCGCAGGTATGCCTGATGACGTGAGGGCCGACTCTCTTGGAGGCCAGAGAGGGTGCGATCGAAGAGGCTCGAGCCGCAGAGCGTTCGACCATCGCGTGGATCCCGAAGCGAGTGATGGGTTCGCCGCGACGATTGAGGAACATCGCCGCGTGCGGTGCACGATTCATTGACAATGCGTTCAGCTGCTTGATGGTTTGCGGCCACAGCGGGCATATGCAATGTTTGCGGCCCTTGCCGTTGAGCTTCACCGCGCGCGCATGACGATCGAGATCTTCGACCTTGAGGTCTGCAGCCTCGCTTGCGCGTGCTCCGGAGTTGTACAGAAACAGCAACAGCGCGTAGTCGCGTTGCCCCTGGGCGGTTCGGCGATCGGGGGCGACCAGGAGTGAGTCCATCTCGTCCTTGTCCAGGTAGATGATTCCGGGCATGCTCGTCTTCTTGAACGGAATCAGGCGGATCTGCGCGCACCATTCAACGTGCTCGGGACTGTGTTCGCCGACGAATCTGGCGAAAGCGTGAAGGCCGCCAAGGCGTTGATTGCGAGTGGCATGGCCACAGTCGCGGTCCTCCTCCAAATGGGTCAGGAACCGTCGAACGAGCTTGCTCGAGAGATCGTTGACGCTCAGGCGGTCGACGGACTTCTTCAGCTTCCGTGCGACGTACGGGAGAAGCAATGTGAGCATGTCTCTATAACTTCGCTGGGTGTTGATCGAGAGATTGCGCTCGCCCACGAGGTGCTCGAGGAGAAAGCGTCTTACCCAGGAGCCGAGCAGAGGTGCGTTGGTCATGATTGATCTCCAAAAGTTGTACCCAGGGCATAGCGCTCGAAACGCGCGCTTGCTTCGTCCAGTAGTTCAGGGGTGAGGGTGAGATAGCGCTGCGTGCCGGCAAGATTGACGTGACCCAAGAAGGTCGCCAGTCGGGGCAACATGAATTGAAGGTCCTCGCCACTGCGGTACCAAGCAACGAGGCGATGGACGGCGGCCGTGTGGCGAAGATCATGCAGTCGAGGTTGATGCCGAGAACCGCCATCACGCGCCAGCCCTGCAAGGACGCGCACGCGCCTGAAAGCGTTGCGTGCTACCGACTGGCTGACCCGCTCGCCATTGCGCAAGCGAAAGAACGGCGTATCTGGCCGGTCGATACGGGGCGCACCCACATACCGGGCCAGCACGAAGGTCAGATCCATGCCAAGTGGCACAAGCCGCGTCTTGTAGAACTTGGTCCCGCGAACGCAGAGGATTGCCTGATCCAGATCAACGTCCGCCGCTGTCAGCGATAGTGCTTCGCCCAGACGCAGCCCGGCACCGTAAAGCAGCAGAAGCAGCGTGCGGTAGGTACCCGCCTCCACGGCCACCTTGTTGGAGAAGCACGCCGCCGGAACGGCGTCCAGCAATCGCTTGAGCTCCTCCTGCGAGTAGATGTACGGGATGAAGGACGGCTCAGTGAGCTTGGGCGCGCGGTTGGGAAGAGGTGATGTTCTGACGTGGTCGCGAGCCAATGCAAACCGATAGAACCCGGTGATCACGCTGTACTTCTTCGTCCATGTTGTGGTGACGCGGTCGGGGTCGGACCCACCGAGGAATTCCTTGACCGCTCTGGCGCGAACTTGATTCATCGCCACGTCTCCCAACGCCTTGCAAAAGGCCCGCAGAATGAATCCCTCTGCGGTGAACTTCATGCCCAGGGAGCGCTTATGGTCGAGGTATGCGGCGACCGTCTCGGAGAGCCTCATAGCAGTTCTCCCATGTCAAGTTCGGCCACCAGCCGCAGGCCGACGAGATCGACCTTGGCGTAGAAGAACGTGGAGTTGGCGCTGCGATGGCCAAGATGGTCACCGATCTCCTTGAACGAAAAGCCGGATGCGAGCAGGTGGGCTGCGCAGGCGTGACGCAAACTGTGCGCTCCGCGTCTGTCCAAGGTAGATTCGACGTCTACCAATCGGGCATGAACGAGTGCCGTCACGCTTTGCGACGAAAGCGGCCGATGAGGGGCGCCAAGCGTCAAGAACAATTCGCGGTGGCTGCAGCGAGGCCGGGCGTCTCGAAGGTATCGCAACACGGCATCGCCCACCGATGCGACCCACGGATACTGTTGTGCGCAGCGCTGCTTCGGGCGACGGAGGGACACGATCTCTCGATCCCAATCGATGTCGTCCAGGCACAACCGAGACACTTCACCGGCGCGCAATCCATAGAGAGCGAGCAGCATCAGGATGGCATGAGCGCGGATGTCGGCGGCGCCGCCGCCATTGCTACTCACGAGTAGTCGTTGAACCTCCTCCCAGCTTGCACCTCGAGGAAGGCGCTCCTGCGCGAAGATGCGTGGCCCCTCGATCGCCGCAGTGATTGAGTCCTCGCACCAATGCCGCGCCTGCGCATACAGAAAGAAGCTGCGCAAACTGCCTGCAAGGACGCTGAGCGACGCACGGGACCAGCCGGCAGCACCCTTCGAGGCAAGGAACGCATCCACGTCGGCCACAGTGACTTCGTGCAGCGTGCGCCGCTGATCTGGCAGCGACGCCATGAACCATTCCAGGCGCTCGCAACGCGTTTGAATCGTCACCGGCGACAGGCCGCGCTCACACTGCATGTATTGCCGGAAGGCCGTGATCTGTCGTGTAAACGCGCCGTCTTCGGTGCGGGGCTTCTGCAGGCGACCGAGGAAGCGGAGCCAGGCCGTCGCGACGTGGAAAAACAGCTGTTGGCTTGAGCTGGGGCTGGCGCGAGGGCCGTGCTTGAGCCGTCGGCAAAACGCCGCTGGCCGGGTCGCCGCGCAGCGGATCTCTTCGACGGACACGCGGTGCTCCCGAAGATCGACAGTCGAGGCGACCACCAGAAGTTGCCACGCCATCTTGCACAGCATCGAATGTGAGAAGCCCTCGTCTGCGCAGTGCGCGAGAAAGCGCTCTCTCGCACGCGCATGGGGACCATCGCGATGGCGGGCGATGGTCTTGGGACATGAAAACAAACGATCGAACATGTTCAGTCTCCTGACTGATCAAGGAGCCGAGCAGTGTCGAGCCTGAACTTATGTGGCGAAGGAATCCCGCGCAACGGCCAGCGACGGGCCTTTGCCGGCGCAACGCCACATACAGGGCGACGCCACATACTGATATGGGCTGTACGGCAGCGTCGTCTGGTGCACGACCCCCAGCCGGGCGAGTCCGCAGACGAATTCCTCGGACACCATCGCCGCGCCGTTGTCCGTCATCACCGCCCTTGGCAGGTTGCGCTTCATGAACGCCTGCGACAGGCCATGCACGAGGGTCTGGGCCGTCTCGTCGAGGTACCACTGCAGGTGGCAGACCAGGCGCGAGCGGTCGTCGATGAAGCCGACCAGCATCGGCGTCGCCCACTGGCCGTCTCGGGTGAGGACCTTGCGCGAGCCATGGTGGAAGTCAAGATGGAGCAGCGAGCCGACGTGCTCGACTTCGAAGCTGCGCACCTCCAACTGTTCGAGCCGGTCGCGGGCCAGCACCGCGCCCTCGGTGGCGCGCTTGGGGCGGGCCTTCCGGTGCATGCCCTGGCTGAGCAGGAAGCGTCGCACCGTCGTATACGAGGCTACGGCCAAGCCGGCGGCCTGCAGCGTGACGCGCAGGTTGTCCAGGTGCAGCTGGGCCGTCCAGCCGGAGTGCTCCCGGTACTGCGCCGTCAAGGCGGCGACGGCCTGCTCGCTCATGCTGGGGAAGCGACCTTCATCGCCACGCAGCCGGTCGCGCAGCGCAACCAACGGGTCGTCGCTTCGCCTGGCCGCGTAGTACCAACGCTCCAACGTGGAGACGCCGAAGCGCACGTCCAGGCCCGAGTCAGGGTGACGCCACGTCTTGGCCGCCAGGACCAGCAGCGCATCGCGCAGCCGCCCCGGCTCGGGGGGTGAGGCCATCAAGGGACCGATGACCGAGAAGCGCAGCCGCGCCCAGCGATCCCGTTTGGGCGGATCGAACAGTTTCTTCACAGAAGGCTCCAGGAGACGCCACACCGGCGGTGCGGCTTGCTGGAACCAAGGCTATGGACCCCCGCTCAGGAGGTCTACGCACAGGTTCTGCGTGTGATCAGCGGACCTCGAATACGTCGACGACGCTCGGCCTCCCGCCGCGCAGCGTCACCGGGCTGAGGAACACGAGGAGGCGCATTAGGCTGTGGGCCGGCGAGCCCTCGAAGCGCTCGAGCAAAGCGCCCGGGAACCTCGCAACATCAGCGGGCGGCATGAAGCGCGCGCACGATGCGCGCCACAACGGCGTCAGCGGGAACTGCTCGATCCACCAGGCCTGCCAGCGCTGCAGCGTCTGACGCGCGACGCCCAACTCCGTAGCCACATGCACGCTCGTTGGTGTGGACCCGCACCCGGTACGCGACGCTGACGCCAGCACCACCGCGAGTCCCAGGTACACCCGCCGGCCCAGGAAGCGCACCGACAGCGAGGTCGCCCGCTTGCGGCACACCGCACAGCAAAAGCTCGGCCGCGATGAGCAATCGCCTCGCATGCTGGGCGGGCAGCCTCGCGGCTTGCGAGGGTAGTCAGCTCGGTGGAGATCGCCACCGCATCGACAGCCGTCGGCACGACATTGCGCCGCGAACTCGTGGTCGATGCGATGGAGCAGGGTGAGGAACTTCGGGTCTTGCAGCAAGGCATGGCACACTGGGCTGGTCTCTTCTCGTGATCGAAATTGACTCCTCCAAAGGGGCCGTTGACGCAAGGTCCCCGAGGAAAGGAGCGAGGCGGCAGGCGGCGCCTGTGCTGGGCGGTGACGCAGTAGCCGTCGTCTCTCCCAGTCTTGATAGGAGGGGTCCACTGTGCCAAAAATCGGTCGCAACGATCCCTGCCCCTGCGGCAGCGGAAAGAAGTACAAGCACTGCTGCCTGGAAAAGGATCGGGCGGCCGAATTCGCGCCCGCCATCGCCCAGCGCGTCGCGTTGCAAGCTCAGGAGGCCAACCGAGCTGCTCTGCGAAAGGACTACCAGGCCGAGTTGCTGGAAACCGAGACCACGTTGCGGGAAGCCAAGGCTCTGGATGCGGCGTCCAACGCCGTGGTCGACCTGGTCCATGCCGGCCGCCTCGATGAGGCCGAACAAGCCGCCCGAGAGCTGCTGGTTCACTACCCCGAGGTGCACGATGGCGACGATCGCCTCGGCATGGTCCACGAGGCCCGCGGCCAGTTCCGCGAGGCCGCCGACTGCTACCGCAAGGTGATCGAGTTCACGCGCGCCCATCCCGAGGACTATGACGCCGGGTTCGTAGACAGCTTCCTCAAACTCATCGTCAAGCTCGAAGCCTCAGTGGCCGAGGAAGAACGTGCGGTCGACGTCGACCGGTCCGGTTGACGAAACTCATCGGTCGGCCTCCACCTGCCCGTATCGCAAGCGGGCTCGGCTACCTTGGCAACTCCCTTCACGCCATGTGATGGCGACCGGAAGAGATCGCCGTCGCGCCCCACCTGGCCGGCCAGGGTTGAACCATGGGTACATGGGCTCAACCGGGGCGCCTCCGGCGGCCTGGCAGGGGCCTCGATTGCAAGAAGATCAGAACAGCCAAGAACAGCCCCCCGCGGCCTCCAACCACCCCCTTGTCTGTTCACGTTGATGAGGGTCGACGCGGCCGGACCATCACCCAGCTTGATCAATAACAGGTGTCCGCCCACCGGTCGGTGCTCATGCTCATTTTCTCCTCGCCAGCGGCCGCATCAACGTCGACTTGGCGGATGCGGTGATCTCGCCGGTGCAACCTCGGTTCGAACGACCGCGCCGAGCCTGGCCCTGGGAGGACGTCCAGCGACTGCTGCGTGCCGTGGACACGAGCACGCCCCGAGGACTGCGTGACCACGCGCTGTTGTTGATGATGAGCACCTACGGCCTCGGGGCCGGCGAGGTCATCCGGCTGCAATTGGAGGACATCGACTGGAACGCCGGTACACTGAAGATGACGCGCCCGAAGACGGGAGTGCACTTCGTTCTGCCGCTGCTGCCAGGCGTAGGTAGGGTGCTGGCGCGCTATCTGCGCCACGGCCGACCACCGCAGACGGCCACGCGTCATGTCTTCGTGCAGATGATGGTGCCATTCGGTGCCCTGACGGCTTCCTCCGCAGTCCGGCACATCCTCGTGACGCATGCCAAGGTCGGTGGCATCCAAGCGGCCTACCTGGGTACCCACGTGCTGCGACACACCAACGCTGCGCGACAGCTCGACGTCGGCACCCAGGCTCGAGTGCTTTCGGAGCTGTTGGGGCATCGCGATGCGCAGTCGCTGTCGGCCTACGTTCGTATCGCGACGCAACCGCTGCGCGAGGTCTCGCTGCCAGTGCCACGATGAACACCACCAAGGTCACCGCCGCGAGTCTGGCCGGCGATGCCGGGGAGTTCCTCGCGTTCAAGCGCGCCATGGGCAGGGACTACCGGAGTGCGGAGGCCGTGCTCAAAGGCTTCGTGCGCTTCGTTGGCGAGCAGTACGGGGAAGGTCCGGCCCCGCTGGAGCAGGCGGTCACGCGGTGGGCGACTCGCATCGTGGGCCGCAAGGCTGTCACCGTAGGCAACGAGTTCGGTGTCGTGCGCCAGTTGTGCCTGTTCCGCCGCCGCAGCGATCCGCGCGCGTTCGTTCCCGATCATGCGGTGGCGCCGGTCAAGGAGTCGGTGTTCGTGCCCTACATCTTCAGCCGGGAGGAGGTGGCGGCCTTGATCGATGCGGCCACGCGGCACGAGGGCCGCAACATGTGGGGCGGCATGTTGCGTGCGCTCACGCTAGTTCTGTATTGCACCGGCATGCGGCTGGGCGAAGCGATCAGGCTGCGCATCGACGACGTCGATCTGCGTCGGCGTGTCGTGGCCGTCCAGCGCAGCAAGGGGCGCTCGCGCATCCTGCCCATTCGCGACGATCTGGTCGCCGAGCTGCGGCACTACCTGCGGCGCCGAGACGAGATCCTCGTTGCCAGCGGCTTCGCGACCTCACCGGCACTGTTTGTACGTCGCGACGGATCAGCGCTTACCTCGCACACCGCTGCGGAAGTGCTACGCCGGCTGCTGCGCGATCTCGGACTGAAGCCGCCCCGTGGCCGCACCGGCGCCAGACCCTACGAGCTGAGGCACGCATTCGCCGTGCACAGGCTGACCGCATGGGCGGTCGAGGGTGCGGACGTGCACGCCAGGCTGCCGTGGTTGTCGGCGTACCTCGGGCACATTGACGTGCTTGGGACCGAGGTCTACCTCAAGGCCACGCCTGAGCTGCTGGAGCTGGCGAGCCGACGCTTCGAGCAGCACTCGCGCAACAGGGGTCGACTGCCATGAGCCGCACGCTGTCGCGCAGCCCGTTCCCGCACGTGGAGGCGTTCTTCACCGAGTATCTGCCCCGGCAGCGCGGCGCCAGTGTTCACACCGTCCACGCATATCGGGATGCACTGACGCTGCTGTTCAAGTTCGTCGCCGATCAGCACGGTCGAACCGTTGACTCCTTGCAGTTGGACGACCTTGACGTCAACGCGGTGACGCGCTTCCTCGATCACATCGAGCTCGAGCGGTCGAACTCGCCTGCCACACGCAACTGCCGCCGGGCAGCAATCCGGGGTTTCTTCAAGCATTTGGTGCGCAACGACCTGGCGCACTCGCAGCAGTACATGCGGGTGCTGGCCATCCCTGCGAAGAAGGCGCGACTGAAGCCCGCCACCTACCTCGAAGCGCAGGACGTCCGCCTCATCATCAGCATGCCGGACCAGCGCACGCAAGACGGATGGCGCGACTACACGCTGCTGCTCTTCCTCTACAACTGCGGTGCGCGCGTCAGCGAAGCAGCTGGCCTTCGGTGGGACGATTTGCAGTTGGTCGCTCAGCGACAGGCTCGCTTGCGCGGCAAGGGCAAGAAGGAGCGGCTGTTGCCGCTGTGGCCGGAGACGGCACGCGCGTTGTACCGGCTTCGCGGCATGACGGGCGGCGCCGACCAGCAGTGCGTATTCGTCAACCGCCACGGTCAGCCCATGACACGCGACGGCTTCGCGTACGTGCTTGCCAAGCACGCGGCCGCAGCTGCCCAAGCCAACCCCACTCTGAAGCGCAAGCGCATCACGCCTCATGTACTGCGACATAGCTGTGCCGTCGCGCTGCTGCAGTCCGGCAGCGATGTCACGGTCATCCGCGACTACCTCGGCCATTCCAGCGTCGCCACCACGGGCCGCTACATCACGATCAACCTGCAAATGAAGCGAGACGCCATGCAGGCGTTCTGGAAGAAGGCCGGGATCGAGCCAGCGAGGGCCAAGGCGTGGAAGCCCAAAGCCGACCTGCTCACGTTCCTGCGGTCCCTCTGAGTGGTCGAATCTTATGGGGTGAGCGGAATCTCGATCCGCCGCGTGCAGCTTGGCGCTCGTCCACGCTACTCCACATAAAGCTGCGCCCGGGATACTAGGCCCACACGTAAGCCTTCTTGGTCTTGCCCCGGCCCGGGTCGAGCAGCGGGATCGGGGTCTCGTCGGCATGCAGCACGCTCGTACCGAGCACGAAGCGCTTGTGCGCCCCGTACAGCGGCTCCAGCGCGGCGCCGCCGGCGCCTGCCCAAGCCGCCAGCGTCGAGCGCGGGGTGTGCACACCGGCGCGCGCGTTGATGGCCTCTTGCCGGTAGTACGGCAGGTGGTCCGCGAAGCGGCTGATCAGCGTGTGCGCCACCAGCCCGCTGGCCGCGATGCCGCCCTCGACCACGTCGGGCTCGGCCGGCTCCTGCACCAGTTGCTGGCAGCACCGGCAGGCCCACTTGCCGTAGACGTGGCGATGCACGAAGAACTGCGCCGGGATGATGTCCAGCTTCTCGCTGACATCCTCGCCCACGCGCTGCATCGGCTGGCCGCAGGCGGCGTTCGGGCAGGCGGTGTCGGCCGGTTCGTGGCGGTGCTCCACGCGCTGCAGGTGCTCGGGCAGCGCCTGGCGGCGCGGCCGACGCGGTGCGTCCTTCGGTGCCGTCGCTGTCTCGGGCAGCTTGGCCTGCAGCGCGGCCAGTTGCGCCTGCAGGCCGGCCTCGTCCTCCGCCAGCGTCTCGGCGAACAGCGCGCGCTGCTGCGCTGTCATCGCCTCGGTCTTGGCGCCGAACTTCCAGCGCTTCAGGCGCGCCAACTCGAGGGTGATCTTCTCCAGTCGCGTATCGCGCCAGGCGATCTCCCGGCTCTTGCGATCGATCTCGCGATCCTTGTCTCTGATCTCGCGGGCCTTGCACTCGATCTCGTCGTTCCCGCGCTCGATCTGCCGTGCCTGCTGCTCGATGTGCTGGCGCATCCGCGCCAGCACCTGCACGACCTGCGCGGGCAACTGCTGCTCGTCGATGGGGGGCAGATCCTGCAAGCCAAGCATGCGCCGCATGGTGCAGCATCAGCCCCGCTCGCACCATTGGCGCAAGCACCGTTGCCAACCGCAGCAATACCCTTGGCAGGACGCGGCAGCGATCAGGCACGGCTGATGCTCTCCAGCTCGGGCAGCCGCTGCCAGGGCAGCCCCACCACCAGCGCCTCGAACTGCTGCGCCGTCAGCTGCAGCGCCGCCGCGGCGCCGGCTGCAGTGGCGCTCGCCCACACGAAGCTGCCAGCGTGCAGCCGCCGCGTGGCGCACCAAACGCCGAAGCCATCGTGCACCAGCAGCTTCACCCGCGTGGCCCGCGCATTGGCGAACAGGTAGCCATGATGAGCCTGCGCAGCGCCCACCGTGTTGACCACCGCCGCCAGCAGCCTGTCGGCGCCCGCGCGCATGTCCTGCGGCCGGGTGCACAACCACAGCGCGTCGATGCGAATCATGGCCGCGCGCTCACTTCAGCATCGCCGCGGTGAGCTCGCGCAGCCACACCGCGCAATCCGCCGCCCGCGATGCCGGCCAGCGAACCGCCACATGGTTGTTGCCACGGCGCCATTCGACCTCGATCGCGGCGGCATCGGCCGGCACCGCCGACACCCCAGGCCGACATGGCGCGGCGGCCGCGTCGATCGACCTGCTCGGCGCCGGCACGCCCACCGGCACGAACTGCAGCCCCGTCAGGGCTTCGGCTGGTCTCGGCGGTGCGGCCGGTGCGACGTTGGCCGGCTCGTCATCAGCCTTCAGTCCCGCGCGCTGCAGGCCGCGGCCCTGCATCCATTTGCGCACCAGGTTCGCATTGAGCCCATGGGCCAACGCCACCGCCGACACCGACGCGCCCGGCTGTCCGCACTCAGCGAGAACCTTCGACTTGATCTCCGCGCCGTGCACTCGCCGCGCGCGACTCTCGACTTTGGGATGCATAGGTGTCCACCAAAACTCAGGTGGACACCATCTTTACGCCTGTCGTTTCGGGTTTGAAGATGGCGCGGCTGGACGCTCACGCTCGGGTTGCAGGAACAAAGCGGTGTCGCTACGGTCGGCGACCGTCTTCCCGGCATCGGCCAGCACGCCTAGGAGTGTGGGCGGCAGAAACTTTTAGGGTCAACGTTGCCTGATTTCAGGCGTGGACGTTTGAGTCTGTCCTGTTGCGAGTACGAAGCAGTTGCAGTTGGACGTGCTGAATGCGTTGGGAGTAGCGCTGAGTTAGCCCATTCGAATCGGGTTTGCCGATCTCAGTGCCCCTCACGCTATCTTCATGGCGCCCATGCGCCGCAGATTCAGCGCCAGGCACACGAGCTTGAACTCGGCTTGCACGCGGTGCAGACCTCGCAGGCTGAATTGACGGAATCCGAGCACGCTCTTGATCCAACCGTTGGGAGGTTCGGCTATCCACTTGCGCCTTCGATACGCGGCCTTGCCATCGGCGGTCAGCAGCTTGGCCGCCATCGCCGCCGTGAGCGGGTGCGTCTTCGAATCGATATCCACGCAGCGCTTGCCCTCGCGCCCCACGGCCACCACCAGCTCGGTGGGTGAGCCCGCAAGGTCTTCGAAGTTCTTCTCGCTGCGGTAGCCGGCGTCTGCCAGCGCCTGCGCGGGTGCCTGGCCGGTGTTGGCTTTCACCGCATCGAGCATCGCCACGAGTTGTCCCACATCGGCGGCGTTGTTGCCGAGTTCGGCCGCCACGATGATGTGTGCGGTGTCGTCGACGGCCGTCTGTGCGTTGTAGCTGGCGTCAAAGCCGCCGCCAGCACGCTTCATGATGCGGCTGTCAGGGTCGGTGAAGTTGTCTTGGGCCTTGGCCTCGGGCACACCGAACTCGCGCTTATAGCGCCCACCCTTGGGGTGGCCGTCCCCGTCGCGCGGCTTGCAGTCGTCGTCGGGGCTGCGACCGCGCTCGATGTCGGCATCGCGCTGGCGCTGCTCCAGCCGCTCGCGGGCCTCGACGATGGCCTTGATCCGGGCGTGGTTCAACCAAGGGTTACACGGAAGAGCAGGAAGACGGGTGCCATGCCAGATACTTGCGCGCCATTTTTCAGCTGAGGCGCGGGCATGAATCGAACGGGGAGTGTGGCAGCGAGGCTGCCA
>Ga0207671_10001396_pt1 | contig 28078 bp, 26 predicted proteins | sample KBSC24metaG_FD_184352 | JGI IMG/M metagenome (GOLD analysis project Ga0207671, IMG submission 184352) | Corn rhizosphere microbial communities from Kellogg Biological Station, Michigan, USA - KBS C2-4 metaG (SPAdes) (version 2) | ecosystem: Host-associated > Plants > Roots > Rhizosphere > Soil... | reverse complement strand
CTCGCTGCGCAGCGCGGTCGAGCTGATGGCCGCGGCGCACAGCGTGATGCCGGCGCTGGCCGAGGCCCGCATCCTGAAGCTCGACAGCAACCTGCGCCCTGCCCTGCCGGACAACGCGCCGCGCATCGAGCACCGGCCCGGCCTCGTGCGCATCAACGGCCTATTCCGACACGGCTGGCTGCTGGCGCCGGCGCTGGTCGAGGATGCGCTGGCCGCCTGCGGGCTGACGCGTGCGGCGGAGGTCGTGGCATGAACGGGGATGAGCCCACGATCGAGATCCGCCTCGAAGGCCGGCCGCACCACATCGCGAGCGGCACGACGCTGGCCGCGCTGGTCGCCGCGCTCGGCCATGGCGCCACCGCGGTCACCACGGCGGTGAACGAAGACTTCGTGCCGCGCCCCTCGCGGGAGGGCCGCGTGCTGCAGGCCGGCGATGCGGTGTTCCTGTTCCAGCCCATCGTCGGCGGCTGACTCCGAATGAGAAAACCATGAACCCACATCATCTCGACACCTTCGACGACGACGATGCCTGGCAGGTCGCCGGCACCGTGCTGCGCAGCCGCTTCCTGCTCGGCACCGCCGGCTACCCTTCGCCACAATCCTTGCGCGACGCGATCGTCGCCGCGCGCACGCAGGTGGTCACGGTGGGCCTGAAGCGCGAGCTTGCCGCCGCCGGCGACAACGGCTTCATCGCCATGATCCGCGAGGCCTTGCGCGAGACCGGCGCGCGGCTGCTGCCGAACACCGCCGGCTGCCGCAGCGCGCGCGAAGCGATCCAGCTCGCCCACATGGCGCGCGAGCTGTACGACACGCCGTGGATCAAGCTCGAAGTCGTCGGCGACGAGTACACGCTGCAGCCCGATCCGTACGAGCTGGTCACTGCCGCGGCGCAACTGGTGCGCGATGGCTTCACCGTCTTTCCGTATTGCACCGACGACCTGGTCAGCTGCCGGCGCCTGCTCGATGCCGGCTGCCCGCTGCTGATGCCCTGGGGCGCGCCGATCGGCTCCGGCCAGGGCTTGCTCAATCCCTTCGCGCTGCGCACCTTGCGCGAGCGCCTGCCCGATGCGACGCTGATCATCGATGCCGGCATCGGCGCGCCTTCGCATGCGGCGCGAGCGATGGAGCTGGGTTTCGACGCGGTGCTGCTGAACTCCGCGGTGGCCCAGGCGCGCGAGCCGGTGACGATGGCCCGGGCGTTCCGCCTCGCGATCGACGCGGGCCGCGCGGCCTGGCGCGGCGGCGTGATGGCACCGCAGGACTGCGCCGTCGCCAGCACGCCGGTGACCGGCCAGCCCTTCCTGATCGGCGAGGCCGCGGCATGACCATCGTCTGGAGCATCGCGGGGACCGACAGCGGCGGCGGCGCCGGGCTGAGCGCGGATCAGCGCGCGGCCGACGCCTTCGGCGTGCACCTGTGCCCGGTCGTCGCGGCAGTGACGGCCCAGCATTCGCGCGCGGTGCGGCATGTCGAGGCGATGCCGGTCGAGCTGCTCGATGCACAACTGCAGGCGCTGGCCGAAGACATGCCGCCGCGTGTGATCAAGACCGGATTGCTGGCCGGCCCGGCGCAGCTCGCCTGCGTCGCGCGCTGGGTCGACCGGCTGCGGCGCGAGCGCGACGTGGCGCTGGTCGTAGACCCGGTGCTGGGCTCGAGCACCGGCGCGAGCTTTGCCGACGAGACGATGCTGCTGGCCTATCGCGACGAGCTGCTGCCGCGCGCGACCGCGATCACGCCGAACCTGCGCGAGGCCCGGCGGCTCGTCGCCGGCGCGGGGACGGACGACGGCGCACCCGCACTCGCTCGCGGCTTGCAGCGGCTCGGCCCTGCGACCGTCTGCATCACCGGCGGCGATGAGCCATCGCCCGACGGCCGGGTGCGCGACTGGCTCGCCAGCCCTCGCGCCAGCGGCTGGCTTGCCGCGCCGCGCATCGCGACCGAGCACACGCACGGCACCGGGTGCACGTTCGCGACGAGTAAGGCAGCCGCGCTGGCGCTGGGCTTCCCGGCCGAGGACGCCGCCGTGCTCGCGAAGATGGCCACGGCCGGCGCGCTGCGCCGCAGCTATGCGGCCGGCAGCGGCGCCGGCCCGGTTCGCGCGGACGCCGGCTTCATCACGGAACCGCAGCTCCTGCCGACTTTGTCGTGGGACGAAACGCTCGATGAAGCGCGACGCGCGGGCAGGCGCACCGCGGCGCCGCTCGGCCTCTATGCGATCGTCGACAGCGCCGAGCGCATCGAGCAAGTGCTGGCCGCCGGCATCCGGACGCTGCAGCTGCGCATCAAGACGCCCGCGACCCCGGATGCCGCCTGGCAGGCCCGATTGCAGGAGCAGATCCGGCGCAGCATCCAAGCCTGCCGCTCAGCGGGCGCGACACTCTTCATCAACGATCACTGGGCCCTCGCGATCGAGCTCGGCGCCGATGGCGTTCACCTCGGCCAGGAAGACCTGGCGGCCCTCGGCCCCCGCGGACGCGCCGCGCTGCAATCCAGCGGCCTGGCGCTCGGCATCAGCTCGCACAGCCTCTGGGAGCTGGCACGCGCACGCAGCCTGGCGCCGCGCTACATCGCCTGCGGCCCGGTCTGGCCGACCTTGACCAAGGCCATGCCCTGGCAGGCGCAAGGCCTGGACAACCTCGGCTGGTGGTGCGCGATGGCCGGCGCGCCGGTGGTCGCGATCGGCGGCATCCTGTCGCCCGGGCAGGTCGGGCAGGCGGCACAGTGCGGCGCCGACGGGGTGTGCCTGGTGCGCGTGCTGGGGGACGATCCGGCGTCGACCGTGCCCGGCTTGCACGATGCATGGCAGCGTGGCCGCGCATCGCCGGTCCCGCCGGCGGGATGGCCGCATCCGAGTCTGTCCGAGGCTGACTGAGACGGAAGCCAACGGCGATACGGTTAGCATCAGGCCGCGTGTGGCGCAGCTCGCGCCGCGACAGGTTCAGGAGTTCCCCCAGCGATGCTGACGCCCGATGAAGTTCGCGCCGTGCCGTTGTTCGCGAGTCTGTCCGACGCGGATGTCGACCGGCTGGTGCGCACCTCCGCCGACATCCGGCTGCGCCCCGGCGAGTACGCCGTGCACGAGGGCGGCGAGCGGGCGCTCTACGCCGTGCTGTCGGGCAAGTTCGAGGTCGTCAAGCATTTCGACGGGGTCGAACGAACGCTCGGCTGGCGGCTGCCTGGCACCATCTTCGGCGAGGTGCCGCTGGCCTTCGCCACGCCGTTTCCCGGCGCCTATCGCGCCGCCGAGCCGTCGCGCGTGATGCGCGTGGAGCCGCATCACTACTTCGCCATCGCCTCGTCGGCGCCGCAGGTGGCCGAGCGCATGGGCGCGCTGGCGCGCGAGCGCATCGGCGGCTTGCAGAGCATCGCGATGCAGCCGCCGAAGGCGCAGATCACGGTCTTCGGCGAGCGCTGGGACCCGGCCTGCGGCGAAGTGCGCCGCTTCCTCTCGCGCAACCAGATCGTCCACGACTGGCTGTCGCCGGAGACGCCGGACCTGACGCGATCATGGGCCGGCGCGATACCACAGGCCCTGGAATGCCCGGTGGTGCGCCTGCCCGACGGCACCCAGCTGCAGCGGCCGACGATGCGCGAACTCGCCCTCGGCCTGGGCCTGCAGACACACCCGCAGCAGGCCGAGTACGACACCCTGATCATCGGCGGCGGGCCGGCAGGGCTGGCGGCGGCGGTGTACGGTGCCAGCGAAGGACTGCGCACGCTGGTCATCGAGCGCGAGGCGCCGGGCGGCCAGGCCGGCACCTCCTCGCGCATCGAGAACTATCTGGGCTTTCCGAACGGCGTGTCGGGCGACGAACTGAGCAGCCGCGCGCTGAACCAGGCGCGCCGGCTGGGCGCGGAGATCGTCGTCACGCGGCGCGTCGAAGGCATGGACCCCGCCACGCGCGAGATCCGGCTCGACGGCGGCGAGCACGTGCGCGCGCACAGCGTGATCCTGGCGACCGGGGTGTCGTGGCGGCGCCTGGTCATCGACGGATTCGACCGCCTGATCGGCAAGGGCATCTACTACGGCGCCGCGCGCAGCGAATCGGCCTCCACGCACGGGCAGGACGTCTATCTCATCGGCGCCGGCAACTCCGCCGGCCAGGCGGCGCTGCACTTTGCCAACCATGCGCGCCAGGTGACGCTGCTGGTGCGCGGCGACTCGCTCGAGAAGAGCATGTCGCGTTATCTGATCGAGCAGATCGCCGGCAAGTCCAACATCGCCGTCCGGCTGCATTGCGAGGTGCAAGCCGCGCATGGCGAGGCGCACCTGGAGGCGATCGAGATTGCCGATCGCCGGCAGCAGAGCGTGACGCGCCACGAATGCGGCGGCCTGTTCGTGTTCATCGGCGCCGACGCCGACACCGGCTGGCTGCCGGAGCAGGTGGCGCGCGACAAGAACGGCTACGTGCTGACCGGCGACGACGTGCTCAAGGCCGGCCGGTGGTCCCACACGCGCGACCCCTTCCTGCTCGAATCCAGCCTGCCGGGCGTGTTCGCCTGCGGCGACGTGCGGCTCAGCCCGATCAAGCGCGTGGCCGCGGCCGTGGGCGAGGGCAGCATGGCGATCGCCTTCGTGCACCAGTACCTGGCGCGCGAGGGTCTCATCGCCCGGCGCTGATGGCAGGAGAACAACCGTGAAGACCCATGACATCGAGGTGCAGCGCATCAAGTCGGCCAGGCACGACAAAGGCCTGATCGAGTTCGGCTGCGACGTGCTGGTGCTGCCTCGCCCGCTGCGCGATGACCAGCCGGCCGCCAGTTGCCTGCGCATGCCCGTCGAGCACGCGCGCACCTTGCTGATTCTGCTCAAGCAGCAGCTTGCCGAGCTCGACAAGTTGCAGCCGCGCAGCCGGCGTTCCGGGCGGGCCTGAGCCGCCGGGCCGGTCTGTCCGTCTCCGCCACACGGCGCATCGGGCTGAGAGCGCCCGGTCGCTCGCCGGCTCACCGTCGTGGGGCGTGATTCTTGCGGGGGTTCGATTCCCATTCGAATGCGGAGACCCTCGTGAGCACCGTGGAAATCAGCAATGCGCCGGCCCCTGTTCTGCACCATCATGAAGAAGACCGCACCGGTTTGAGCAAGACCGCTCTGAAGCGGGCATTCCTCGACAACCTGTTCTACGTCCAGGGCAAGTTTCCGGCGCTGGCGAGCCGGACCGACTACCACCTCGCGCTCGCCCATGTGGTGCGCGACCGCATGCTGCAGCGCTGGATCAGCACCGCGGCGGCTTACACGCGGCAGGGCGCGCGCACCGTGGCCTACCTCTCGGCCGAGTTCCTGATGGGGCCGCATCTCGGCAACAACCTGATCAATCTCGAGATCATGCCGGTGGTCCGGCAGGCGATGGCCGAGCTCGGGCTGGACCTGGACGAGATGCTCGCCGCCGAGATCGAACCCGGCCTCGGCAACGGCGGCCTCGGCCGGCTGGCCGCCTGCTACATCGACTCGATGGCGACGCTCGGCCTTCCGGCGCTCGGCTACGGCATCCGCTACGAGCACGGCATCTTCCAGCAGGAGCTGCAGGACGGCTGGCAGGTCGAAAAAACCGACCGCTGGCTGCGCTACGGCAACCCCTGGGAGCTGATGCGCCCGGAGTGGACGGTCGAGATCCAGCTCGGCGGCCACACCGAGCGCTACGTCGACACCGGCGCACGCGAGCGTGTGCGCTGGGTGCCGGACCGGGTGGTCAACGGCATCCCGTACGACACGCCGATCCTCGGCTACAGCACCAACACCGCCAACACGCTGCGGCTGTGGCGTGCCGAGGCGCCGGAAGCCTTCGACCTCGAGCGCTTCAACCACGGCGACTACTTCGGCGCGGTCAACCGCAAGACGGTCTCGGAAAACATCACCAAGATCCTCTATCCGAACGACGAGACGATCCAGGGCAAGCAGCTGCGGCTGGAGCAGCAGTATTTCTTCGTCTCCTGCTCGCTGCAGGACATGATGCGCATCATGCGCGTGCAGCAGCTGCCGCTGAAGAGCTTCCACGAGAAGTTCGCGATCCAGCTCAACGACACGCACCCGGCGATCGCGGTGGCCGAGCTGATGCGGTTGCTCGTCGACGAGCAGCAGCTCGAATGGGCCGAGGCCTGGGACATCACGCGCAAGACCTTCGGCTACACCAACCACACGCTGCTGCCGGAGGCGCTGGAGCGCTGGCCGCTGCCGCTGTTCCAGCGCGTGCTGCCGCGCCACCTGGAGATCATCTTCGAGATCAACGCCGGCTTCCTGCAGGAGGTGCGCGGCCGCTTCCCGGGCGATGACGCGCTGCTGGGGCGGCTGTCGCTGATCGACGAGAACGGCGAGCGCTATGTGCGCATGGCGCATCTGGCCTGCGTCGGCAGCCACACCATCAACGGCGTGGCCGCGCTCCACTCCGAATTGCTCGAACGCGACGTGCTGCGCGACTTCCATGCGATGTGGCCGAAGAAGTTCGCCAACGTGACCAACGGGGTCACGCCAAGGCGCTTCGTCGCTTTGAGCAACCCGCGCCTGACCGGGTTGATCAACGAAGCGATCGGCGACGGCTGGCTGAAGGATCTCGAGCAATTGCAGCGGCTGGAGCCGCTGGCCGAGGACGCCGCGTTCCGCGCAAAGTGGCGCGAGATCAAGCGCGACAACAAGCGGGTGCTGGCGGCGCGGATGCTGCGCGCCACCGGCATCAGCGCCGACCCGGATTCGATCTTCGACATCCAGGTCAAGCGCATCCACGAGTACAAGCGCCAGCACCTGTGCATGCTGCAGGTGATCGACCTGTACCAGCGCCTGCGTGCCGACCCGACGCTGCAGATCGCGCCGCGCACCTTCGTCTTCGGCGGCAAGGCGGCGCCAGGCTATCGCGCGGCCAAGCTGATCATCAAGCTGATCACCTCGGTCGCGTCAGTGGTCAACAACGACCCGGCGGTGCGCGGGCTGCTGAAGGTGATCTTCCTGCCCAACTTCAACGTCAGCGCGGGGCACGACGTCTATCCGGCCGCCGAGGTCTCGGAGCAGATCTCGACCGCGGGCAAGGAGGCCTCGGGCACCGGCAACATGAAGTTCACGATGAACGGGGCGCTGACCATCGGCACGCTGGACGGCGCGAACGTCGAGATCCGCGAACAGGTCGGGGCGGAGAACTTCTTCCTGTTCGGCATGACGGTCGAGCAGGTCGAGGCGCTGTGGGCGGCCGGCTACCGGCCGGGCGAATGGCTCCAGCGCAATCCGCGGCTGCGCGGCGTGCTGGAGCTGATCGGCAGCGGCCACTTCAGCCGCGGCGACCCGAACGTCTTCAGGCCGCTGCTGGACGGGCTGATCCACCACGACCCCTACATGCTGCTGCCTGACTTCGAGTCCTATGTCGAGTGCCAGCAGCGTGTCGACGAGGCCTACCGCGATACCGAACGCTGGACCCGGATGTCGATCCTCAACACGGCCCGCTCCGGCATGTTCTCGTCGGACCGCTCGATCGGCGAATACGCGGAGCGCATCTGGAAAGTGAAGCCGGTGTCGGTGAAACTGCTGACGAGCGAGGACGTGGAGGGCGACGTTCTGCAATAGGCAAGGGGCGCTCGCCGTTTCAGCTGCACGACCGCAGATTGCAGACGTAATCCCAGCCTGCGCGACGACATACCCGATCAATCTCCGCGAATCAAAGTGCTGTGACGCGCCCACCGGGTGCCGCCACCCCACCAGTCATTCAAGGAGTCTTCGTCATGATGAATCGTCGAGTGTTCGCAGGATCGATCGCCGCGCTGTCGGCCACCGCGCTGCTGACCGAAATCGCCGGCGCGCATACCGCCACGCCCGTGCGCAACGTCGTGCTCGTGCACGGCCTGTTCGCCGACGGGTCGTGCTGGGGCAAGGTCATCCCGATCCTGCAGCGGGCCGGACTCAACGTGACCGCGGTCCAGAACCCGCTGACATCCTTCCAGGACGACGTCGACGCGACCCGCCGCGTGCTCGCGCTGCAGGACGGGCCGACCGTCCTCGTCGCGCATTCCTATGGCGGCATGGTGATCAGCGAGGCGGGGGTCGATCCGAAGGTCTCCGCGCTCGTCTACATCGCAGCCCGCGCGCCGGATGCCGGCGAGGACTACGGCGCGCTCGCACGGCGCTTTCCCACGCCGCCGGCATCGGCAGGCATCACCTGGACACCCGACGGCTTCGGGCAACTGACCGAGCAGGCGTTCCTCCACGACTTCGCCGGCGATCTGGACCCTGCCGAAGCCCGCGCCTACTACGCCGTGCAGGGCCGGGTGGCGAAGGCCACGCCGGCGGCGAAGACCACGGTTGCCGCGTGGCGCAGCAAGCCGACCTGGTATGCGGTCTCGACGCAGGACCGGACGATCAATTCCGACCTGGAGCGTTTCATGGCCAAGCGCATGGGGGCCAACACCATCGAGCTGCAGGCCAGCCACGTCTCGCTGCTGTCTCGCCCGAAGGAAGTCGCCGGCCTCATCCTCGACGCGACCGTCGGCGGCCGGCAATGAGCGCCGGCGGCGGCAGCTGACATGGGCGTCGGACGCGGATGAAGTCGTCCAGCCGGCGCGCGAATCGCTTCGTCGTGCTCGGTTGACCAACGTCGGGCCGCCTATATGCTGCTCGACCACACGTCACCCACAGCCCCGAGCAATGACCGAGAACCAGACACCCATCCCGCTGCCGCCCGACCCGCAGGCCGTCGCCACGACGGTATCGCGAAGCGCGATCTTCATCGTCGCCACGATCGCCCCCGACGCCGACAGCCACGCGGCCGTTCGCACCTGGTGCGCAGACGTCGCCACACTGGCACGCGCCGTGGGCACGCGATTTCCTTCCGGCGGCCTGTCCTGCGTTTGCGGCTTCGGCTCCAACGCCTGGGATGCGCTCTTCGGCGCGCCCCGCCCCGCCGCGCTGCACCCGTTCCGCGAATTCGGCTCCGGCGACCGGGTCGCGGTATCGACGCCGGGCGACATCCTGCTGCACATCCGCGCCGAGCAGATGGACCTGTGCTTCGAGCTCGCGACCCTGCTGATGGGCCGGCTGGGCAGGGCGGTCACGACGGTCGACGAAGTTCACGGCTTTCGCTATTTCGATCAGCGCAGCATGGTCGGCTTCGTCGACGGCAGCGAGAACCCGACCGGCGCCGAGGCCGTCGCCTTCACCGTGATCGGCGACGAAGACGCGGCGTTTGCCGGCGGCAGTTACGTGATCGTGCAGAAGTATCTGCACGACATGGCGGGCTGGAATGCGTTGCCGGTCGAAGCGCAGGAAGGCATCATCGGACGCAACAAGTTCAGCAACGTCGAACTCGACGAATCCATGAAACCGGCCTCCGCGCACAACGCGCTGACGACGCTCGAAGAGAACGGCCGGGAGGTCAAGATCCTGCGCGACAACATGCCGTTCGGCCGGCCCGGCTCCGGCGAATTCGGCACGTACTTCATCGCCTACGCCCGCTCGCCGGCGCCGATCGAGCAGATGATGGAGAACATGTTCGTCGGCCGGCCGCCCGGCAACTACGACCGGCTGCTCGACTTCAGCCGCGCCGTGACCGGCGGCCTGTTCTTCGTGCCGTCCGAAGCACGGCTCGAAGCGCTCGCGGAGCAGCGCCCGAGTGCCTGAAATCAGCTGATCACCCGCTCCTCGCGCAGCGCCGCGATCTCCGACTGGCTGTAGCCCAGCTGCCCCAGCACTTCCTCGGTGTGTTCGCCGAGCAGCGGCGAGCGGGTCACTTCGGTCGGGCTGTCCGACAGCTTGATCGGATTGCCGACCGTCAGGTACTTGCCGCGCACCGGGTGGTCGACCTCGACGATCGTGCCGGTCGCGCGCAGCGCCGGCTCCTCGGCGATTTCCTTCATCGACAGGATCGGGCCGCAGGGAATGTCGTACTTGTTCAGGATGTCCATCGCCTCGAACTTGGTCTTGGTCATGGTCCATTGTTCGATGCGCGCGAAGATCGGCTTCAGGTGCAGCAGGCGCGCGCCGGGCGTGGCATAGGCCTCGTCGGTGATCCAGCCTTCTTCGCCGATCACCTTGCACACCGCGGGCCACACCGCGCCCTGCGTGATGAAATAGATGTAGGCGTTCGGGTCGGTCTCCCAGCCCTTGCACTTCAGGATCGAACCGGGCTGGCCGCCGCCGGAGGCATTGCCGGCGCGCGGCACCGCTTCGCCGAAATGGCTGTCCGGGTACTGCGGGTACTCCTTCATCACGCCGGTGCGCTCCAGGCGCTGCTGGTCGCGCAGCTTGACGCGGCACAGGTTCAGCACCGCGTCCTGCATCGGCGCCAAGACCTTCTGGCCGCGGCCGGTGCTCTTGCGCTGGTACAGCGCCGCGACGATGCCCAGCGCCAGGTGCAGGCCGGTGCCGCTGTCGCCGATCTGCGCGCCGGTGACCATCGGCGGGCCGTCGTCGAAGCCGGTGGTCGAGGCCGATCCGCCGGCGCACTGGGCGACGTTCTCATAGACCTTGCAGTCCTCGTACGGGCCCGGGCCGAAGCCCTTGACCGACGCGACGATCATCGCCGGGTTCAGCTCGTTGATGCGCTCCCAGGTGAAGCCCATGCGGTCGAGCGCGCCGGGCGCGAAGTTCTCGACCAGCACGTCGCAGGTCTTGATCAGCGTCTCCAGCACCGCCTTGCCCTTCGGCTTCTTGGTGTCGAGCGTGATCGAGCGCTTGTTGTGGTTGAGCATCGTGAAGTAGAGGCTGTCGGCATCGGGGATGTCGCGCAGCTGCCCGCGTGTCGCATCGCCCTCGCCGGCGCGCTCGACCTTGATCACGTCGGCGCCGAGCCAGGCCAGCAGCTGGGTGCAGGTCGGGCCCGACTGCACGTGGGTGAAATCCAGGATGCGCACGCCGTCCAGTGCCTTGCTCATTCGATGTCTCCTGTCTCGTCTTGTTTTCGTCTCAGGTGCCGGCAGCGGCGCCGGCAGCGCTCAGCTGCGCCTCGAGTTCCGCGACGCGCTTCTTCAGGTTGCGCTCCTCGGCGAAGCGCGCGGTTTCGTCGCGGATCACCGCGACGATCGCACTGACCTTGTTGTCGGGCGAGAACAGCATTGCCACGGTGAACGCGATCGACATCGACCGTCCGTCCTTGTGCACCGCGGGCACGCGCAAAACATCGGTGCCATAGCGCGTCTGGCCGGTGGCCATGGTCTTGTCGTAGCCCTCCCAGTGGCGCTTGCGCAGGCGCTCCGGAATGATCAGGTCGAGGGATTTTCCGAGGGCTTCTTCCTCGGTGTAGCCGAACATGCGCTGCGACGCCGGGTTCCACAACGTGATGGCGCCGCCGGCATCGCAGGCCATCACCGCGTCGCCGACGGCTTCGACCAGCTGGGCCATGTCGAGTGCTGATTTCAAGGGCTCACTCCGGTTGTACGAGGGGCGCCCGGCACAGGCGCCCCGGACAGCTTAGACCACCTTCGCGGCGTGCATCGCGGCGATCTTCTCCTGGCTGTAGCCCAGCTCGGCCAGCACCTCGTCGGTGTGTTCGCCGAGCAGCGGCGAGCCGGTGATCTCGGGCTTCAGGTCCGAGAACTTGATCGGGCTGCCGACCGTCCAGTAGCTGCCGCGCTCCTTGTGCGGCACTTCGACGATCGAGCCGCTGGCGCGCAGCGATTCGTCGTGCAGCAGTTCCTTCATCGTCAGCACCGGGGCGCAGGGGATGTCGAACTTGCGCAGGATGTCGACCGCTTCGAACTTGGTCTTGTCGGCCAGCCATTCTTCGATCGTCGCGAAGATCTCGGTGATGTGCGGCTGGCGCGCCTTCGGCGTCGTATAGGCCGGGTCGGTCTTCCATTCCGGCTTGCCGATCGCATCGCAGATCGGCGCCCAGGCGTGGCCTTGCACCGTGAAGTAGATGTAGGCGTTCGGGTCCGTCCTCCAGCCCTTGCACTTCAAGACCCAGCCCGGCTGGCCGCCGCCGCCGGCATTGCCGCCGCGCGGCACCACGTCGCTGAACGTGCCGTGCGGATACTGCGGGTACTCCTCGAGATAGCCGAGCTTGTCGAGGCGCAGCTGGTCGCGCATCTTCACGCGGCACAGGTTCAGCACCGCGTCCTGCATCGAGCACGCGACCTTCTGGCCCTTGCCGGTCTGCTGGCGGCCGATGATCGCGGTCAGGATGCCGATCGCCAGGTGCATGCCGGTGTTGGAGTCGCCCAGCGCTGCGGCGCTGACGGTCGGCGGGCCGTCCCAGAAGCCGGTGGTCGACGCGGCGCCGCCGGCGCACTGCGCGACGTTTTCGTAGACTTTCAGGTCCTGGTAGTGGTGGCCGTCGCTGAAGCCCTTGACCGAGGCGTGGATCATCTTCGGGTTCAGTTCCTGGATGCGCTCCCAGGTGAAGCCCATGCGGTCCAGCGCGCCGGGGCCGAAGTTCTCGACCAGCACGTCGGAGCCCTTGATCAGCTTCTCCAGCACTTCCTTGCCTTCGGCCGTCTTGGTGTCCAGGGTCAGCGAACGCTTGTTGCTGTTGAGCATCGTGAAATACAGCGCGTCGACGTCGGGGATGTCGCGCAGCTGGGTGCGCGTCACGTCACCGGCGCCCGGGCGCTCGAGCTTGATCACGTCGGCACCGAACCAGGCCAGCATCTGCGTGCAGGCCGGCCCGGCCTGCACATGCGTGAAGTCGATGATCTTGATGCCGTTGAGCGGTTTGGTCATTCTTCAATCTCCTAGGAAAAGGCCAGATGAGGCCAATGGGGTTGCTGACAGCGTCGCCGCGTTCACTTCTTCATCGCCGCGCTTTGGGGGTTCAGGCTCGTGATGCGGCCGCTTTCGGTGCCGGCGGTTTCGTCGATCACGGCGTTGATCAGGGTCGGCTTGCCCGAGGCGACGGCTTCCTTCAGGGCCTTGTCCAGCTCGTCCGCGGTGGTGGCATTGACGCCGACGCCGCCGAAGGCTTCCATCAGCTTGTCGTAGCGCGCGTCCTTGACGAACACGGTCGGCGCCACGTCGGCGGTGCCGCTGCTGTTCACGTCGGTGCCGCGATAGACGCCGTTGTTGTTGAAGACGACGATGCAGACCGGCAGGTTGTAGCGGCAGATCGTCTCGACTTCCATGCCGCTGAAGCCGAAGGCGCTGTCGCCTTCGATCGCGATCACCGGCTTGCCCGTGACCACCGCGGCAGCGACGGCATAGCCCATGCCGATGCCCATGATTCCCCAGGTGCCGACGTCGAGGCGCTTGCGCGGCTCGTACATGTCGACGATCGAACGCGCGAAGTCCAGCGTGTTCGCGCCTTCGTTGACGACGATCGCATCCGGCCGCGCCTTCACCTGGTCGCGGATCACGCTCAGCGCGCTATGGAAGTTCATCGGCGACGGGCGCAGCGCCAGGGTCGCGGCCATCTTCGACAGGTTCTTGTCCTTGCGCTCGGCGATCGCGCCGACCCAGTCGCTCGGCGGCTTGGCCCAGCCGGCGTCGACACCCGCCAGCAGCGCCGCGACGCAGGAGCCGATGTCGCCGATCACCGGCGCGGCGATTGCGACGTTGCTGTCGACCTCGGTCGGCGCGATGTCGATCTGGATGAACTGCTTCGGCTTGCCCCAGGTCTTGCCCTTGCCGTGCGACAGCAGCCAGTTCAGGCGCGCGCCGACGAGCATCACGACGTCGGCTTCCTGCAGCACGTAGGAGCGCGCGGCCGAGGCGGACTGCGGATGCGTGTCGGGCAGCAGGCCCTTGGCCATCGACATCGGCAGGTACGGGATGCCGGTCCTCTCGACCAGCGCGCGGATGTCGGCATCGGCCCGCGCATACGAAGCGCCCTTGCCGAGCAGGATCAGCGGCTTCTTCGCGCCCTTCAGCAGATCGAGCGCGCGCTTGATCGAATCGGGCGCCGGGATCTGGCGCGGCGCCGGGTCGACCACCTTGATCAGCGACTTCCTGCCGGCCGCGGCATCCATCGTCTGCGCGAACAGCTTGGCCGGCAGATCGAGGTAGACGCCGCCCGGGCGGCCGGAGAGCGCCGAGCGAATCGCCCGCGCGACGCCGACCCCGATGTCCTCGGCATGCAGCACCCGGAAGGCCGCCTTGCACAGCGGCTTGGCGATCGCCAGCTGGTCCATCTCTTCGTAGTCGCCCTGCTGCAGGTCGACGATCTCGCGCTCGGAAGAGCCGCTGATCAGGATCATCGGGAAGCAGTTGGTGGTCGCGTTGGCGAGCGCGGTCAGGCCGTTCAGGAAGCCGGGCGCCGAGACCGTCAGGCAGATGCCGGGCTTTTGCGTCAGGTAGCCGGCAGCGGCGGCGGCGTTGCCCGCGTTCTGCTCGTGGCGGAACGAGATCACGCGCATGCCCTCGGCTTGCGCCATGCGCGTCAGGTCGGTGATCGGGATGCCGGGCAGGCCGAAGATCGTGTCGATGTCATTGAGCTTCAGCGCATCGATGACCAGATGAAAGCCGTCGGTCGTGCTGGCCTCGGGACTCGCCGCTTTGGGCGTGCTGTCGGTCGTGATGGTGGCGGCCGGCTTGGTTTCGATGACGGAAGACATGTCTCTCCTTCTGGTATGAATAAGGGCCGGGATAGGCCACCGCATCGCCGCGACGCTTGCTCAGTAGGCGTTGTCTGCAGCAGGAATTCGAGTCGTGACTATGATGGGGAGCCCTGCTTCCCACGGTTGATCACGGTCAAGAATCGGAAAACTAGCGGGGGGCGGGAGAACCCCAAATTGAGCGAGGCTAGGTTGACCCTACTGGCAAACCATCCGGAGAAGAACGTCATCCGCGTCCAGCTGAAGCAGAACCTGCTGCTGAAGGACCTGGCCGACAACGACCGGGCCGACCTCGAGACGCACCTGATGATCGAGGACGGCAACAAGGGCGATTTCCTGCTGCACCAGGGCGTGCGCGAGATGGAGCAGTACTTCATCCTCGACGGCATCCTGAAGCGCGTCGTCTCGAACCAGGAAGGCAAGGAGATGATCCTGCGCTTTGCCGACGAGCGCGACATGGAGACGAGTTATGCCGCGTGGCGGCTCGGCACGCCGACGCCCTACGGCATCGTCTGCGTGACCAAGGCGAGGGTCGCGCGGCTGCCGCTGAAGGACTGGGTCGAGTTCCTCGACCAGCACCCCGCCGCGAAGCAGCTCTTCGAATACAACGTGATGAAGGTGATGAGCGAGATCATGGCGCACACGATCACGCTGCATCTGCTCGATGCGCCCGGGCGGGTGCATCGCTTCGCGCGCAAGCGGCCGGAGCTGGTGGACCGCATTCCGCAGAAGGAGCTGGCCTCCTACCTGAATCTTTCGGCGGAGACGCTGAGCCGGCTACGCCATCGCGGGAAGATCTGACCCGCTCCGGTAGCGCCTTGAGCGCTCCCCGCGGTGGCCGCTGGCCTCAGGCCACACCGCTGGCGTTGGCGGCCTCGATCGTGCGCTTGCGCAGCGGCGAAAGCACCAGCTTCGCGAGCATGCCGGCGGTGATCGAGATCGCCGCGGTGACGATGAAGACGCGGTCCCAGTTGCCGCCGGTGGCGAGCAGCGAGCCCAGCGGCACGAAGAGCGACGCGGTGCCCTTCGCGGTGTACATCGTGCCGGCATTGCCGGCGGCGTTCTTGATGCCGAAGGTATCGGCCACCAGGGCAGGGAAGATCGAGAAGATCTCGCCCCAGCAGAGGAAGACGAGGGCGGCGCAGACCATGAAGGCGATCGGGTCGTGGCCGAATTCCTTCAGGCCGAGCAGCGCCAGCCCTTCGCCGACGAAGACGATCATCATCGTGTTCTCGCGTCCGATCTTGTCGGAGACGAAGCCGCACAACGGCCGCGTGAAACCGTTGGCGAGGTTGTCGATCGCGAGGGTCAAGGTCAGGAGCGGCAAAGTCAGGCCGAACAGGTGCATCGGCAGCTTCGCGAGGCCGTAGTCCTGCGCGATCGGGCCGATCTGCGCCGTGGCCATCAGGCCGCCGGCGGCGACCGCGACGAACAGCACGTAGGTCAGCCAGAACACCGGCGTCTTCACCATCTTCGCCGGCGTGTAGTCGACCTTGGTCATCACCAGGCGCGACGGCACCTGGATGCCCTTCGGCGGCCGCGGCTTGACCATGAACATCGCGATCAGGAAGATGCAGACGCCCTGGAAGATGCCGAAGTACAGGAAGGTGTGTTCGTAGCCCTGGCTCTGGATCATGTTGGCGATCGGCACCACGGTGACCGCCGCGCCGGCGCCGAAGCCGGCCGCCGTCAGGCCGGCGGCGAGGCCGCGCTTGTCCGGGAACCACTTCAGCGCATTGCCGACGCAGGTGCCGTAGACACAGCCCGCGCCGATGCCGGAGATCACCGCGGCGGCGTACAACGCCGTCAGGCCGTCGGCATAGGCATTGATGATCCAGCCGAGAGCGGCCATCACCGCGCCGCCGGCGATCACCGGGCGCGGGCCGAACTTGTCGACCAGCCAGCCTTCGACCGGCACCAGCCAGGTCTCGACCACGACGAAGATCGAGAACGCCAGCTGGATCGCCGACAGCCCCCAGTGGTGCTTGGCCTCCATCGGCGCGACGAAGAGCGTCCAGCCGTACTGCACGTTGGCGATCAGCGCCATGCAGACGATGCCCATCACCAGCTGGCCCCAGCGGAAGGCCGAGCTCTGCTGAACGGTGCTGGGGGAGCCGGTCCGGGCGGGGCTGTCGCTGGCAAGAGGTTGCGGGATCATGGTGGGTGGGTTGTCTGGCTTGAACGATGGCGAAACGGGCTCGGCGGGAGCAGTACGGGCGAAGCGCTGCCTCCGGGACCAGGCCCGGAGGTCGATCGGCCGCAGCGGGTCAGGGCGAGGGTGTCTGGGAGCGCGCCATGTGTGCGCGGCGCATCGGCCGCAACACGAACCAGGCCATCAGCGCGGCGATCGCGTTGACCACGCTGGCGCAGATGAACACCGCATGCCAGCTGCCGGTCGCCGCGGCCAGCACGCTCGACAGCGGCACCAGCAGCGAGGCCGTGCCCTTGGCGGTGTAGAGCATGCCGGCGTTGGAGGCGGCGAACTTCGAGCCGAAGGTGTCGGCGCAGGTCGAAGGGAACAGGCTGTAGATCTCGCCCCAGGCGAAGAACACCAGGCCGGTCAGGATGACGAAGGCGATCGGGTTCTGGCCGAACTGGTACAGCGCGAGGATGCCGACCGATTCGATCGCAAACGCGATGAACATCGTCTGCTCGCGGCCGATCTTGTCGGAGACCCAGCCGAAGAACGGGCGGGTCAGGCCGTTCAGCACCCGGTCGATCGCCAGTGCGAAGGTCAGCGCCGGCAGCACCAGGCCCATGATGTTGACCGGCACGTCGATGATCTTGAAGTCCTTGGCGATCGGCGCGAGCTGCGCGGTGGCCATCAGGCCGCCGGCCGCGACCATCACGAACATCGCGTACATCACCCAGAACACCGGCGAGCGCAGCACTTCCGAGGGTTTGTAGTCGCGGCGCGATTGCTGCACGTTGGCGGAGTTGTTGCCGCCCTTGGCATGTTCCGGCGCACGGGTCAGCGCCCAGGCCAGCAGGAACACCACCAGCCCCTGGCCGAGGCCGAAGTACAGGAAGGCCGCTTCGTAGCCGCTGGACCTGATCACCGCCGAGATCGGGATGATGGTCAGCGCGGAGCCGGCGCCGAAACCCGCGGCGGTGAGCCCGGCCGCGAGGCCGCGGCGATCCGGGAACCATTTCAGCGCGTTGCCGACGCAGGTGCCGTAGACCGCCCCGGCACCGATGCCGCCGATGGCAGCCGCGAAATACAGCATCGCCAGCGAGTCGGCAAAGGAATTCAGCACCCAGCCGATGCCGCACAGGATGCCGCCGACCAGCACCACCGGCCGCGGGCCGAACTTGTCGACCAGGTAGCCTTCGATCGGCACGAGCCAGGTTTCGGTCAGCACGAAGATCGTGAACGCGACCTGGATCGCGGCGCGGCTCCAGCCGTGTTTGTCGGCGATCGGGTTGACGAACAGCGTCCAGCCGTACTGCAGGTTGGCGATCATCGCCATGCAGACGATGCCGATCAGCAGCTGGCCCCAGCGATAGTTCGCCGACTGGGTCCGGGGCCCTGCCCCGACGACCACGTTGGGAATGACGGCACTTCCTCTGTCCATGTCACTGTCTCCTCAATCACTGGTTGCGACCAATTTTTCGACATTCCGCTCGCATCGGCGTAGTTTGTCGTTCGGGTGTCTTGCTTCACGCCCGGCCCGTGGCACGGCAACGTGAGAACGGAAATGAATGTCTCGCTTTGCCCTGCAAAGTGACTTGACCTCAGTCAATTTTCAGAAAACGAGCGCGGCCCCCGGGGCCTTTGCCCAGGGAGGGCATCGGTTTCTGCGGGTAAGTCCTAGCCGGTCGTAACAGCGGCCCGGCGCTCGGCCCGCGGCTCAGGCAGCGCTCACGCCCGAGCTCTCCGCCGCATGCAGCGCGGCGACGAGGCGCACGTAGTCGGCCATCGCCTGCTCGCGCGAGAGCCCCTTGCGCGCGGCCCAGGCGTCGTACTTGGCGCGGCCGATCACGTCGGTGATGCGCGGGCGCTCGCCGGCGACGTCGCCGATGCTGCCCTGCTTGTAGAGCGCGTAGAGCGCGAGCAGGCTCTGGTTGTCCGGCGCCTTTGCGAGCGTCTTCGACAGCCGGGCGGCGGCCTCGAAGGCCTTCTCCGCTTCGCTCGGGCCGTCCGGCAGCGGCGAGCCGCCGAAGTGCGCGTCTTCGAGCGCGCCGTCGTCGGGGAACCAGCGGGCCTCCAGCAGCCGGCCCTGGCGCATCGCGAACGCCAGCACGCCGGGCGAGTTCAAGCTGCCGCTGCTCAGGCTCGCGGGCAGCACGCCCATGCCGGCGTTGAAACTCGGCACACCGAAGGCGCCGAAGCGCGGCGGCGACATATCGCGCGCCCAGGCCTGCAGACGCACCAGGCCCTTCTTGCCGCGGTAGATGCCGCTGCAGCGGTTCGCACCCGGCTGGTACCAGGCGAAGTCGGGGATGCCGCGGCCGAAGAGCGCGGCGAAATCGCCGCGCGCCAGGTCGGCCGCCGCGGCGTCGAGCAGGCCGCGCATCTGCGCCGCCTCCATGCGCGGATCATCGGAGGCCGCCATGCCGAGCGAGCCGGCCGGGCTGGCGTCGAAGAACTCGAGCACGTGCTTGGCGACGATCTCGCGGTCGTTGTCGACGCAGACCATGTGGTAGCTGTCTTCCAGCACCACCATGCGCGCCTGGCCGGCACGCGCGCCGGCACCGATGCGCTCGACCAGGTAGTGCGCCGAGCGCAGGCTGGTGAGCTCGTCCTGGCGCGCATGCACGACGAGCGTCGGGCAGGCGATGCGATCGAGCTGCTGCATCACCACCGCGCGCAGCCGGTCGACCTCGCGCACGCAGGCGAGCGGCACCCAGCCGTAATGGAAGTTCTCGCCGCGTTCGAACTTGGCCTTGACGATCGCACGCAGGCGTTCGTTCTTGATGCCGAACGGGTCTTCCTCTTCGACCTTCATGCGCGCCGCGACGCCCGGCACGCGGTAGAGCACGGTGCGCAGCGCGCGGTACCAGGGCGTGGCCCAGCCGTCGATGTAGATCGGCGGCGCGAGCGCGATCAGCCGGCCCTTCGCATGCTGCTCGCGCTTGACGGTCTCGACCGCCAGCAGCGAGCCCATGCACATGCCCATCACGTGCAGCACCTCGTGTTCGCCGATGACTTCGCGGTACTTCAGCCGCACCGCCTCGATCCAGTCCTCGGCGGTCACGTTGACGAGGTCTTCCGGCTTCGTGCCGTGACCGGGCAAGGTCAGCGAGTGGGTCACGAAGCCGGCATTCTTCAGGCGCTTGTGCATCGATCCCAGGTCGTACTGCGTGCCGCCCAGGCCGTGGATCAGCAGCACCGCGCGGTCTGCGGAAGCCGCCGCGTCGTCAGCCATGGGCGGCGTCCTCCTCGCCCGACAGGCCGGGCAGGCCCGGCTCCTCGGCGCGCAGCAGCCCGGCGACCTGCTCGACCGTGCCGTCCGGCCCGCGCACCGCGGCGAGGCGCTCGTTGATGCGCACGTCGCGCCCGTCGCTCAGGCGCAGCAGGTATTCATGCTGGGCGATCAGCTGCTCGCCGCGCGCCACGCTGTGCCACGCGGCCTCGACCAGGCCACGCTCCGCGGCATCGATGCGCGCATGCCAGGCGGCAGCCGTGGGCACCGATTCGATGCCGATGCCGAGCACGTGCGAAGCGCCATCGCCCCACACCGCCTTGCCGCTGACCGCATCGAATTCGACGCTCGCGACACCCGCCGCATCCAGCGTACGTTCATAGCGCAGGCGCCAGGCGCGGGTGGCCTCGAGCGCGACGCGCCGTCCTTCCGACAGCGCCTGCACGATCAGCACCACCAGCACCATCGTCGCGGCATAGGCCTGCACTTCGATCACCGACTCGCCGCGGAACTCGTCGACGATCGCGAACGGGCCGCCGCCCTCGGCGGTCCGCTGGATCATCAGCAAGGCGCCGGCCAAGGTGGCGAGCGCGCCGCCGCGCGGACCCCACAGCAGGCCGGTGATCACGAGCGGCACCACCGGCACGTAGCCCAGGGTCGGCGCGATGCTGCCGAAGCGCGCGCCTTCCTGCGCGCTGAAGACGATCAGCACCGCCATCAGAAAGGCGAGGAAAACCGCTGCGCCGCCGAGGAACTGGGTCATCGTCATGCCGCCCGAGCGCTTCACGCGAAAGCCGCGGAAGGCGAGGATCAGCGGCGCGATCAGCAGCACGCCGAGGGCCTCGGAAAAGGCCCAGGCGCGCCACTCCAGAGCGAGGTTGGCATGCGGCCGCTGCCAGCGCCAGAGCTCGACCGCAAGCAGTGCACCGAGCACCGCAGCCAGCGCCGCGCCGGCGACGAAGGCGGCCAGGTTGCGCAGGCCGTCTTCGCCGTCGCGGCGCGTCGCGGTCGTGACCCAGGCGCCGACCAGCATCGCGCCGGCCTCGATCGCCGCGAAGACGAAGGCCCCGCCGAGCGACAGGAAATGATCGACCAGCCCCCAGACGAAGGCGGCGACGAAGCTGCCGCCGAAGACTGCCGGCCAGGCCCAGCGCGGCGCGACCAGGAAGGCGCCGAAGACCAGGCCGCTGCCCAGCCAGACCGGCATCGTCTGCGTCTCGCCGCCGCCGATCTGACGCGAGACGAAGGCGCAGACGAGGAAGGCGAGCGCGATCAGGCTCGCGGTCACGACGCTACGAAGACCACGGGTCGGCATGGGACGAACCTTTCAGCGAAGGACGGGATGCGCCGCGGCGGCGGCGCGGGCGTCAGAAGAGCGCGATGAACGCCAGGATCACGTACTTGTAGAGCACGATGTTGAACGTCAGCAGGCCGACTGTCACCGCCCAGCGATAGAACATCAAGGCGCGCCGCTGGCAGCCGTCCTCGCCGGTCATGATGTAGCAGAGGAAGAAGGCGGCCGACGGCAGCGCCGTCAACCCGAGCAAGACGCCTGCCACCCAGTAGAAGACACGCATGGAGAGATGAAGCTCAGAGCGCCACGGCGACCCGCTCGAGGATCAGCACCGCGAAGAACGCACATCCGGCCACCAGCGCCCACTTCAGGATCAGCCAGCCGCGGCGCAGCCAGAGACGGTCGCGCGTGCCGATGTACATGCCGAAGCACAGCACGCAGGAAACGAAGAGCAGGCCGAGCAGCAGGCGGAAGAAGGCCATCAGCGGCGGCGGCCCGTCACCAGGCCGGCGCCAGCTCGACGAAGCCGGCCGGCGCGCGTGTCTCGTCCTCGAAGCTGACGATCTGGTAGTTCGCCTCGTCGGCCAGCACCGCGCGCAGCAGCTTGTTGTTCAAGGCATGGCCGCCCTTGAAGGCGCTGTAGGCGGCGAGCATCGGGTGGCCGATCATGTACATGTCGCCGATCGCGTCGAGGATCTTGTGCTTGACGAACTCGTCGTCGTAGCGCAGGCCGCCTTCGTTGAGCACCTTCACGTCGTCGACGACGATCGCGTTGTCCATGCTGCCGCCGAGCGCGAGGCCGCGCGAGCGCATCATCTCGACGTCCTTCGTGAAACCGAAGGTGCGGGCGCGGGCGATGTCGCGCTTGTACTGGCCCGAGCCCATGTCGAACTCGACGCGCTGGCCGGTCTGGTCGACGGCCGGGTGATGGAACTCGATCTCGAAGGCGAGCTTGAAGCCGTGATAGGGCTCGAGCCGCGCCCACATCATCTGGGCGCCCTCGCCCTGGCGCACCTCGACCGGCCGGTCGATGCGCAGGAAGCGCTTGGGCGCCTTCTGCAGCTCGATGCCGGCGCTCTGCAGCAGGTAGACGAAGGAGGCGGCCGAGCCGTCGAGGATCGGCACTTCCTCGGCGGTGATGTCGATGATCAGGTTGTCCAGCCCGAGGCCGCTGCAGGCCGACATCAGGTGCTCGACGGTGTGCACCTTCGGTCCGCCCGGGTCGCCGTTGGGCGACAAGGTGGTCGCCATGCGGGTGTCGCTGACCGCGGAGGCGGCGACCGGGATGTCGACCGGCGTCGGCAGGTCGACGCGGCGAAAGACGATGCCGCTGTCGATCGGGGCCGGGCGCAGGGTCAGCTCCACCCGTTGACCGCTGTGCAGGCCCACGCCGACGGCGCGGGTGAGCGACTTGAGGGTGCGTTGTTGAAGCATGGGGCGATTGTAGGTAACAGCCGGCGCTCGGCGGGTCGGCGGCAGGCGGAAGGCCGTTTTGTCATCTCGTGAAACGCAGCCGCGGGTTCGCTCCCGCGGGGACGAGCGAAGCGCCGGCACCGGCGGCTTAGCATCGACGGCGCTGTCGCAGCAAGACCCATGAGCCGGAGACAACAGATGAACATCGCAGCCCCCGCCAAGCCCCAGCCTTCCAAGCTCGGCACCGTGATCCGCGTGACCGGCGGCAACTTCATGGAGATGTTCGACTTCTTCCTGTTCGGCTTCTACGCCACGCAGATCGCGAAGACCTTCTTTCCCTCCGACAACGAGTTCGCCTCGCTGATGTTCACCTTCATGACCTTCGGCGCCGGCTTTCTGATGCGGCCGCTGGGCGCCATCTTCCTCGGCGCCTATGTCGACAAGGTGGGCCGGCGCAAGGGCCTGATCGTGACCTTGTCCGTCATGGCGATGGGCACCCTGCTGATCGCCTTCGTGCCCGGCTACGCGACGATCGGCGTGATTGCGCCGCTGCTGGTGCTGATCGGGCGGCTGCTGCAGGGTTTTTCGGCCGGCGTCGAGCTCGGCGGCGTCTCGGTCTACCTCTCGGAGATGGCGACGCCGGGCCACAAGGGTTTCTACGTCAGCTGGCAATCGGCCAGCCAGCAAGTCGCGATCATCGTCGCCGCGGCGCTCGGCTATGCGCTGAACAAGCAGTTGACGCCGGCCGAGATCGGCGACTGGGGCTGGCGCATTCCGTTCTTCGTCGGCTGCCTGATCGTGCCGGTGCTGTTCGTGATCCGCCGCTCGCTGCAGGAGACGGAGGAATTCATGGCGCGCAAGCACAAGCCGAACGCGCGCGAGATCTTCCAGTCGATGATCCAGAACTGGGGGCTGGTGATCGCCGGGATGATGCTGGTCTCGATGACCACGGTCTCGTTCTACCTGATCACCGTCTACACCCCGACCTTCGGCAAGAGCGTGCTGCACCTGAGCACGACCGATGCGCTGATCGTCACCCTGTGTGTCGGCATCTCGAACTTCATCTGGCTGCCGGTGATGGGGGCGCTCTCGGATCGTGTCGGCCGCAAGCCGCTGTTGATCGCGTTCACGGTGCTGACCATCGCGACCGCGTATCCGGCGCTGGCCTGGCTGGTCTCGGCGCCGAGCTTCGGCCGCATGCTCGACGTCGAGCTGTGGCTCTCGTTCCTCTATGCCAGCTACAACGGCGCGATGGTCGTGGCGCTGACCGAGATCATGCCGGTGAGCGTGCGCACCGCCGGCTTCTCGCTCGCGTACAGCCTGGCCACCGCGATCTTCGGCGGCTTCACGCCGGCGGTCGCGACCGGTCTGATCGAGGCCACCGGCAACAAGGCGGCGCCGGGGCTGTGGATGACGGCAGCGGCGATCTGCGGCTTGATCGCAACCTTGATTCTGTATCGCCGCAAGGAGGCGGATGCGCGGGCGGCGGGGTTGGTGGCGTCCTGAGTCAGTCAGCGGCGGCCGAACGCACGAGGCCTCGAATACTCCGACTTCGGCTGTTGCGGAATGAACTCTCTCCACGCGCTTGTGCTTCTGCTGATGCCCAGTATGGCGATGGGCACGGAGCTGTCGCTTCGCGCATGCCTCCAATCGTCCGGAGGGATCTACGATGAAGCTGAATGCCGTGAATCGGAGGTGGCAAGTTTATGGCGGGTGAATCGTAGTCTTACCGCGAAAATCGCAACTGAACTCCAAGCCTGCACTCCGCACATGACCGGTTACGACTATAGGGTCGCACTGCACGAATTGAGAGTCGCAGCCACCAACTGGTCCGCATTCATCAAACACGACTGCGAGATCACCGACGCAACATTCGGACCCGGCACTGCGAGAGGGCTGGCATTCGACGACTGCCTGATTGCCCATCTGCGCACACGGAACAACCGACTCCAACAGTTGCTGATTGAACTCAAGAATACGAGGAACCAGCTACTTCAGGAGGGTCGCCAGGACATACGGCAGCAAGGTGATGTTTGGGTATCGTGCAAACGCCTTGCGGCACCTCGCTGACTATCAATATATCTGCCCTATATAGTATGCGCACCGTCTCGGCTATTTTCCAGTCAGCATCTGTGTAGCCTTATGTGCAAGGAGGCGCAAATGGCCATCCATCTCTATATTGATCCCGTGCTGCTGGACCGAGCTGTCGAGGTCAGCGGGGAACGCACCAAAAAGGCGGTCGCAACGCGTGCACTTCAAGAGTTCATTGCCCGGCGCGAGCAAAGGCGGCTACTGGATCTGATGGGCCGATTGGAGTGGGAGGACGGATTCGACTACAAGGCAGAACGGTCCCGCACATGACTTTGCTGATCGAGCACTGCGCTCTGCGTAAGTGGCAGTAAATGCTTACCGCCACTTGTCACTGCGGCGCAGTCAGAATCCAGGTGCCTCGCAAGCCCCGCAGCCTGACCAACTGCAACTGCTCCCTCTGCCGCCGCTACGGCGTGCTGTGGGCCTACTACAAGGATGCCGACGTTCAGCTCGTTGCGGGCCCCGAGACCACGGACGAGTACATCTGGGGCGACAAGACGCAGAAGTTCATCCGCTGCAAGCAGTGCGGTTGCGTCATGCAGTGGAGAAAGCTCTGGATCGGCAAGGGCACCTGGGCCGGCGTCAACGCGCGGAACTTCGAACCCGAAGCCTTGGGTGCGGTCAGGATCCGTCTGCTCGACGGCGCCAACAGCTGGAAATACATCGGCTAGCCGGTCAGTCGACGCGGATCAAATCCACCCGCACGCGGTTGTCGGCGGTGATGACCGGATGCACCTTGGCCCGTGCCGCCCACAGCAGCATCTGCCGGTGCAGCGGCAGGTAGCCGTGCACCGCGTTCAGCCGCTGCTGCGCCGCGCGCAGTGCTGCCCTGCGCCGATCCGCATCCATCTCGGTGCCGGCCTCGTCGACCAGGCGGTCGACCTCGGCATCGGCGAAGCGGGCGAAGTTGAGTTCGCCCTTGCGGCTCGGGCCGCCGCGGCTGTGCGCCACCCAGTCGAACAGCAGCTGCGGATCGTCCGGCGCGTAGCCGAGTCCGTGCAGATAAAAACCGGGCTCGAACGTTTCCAGCTTCGGGAAGTACACCGTCTTGCTGCTCGCCTCGACCTCGACGCGCACGCCGATGCGCGCCAGCATGCCGCCGAGGGCGACGCACAAGGCCTGGTCGTTGACGTAGCGGTCGTTCGGGCACGCCAGCGTCAACGCGAAGCCGTCGGCATAACCTGCCTGCGCCATCAGCCGCCGGGCGAGCGCCAGGTCGGGCTGCGGCGGAGACTCGATCGCCGTCGCGAGACAGCCGTCGCGCGAGACCGAGAAGCAGCCGGTCGGCTGCGACTGCCCGCGCATGATGGTCTTCTGCAGCACCTCGGCATCGATCGTGCGGGCGAAGGCTTCGCGCACGCGCGCGTCCTTGAACGGGTTGCGGCCCTTCACGCTGGAGCGGGGCAGTTCGTCGCGGTACTGGTCGAGGCCGAGATAGATCAAGCGGTTCTCGGGCAATTGCAGCAGGCGCAGCGCCGGGTCCTTCGCCAGGCGATCGGCATCCTGGGGCGGCACGTCCTGCGTGAAATCGACGTCGCCCGAGAGCAGCGCCGCGGTGCGCGTGGCGTCGCTCGCGATCGGCTGCAGGATCACCCGCTGCACGTTGCCTTCGAAGCGGCCCCACCAGGCCGGGTTGCGCACGAGCACGGTGCGCACTCCGGGCTGGCGCTCGGCCAGCGCATAGCGGCCGGTGCCTATCGCAAAACGGTTCGAATAGGCCTCGCGCTTGTCCAGCAGATTCGCCGGCTCGGCAGCGCCATGGGCCTGGCACCAGACGCGGCTCATCATCATCACGGCGCTGAGCTGGTTCAGCAGCGTCGGATTCGGCGCGGACTGGCGCAGCTCGATCGTTTCGTCGTCGACGCGACGCACCTCGCCCAGCGGCAGCGCGAAGGACGCGAACTTCGAGCCCGGCCCCTGCGCGCGCCGGATCGAGAACACCACATCGTCGGCGGTGAAGGGCGTGCCGTCCTGGAAGCGTACGCCGCGGCGCAGCTTGAAGCGCCAGAGCATCGGCTCGACCACGGTCCAGCTCGTCGCCAGCGCCGGCACGATGCGGTCGTGCGCATCGATCTCGACCAGCCCGTCGTGGATCAGCGCGTTGACGTTGATCGTCGTCGTCTCCAGCGAGACGTGCGGATCCATGCTGAGCACGTCGCCGCGCGGCGCCCAGCGCAAGGTCTGCGCATGCAGAGGCGCGCCGACGAGCAGGCAGAGCAGCATGATCAATCCGGACCATCGGGCAAGCGACATCGCCGAGAACTCCCTCCGGGTGGTGGCGGGCGTGACCGCGCGGGTGGCAAGCCGGACAGCGCTTGGAACGGAAGGGAGGGTAACGCAGCCTCGCGCGAGCCGGTGATGCCCGCCAGGCGGCGATCGACGCTTCGACGGCGGGCGGGTCGCGTCGCGGGATCGCGCACTTCCTCACGCGAGCGGCGGCGCGGGCATCAGCTTCGCCCGGTTTGCGCCGAAGAACTCGGCGCGCCCGCACTTCCCTCCTTCTTTCGAGCCCTGCCATGCGACCCCTGCTCGTCACCTCGATCGCCGCCATCGCCGTCCTGATCGTCGGCTGCGGCAGCTCGTCCCATCGGGCGGCGCTCAGCGCCAAAGCCTGGGACACGCCCTTCGTCACCATCAAGCCGATCCGCTACGAAGATCCCAATGCCACGGCGCACCAGCGGCCCGGCGGGCGCGCGGCCTGGAGCCAGGCGGCCTATGGACAGATGCCGGCATCGATCGATCCGACGACGCTGGCTGCCGAGATGGAGGCCGTACCGGGGTTGGCTGCGCTCGAGGAGGCTGCCGCGAGCCAGGCGCCGGTGGCCGCGCAGGCGGATCACGGCGCGTCGGCGCCGCAAGCCTTCGTCGCGCCCGCCGTGTCGACGCCGGCCGTGGTCGTGACCCTGCCCACGCTGTCGGTGCCGGCTTCAGCGAGCCCGGCGCCGGACGCCTGGTACGACCGAGTGCATGTCGATCTGATCGCGCGCTCCGATTGGGCGGGGCAGGACGATACCCACCGGCCTTGGCCGCATCAGTGAGCTAGCGAAACAGGAACGAAGAGGCCCGCGCCGCCTCCCAGCCGCGCGGGCCTTTCGTCAAACGCACCTCAGTCGGCTTGCTTGCGCAGGAACGCCGGGATCTCGATCTCGTCCATGCCGTTGCTCGCCAGCGCATCCACCTTCGCCGCCGCGGTGCGGCCCGTGCGCCACACGCTCGGGGTGCTCAGCGCGCTGTAGTCGTGCGAGTTCTGCCGGCCGTTGCCTTCGACCTGGGGGCTCATGATCGGCAGGTCGTGCGTGCCGGTGCGCTGCACCGGCGCGCTGTGCACCACGCTCATCGGATGCTGCTGGCGCTTCTGCTGCGGCGACAGGCCGGTCGCGATCACCGTCACGCGCAGCTGGTCGCCCAGCGATTCGTCGTAGGCGGTGCCGTAGATCACGTGCGCATCTTCGGCCGCGTA
>Ga0207671_10001393_pt1 | contig 28100 bp, 25 predicted proteins | sample KBSC24metaG_FD_184352 | JGI IMG/M metagenome (GOLD analysis project Ga0207671, IMG submission 184352) | Corn rhizosphere microbial communities from Kellogg Biological Station, Michigan, USA - KBS C2-4 metaG (SPAdes) (version 2) | ecosystem: Host-associated > Plants > Roots > Rhizosphere > Soil... | reverse complement strand
CCCATTACCAGCATTCCGGTAAGGGCAGAGGCTATGAACAATAGCCCGGGTTGGGTAAATTTAAGCATAGTGATTTTCGGTAAGTTTGTATATGTGTCGGTACTAAATAATTGTGCGGTAAACTTCTATAAAAGTTTATACTCAAACGTTTACACAATATTAACATATTATTAAATAATATCAAGAATACAAATAAAAGGCATTTAAATAAAAAAATTACTCATTCACAAATCATTAGGCATAACAACTATTTAGTTATATTTACGAGTGGTTAATAACAATATAAAGGCTTCTTTTAAAAAACACCTGCTGGCATTTACCTTCCTGCTTGGCTTTTTTGCGCTATCAGGTTATGTGAGCCATAACATTCCCGGGAGTAACCGCGTTTCAGGGACTGAGCTATTCACTGATAAAAATTTCGTTTTAAAAGGCGGAATCAGTTATAAAAGAGCAGCATTAGCTTTTTATACTAATACCTCATCATACACAGTACATACAGAATATGCTGGTCAAAGAATTATTATTTATAACGATCTAACGTTGACCCGCTACCGATATTTAAAGCACTTATTTTCATCTACTAAACATTACTTCGCATACCCTATCGATCACCTGTATCACAGAGCCGATCAGTATGATAATACCACTTCATCCAAAATAGGCTGATCTGCCTGTTTGTCAATAATCCATATCTATAAATTTATCAAATAGCTTAGCTATGCTCAAAAGCATATCGGGCTCACATTGCTACCGGCATGAAAAAGCTAAAAAAAATCATCAGGCTTTTTTGCCTGGTGTTATTTTTATTATTGGCTGTTACCGGTGTAGCCATTACCGGAGCAGGACCAACCCAATCAAAAAACAGGGACAGAATTATCGACAATGAAACCTTAATAGAAATGGCTGAAGAAAAGAAGAAGGAAGATGATGAAGAGAAGCCTTAATACGCCAAGAGCCACCCAAATGGGTGGCTCTTGGCTATATGATGAAATTATTATTTTATTGTTTTACCGGTTCATCGGTAGCTTTGGGCGTGTTCAGGAATACAAAGTTGTTATCAAACATATCCACTTTAATGGTACTGTCCTTATCAACCGTGCCTGCCAGGATCTGCTTCGATAGCTCGTTCAGTATCTTTTTCTGAATAACACGTTTTAACGGACGGGCGCCAAATTGCGGATCGTAACCTAACTGGGCCAGCCAGTCCAATGCCTCATCTGTAGCTTCCATACTGATGCCCATTTCGGCCAGGGTTTGTTTTACCTGGTTAAACTGCAGTTTCACAATATCATGGATCTCATCGCGGCTTAGCGGAGTGAACATAATGATCTCGTCAATACGGTTTAGAAACTCCGGACGGATGGTAGCCCGCAACAGGGTAAACAATTCGTTCTTTGTTTTGGCTATCAACTCTTCGCGATTATCATCCTCCAGTGTCTGGAAGTTTTCCTGGATGATGTTTGAACCAATGTTGGAGGTCATGATAATGATGGTATTCTTAAAGTTTACCACACGACCCTTATTATCGGTCAAACGGCCATCATCCAAAACCTGTAACAAGATATTAAATACATCCGGATGGGCTTTTTCAATTTCATCCAACAATACCACGCTATATGGTTTACGACGCACGGCTTCGGTCAACTGCCCACCTTCATCATAACCTACATAGCCCGGAGGCGCTCCGATCAACCTGGACACTGCATGGCGTTCCTGGTATTCGCTCATATCTATACGAATCAATGCCGCTTCGTCATTAAACAGGTACTCTGCCAGGGCTTTGGCTAATTCGGTTTTACCCACACCAGTTGTACCTAAGAAGATAAATGAACCAATAGGTCTGCGTTTGTCCTGCAAACCAGCACGGCTGCGGCGTATGGCATCACTGATAGCTTCAATAGCTTCTTCCTGCCCGGCTACACGTTTGTGCAATTCTTCTTCCAGGTGCAGTAGCTTTTCACGCTCACTCTGTATCATTTTGGAAACCGGTATGCCTGTCCAACGGGAAACCACACCGGCAATATCGTCGGCGGTAACCTCCTCTTTCAGCATACGGCTGTCGCTTTGATTTTCCAGCAGCGCGGCTTTTAGTTTTTCCACTTCGGCCTGGGCCTGTACAATGGTTCCGTAGCGTAATTCAGCTACTTTGCCATAATCACCGGCTCGTTCGGCCTGTTCGGCTTCCAGCTTATAGTTTTCAATCAGCTCAACCTTTTGGTTAATACCATCAACCAGGTCTTTTTCACCTTTCCATTTAGCACGTAAGGAATCGCGCTGGGCAGATAGGTTTGCAATCTCTTCGCTCAATTCAGCCACCTTGCGGTCGTCTTTTTCCCGTTTGATAGCTTCGCGTTCAATTTCCAGCTGCATAATACGGCGTTCCAGCTCATCAACCACTTCAGGTACCGAATCCATTTCCAAACGCAGTTTAGAAGCGGCCTCGTCCATCAGGTCAATCGCTTTATCAGGTAAAAACCGGTCGGAAATATATCGTTGCGACATTTCAACCGCCGCTATAATGGCCTCGTCTTTAATACGCACCTTGTGGTGGGTTTCGTAACGTTCCTTCAAACCACGTAAAATAGATATCGCATCGGCAGTATCCGGTTCTTCAACCATTACTTTTTGGAAACGACGCTCCAGGGCTTTGTCTTTTTCCAGGTATTTCTGATACTCATTAAGTGTTGTAGCACCAATTGAGCGCAGCTCACCGCGGGCTAATGCGGGCTTTAATATATTGGCGGCGTCCATAGCGCCTTCGCCACCACCTGCACCTACCAGTGTGTGGATCTCGTCAATAAACAGGATGATCTCACCATCACTTTGCGTCACTTCTTTGATCACGGCTTTCAGGCGTTCTTCAAACTCACCTTTGTATTTGGCACCAGCTATCAGGGCACCCATATCCAACGAATAAACCACCTTGGTTTTCAAACTCTCAGGTACGTCACCTTTAATGATCCTGAAGGCGATACCCTCTGCTATAGCTGTTTTACCTACACCTGGCTCACCCACCAGTATCGGGTTGTTTTTGGTACGACGCGACAGGATCTGGATAACCCTGCGAATTTCTTCATCCCTGCCAATAACCGGATCCAATTTGCCTGATCCGGCATATTCATTCAGGTTACGGGCATATTTATTTAAAGCGTTATAGGTAGCTTCGGCATTCTGATCGGTTACCTTACTGTCACCACGCAAACTTACAATAGCTTTTTTAAGGTCTTTTTCATTTACACCGAGATCTTTTAACAGCGAACTGATAGTTCCACCTGCGGTCAGTATCCCTAATAGTATATGTTCAACCGATACAAACTCGTCTTTAAATTCCTTTAAATAACCTTGCGCTTTTTGCAAAGCCGAATTGGCATCTGATGACAAATAAATATTGCTTCCGCTTACCTTTGGGTACGAGCTGATCTGAGCATCAAGCGTTTCATTTAACCGGTTAAGATTTACGTTTAATTTTTTTAATAAATAAGTTATAACATTTTCATCAACCAGCAACAAGCCTTTTAACAGGTGTGCGGGTTCAATTGCCTGTTGTTGATTACCAGCGGCAATTTCCGAAGCCTTTTGTACGGCTTCCTGGGCTTTTATTGTAAAGTTGTTAAAGTTCATATTGATGAGTGTTAATCAAAACGCTTGCCATTTAGCCTATAATGAAAAAAAGTCAGGTAAATATAAACTTAAACGACATTTTGGCTTGTTATTATTTGAAAAATTTCTTATTAAATTTTGATATTTTTGCCCAACAACCTTATATGCGATACAATTGAATACTCATTTCTTTTTTAATAGCTTGCCGGCAAAGTACAGGGCATCATACCGGGATTATTATACCTATCAAAACCTGGTAGCTATAAGGGCCGGAAGTATGATATTCTTGCTGTTGAATGTTATTATAAGGATATTGTATTTTGTTTTTCCGTTAAGCCTTACCCGCGCCCAAAATTTCCCGGAATTTAGCTTGAGCAATTGGGTGTTTATCATCATTACCCCCGTTTTTCTGATCTTAAGCAATTTGTTCATCGCGAATTTTAAAAGCCATAAAAAAGCAACTGCCGGTATGGCACTCCTGGTATTTTTATTTTCGATATACATCATATCCTGTGGCATGTATTCAAGCTTTATTGCCACATCCGATCCTAGCAATGCTTTAACCTTGTATCTTATTGCCTTAAGCCTGATAAGCGCTGTATACGTTTTTGAGTACTACGAAACCATTATACTGATCATCACTATCGAGATTTTGTTCACCGCCCTTTTGTTTTACAGCCAAACCAGCTCTACCCAAATGGTGTATAATCAATTGATTTCGGCTATTCTGCTTTCTGCCTTTTATCTTACCTCCAGGTACTTTTTTTCTTACAAGGTTAATTATTATCAGCAGGTGATCGAGATCAGGGAAAAAAATGTAGAAATAGAAAAAGCGGGCGAATTTAAAAACCAGGTGTTAGGCATGGTTGCACACGACCTCCGCAACCCGATCGCGGCGGTGGAATCGCTGGCCATGATCATGGAAATGGATCATGACCTGAACGAAGAAATGCAGGAAAACCTGAATATGATGAAGGCATCCTGCGTTAAGGCCCGGACCATTATTGATGACCTGCTGGAAGCTGCCCGCAATGATACCAACGACGTTTTTGAAATGGAAAGAACGGAACTGAACCAATTGCTAAAAGGTATTGTAAACGACTGGGAGATACAACAGGACCTTAAAACTGACGTCATACTCACCAGCCATATCAACCCGGCTTATGCTAAGGTGAATAAGGAAAAACTGCACCGGGCCATAGACAACCTGATCAGCAACGCGATCAAATTTTCAAAGGATAACAGTCGTGTAGATGTAAGACTAAACAAAAAAGACGAAGAACTAATTATTGAGGTACAGGATTATGGCCTGGGCATACCGGCTGATATGCTCCCGGATATATTTAACCGTTTTTCAAAAGCACGCAGAACCGGCGTCAGGGGCGAGGAATCAACTGGCTTAGGCTTAAGCATTGTACGCCAGATAGTCGAAAAACACAACGGCATTATCGATGTAGAAAGCATTGTGGGCCGTGGTACCGTTTTTTATATCAAACTACCTTTTGCCTGGTTGGGATAACACATATCAAAGCATATTACCCCCGCATTACCCCGATTCTATCACCCTTCCAATCCGGGAACAGAATATGATCATTGTTAATGTTCAGGTGTTTGTCTGCCACTTCGCTGAATACGCTTCTAAAATCGGTAGTAACTGCCAGGTCGCGCCCATCTTCCAGGTTTTCTACAGCCAGGGGCTTCATATCGCCATGTACCAGTCCTCCATTAATATCATTCCCCAATATAAAGTTACATGATGCCCTGCCATGATCTGTACCACCGGTACCGTTTTGATGTACAGTGCGCCCAAATTCGGTCATGGTCATCACGGTAACATCATCCTGGTATGTGCCCAGATCGGTCCACAGAGCGGTAATGCTATCGCTCAGATCGGTTACATTACGGGCAAATATACCGTTTTCGGTTCCCTGATTAAAATGGGTATCCCACCCATTTGATTCGGCAAAAGCCACTTCTAATCCTACATCCATTTTAACCAATTGAGCAATTTGCTTTAATGAATTACCCAGGGCCGAATTTGGATATACCACGTTATTGGCAGGTGTATAGTTTTTAATATTTGTTTTCTGCAGCATTTTAACCGCTTCAAAGCTTTCTTTACCGGTTTGTTTTAATAAGCCAGACGAAGTTTGATCATACAGATCCTCGAAGCTTTTGGCAGCCATATTGGCTCCCATGGGGTTACCACGCATCTGGATGGCAAAATCTTGTAGATTACTGATAGATACCGAAGGATTATCTCCATAAAAAGACCTTGGCATAGCCGATGTCATGCTCACAGCTGTAAAGGGTGTTAAGGCATCATGCCCCAATAAACCAACCGCCCGATTAAGCCAGCCGCTTGGGGTACCTTTGTTAAAAGGCGTACCCGACTCCATATAATCCTGGGCGTCAAAATGCGAACGGGTATTATTTGGCGATCCGATACCCTGCACTATCCCCAGGCGCTTTTCACGAAACAAAGGTTCAAAAGATTTCATGGATGGATGCAAGCCAAACCTGCCATCCAGGTCGATCAAGGGATTATTGTTACCCATTTTTGCCGCCGACATAAACAATGTTGGCCGCGCATCTTTTAAATACCGATCGTTAAATGGCGTTACGGCCATCAGGCCATCCATCGCGCCTCTTTGAAATATACAAATGAGCGTTTTACGTTTTTTATAGGGTGATATGATCTTTTCGCTCGCGGCGGCTTCGGCCAAAAAACCGGGGATACCACCCATTAAACCTACGCCCAATAAGGCTAAGCCCCCTGATTTTAAAAATCCTCTTCTTGATACCATGATCGTATGTTTTTATAGGTTAACGTCGTTGATATTCTGGTGATCCGATGATCACCCCTACTACCTGCCCCAGCATAGAATTACTATTACCACCTTTAAGTTGCATGGCTGTTACATTATTTGCCTGCTTACCTTGTGTAGCCAGTTTATTATCTGCCATCATTTTTTCAGGAGCGGTCATGGTCATGCTGGCGGGCTGCCCTTCCTTTACATAAAGTTTATTGGAACTTGCTTCATCAACTCTTTGTGCCAGGTTAGGGTCGGTAAGCAATGGCGTAAGGCGTTTGATGGTTTCGTCAAGCTTACGTTCAGGCATGATCAGTTTGCTGTAGATCGCTAATGCAGCCTGCGCGCTTTCGGGCTCATGATGGTTGTTTAGCGCAGCCAGATCTATCTTTACACCGGGTATGCGGCCTGTAGCCAGTGCAAGACCAAAATTCATGCGGTTAAGCAATGCGCCGGTATTGATCCAATACTGTCCCTTATCGGGGAAACCGGTTGGGGCCTGGTAATAATATACCTTTTCGCCCATTTTATTGATCCAGTTATACAGTTGATACGGTTGCTCAATAGTGGCGTGCAGGCTGCGCACAGAGCCTATAGCCAGTTCAAAAGGCGATTTTGTTTTTTCGCGCAAGGCAGATGCACTCCAGAACTCGGGTGCGCTTACCATAGTCATAAGTATTTGTTTAATATCGCCATCCTTCGCCAGGAATGTTTTGGCCATCTTATTGATCAAACTCTGCGGTGGGTTATCGCTTACAAAACGTACCGCTATTTTACGACTGATGAATTTTGCCGTAGCCGGACTATGAGCCAGCATGGACAATAGCTGCACCCCTTCCTGATATCCTTCATCCGGCCCAAAATGCTTGCCTAGAACCACTTTCTCGGTTTTATCATGACGGTTGGCGTTGAATAAAAAATCACTGTCACGAACAAAGCCCCGCTTTTCCAAACGATCGGCACCTATTTTATCCATAATATTTTTCCCGAGCTTGCCGTATTGCCCTATCGGGTAAATTGTCCAGCCGGTCAATACTTTAGCAGCTTGGGTTACATCTTGTTGGGTATATCCGCCGTCCACACCAAGGGTGTGTAGCTCCATTACCTCCCGGGCATAATTCTCATTTAATCCTTGCGTATTTTTTGCTTTTTGCAATTTGGTCATCAACGCGGCACGCCTGCCACTATCTACCATCTGACCGGGCATATTTTGCATCTGTGCGGCACGGATCACCTTTTTTGCTGCCGGGACATCACTGTTAGCGGCTGAACTGGTAAAATTATCCAGGTAATACAGCATGGCCGGTGATTTGGCTGTAGCCAGCAAAATATCATTGAATTTACCCAAAGCATTCGGGCGGATCACATCGCGCTCATAAGCAGGTATAAACTGCGCACAATCGTTTTTGGTGATGGATACATTAAAATGATTGAACCAAAAGCTGGTCATTACCTCCTGTAACTGGTTATTGGTATAAGCAGCACGTAATATCTTTTGATTGATAAACTGCCTGAAAAGTTCTTGCTCGGGTTTCATACCATTTTGCTGCATGTAGTTTTGCAGCACATCCCGGTACGATTTCCGGTCCGTTTTCACCGAATCTTTGTTCACTACGCCAGCGTTTATGGCCATACGTAATACCTGCGCATTTTTGGGAAACTCGGTAACCACCTGTGTATTACTCAGCTTAAGGGCATCATACGGCGCTAATAAGCGGTTAAGAGAATCATCAGGAAGATCGGCATCCATTTGCTGTTGAAACCAGTTTTCCAGACCCAATTTTACTACCTCATCAATTTCGCCGGGAGTGGCTCCATAGGTGAAGCGGTTTAGTAAATGCGCTGCAGCCTGTCTTTCCGTTAAGCCTTGTTGCCTATACGGAAACTTCCATCTGAAAGGCGAATTATGATTACGAGCAACAAAAAACGAGGAAAGCGGTACTGTTCCCAAAATCAGCAATGAGATACAGCAGAGGTACTTTATGGTCTTTTTCATAGATGATCATTTGCGCAGGATCATGAATTTATAGATGCTTTGACTTTAATATGACATCTTGGTTTAACTATAAATTTGAGTTTTTTGTGTTAAGTTTCTGTTAATTACATTCATTTTATATTTGTTAAACTAAACGGGCCCCTATTTGTCATACCTAACAAACCATTCATAAAAAAGATAATGAAAAAATTAATTTTGATCATAGCATTGGTAACCGGTTTAAATGTATTGGCCAATGCTCAGCAGCAAACCGCTAAAACGCCTGCTCAAAAGGCTGCGCACAAAACACAAAACCTGCAAAAGAAACTAAAACTTACTGCCAGTCAAACCAAACAGGTGAACGCCCTATTTTTAACTGAGGCTACACGCGTAGATAGTTTGAAAGCGCATAAGACTAATAAAAAAGCGAACAAAGCCGCCCATAAAGCGATACAGGCCCAAACAGATCAAAAATTGAATGCCATTTTAACCGCCGATCAGAAAAAAGCATTTGCTGATCTGAAAGCTGCGAAAAAAGCAAAACATGATCAGAAAAAGGCTGCTGATGCAGCCAATGCTGCTCCAAAGCAATAATTTTAATATGATCAAGTAAAAATTCGGAAAGCTGCTCCCATTTTCGGGGACAGCTTTTTTTATTTACCTGTCTGAAATGTCCCGCCCCACGCCCTTGCGGAAGAAATGTTTCGGTTTTTTGATCTTTTTTTGTCAGCGAAAAGCAATTTAATTTGCAAACCTAGCACAAAAATCATGTTCAATTTACAGATTTCCATCAATGCGGGAGCAATTCTTAACATACTTTACATGATAAATCTAATTGATATTCAGCGTTTAGCTGTAAAAAGCACACTTATTTGATTATTAATATCATACTCTAAGTATCATATGATTAACAAATTGTTAACACATAAATATTATCATTGAAACTATTGCAATATAAAACATACTTTGTATATTTGTACCATAGTTATTGTAAGGAGCTGACAGGCAGCAAACGATGGTTCGACTCCTCCCTTGCAACTCTTCTCATAATTTAGGTTTATAATTGGTTAGAACGCGCCCCTGCCCATCAGGGGCGCTTCTTGTTTCTATACATTTTTGAAGCAGCCAACGCAAACAAATTATACAGCAACAAAAATCTTAATCAAATCCTTTCACCTTCATCTGCATGGTGTAAACCGCTTTGGAAGCTGTGATGAACAGGATATCCCTGTTTTTGCCGCCGAAGCATACATTGGCCGACCATGGCTCATCAATATCAATATGTCCTATTTTTTCGCCTTTGGGGTTTACTATGGTAACACCTTTTCCGCATAAGTATATGTTTCCGCGTTCGTCGATAGCCATTCCATCTGATCCCTGGGCAAAAAACAGGGTACGATTGCTTAATGAGCCGTCTTTGTTGATATCATATTTATAAATCTTGCTATCGCCGATATCAGCTACATATAATATTTTGCCATCAGTTGTTCCTACAATGCCGTTGGGGCGTACAAATTTATCATCTACAATAACTGCTTTATGCTGACCTTTAGCCAGGTAGTACAATTTTTGACCATCCAGATCGGGCTTTTTGCGGGTCCAGTAATCACGCTGATAATAAGGATCGGTGATATAAATCCCCCCATTAGGGTGTATCCAGACATCATTCGGGCCATTAAATAGCTTCCCTTCATAATCCTTCAACAGCACCGTAACTTTACCTTTTGGACTGATAGACCATAACTCATCCTTAGCATCGGCACAGCTGATTAGATTGCCTTTTTTATCAAAATACATACCGTTGGAGCGACCAGCGCTATCCAGAAAAACCGACAGTTTGCCATCGGTATCGTATTTCCAGATCTTATTATTGGGCTGATCGGTAAAAAATATGTTGCCCTGTTTATCCACAGCGGGCCCTTCGGTAAAGGAAAACTGCTTGGATACCAATTGCGGCTTGGTACCGGCGTCATACAAGCCCGGAGCATCCTGGCTAAGCGCCCTGCCCGAAAGCGCTACTAAAAAAAGGAATACAGGAGCCAATTTTTTCATCATCATTATATTAGGTTTTTCAAATGTTAAAATACGGAGTTCAAAAACTTTTTAAACCTTTAATTTTAACACTTTTCTCATCAAAAACAGCATAAAAACAGGTCAAAAACGTTTAAAAAACCCTCATTTTAACACTTTTTAACAAATTTCAACACAGTTTTGAGCGATTTTTTAAACTTTAAAAAGTATTAAATAATTGATTTACAATAAAATAAGAACAAATAAGTCGATTTTGGGTCTTATTTTCTCTTAACTAAACAGCCCGGTACTCTGATAAAAAGAGTACCGGGCTGCTATCTATATAAAGATACGAAAATGTTGGGAGAATAGCAAGCTCACCCAACCCTCCCCAAAGGAGAGGGCTTTGAAGAAATCTTTTAAAGTCTCCCCCTCCGGGGGAGATTTAGAGGGGGTTAAAAAAAAACTCACCACCAAACTCATTAAAAACGCTATTTTTGCGAATTATTTAAAATACCGTTTATAGCATGAGTATTGCACTATCCGAACAGGAAATTATACGCCGCGAATCTTTACAACAATTAAGGGCATTGGGCATTAACCCATACCCTGCCGAAGCTTTTGATGTTAACGCCTGGGCACAGGATATAAAAGATATCACATACAACTTTATTAGACATGCAGATGCTGATAGTCAAGAATTCGCAATTATAAATGTATTAAAAAAGCTGCTTGATAAAAATCCAGAATTAGACATGCAGAGTTACTATGATGCAGCTATTACAACGACTAATCCTGTATTCATGCGCTTTGATCTGAACGAAGTAAATAGAATTTTACGAGAAAATTACCCAGTAGTAATTGCCGGTCGTATCATGACCCGTCGTATCATGGGCAGCGCGTCATTTGCCGAGATCCAGGATTCAACCGGTCGCGTACAGATCTATCTGAAACGCGATGATATTTGTCCGGATGAGGATAAAACCCTGTACAATACCGTATTTAAAAAACTGCTGGACATTGGCGATTATGTTGGTGTTAAAGGTTATGTATTTTTAACCCAAACCGGCGAGATCTCAGTTCACGTTCGTGAACTGATCGTGCTTTCCAAATCGCTTAAACCCCTGCCAGTTGTAAAACGCGAGGATGATGGAACCATACATGATGGCTTTACCGATCCGGAACTGCGTTACCGTCAGCGTTATGTAGATTTAACCGTTAATCCCGAATACAAAAACATTTTTATTAGTCGCTCTAAAGTGATCAGCGCTATGCGTGGTTATTTTAACGAGCAGGGCTGGATGGAGGTAGAAACCCCTATACTACAGCCTGTACATGGCGGCGCGGCGGCACGGCCGTTCGCAACACACCATAACACGCTGGATATGCCGCTGTTTTTGCGTATCGCTAACGAGCTTTACCTGAAACGCCTGATCGTAGCCGGTTTCGACGGTGTATATGAGTTTGGTAAAATGTTCCGTAACGAAGGCATGGACCGTACCCACAACCCGGAATTTACCGCCATGGAGATCTATGTAGCCTATAAAGACTATATATGGATGATGAAGATGGTAGAAGAATGTCTGGAGACCGTAGCTCGTGCCGTACATGGCATCCCGGTGGTACAGGTTGGTAAAAACGAGATCAACTTTGCAGGTCCGTACGAAAAACTGTCGATGTATGATTCGATCCTGAAATATACCGGTATCGATGTATCCGCCATGGACGAAGCGGCTCTGCGCCAAACTTGTGCCGAGCTCAAAATAGAAGTTAACCCAACTATGGGTAAAGGTAAACTGATCGACGAGATCTTCAGCGCCATAGTGGAAGCTAACCTGATCCAGCCGACCTATATTACCGACTACCCTATCGAAATGACCCCACTGGCCAAAAAGCACCGCAGCAAGGATGGCCTTGTGGAGCGTTTTGAGCTGTTTGTAAATGGTAAGGAGATAGCTAACGCCTACTCGGAATTAAATGACCCTATCGATCAGCGTGAGCGTTTAGAGGAGCAATTGATACTGGCAGGCCGTGGTGATGATGAAGCAATGGCTATGGACGACGACTTTTTACGCGCCCTGGAATATGGTATGCCGCCAACATCGGGCCTGGGTATCGGTATCGACCGCTTGGTGATGCTGATGACCAACCAAAGTACCATACAGGAAGTATTGTTCTTCCCGCAGATGCGCCCCGAGAAAAAGGCAAAAGTAGCCACTGCCGAAGATTTTGTAAACATAGGCGTACCGGCCGAATGGGTACCCGTACTCAATAAAATGGGTTTTAACACGGTTGAAGAACTCAAAGCCGGCAACCCCAACAAGGTTTTCAACGACCTGGGCGGTATGCGCAAAAAATTAAAACTGGATATTACCATGCCTACCAAAGAAGAGGTGATGGCCTGGTTTGAATAGGTCTGAACCTTGATGTAAGGATCTTAGGATCAATAGGATTTTTTTGAAGAGACGCATTGTATGCGTCTCTTTTTTTTGACCTTAAGCACAGATGAGGCTTAAAACACCATCATGAATTTATTATCAATAATATTTTTCCTTCACAAATAAGTCAAAATAACTATAAACCTTATAAAATACGCTACAGATAAGATTATTATGTACTTTTGCAGAATATTATTCATTAACCATTATTTATCATATGAAAAAAACATTATTTTTTCTTCTTATTATTACTACACTTTGGTCATGCAAACGCCAAAGCGACATTACACCCTCATCTACCCAAAAAGGGGGAAAACTTCAAACCCTTTCCGGAGGCGATGGAAAGTGGGATGTATTAGGCTATGGCTTAGATGTTACCGATGATTTACTTGATATTACCAGCGTATCTGATGCTCCAATTTTTGATATGACCAGATTTGCAAACGACTATCCCAGCAGAATAAATGTCATCACTACAACAGAGGGTTCAGAAAATTATTACAGCGGAGTTACAGCGTATGATTACTTGAAAGATGTTACTAAAAAAACATCATTTGACCTTGATGCAAACAGCAACCCAAAACCAGGTCCTGCTAAAATTGAAGGAGCTTCACCAGCAGATGATAGTCAACCGTTTTTTAGTGGTAGTTTGAGTAAAAACAGCTCGGATGAAAACAAAACCACCTATTCAAACAGATATTCATATGCAACTTTTGAAGAAGTGCAAAGGGTAAAAAAAATAGCATTTACCGGTGATGTAACTATAAATCAGCTGATGCAATATTTAACACCTGAATTTGTAAACAATGTAGCCAGCATGAGTGCGGATGATCTAGTAAAAAGATATGGCACGCATGTGTTATTAGATATAAGCTTAGGGGGACGTTTAAGGTTTAATTATAGCGGTTCAATAATAACCGAAAGTGATTATACAAAAAAAACATCAGATGTTAAAGCAGGTTTGGGTTTTAGTTTAGCTAAAATAATTGGTGTTAATATCAATGCCGATAAAAGTACAGAAGAAGTAACTCAAATTACAACAGAAACGCGCAATAAACAGTACACTGCGAAGTATTATGGAGGAACGAATTCGGGCAGTAGTGTATCAATTGACAAAGACGGAAATTCAAGCGAAACCATCAATCTTGCAAGCTGGCAACAGAGCGTTAACGCCACTAATGCCGCGTTGATTGGCGTAGGAAAAGCACTTTTTATTTATGACTTTATAGCTGACCCTGCTAAAAAAGCACAGGTTAAGACCGCAGTTGAAAAACATATAAAGGATAGTCAAATAACAATAATTAATGATCCTGTTGATGCTATATGGTATCCGAATACAACCATGTTATCACGTGGCGAAACTATTCTGTCCAAAAATGGGCAATACGCATTGGTTCTGGCAGGTGGAGATGGCAATTTGGTATTGATCAAGCGCGCCACAGGAGAAGCATTATGGGCCACTAATAAATATGGTCCGGACGGAGGAACCAAAGTAATCATGGCCGCCGATGGGAATATGCTTGTTTTTTCATATAATCGGATGGTATGGGCTGCTAATTTTTATTGGCAGGGCATGGATCTTACCGGCTCTAAGTCTATATATTACATCCTTCAGGATGATGGCAACTTCATTTTGATGAATAGCGGTAAAGCTGTTGCAACAACAGAAACCTACGGCGGACGTAAGAGTACCCATTTTGGATCTTTAAAGAAAATGTAGAGAGACACATACACTGTTCACCAACAAAAAAGAGACGCATTTTATTATGCGTCTCTTTTTTGTTGATGCGTATTCACCAGCCATAGCATAGATAGATGTCATTTGTCATTCTTCGCTCCGCTCAGAATGACAAATTTGGAGCAGTTCTTTTAAAAAGGAAGACGAGATAGCTTATTTTTTATGAAAAAATAAGCTTAACTATCTTTTAATATTAAAATAATTATTAGTTAAATTAGATGAAACTTAAACCTTTAAACAATGGATACAATAATTGTAAATGGTGCAACCTATTGGCTGCCAGAAAACGACGGTGATGTAGTAGCACTGGTAAATGATGCGCTGGATAAAAATGAGATCATTTGTGTTCGCGGCTCAGGCCACTCCTTTCCATTAATCGGAACTACGGAAAAAGAACAAAAATCATCAACCGGAAGACCCTACAAGTACATTATGCTCTCCAAAATGTATGCTGTGAAGATGTGGGATGCCGACACTGTACAAGTTCAAGCCGGTTGTCACCTCGGTTACGACCCTTTCGATCCTACTAAAATATCGACAGTCGAGAATTCCCTGTGTTATATTTTAGATAACTTAGGTACCGCTACAAATGATCCTTCCTTAAACCGCGCACTTCCTGACCTGGGGGGTATAACCCATCAAACTATTGGCGGTTTTTTGTCCACTGGTTCATCTGGTGGCTCCACGCAATACTCTTTTGAAGATGCACTGATAAGTGTAGATGTAGTTAATTACGATGCTACCCGGGGGGGTGCTTTTCTAGATACGTATCGGAAAAGTAATAATCCAGAGCATTTTTTTGCAATGGGCTTAGCTTCGATGGGTTTAATGGGTATTATTGTTTCAGCAACTTTTACGTGTATCCCCCAATTTTATATTGAAGGATCAGAAACTATTGAATACACGGATAAATGCTCCCTGATCAATCTGTTTGGATCGTGGACTAGCAAATTACCAAGCCTACAAAAATTTTTAGAGCAAACCGAGTACACCCGTTTAATGTGGTGGCCGCAGCAAAATAATAGCCCACAAGATCTGTCGCGGATGGTGGTTTGGCAGGCAAAACGTACGGATAAGGCCGGGGCCGAAGCCTGGGCAGCGCATGCTTATGAATTAATGGGCGTTCAGCCATCTGCCGACGGATTAAAACCTTATGAAGAAGTACCTTATATTTTTGGCAGCCCCGATCCTGCAAATGTAGTTGCCAACCTAATATATAATGCCATTGGCCAATGGCCAACATGGTTGCAAAAAATTCTTACTGATAAGCCTGCAGAGTATGAAATTATTAAAACTTTGGTAGAGAGCAATTATGCAACAAAGATATTCCCCGCTATAATGGACATTTTTGTTGCTGTTGATACACCTACAAATAAAAATAAAGGGCCGCAGCTGTTTTCTGACCTTTGGTACACAGGTATACCTATGGACAACCAGATGAACGATAAGCTGATGCCGGTTTGGTTTACAGAGCTATGGATAAATATTAACGAGACGGAGGGGGTGATGAAAGTGTTAAAAGATTATTATGATTGCCAGTTAATAACTATTGACCTTAGTTTTAGCTGTGAAATTTATGCGGCCAAGAAAAGCCCTTTTTGGCTAAGTCCGGCTTATGGGCACGATGTTGTTCGAATAGATGTGTTTTGGTATGGTAATAACCTGGGCGATCCGGCAACATTTTATCAAAATTTCTGGGATTTATTGGCAACATATAACTACCGCCCGCACTGGGGGAAATACATTCCTGATACGGTTAATGGTACACCCGCTCCAACTTATCTATCTAAATTGTACCCAAAATGGGATGACTGGATGAAACTGAGAAAGGAAAGAGACCCCTTTCAGATTTTTGTAACCGATTACTGGCGTGATAAATTAGGGATCCCCTCAGTATAATTATTATGGATCTTCTATGAAACAAAAAAGCGGCAATAGCCGCTTTTTTGTTTCATTATTTTAAGCTCGCTACCGCAAGCGTGGGGATGGATAAGAGACGCTTGATTTTCATCCCGGATCCGTCCGGGACTGACAATTCCGCTACTATTTACGATTTATTTACAAAGTTTACATTTTTATTTACAATCCAAACCACTCGACCCGAAAAATATCAAACTAGATTTGCTGAATCAATTTGAAAGGATATGAAAAATAAAAAAAATGTCATCTATGCGCTGATCTTACCGCTGGTGGTGGTAAGCGGGCTAGTATTTGCTAATCGTGAAATTAAAAATGAAAATAAGCTATCCCCAAAGCCGTTGTCCATTGCTGACAGGAAAGCCCGCATGGCGGATGACAGGAAAAAATGGGAGGCTTCTCCAGACGGTATAAAGTACAAAGAATGGGAGGTTTCTCCCGAAGGTAAAAAAGTGCACGCCAGTGCTGATAAAATAAGGAAGTACATAAAAGCTTTTGCCAATATGGAGGCCGTGGTAACCTCTGTTACTTTTCAGCGCGCAAACGCGAAATCATCAGGACCAAAATGGCTTATAGTCAGGATTGATGGCGAAGAATACATGATGCAATTTATTCCTAAGGATTTTCAGCAGCTAAGTAGCCTGAAAGTTAACGACAAAATAATTGTAAGAAGCCGCAGCGCAGGGTATTCGCCTAATCATCCATATTTGATTTTATCGGGCGACTATATTGAGCAAAATAACAAGATACTTTTTAAACGTGATTTCAGCAAAAATAACCGTTGCTGAGGATTAGGTTCAATAGGCATTCAAACTGGCTCTAATGCCTTAGCTTGCACACGCGTGTCGCGTGTGCTTTTTAATTAGGCCCCCCGCTACTGCAAAATCCTTGTTAGTGATTCGTTGCTAATTCTTTATGTTTTTTGGATTTAGTATAAGCAAAATCTTCCTTTTTGGTAAAATATTCAAGTCCTAAAATTAATAAGGTTGAACTGACAAAGTTTACTTTTTGCATGATTGGTAATAAGCTCCAATCACTTATGCCCCATAGGTAAACACTGTAATAAAAAACCAAAAGAATAATTATGCAAAAGAATTTAAATAAATGAAGTCGTGTCTTCAGGATAAAAACCGTGATAATAACCAAACATGTCCAAAACAAAGCGGTTGATATAATTAACATGATGTCGTGCCAACGTGTTACGGTTAAAAACGTAAACACTATATTAGCTACACCTCCGTACTTTATAATATTGGCAGCATTTTTATCAGGTATTTTTTTTGACATATTGATGAAAAATATGGCATAAGTAAATGGAAGAACAATCATTCCTAAGTATGCCCAAATTCTGGAAGGATTTTCATCGCCATTTAACGCTCTTGTTCCAAACAGGTTGCTCATGAAATTTTTTGTCCAGCTAAAGCCTATAGAAGTTTCATCGAACATGGTGCCGCCCGGGTAAATTAAAATCGCTATCATTATTAAAATCAGCGAAATCACTACTCCTATTAAAACTGAATATTTCTTGATCATTTGCCTAAGGTATCGGTTTATAAACAGCCCATGTGACTAAATCTGTGTTATATTGTTACTTTATTCTATATTTTTTAATTTGCTCTGTTCTCTGCTACCGCAAGCGTCACGCTTGCGTAGCGGGGCTAATACCACTATCGTACTATACCTGGTTTAGCCATTGATGAAACAATAAGTAAGCCTTAACCGTTATTTTCAGGGTATGAAATACTGGTGTTTGAGGATGGGACTGGCTGTGGTGTTGCTGATAGAGGCCGCCAGCTGCGGTATGGTAAGGTCACTGGGGAAGGATCCGAAGGGCGAAGAGCTTGCCCGGTTGGATACTTTGCCTAATTACAAAAATGGCAGTTTCGAAAATTTGGCCGAACGTTCCGACTCTACCGTCAAGCGCAGTCGGCTGCGTATCATGTTACACAGACGCCCCGAAACCATCAGACCTTCTCGCCCGCTGCCATGGGTTAAAACTGATTTAAAGACACTGGCTGCCCCTGCACCTACCATCGTTTGGTTCGGGCATTCATCTTTGCTCATCAAAACCGGGCAGGGTAATATACTCATCGATCCTATTTTTAGCAACCATGCCGGGCCGGTACCTGGGTTGGTTACAGCATTTCCGGGCACTAAGCATTATCACGCAGAGGATATGCCACCAATCGATGTGCTGATCATTTCGCATGATCATTATGATCACCTGGATTATCGCACCCTAAAAAAACTGAAAGACCATATTAGAATGGCGGTAGTGCCGCTGGGTGTGGGTTCAGATCTGGTGTACTGGGGATTCGATCCTAAAAAGATCATCGAACTGAATTGGAACCAGTCGGCCATTCTGCCTGGCGGCCTACGGATCACCGCTACGCCGGCGCAGCACCGTAGCAACCGTTCGTATAGCAAAGAAAATAAAACACTTTGGGCATCTTATGTAATACAAGCAGGTAGTTACCGGCTGTTTTACAGTGGCGACAGTGGTTATGGACCACACTTTAAACAAATAGGCCAGCAATATGGTCCATTTGACCTGGCGCTGTTGGAATGCGGGCAGTACAGTCCGAACTGGCCATGGACACATCTGTGGCTTGGGCAAGCTGCCCAGGCCGCCATTGACCTGCATGCCCGTTTACTACAGCCTATCCACTGGGCCAAGTTTGTGGAAGCTGATCATCCCTGGAACGAACCTATAGAAAAGCTCCTGCCTGCTGCTAAAAAGCTGGGTATCCAGGTAAATGTTCCGCGTATCGGGGAGCCTTATACTTTGGGTGATCCCCCCAAGCAAGTAGTATGGTGGGATTTTGAATAAATTAGGGCCTTCTCTAAGAGAGCCTGAGTCGACAAAAGTCTTTAATTACCGTCTGCAAATGTACACGTGACACGCGTACATTTGCAGACGGCTCGTTCATTTATTTTTTCAAGATCAATAATAATTCATCCAACTTTTCCAGTGTGGCCATCATTCCTTGTTCCATGCCCATTTGGATAACCTGCTCCAGATCTGAAAGCGATTTGTAGGTAACGATAGTTTCTACCAGGGCGTTTTCTCCTTTATCGGTAAAAGTTACCAGCCATTCTGCACGGGGCAGGTCTTTATTTAGTTCACCTTCTGCATTACTAAAAGCATCTAAAGATGTATAGTAGTCAATCGGCTTAATCTTTACATATTCTGTATAACCCCAGTATTCAGTGCCATTTGGTTCTACCATTGCATAGTGCCAATGCCCTCCTTCGCGAAAATCCATTGATTTGGTCTTGGTAGTTAACGGTTTAGGGGCAAACCACTGGTCAAGTAATTCACTCTTAGTATAACAGTCCCAAATCAATTGCCGGTCGGCTAAGAACTCACGTTTGATTGTCAGTGTATTTTTTTCCTTGTCTGCAATAAAGTCGAAGTACAAATTGTGTTTCATTATTTTTTATTTTTAAAAGTTGATAAAAGTTCGTCGAGCTGTTGAAATCGGGTCTCCCAAATCTTCCGGAATTGTTCCAGCCATCTGTCTACTTCTTTCATTTTGTCAATCTCCAATTGATAATAAATTTCCCGGCCCAGGTGCTCTTGTTTCACCAGTTCGCACTCAGTTAAAACCCTTAGATGTTTTGAAATTGCCTGCCGAGAGGTATCAAAATGCTCGGCAATGGCATTAGGTGTCATGGCTTGTATGGCAATTAATGCGATGATCGCTCTTCGTGTCGGGTCAGCTATGGCTTGAAAAATATCTCGTCTCATTGAAGTGTTTCTTTATATACCGGCTTAATTATGGTAATTAAGCCCTGCAGCAAAATTTATTTCCTGATCATGGGCAGGTACTTTTCCCTATTGTCAATAATTACCCAAAGAATAATGGCGATCAATACAAATACAATAGGCAAACCGGATGGAGCCATGCTAATATTTGCTAATAGAATGCCTGTTAAAACAGGTACGATAATAATGGCGCCAAGAGGCCTGGTTCTGGGGAATATCAACAACAAACCGCCAAGGATTTCCGCTGCACCAACCAGGGGCAAAAGCCAGCCAATTTCCATAAATGCCTTCCCGGCCTTTACCATTTTTTCGGGCAGATCCTTTGGTACAGGCATGTAGTGTAAAAATTTATCTAAACCCGCATTAATAAACATCAGACCGGCCAATAGGCATAAAACAAACAGAATTTTACTTTTCATAATTATTATAAATTTAGATGAGAAACCAACTGGTTGCAAATATATGCGCAACTGACTGGTTTCGCAAATTTTATTTCAAAAATTTTCTTATCATCTGAAAGAGTCCCCTGGTAGTATGATAGTTCGGGGCAGGATATAATCCATTTGGCTTTCTAAAGCTTTTTCACCTGGTTAGGCGTTAAACCAGTATATGATTTGAATTCCTTAATAAAGTGCGCCTGATCATAATAGCCGCATTCAAAAGCTATGGAAGTGAGTGGTTTGGGAGATGATCGTAATAACTCCAGGCTCCTGTTAAACCGTTGAACAGAAAAAAACTTTTGGGGAGTGATGCCAACCCAATCTATAAAAAGCTTCTGAATATATCGTTCAGAAAACCCATAGTGTGCCGACAGGTTTTGTATATTGAAGGAGTTATCTTCGTTTGAAACATAGTTACACAAATGCTCCACTAATTTCAATTGGTGATTGCTCCTTTTATTCCTGATCAGCCGTTGGATGAGGAAGGTTTCCAAAACTTCTATTTTCTGTTCTAAAGAGCGCTGTTCCATTAAGAGGCTATAAAAATCATCCGATTCCTTATTAAAAATATCACAGAGATCAATGGATTCATTGGTAAAATCAGAGGCCGGATTTGGAAAAAAAAGCGAACTGGCGTGTGGTTGGAATCGTGTTATCAGGCATGTATTCCCTTTCTTGAGGGCGGCAGTGGTCGGGATAGTCCAATGTCCTAACACTTCCAAACTGGGCACCTTCATGGAGTTATTTCCCCGGTGCCTGATGGTATCATTTGTAGAGATGTCTATACAGAGTTCCACACAACCGCTCGGATACATAACCTCCAGAACATCTGTATCATGGCGGCATGTCCAGTAATTCTTTACAAAAGGTTTTAAAATATCTGACGGAAAAAATATCCTATCCCTCATAACTAACTAAAGATAATGACATTATAAAAATATTACTTTTCAATTCATATTTGTTCGTTCTTTTACAATTTTCCTTGTATGCTGGGTTTTACTTTTGTTAAAACAACTTAAAATTCACCAAGATGAAAAATTACAAGAAATTTTTATTGGTTCTCTTCCTGTCACTTGCGTATTTCATTGCAAACGCCCAATCGAATCAGTACAATACATTATTACAGGAGGCTAAAAAGGCAATTGCAGCAAGCAACGCTACTTATTTTATAGCTATTGCAAAAAATGACGGTTCCATTCTTAATCATTATGCAGATGATGCTTGTTTGCTGCCACCTAATTCTCCTATTCTATGTGGCCGTGCCGAATTAGCAAAGTTTTTTAAGGACGGATACGAAAACTATGGTCTGCGGGGAGGTAAATTCATCACCAAAAACATTTTCGGAGATGGCCGGGAGTATGTTACGGAAGAGGGTCTTTGGCAGTCTTTTGACGCCCATGGGAAGGTATTTGACGATGGCAAATTCTTAGTTCTCTGGAAGAAGACCAAAAACGGCTGGAAAATGTTCCGGGATTCATTCAGTAGTAACCGTACTCAAAAATAAAAAAGAGTAACGTTTTCAGTTTACAAATACGGGCACAAGCCTCCACATATTTGTAGGGCTAGTGCTCCTCAGATTGTACGTTTTTCGAACCAAATAATAGAAAATTTGAGATTATTATCGGAATTTAACATTTGAATTTAGTTGGTTCGAGCCTGTTAAAGTGCGATCTTAACGAACATTATTTCCCGACAATTTTATTTCGGTGTACAATTCCCCAATCTGAAAGTTCGCTGATGATGGTTTGCAGCGTATTGCCGTGTTCCGTAAGTTCATATTCAACTGTTATGGGCTGTGTAGCTAAAACGGTCCGTTTAACCAACTGGTTTATTTCCAGTTCCTTCAATTCTTTGCTCAACATTCTGTTGGAAACTCCTTCAACATCATTCAGAATATCAGAAAATCTTCTTTTGCCGTAACAGCAAACCGACGAGATAATAGCGATCTTCCATTTTCCGTTCAACGCGTCCATGGCATCCTGAACGGACCTCATCCTTTTCTTTTGTTCCTGTTGGAATTCTGTTATTTTACACCTCATAATGTTACTTGGTTACACCGATGTTACTGTTATTTTTAAGTACAAAGTTACTAAAAATAACCTAAAGGTTTACCTTTGTCGCTCGATCTTAAAAAAAAAGAAATAATGAGTAGATTAAAAAATAAAGTAGCAGTTATTACAGGTGGTAACAGTGGCATTGGGTTTGGCATTGCGCAAGAATTTAAAAATGAAGGCGCTAAAGGTGCTATCGTCGGCAGAAACCAGGAAACTTTAGATAGTTCTGTGGCGCAGCTTGGCGATAATTTTATAGCCATAAATGCCGATGTAACTAACCTTACCGACTTGGAAGGCGTGTTTAAGGAAACAGCTGAAAAATTCGGTAAAATAGATGTGCTTGTAGCCAATGCAGGTGGTGGAACTATAGGAACTTTGGCAACTATCGGCGAAGCCGACTATGACAAGACAATGGATCTGAACCTGAAAAGTGTTTACTTCACTGTTCAGAAAGCACTGCCCTATATGAATGATGGTGGCTCTATTATTCTTATCGGATCAAATGCAGCGCATCGGGCATATGCGTCATTTACGCTTTATGGCGCTGCAAAAGCGGCTGTAATCTATTTTGCAAAAGCATTTTCAAGCGACCTTTTAGATAGAAAAATCAGGGCAAATGTAATAACACCAGGCACAACAGATACACCAGCATTTGAAAAGTTTGTTCCCGCAGAGCAAATTGAAGCTGTAAAACAACACTATGCAAGTGTAATGCCGACAGGCAGAATCGGACAACCATCCGACATTGGTAAAACAGCGGTTTTCCTGGCCTCTGACGATTCTTCGTTTATGCTTGGTGCTGAACTCCTTGTCGATGGTGGTATGACCTATTTGGCTAAGTAGTTAACCCTACGCCATTAAATAATTAAAATTTTCAAAATGAGTAAATGAAAAAACAAAGTAGCAGTAGTTACCGGTGCTTCAAAAGGAATAGGTACAGCTATCGCAATACGCTTTGCGGCCGAAGGTGCAAAGGTTGTTGTGAATTATGCCTCAAGTAAAGAAGGCGCAGATAACGTGGTTAAGGAGATAACCGACAATGGAGGCATAGCCTGGCTAACAGCAATTCATCTTTCATTAAAATGATGATGTTCATCAAGTATTTCCCCTGCTTCATGTAAAATAGTATATCAAGGCCGGCACTTTGTCTTTCTTAGTGGTGTATTCTAATAATTATTAAATAAGAATTATGAAAAACCACTTTCACGCAGAAGACAGCCAAGCCCTTGACACTAATAACGATGGTATAGATCGCCGGGGTTTCCTGGAGTGTATGGCCTGGGCTGGCACTGGTGTACTTTGGATGATGTCCGGAGGTATTTTAAAATCATATGGCATGAGCCAGATGATCGATAAAGCAACCGGCAACCTCAAAAAAGGGCTCATTGTACCAAAATCTGATTTCAGCTTCGTTCAGATCAGCGACAGTCATATCGGTTTTAATAAGGCCGCTAATCCCGATGTCATAGGAACCTTACAAGCTACTATAGCCAAAATTAATGCTATGCCAAGTGCGCCATCCTTTGTATTGCACACCGGCGACTTATCCCACCTGGCCCAGGCCGATGAATTTGACGCGCTTGAACAATCGTTAAAAAGCGTAAAGACCGAAAGAATATTTTACGTACCCGGTGAACATGACGTAACAGATAATGGGAAGCTTTACCTGGAGCGTTATGGTAAAAACACCAAAGGTGACGGCTGGTATAGTTTTGACTCCAACGGGGTGCATTTTGTCGGGCTGGTAAATGTAACCAACCATGTTGACGGTGGCCTGGGCTATTTAGGTCCGGACCAGATCAAATGGCTTGAGGGCGATTTAAAAGGTCTTTCATCAAGCACGCCTATTGTGGTGTTCGCACATATCCCTATGTGGGCCATCTATCCGCAATGGGGATGGGGTACCGAGGATAGTGCCCAGGCCTTAAGCCTGTTAAAGCGCTTTGGTTCGGTATCAGTATTAAACGGCCATATTCACCAGACTATTCAGAAGGTTGAAGGGAATATCACATTCCATACGGCAAACTCAACCGCTTTTCCGCAACCGGCTCCGGGCGCGGCGCCTTCGCCCGGCCCAATGAAAGTTCCGGCCGAAAAACTCCGTACACTGCTCGGCCTCACCAGTGTGAACTATCAGGAGCATGATCATACACTCGCCATAACTGATACCCCATTAATAAAAGCTGAATAAAAATACTATTGAACCTGGTTAGTTCAATGGGTTAATAATAAAGTGGAGCTGCCTTAGCCGGTAGTTCCACATTTTATCAATTGTAAAAAATAAAACATGAAAGTAATACCATTATTAATGCTCCTGATACTAACGGGCACTATAGCCCTGGCACAGTATAAACCTGTTGATACAAGATCGACCGTAGAATTTACCATCCGTAACTTCGGTTTTGATGTAAAAGGATCTTTCAAAGGCATCCAGGGGCTGATCAATTTTGATCCACAAACGCCCGGTAACAGCAGTATGGATATCACCATTGATGCCAACACTATCAATACTGATAATACCCTGAGGGATAAACACCTGAAAGATGAAGGATATTTTGACATCAGGAATTACCCAAATATTCGCTTTGTATCTGCTAAAGTTACGGCCGATGGCAGGGGCGGTAATTATATGGTTACCGGGAAGCTTACTATTAAAGGAAAATCAAAAGATATTTCGATACCCTTTAGCGCCGAACAACATCAGGAGGAATTCCTTTTCAAAGGATCATTTAAAATAAACAGAAAAGATTTTGGAATTGGAGGAACGAGCACGATTTCAAATGAATTGGAGGTGCTATTAAACATTTATGCTATTAAAGCCTGATAACTTGCTTGTCCTGATAATACTTCTTCATTACTTTAATATAAACCATTTTGAAAATTAATAAGAAATTAAGTGTTATTGTAGGCATTGCGACAACAGTAACCATTTGTGTTGCGGCCACATCCTCAAAACCCGCTGATGTACACTATGAGAATTTAAAAGTGCTGCCCAAGAATATCACATCAAAGGACCTGCAAAGCATCATGGTAGATGATTTTCAGGATGGCTTAGGCGTTACCTGTAATTTTTGCCATGCCACCGCAAAAGATGGCCATGGCCTTGATTTTACCAGTGATGCCAAGCCCGAAAAGGAGATCTCCAGGGCCATGATGCGCATGACTATCGGGATCAATAAAAAATATTTCAAACTAAAACATCCACTGATAGGCAGCGACGCCCTTACCGTAACCTGTAATACCTGCCATAAAGGCCAGGCATTTCCGGACGGAAGTGCGGAACAGAAATAGTTGTGTATTTTTATAGTAAAGCAGATCCGTTTTGAAAAAGTATCCGATCATATACCACTTTTTATTTTGGCTGCTGGCTTATGTCTTCTGGATATTTGTTTTCAGAAACAGCACGCTGGTACTTACTCATGCTATAACCATACAGTTTTGCTATTTGATATTTATAGCTGCCAATTACTACTTCAACACACTATATGCCATTCCTTACCTGCTGAATAAAAAGTACTACGTAAAATTCGGAATTATATTTACCCTGGCAATTACGGTAACGGCTTTAATACGAATCCCCGTATCTATGCTGGTTACCATCTACGTGTTTAAAATTACCAATACTCATTTCGATTACTTCAGCATTTTTTATAATTCGTTCATTAACATTCTATTTTGGGTGGTGTTGATCCTCGCCGGTAAAATGATCGCCGAAAAGATCCGCTCTGAAATTTATATCGAGAAAATTGAGAAAGAAAAAGCGACTACTGAACTAAACTTTCTGAGGGCACAGTTTAATCCTCATTTTTTGTTTAACTCTATTAATTCCATTTACGGCCATATTGACAAATCCAATAAACCGGCGAGGGAGATGTTGCTTAAGTTTTCCGAGATGCTTCGCTATCAGCTGTACGAATGCAATGTGGAGAAAACAGAGCTGGACAGGGAGCTTAATTATATTAAGAATTATATCGATCTGCAAAAAAGCAGGATCGATGAACGGATCAGGGTATCTTTTCGTGATGATAACATCAATGGAAATTTAAAAATAGCGCCATTGTTATTGATCACGTTTATAGAAAATGCTTTCAAATATGTAAGTATTAATGATGGAATGGATAACTATATTGATATTTATTTAAAAAGTACAGAGGGTTATCTCTTTTTTAAAATAGAAAACACAAAAGACACCGGTATCATGCACGCTAATATGATACAAGCCGAAAAATCTTCCGGTTTAGGTATAGCGAATGCTAAAAGGAGATTGGAGCTTTTATACCCTAATAAACACGACTTAAAGATCAATGAGTATGAAGAAAGCTATGAAGTGATCTTAACATTATTTGACATATGAAATTAAAATGCCTGATCATTGATGATGAACCAATTGCCCGTAAACTGATACAGGAGTATATGGAGGAAATTGATTTTTTAGAATTAGCAGGGATCGCGGAAAATCCTTTAAAAGCAACCTCGCTGATTAATAACAGGGATGTGGATTTGATTTTCCTGGATATCAACATGCCAAAAATGAACGGCATGGAGTTTTTAAGGGCGGTATCTAATTTGCCCATGGTGATCATGACCACAGCCTATGGCCAATATGCATTGGATGGTTTTGAGTTAGCTGTTGTTGATTATTTGGTAAAGCCATTTTCTTTAGAACGTTTTTTAAAAGCCTGCCTAAAAGCCCTTGAACTCAAATCATTAAAAGAGAGTAAGTCAACTGCGCAAAAAACGGTTGCAGGTCATTTTTACATAAAGTGCGATGGAAAAATTGAAAAAGTTGTTTACGATGAATTGGTATATGTAGAAGCAATGGCAAACTATGTGATACTTCATACGGTGAATGACAAGCTGGTGGTTTACCTCACCATCAAAGGAATATTGGGGAAGCTTCCGGAAGAACAATTTCTGCAGGTACATAAAAGTTATATCGTAAATACTGAAAAGATAAATACGATCGAAGGGAACATGCTGCACCTGGGTAACACGAAGATCACGATGGGGCTAAACTATACAGATAGTGTAATGGAACGCATTCTAAAACATAGGTTTATCAAAAGATAATACTCCTGTGTTCCCACACGTGTCGCCTGAATCAGCTATAAAAAAGGCAAAGACACAAATTTGTGTCTCTACATAAAAATAAAAACGAAAAGACACCTGTTTGTATCTCTTTTTTTATCCTATTTTTGCCCCAGTTAACCTCTTAACAGGGCTCCTATCAGGGCTATTTTGATACCAAACTCTGTATCAGTAATTTAATAACAATTTATTAATAAAAGCTTAAAGCAAACGGTACTTTGTGTTTAATTATGTTGATTATACTTGCAATAAACAACT
>Ga0207671_10001392_pt1 | contig 28100 bp, 23 predicted proteins | sample KBSC24metaG_FD_184352 | JGI IMG/M metagenome (GOLD analysis project Ga0207671, IMG submission 184352) | Corn rhizosphere microbial communities from Kellogg Biological Station, Michigan, USA - KBS C2-4 metaG (SPAdes) (version 2) | ecosystem: Host-associated > Plants > Roots > Rhizosphere > Soil... | reverse complement strand
GCACGACAACCCGGTCCGTCATCCGCACGCCGCCCAGTACGAGCTCTGGATCGGTTCCGGCCATGGCACACCGCCCCCTCGAAATGGTGAGGCCCGGCCCCCATGCCCCGCACCATCGTCAGCTAGACGACGCAGCTACGCAAGACTCTGAGAAATTTCAGTAAGAACACGATTATCGCGGCGGATCTCCGCCGAGCGCCCGCCACACGAGCACCGCGGTCCGCGCGGGCCAATCGGCGGGAACCGGATCGCCGGCCAGCGCGCGGCCATACCAACCACCGGTGCACAGGGCGACGGCCACGGCCAGGTCGGCGTCCTGGTCGAGCAGGCCGAGACGTTGGCCGGCCTCGAAGATCGCCTGGATGCGACGGCGTCGGGGGTGGATCACTCGGGTTTGGTAGTGCTCACGGACCTGCGGCTCCGTGTTCTCCTGGAGCATCGTGCCGACCAGCGACAGGCGTCCGGGGCGCGAGACCTTGCGCTGGAAGTCGGCCAGTTCGGCGACCAGCGCGGCGAAGGGGTCCGTGAGGGCCGGGGCTTCGGACTGCGTGCCGGGCTCGGGTGCGGCTTCCTCGACGCTCGCGACGGCGGCGTCGGCCAGCTCGGCCTTGCCCGGCCAGCGGCGGTAGAGCGCCTGCCGGGTGGTGCCGGCCTCGGCCGCGACCGCCGCGATCGACATGCCCTCGTAGCCGAGCACCGCGAGCTGACGCTTGGCCGCGGCCAGGATCCGGGCGTCGATGTCGGCGTCACGAGCTCTTCCCTGGCCGGCGGTTCGCGCTCCGACCTGTGGCGATACCTTCCGATGCACCTCTGGATTGTATCTATTCAATACAGACCTGTACCGTATTGATGAGTAGTGCCGCTCCTGCCCCCACCCGAGGGAACCGCCATGAACGCTGAGCTGGCGTCGCTGCCAGAGTTGCTCGCCGGTGTCCGCCGGCTCGAACGCCGCATCACGGATGCCGATGCTTCGGCAAGACTGACTGACTCCGTTGTCAGACCCCTGACTCTTCTCGTCTCGGACGACGACGCCGATCCGGGCATGGAACCCGCGGCGGCCGAGGAGAAGTCGGTCGACGCGGAGGTCTGGGAACTCGCGCTGGCGGCCACCCGCCTGCGCTCCATACCCGGTGCGCCTGCGTTGCTCATCGAAGCCACCGCCGCACTCCAGGACCTGACCTGCCGCCTGGCTCCCCATCCGGAAGCGGTCAGGACCCGCATCGCACGGCTGGCCGACCTGCAATCCGCTCTCCCGACCAGCATCCAGTCCTCGGCCGACGGCCCCTACCTCGTCACGAACGCCGACCGGATGACCAGTTGGCTCGGCGAACCGCTCGCGGTACGCCCGCAGATGGCGCTGTGCCGTTGCGGCGCCTCGGCCACGAAGCCGTTCTGCGACGGGGCCCACGCGAAGAACGGCTTCAGCGGGGCGAAGAGCCCGACGCGTGCCCTCGACCGCCGGGACACCTATCCCGGCCAGCAGGTCACGGTGCTCGACAATCGCGGGATCTGCGCGCATTCGGGGTTCTGCAGCGACCGCCTCCCGACCGTGTTCCGCCAAGGCAAGGAGCCGTTCGTCACTCCGAGCGGAGGTCGCACGGATGAGATCGTCCGGGCGGTGCGTGACTGTCCTTCGGGCGCGCTGAGTTTCGCGGTCGACGGCCGGGAAGCTCGCGAGCAGGTCGACCAGACCGGCCGGCCGCCGGCGATCGAGGTCTCGAAGAACGGCCCCTACCGGATCACCGGCTCCATCCCGCTCACCGACGCCGCTGGCGAGCCCGAGCCGAGGAACACGGGGTCCTCGACTGAGCACTACAGCCTGTGCCGGTGTGGGCAGTCGCAGAACAAGCCGTTCTGCAGCGGGATGCATTGGTACGCCGACTTCCAGGACCCGCCGGAGCCGGCCGAGCCGACGTTGTTCCAGTGGGCCGGGGGTCTGCCCGCGCTGACCAGGATGACGCGGATCTTCTACGAGAAGTACGTCCCCTCGGACCCGCTGCTCGCGCCGATCTTCGCGACCATGTCGCCGGACCATCCGGAACGTGTGGCGGCCTGGCTCGGCGAGACCTTCGGCGGTCCCAGTCAGTACACCGACATGTACGGCGGCTACGACCGGATGGTCAGCCAGCACGCGGGCAAGGCTCTCACGGAGCAGCAGCGCGCACGCTGGGCGCAGCTCATCGTGCAGTCCGCGAACGACGCCGGACTGCCGAGCGACCCGGAGTTCCGGGCGGCGTTCGTCGCGTACATCGAGTGGGGCTCACGCATCGCCGTGGAGAACTCCCAGCCGGGCGCGCGGCCACCGGCGCACATGCCGGTTCCCCGCTGGTGGTGGGTGTGCAACGCGACGCCTGACGCGCGGATTTCCGCGCTGGCCGTACAAACCGAACCGGAAGGACCCGTCATGACGCTGCCCGCCACCGACGAGCCGATCAGCTTCGCCACGCATATCAGGACCCTGTTCCGGCCGATGGACCGGCAGTCGATGAAGTTCGTCTTCGACCTGTGGTCGCACGACGATGTCAGCCGGCACGCCGACGCCATTCTGGGGCGCCTTCGGCAGGGGTCGATGCCGTGCGACGGCGCTTGGCCGGCGGAGAAGACGGATGTCTTCGAGCGGTGGATCGAGGCGGGGAAGCCTGCTTAGGGCGCGCGATCAGTACAGGCGACCGGACGGGCGATCGCCAGTTCGGTGCTGGTCTCGGGCTGGGCGGCGGGCCGAGCGGCCGGAGACGCGGCCGGCGATCGCGGCTTGGGTCCAGCCCATACAGTTGAGTCAGTGCTGGATGGCGGCCCGGCGCCGCACGTCACGGCCGCCGACCAGGCCAGGAGCCCCATGACCGTTCCGACCACCATTCGCGCGACCCTGCTGGTGCTGTACACCCCTCACCTGGAGGAATGCCACCGCTTCTACAGTGACCTCGGCTTGGCCTTCACCGCCGAACAGCACGGCCAGGGACCCCGGCACTACGCCGCCGTCCTCGCCGACGGCCTAGTGTTCGAGATCTACCCGGCCCGCCCCGAACGACAGACCGGAGCACTGCGTCTGGGCCTGGCTATCACCGGGGCCGCCGCAACGCCCGCACTCACCGCGGGCCGCCACCTGCTGACCGACCCCGACGGCCGAACCGTCGAGCTCCACGCCAGCTGAACAGCCCCTATCGCTCCCCAAGCCTTAAGCGGTGGGGGCGGGAGTTGCGGCGAAGGATGCGGCGGCTGCGGCGGTGAGGGTGCGGTAGCGGGCTGCGGCTGTGGACGCGGGGATGTGGCCGGTGCGCTCGAGGCTGATGACGCCGTGGGCTGCGGCCCAGAGGACTTCGGTGATCTCGGTGGAGTCGGCTTCGGGGCGGAAGATGCCTTCGGCGATGCAGCGTTGGGCGGCTTCGTGGAGGACGGCGAGGCTTTGGGTGGCGGCTTCGGTGGCTTCCGCGTCGGGGGTGAAGCCGGGGATGCCGGTGCCGTGCATGACGTCGTAGAAGTTGGGCTCTGCCAGGGCGTTCTCGCGGTAGGCGCGTCCCAGGGCGGCCAGGTGTTCGGCGGGGTCTTCGGTGCGGGGGACGGAGTCGAGGTGGCGCTTGAGGCGCGCGAAGCCTTCGAGATACAGGGCTGAGGCGATGGCGTCCTTCGAGCCGAAGTGCTTGTACAGGACCATGGTGGAGCAGCCTGCTTCGGTGGCGATGCGGCGCATGGTGAGGGCTGCGGGGCCTTCGGCGGCGAGGAGTTGGGCGGCCACGTCCAGCAACGATGCGCGCAGCACCTCCTGGCCGCGGGCTTGAGCGCGGGCGTAGACGCCGGGGGCGATGGGCTCGTAGTCGTCGCTCGCGGTGGGTTCGGTGGGGGTCTCGGGCTTCGGGGTCATGGCTGCTTTCGGGAATCGGGATGGCTTCGCCGGGCCGAGCGTCACTGTAGCGATCGAGCGATCGAGGTGGTCAGGCCGGATAGGGCAGGCCAAGCAGGTCAGGCAGAAGAGGCCCTCATACTTCCGCCGCGGGCTGCCAGTCGGGCAGGGGGCGGTAGATGGGGATGCCGGCGTCGGTGAGGGCCTCGCGTCGCTTGAAGTACTCGTCCCCCATGGGGTCGGTGCCGAGCAGGGGCATCGAGCCGCGCCAGATGGTCACGTCTTCGGGGGCCAGGCGCTCCGCTTCGGCGAAGTGCTCGGCGGCCTCGGCGGGGTGGCCGGCGCGGTGGAGCCAGAGGGCGAGGGCTGCTTCCGTGCGCGCCTGCTGGTGGGCGGCGGTGACCTGCGGGGCGTGAGCAGCGACGTCGTCGGCGGTGAGGCCGCTGTCGCCGTCGCGCACCCAGCGTTCCAGGGCGGCCATGGCGCGCGCCGAGTCGAGGCCGCTCATGGAGCGGAACAGGTCGGTGGCGAACTGGGTGTCGTTGGGGCGGGCGATGCGGCCCTCCTCGTCGATCCACACCACGGTCGGGACGTTCAGCACCTGGTACAGGTCGGCGACGGTGCCGTCGGCGTCGATCAGCGCCGGGTGCGTCGCCGCCGCCTCCTGGATCCAGCGCCCGGCGTCGGCGGGAACGCGGTCGATCGCGACGCTCACCACCGAGAAGCCGAGAGGACTCAGCGCAGCGTGCTGACGCTCCCACTCGGGCAGGTCGTAGCGACAGCCGCACCACGAAGCCCAGAAGACCAGAGCCACTTTGCGGCCCCGTAGGTCGCTCAGCCTGTGCGGCACGCCCGACACGTCGCGTAGCTCGAAGTCCGGCGCCTCGCCTTCGGCCAGGGCTGCGGCGCGCTCGGTGGCCGAGGCGCCGATGGCGGCGACGCCCAGACCGGGGGCGGCGGCATAAGGACGCTCGACGAGGTCTGCGAAGGCGGCCAGGTCGACCAGGTCACCGTCCCGTTCGACGACCGCGGCGATCCGAGCTGGGATGCATATGTCGCCGCGGCACCACCCCTGCGGCTTGCGCTCCCAGCCGAGGGCGGCGGGGACGTCGGCGATCGATATCAGGACGCTGCCGTCGCCGGTCAGCTGCGCGTCGACCGCGACCTCGCGGTGGTCGTCCAAGATCTTGAAGTTCATGGCGGGCTCCTGGGGCTCTCGGTTGAAATAACGTCGTTATAGAGAAGATAACGCCGTTATCACGACTGCGCAACCGATCCGGAGAAGAGCTGCGAAGAGGCTGGAAAACCTACCTTGACCTGGACAGGAACAACTCGCTGAGCTCGGCGCGGGGCTGCGGCACCGAGGCCTGAGGCCGCACCGCCATCCCACCGACGTTGACCCCGCGCTGCAGGAAGAACCCGAGCAGCCGAGCCGTCGCCAGCGCGTCGCCGAGCGCGCTGTGGGCATCGGTCAGCGGGACCCCGACCGCCTCGCAGCAGTCCAGCAGCTTGTAGGACGGCCCCGGCAGCAGCGCCTGCGACGTCCGCAGCGTGCAGGCGCCTCCGGCGATCTCCGGGGAGTGCACGCCGAGCCGCGCGAACTGCGTCACCAGGAACTTGGCGTCGAAGGCCAGATTGTGCGCGACCACCACCCGGTCGACGAGCAGCCCGTGCAGCTCCGTCCCGACGTCCTCGAACCGCGGAGCCCGCTCGACCATCTCCCGCGTGATCCCGTGCACCCGCGTCGCCCCGACCCCGCCATCCGGCCGCAGCAGGCTGTCCCAATACCCCGTCACCTGCCCGGCGACGTCCACATGCACGATCGCGACCTCCACGATCTCTGCGATCGGAGGATGGAAGCCGGAGGTCTCGACATCGACTACTGCGTAACCGTTCACCAACCCATCTTCGAGGGCGAACACGCACCTGTGCGACAGGCGCGCCTCAACGCGCCAACATCACCAAGGCCGGCGCGGCCAAGAAGGCGCAAATCGGCAGGTTGACCTTCCAGTAGCGCACGAACACGGCGATGAACTCCCGGATGGTCGCGCTGGGAAGGAAATACGCAGCGGTCGGTGATCCCACCACCTGAGCCGGCACTCCGAGGTCCCGTGCGATCAACGCCGCACGGTAACTGTGGAAGTCGTTCGTGACAACCACACAGCGATACCCCTCAGGCCGCATCTCCCTCATCAGCGCGGCGCTGAAGAGAAGGTTCTCCTCCGTGGTGCTCGACTGCTCCTCCTTAAGGATCCGGTCCTCGGGGAACCCAGCCTGCACCAAGTACGTCGCCATCGCCTCGGCCTCGGACAGCCGCTCGTCCGATCCCTTACCGCCGGAGACGATGAGCAACGGCGCGCTTCGCCCGTCGAGGGATTCGTAGACCGAACGCCCGCGTTCCAGCCTGCTCGCCAGTAACGGGGACACTCGCCGTCCGCCCATGAGACCGGCGCCGAGCACGACGACGAAGTCGACCGCGCGCCGAATGGGCATCCGCCTATAGACGAACCCATAGGCGAGGTAACAGAAGAACAGAAACGCCAAATAGCAGACGACGAGCACCGCGGCGGCGGCCAAAGCGATCAGCCCATGCCGCCGGGCCACCAGCGCGAGGACCAACAACATCACCAGCGCGACGATGCCGACCCCGCACGCCAGGGACAGCAGGTTCGCAACCGTCCGTCCCTCCTTGCGCAGCATCGTCATGCCGTTCATGATCAGGAATGTCACCAGCGCGAGCAGCCCCACCGTCGGCAGCAGCCCCACGGCCACGATCGCGACCGCCCGTCCGGCACCCGAGGTCCGCGTGATTCCGAGAAGCACGCCCAGCCCCAGGAACGACAGCGCCAGCCCGAGGAAAACCGCATTCCGGAATCCGCGCGGATCGCGTATTACCGCATCGAGGAAAAGAAGCGCGAATAGCGCGGCGATTAGGTAGGCCAACAGAGCGCTTCCCGAAGGTCGAGGCCTCACCGGCCGTGTCCAGTGTCCTGACCAGACCAGTCTAAGGAGCATTCGCGCACTGCACCGCGCTGGAGAACGTCGTATCGGCGATCCTTAGGAGCTCTTTATAGAGTTCTAAAGAGAAGGACGCAGCACGATCCGGATCGGGTCCCCGACCTTCTTCTCCAGCCGCTCGACCGCCTCCGCGGCCTCCTCCAACGCCATCACCGCGGAGATCGACCGCGCGAAGTTCAGCCGCCCACCGGCCTCCAAGCGGATCAACTGCGCGACCGACTCCTCCGGCGAACCGTAGTGACCCAACAGTTGGTACTGCGCAGACTGGAACCGCGTGCTGTTCTCAATCGTGATCGGCTGACCGCTCAGCCCGACCAGCACCAACTTCCCGCCGGGCGCCAGCTGCCGCAGCGCCTGATCCCGCACCGGCGTCACCCCGGCGAAGTCGAACGCGAACTCCAGCCCGAGACCACCTGTAGCGGTGCGGACAACGGAACGCAGCTCCGGATCCGCGGAGTCCAGCACGATGTCCGCACCGAAAGCCAGCGCACGCTCCCGCGCGGCCTCCGAGGGATCGATGGCGATGATCGGGCAAGCACCGATCGCCCGCAGCAACTGCACAGCGTGCGCACCCAGCCCGCCGATCCCCCACACACCGACCGATTGCGCGGGCCCCACATGTGCGGTCGCCGTAATAGCGCCCCACGGAGTCGACACCGCGTCCGGAATGATCGCGCCCTGCTCGAACGGGATGGAGTCCGGCAACGCGACCAGCGTGTCCTGCCGCGCGAGCGCGAACTCGGCCCAGCCGCCGTCATAGTCGACCCCCCGCGTCCACACCTGCCCGTCGCGGATCTCACCGGCCTGCAAGACCACCCGATCGCCCGGCTTCCAGGCCGTGACATCCGCGCCGGCCGAAGCGACCACGCCCGCGATCTCGTGACCCAGCGTCACCGTGTCCCCGACCAGCAGCCGAGGCTTGGCGAAGTAGCCGCGGACCAGGTGTACGTCCGACAGGCACACCCCCGCCGCCTCCACCTTGACCAGCACCTCGCCGGGCCCGGGTGACGGCTTCTCGACGTCCTCGACGCTAAGCGTCCCGGCGGACAGGTTCAGACGTGCGGCACGCATAGTCGCCACGGAGCATTCCTCTCATCCACGAATGATCAGTGAGAGCCTACGAGAACCGCTTCACCACGTCCCGGATGAACGTCACATACTTCTCCTCCGCCCCGAAGTGCGCGACGACGCACAACCACTCGCGAAGGTTCAGCAGCGTCATCCGCTCCCGCCAGTCCCCCACCGGCGGCCGCATCTCGTAATACGCGGCGAAGAACTCCTCCGGCACACCACCAGTGCAATACATCATGCTGACGTCGATCTCGGCCCAGCCGTAATAGACCGCGGGATCGATGAACACCGGCGAGTCATCAAGGCCGGCGATGATGTTGGCCCGCCAGAGGTCGCCATGGACCAACACCGCAGGCGCCTCGGGGAGCAGTTCGGGAAGACGCGAACACAGCCGCTCGATCGCGCGCAGCTCCGCGGGTTCGAAAGCGGCCTCCACCTTCGGCTCCCGCAGATACGGCAGTATCCGGTGCTCGGCGAAGAACCGATGACCGTCCTCGTCCCACCCGTTCTCCTGCGGCAGCAGACCGAGCATGCCGTCGTGATGCCAGCCATGGCGGTCCAAGCCGTGGTCGTGCAAAGCGGCGACGGCGCGGCCCGCAGCTTCCCAGAACTGCGGCGTGTCGGGCAGCTCGGACTTCAGAGCTTCCAGGACCAGCGAATGGGGACCGACGTGAAGGATCTCCGGTGTGGGCAGTCCGCCGATGTCCCGCAGAGCCTCCAGGCTCTCGGCCTCCTGCCCGAAGAACCCCTCCGGCACGGACCGCCCGCCCTTCACCACGACCGAGCGGCCGTCGGCCAGCGCGACCCGCCACGCCGTGTGGGCCACGCCGCCGGTCAGAGGCTCCGCGCGGAGCGCCTCAACGCCAGGCGGCAACAGGTCGGGCGTCCACTCGTCACTCTTCTCCGTCAGCACCCGACAAGGCTCTCAGTCCGAGAAGTCCTGTGTCATCCACACGGTTCCGTTGCTGTCCCGGTAGACCGATATCCCGATGTGGTGGAAGCCGCTGCTCAGGATGTTGCGGCGGTGGCCGTCGTCCGGCGGCTGCTCGGCGAGCATGCTGTTGGTCAGGCCCACGGCCATGGAGGCGATCGCGGCGTTCGTGTCCGCCACCGGGCCGCCGTCGCCGATGTTCTCGCCGGCCGACGACCACGACACGCCCGCGGCGGTCTCGCGGTCGCCCAGCGCCGCCTCGCCCGGGCACTGGTGCGACAGCCCGCAGCCGGACGCCATGACCGACGTGTGCGCCGAAGCGCTCTTGTTCAGACCCGCGCTGATCGTCAACGGCGCCAGCCCCTGCGCGGCCCGGGCCTTGTTGATCACGGCGAGCACCTGGCTCGCCGGATCGGACGCCGAGGACGTGCTGCTCGTCGACGACGTGGCCGGCGCGCTGGAGGCCGCCGAACTGTGCGACGAGGTCGAGCCGGCCGCGGACTGCGAGGGGGGCTTCATGGTGCTCTTCGAGGTACTCGTCGTCGGCTTGGCCGAATCGGGGCGGGTCGAGGGCGGGGCCGAGGAACTCGATCCCGTCGAAGAGCTTAAGGAGTCTGATGGCGCCGGGGTGGTGGCAGCCGCGGAAGAGGAGGTCCCGTCGGCGGAACTGAGCGATGTCGTCGGTCCGCCCGCCTGGGTGTCGGACTTGGGCTCGGTCATGCCGGTCGTCACCACCACGGCGCCGATGACCGCCCCGGTCGCCGCCAGCGCGACCGCCGCCTTGGCGGCGAAGTGCGACGCCGCGGACCGCGCCCCGGACTTGGGTATTCGGCGATGCGAGTGGGCCCCGGGCTTGGGTCCGCCCAACTGCACCAACGGATCAGCGGGACCCGAAGGCATCGCGGACCCCATCGGACCGCCCGGGCCACCAGGCCCCATCGGACCGGCGGGACCGCCGGGCCCGAGATGCCCGAAGGCCGGCATCTGAGCCGTCGCCGGGCCCGAATGGAAAAGAACCGAGGGCACCGCGTGATGCACCGCGTCAGCCAGCCCGAACGGCAACGGCACCAGCGGCAACCGAACCAGCAGTCGCTCAGCGGGCACGAAGTCGCTCGCCATCCCCGCGCACATCGGGCACTGCCGAACGTGCCGAGCAAACCGCTTACGCCACAACGGCTCCGGCCGGCCGTGCCAGTGCATGGCGAGCTCCGAAAGCTCCAAGCAGATCGGCGCGGCGCACAACGCGCGCACCACGGCCCGCGACGTCTCCAGCTGTCCCTTCATCCGCGCGATCCGCACGGTGACGTGGTGCGGCTCCAAGCCGAGCGCGTTGACCAGGTCGCCCCGCGTCAGATGCCCGGCCTCGACCAGCCACCACAGCGACAGCAGCTCGCGGTCGTCGTCGTCCAGCCAGGAGGTGGCCATCGCGACCTCGCGCCGCTGCCCGGTCAGCCCGAGCTCGGTCAGCGTCAGATCCGCGAAGTCCGCGCCCGGATCGGCGAGTTCCGGCGCCTCGTCCAGCGGCCGCGGCCGGCCGTGGTAGGCCCGCACATGGTCCCGCACCTGGTTCATCGCCACGGCGACCAGCCAGGACCGGAACACTCGCGGGTCGCGCAACCCCGGCAGGCTGCGCACCACGCGAAGCATGGTCTCCTGCACGACGTCGTCGACGTCGGCCGCCACCGGCAGCGCGCGGCCCACGATGTTGTACACCAGCGGCAGATGTTCGGAGACCAGGCGCTCCAAAGCGACCGGGTCCCCGGCCGCCGCCGCTGACACCAGGTTCGCGTCAGTTTCCGTCACCATCGTCAGGCCTCCCACACCCGAGCCTTTTTGTTCGGACGTAGGGGGAGACCCTAGCCGAGGGCGCGAGTCACAAAAATTTTCGTGATTGTGTTCACATCCCAAGAGGGGTGATACCGGGCCATAAGTCTTATCGCCGATCAGACCAGCGGCCGGCACAGAAGCGCATCCGGAACACCTCCCTCGGCCCTTTGCCAGGTGTACGCCACGCCCGCGACGTACTCGCTGTCGGCGCACTGGCCCTTATAGGAGCCGGGAGCCCAGTCGGAGCCCGTGGAGCCGCCGCTGGAGGGACGGTTGTCGCCGTGGTCGAACCAGACGTCACGGCCCGTCGTGGGCAGGGCGCTGGAAGACGGAGCACAAAGCAGGGCCGCCATGGCGTTGTTGTGGACGCTGTAGCCGACCGCGAAGGTGTTGTCGGGACACTGGAGCTTGCTGTAGCCGCCCGCCCAGTCGCCCTCGGTCACATACCTCTCGTCGGTGACGACGGTCCAGGCCGCCCCGCCCTTGGCCGGCTCCGAGGAGTCCGTGCACAGCCCTCGGCTGCTGCCGCGGCCGAGGCCCGTCAAGCGTTCGGTGTCCGGACAGTCGCCCTTGCGGTTGCCGGAGGACCAGTCCCCCTGCGCCAGCATCGCGGAGGAGACGTTGTAGTCGGCGTGGTCCAGATCGAGCATGTTCCAGTGCGGCGAAGCGGGGACCTGACCGGTCACGGCAGGGGCCGAGGTCAGCTTCTGCCAGTCGGCGAGCCGCCAGTCGCCGGGATCGGTGATGCCGGTGCGACGGCCGGAGGCGTCATAGGACAGCAGGGCCCAGTTGTCCTGCAGGGTCCCGTCGGCGGCCGTGTAGCCGATGAGCGGCCAGATGGCGAAGTCCGTGTCGTCGGCGGCCAGGATGTTCGTGAAGGCGTCGAACCAGGCCTGTTCCTTGGTGTCGCTCGAACCACGGCCGGCCGCACCGAACTCGCTGATCCAGACCGGCGCGGTGAAGTGCTGGCCTGAGCGGGTGACGAACAGCGCCTCCTGATCCACCACCGACGCGAGCTGATCCGGTGTGAAGTCCTCATACCGGGGGTCGCCGGTGGACCCGGCCGACCCCGCGGCGGCGCCGGAGTTGTTCGGGCCGGTGTAGCTGTAGAAGTGCGCCGAGTAGACCAGCTTGTTCGACGCGATCAAGGTGTTGGACAGGTTGGCGACCGGAGTCAGCATCGGCCGGCCGTGGGAGAAACCCGCTGCCGGGATGCCGTACCAGTTGATGCCTTCCATGATGATCAGCAGGTCCGGGTCGGCGGCCAGGATCTCGTTCCCGGCCTCCTCGAAGGCCGCGTACTCGTCGTGGCTGTCGTACCAGCCCCAGTTGGGGTCGTCCCAGGTGTCGCGGCGGACCTCGTTGCGCAGGTCCGCGCCGACGACGCGCTTGTTCGCCTTGTAGCGGTTCACCATGAACAGCCAGTCCGACTCCCACTGCTGCGTGCTCTGCCCGCTGTTCCAGCGCTCGTTGCCGTCCAGGCCGCAGCACCAGCGGTAGCTCGTGGTGTGGTTGTTCAGGACGACCGCGAAGCCGTCGTTCGTCAGGGCGCTGACGACGGCGTCGTACACCTGCAACGGCGTCAGCCCGCGCAGCTGCGGGTTCGCGGCGACGGCGGCGTCCGGGACGGTCGAGGTGTCCTGGATCATCGCGTCGGCGAAGGGCAGCCGGATGGCAGTGATCCCCAGGCTGTGGAAATCCGCCAGGATCTGGGCGATCGGGGCGCGGTCCAGGGCCAGCGGGACGTCGTAGGACACCTCGCCGGCATGGTTCTGCGCCGGGTCGGTCGACGAGCCGCTGCCTGTCCAGTGGCCCTGCGCACCGTCCCAGTTGCCGCCGATCAACTTGAAGCGATCACCGTTCGCGTCGACGACATAGCGACCGCTGGTGCTCAGCGGACCGGTCCAGGAGGCCGCGAGCGCGGCGGTCGGAGTCAAGGCGCGCGCCGCACCAGGCAGCAGTACCACAGAGGTCAGCAGCGCGAAGACTGTGACCATGACGCGCACTCGGATGACGGACACGGCTGGACGCTAAGGGTGGTGCCTTTCAGCGTCAATGTTCGAATACCGATTGTTGGAAAACTTGATGAGAATATTGCCACACTCTTCAATGACCGGACATGAACTGTTTTGTTCCGGATAACACCGGTCCATGCTTCGATACCTGGGATGTGCGATGGCGGTCGCGATACTGGCCGCCGGAACGGCCGACGCCGCAGCCGGCGGGACAGCGGGAACGGCGGGAGCCGCGGGACCGGCGGAACGCGGCGCGCCGGTGAGCGTACGGATCGGGCTGGCCGGGCGGGATCCGGCGGGCCTGGAGGCGTACGCGCGGGCGGTGTCCACGCCCGGCAGCAGCCAGTTCCGCCACTACCTGACGCCGGCACAGGCCCGGTCCCGGTTCGGGGCGACCGCGGGGCAGGTCAAGGCCGTGCGCAAGTGGCTCCGCGAGGCCGGGATGCGCGTGACGGATCAGGACGCGCACTGGATCGACGCGACCGGCAGCGCGAGCGCCGCGCACAATGCCTTCGGCGCAGGGACGCAGACGACCTTGACTGCACCGCCGCAAGTCGCGCGCGCCGTCGCGAGCGTGGCCCGGCTCGGCCAGACGCAGGTACGGGGAATGCGCGAGGGTGCGACCGCCGCGATCACAGCCCGGCGCGGGATGACCGTTCACCCGATCAGTGCGAGAACTCACGCCGCCCTCCCCGCCTGCTCCCCCACCTGGGGCGCCGTCAACGCCGACCCCGGCCTTCCGCCCGGCTACAGCAGCCCCGAGCCGATCGACGTCTGCGGCTACGCCCCCAGCCAGCTCCGCACCGCCTACGGCGTCACCGCCTCCGGCCTGAACGGCTCCGGCGTCACCGTCGCGGTCGTCGACGCCTACGGCTCCCCGACGATGCTCTCCGACGCGAACCGCTTCGCGCAGAGCCACGGCGACGCGCCGTTCGCCGCCGGCCAGTACAAGGAGACCGTCACCCCGAACCGGTGGACGCACACCACCGACGGCGTCTGCCAGACCCCCCGCGACTGGGCCGGGGAGGAGGCGCTCGACGTCGAGACGGTCCACGGCATGGCCCCCGGCGCGAGCGTCCACTACTTCGGTGCGAACTCCTGCGCCGACCAGGACATCAACGCCACGCTGGCGAACATCGTCGACACCCACGCCGCGGACCTCGTCTCCTCCTCCTTCGGCGAGACCATGCACCGCCTGTCCGGCACCATCGACCCGGCCCTGGTCTCGCAGGCCACGCAGGTCTTCCAGTACGCCGCGACCGAGGGCATCGGCCTGTACGCCGCGACCGGCGACTGCGGCGACGACTCGTCCCGGACCGGACCGGGCTGCGACCCGGAGTCGGCGCGGGCCCAGACCGAGTGGCCGGTGTCCTCGCCGTGGGTGACCGGCGTCGGCGGGACCGCGCTGGCGCTCGGCCCCGGCGCGAGCCCGCTGTGGCAGGCCTCGATGGGCGACCGGCGCTCGGCCCTGTCGGACGACGGCAGGAGCTGGGTGCCGTTCCCCGGCGACTTCTACTTCGGCGGCGGGGGCGGCACCAGCGAGGACTTCCAGCAGCCCGCCTACCAGAAGGGCACGGTCCCGGACACCCTCGCGCGCACCCTCGGCACCGGCGCTAAGGCCGTCGGGCCGATGCGCACGCTGCCGGACGTCGCGATGGACGGCGACCTGCTGACCGCCGTGCAGGTCGGCGTCACCGACCAGGCCACCGGCCAATACAGCGAGACGCCGGTGGGCGGCACCTCGGCCGCGGCGCCGATGTTCGCCGCGACGCAGGCCGACGCGCAGCAGGCCCAGACGGCCTCGGGCGGCAAGGCGATCGGCTTCGCGAACCCGGACCTGTACCAACGCGCGACCGCCTCCACCTTCACCGACGTGGTCGCGCATCCGGCGGGCGCGCCCACCGACATCTCCACGGTCCTGGACCTGGGCACCGACAGTCAGGGCCGGCGCCAGGTGCGGCTGTTCGAGCTCGGACACGACCAGGGGCTGGACGCGGCGCCCGGCTACGACCGCGCGACCGGGCTCGGATCCCCCCGGGAGGAGTACCTCAACTCATTCAAACACTAGAAGTCAGGACGCGCGGTAACCCTTTCGAGGCAGCCGCGCATCCTCGAATCCTCCCGACGGTACGAAGCGGTACATACGCACCGATTCGGGAGGGTTTGATGTTCGGTCGCTTAGTCCGTCGCTCCACTGGGGCCGCCTGTCTGGCCGCCGCCGCGCTGACAGCCGTGTCGCAGGGGGCTGTCTCCGAGACATCACCGGCGCCCCGGCACATAGCCCGCCATCTGGCGATGCACACGAACCACATCCGGCTGACCGATGACGACGCCGACTACATCGGTCCGCAGAAGTGCTCCGGCTACTACGGCGAGCACACCGCCAGGTCCGTCCCGAACGCGTTCGGCGGCCGCAATCCGCTGGCCGTCTGCGGGTACACGCCCGAGCAGCTCCGCTTCGCCTACGGCGTCACGCAGTCCCACGAGCGAGGCAAGGGCGTCACCGTCGCGATCGTCGACGCCTACGCCTCCCCCACGATGCTCGCCGACGCGAACCGTTACGCGACGCACCACGACGAGCGCCCGCTGACCCCGAGCCAGTACCGGGAGGTCACTCCGGCGGCGTATCACCACCTGACCGACGGCGAGTGCGAGACGCCGTCGTCGTGGGCGGTCGAGGAGGCGCTGGACGTGGAGGCCGTGCACGCCATGGCCCCGCAGGCGGACATCGTCTACGTCGCCGCCGCGTCCTGTGACGACACCGATCTGATGGCGGCGTTGCAGGCGGTCGTCGACGGCCACCTCGCGACCATCGTCTCCAACTCCTGGGGCGGCATCCCGCACAGCACGTACGGCGACGAGGACCCGGCGACGACGGCCGCGTATTCGGCTTTGTTCCAAAGGGGCGGGCAGCAGGGCATCAGCTTCCTGTTCGCAAGCGGGGATTGTGGTGCGCAAGACCCCTCGGCACAGTGCGCGACCGGTTCGGCGCGGCCGCAGGCGGAGTACCCGGCGCAGGATCCGTGGGTGACGGCGGTCGGCGGGACCAGCCTGGCGGTCGGGTCGTGGGACCAGTACGTCGGCGAGGTCGGCTGGGGCGACCGGCGCTCGCAGTTGGCGCCGGGCGGGAGCGCGTGGGCGCCGTCGGCGGGGGCCGGCCAGTGGCGATACGGCGGGGGCGGCGGGACGAGCGAAGACGTCGCGCAGCCGGACTACCAGGCCGGGGTCGTCCCCGCGGGGCTGGCCGGGACGCTGATCGGCGGCAGGCCGGCGGCACAGCCGATGCGCGTGGTGCCGGACGTGGCGATGGACGCCGACCCGATGACCGGCTTCATGACGGGGGCCACGCAGAAGCTACCGAACGGCAAGGTCGGATATGCCGAGGCGACGATCGGCGGCACCTCGCTGGCGACGCCGCTGTTCGCCGGGCTGATGGCCGACGCGGAACAGGCCGCGGGTCATCCATTCGGCTTCCTGAATCCGGCGCTGTACGCCATGGCGGGTTCGGGGGCGTTCCACGACGTGAGCAAGACCTCCCTCGGCGCGGACACGCCGCGGGCCGGCACGCCGCCGGCGCAGGTCGTCGACCTGGGCGTGGACGGAAGCGGGACCCATCAGGCGCGGCTGTACCAGTTGGGTGACGACGGGTTGCTTTCAGCCGGTGTCGGCTATGACGACGTGACCGGTCTGGGTTCGCCATCTCAGTCCTACTTGCGCTCATGGAGGTAGCGACGCGTCTAGGATCGTTCAGCGCGGCGGACGTGGTCGCCGCGCAGATCTGAAGAGAAGAGGACCGGACTGTGGCTTCGGAGTCGTCGTTCGACGTGGTGAGCAAGGTCGAGAGGCAGGAGGTCGACAACGCGCTCAACCAGGCGTCGAAGGAGATCTCCCAGCGGTTCGACTTCCGCGGGGTGGACGCTGAGATCCGGTGGTCCGGCGAGGGCATCGAGATGCGGGCGAACTCCGAGGAGCGGGTCGCCGCTGTGCTCGACGTGTTCAAGGACAAGCTGGTCAAGCGCAAGATCTCCCTGAAGGTGCTGGACGCCGGCGAGCCGCGGGTGTCGGGCAAGGAGTACCGGATCAGCGCGAGCATCAAGGAGGGCATCTCCTCGGAGAACGCCAAGAAGATCTCCAAGCTGATCCGCGACGAGGCGCCCAAGAGCGTGAAGGCGCAGATCATCGGCGAGGAGCTGCGGGTGTCGTCGAAGTCGCGCGACGACCTGCAGGCCACGCAGTCGCTGTTGAAGGAGCAGGACTACGACTTCGCCATCCAGTTCACCAACTACCGGTGAACCGGATAGCCCTCGCCCGGCAAGCGTTTCGGGCCTAGCCCGAGGAGTGGGGCGGATGCACCGGCGCATGCTGACTCCGCTCGTGGCGGCGGCCGCGGTGGCGGCCGTCGCCCTCGTCTCGCACGGCCTGGGCGCGCCGGATTCGCCGCGTCTGCCGGGGATGTCGCCGTTGTCGCTGCTGAAGAAGATGGGCAAGCCGCAGGCCCAGGCCGTGTCCGGGACCGTGCGGCTGACCGTCGACATAGGACTGCCGAAGCTGCCGAAGCTGGGCGGCGACGGCGGCGCGGATCCGTTGCGGTTGCTGTCCGGGGAGCACGTGATCCGGGTCGCCACCGATGCCACGGGTCCCGAGTCGCGGGAGCGGGTCGCGCTGCACGACACGCTGTCGGAGTACGACTTGTTCCGCGACGGCAGCGACCTGTGGGTGTGGGACTCCTCGCGCCAGACGGCGCGCCACGGCTCGGTCGACGCGTTGACCAACGCGTTGCTGGCGTTCGCCTCGCCGTCGGATCTGGCGAAGACGTTCACCGGGCCGTCGGCGGTCGAGACGCTGTTGTTCGACACGGCCTACTCGACGCGGGAGACCACGCGCGTCGCGGGGCGCGACTGCTACGTCCTGGAGATCACGCCGCATTCGGACGGGACGACGGTGGGCTCGGTGCGGGTCGCGGTGGACGCGGCGACCGGGGTGCCGCTGAGCGTCGCGGTGTATCCCACGGGGTCTTCGAACGCTGCGATCCAAGCGCGGTTCGAATCGGTCAGCTTCGGCTCGGATCCCGCCGAGCTGCGGTTCACGCCGCCGCCCGGCGCCAAGGTCGTCGAGGAGGTCGCGCCGGATGTGCCGGCGAACCCGGTGCACGGCGCCGGGAAGGACTGGACCTCGGCGGTGGTGATCGGCGGCGTCGATCCGCAGAAGCTGATCACCGGGCTCGGTACCACGCGCGGGACTCCGCAGCCGGCGCCGGAGGGGGCGGCCGCGGTGCTGGCCGCGCTGGCCGGGACTCCGGGGACGCCTTTGCAGAGCTACTTGCGGATGCTGGTGGCCGCCGGGGAGCAGACGCCGGTCGGGCTGGTGTGGAACAGCCGGCTGGTGAGCTTGGTGTTCACGCCTGATGAGCGGCTGTTCGTGGCGTTCGCGACGCCGGAGTCGTTGGAGGCGACTGTGGCGGCCACGCCGCCGGTGCCGGCCCCGACGACTTCGGCAGCCCCGGCAGCCCCGGCAGTTCCGGCGACGCCGACGGCGCCGGCAGCCCCGACAACCCCGACAACAACGAGCCCGGAGGTGGGAAGCCATTCCTAGCATCGAGCTTTCCCTCACCTTCCGGCGCCGCCGCAACCTGCTGATCCTCCTGGTGCTCGCGCTGGTGCCGGTCCTCGTCGGCGTGTCGGTCAAGGTCTCCGGGATCGGGACCGGGAGCGGCACGGGGATGCTGAACGAGGTCGCCGGCAACGGGCTGTTCCTGGTGTTCGCGTCCCTGGCGCTGACCGTGCCGCTGTTCCTGCCGGTGGCGGTCGGCGTGGTCGCCGCCGACCAGGTGGCCGGGGACGCCGCGGACGGGACGCTGCGGACCGTGCTGGCCTGGCCGGTCGGCCGGACCCGGCTGCTGGCGGCGAAGCTCGTGGCGGCGGTCGTGTACGCCGTGGCGGCCACGTGCACGGTGACGCTGGCGGCGCTGGCGACCGGCACGGCGCTGTTCCCGATGCGGGACGTCACGCTGCTGAGCGGCACGACGATCCCGCTGGCCGAGGCGTTCGGGCGGGCGGCGCTCATCGCCGTGGTCGTGACCTGCTTCATGGCCGGGGTCGCGGTCCTCGGGCTGACCATCTCCACGCTCACCGACTCCCCGGCGACGGCGCTGGCCGGGACCATCGGGCTGATCGTCGGCACCGAGATCGCCGGCTCGATCCCGCAGCTGGCGCCGATCCAGCCCTGGCTGTTCTCCTTCGACTGGCTGGCCTTCGCCGACCTGCTGCGCACCCCCGAATACTGGGGGACCATCTCGCACAGCCTGTGGCTCCAGGCGGGCTACGCCTTGGTGGCCCTCTCCCTGGCCTGGGCCAGGTTCACCTCCCGGGATCTCGCGGTGTAGACCGCTCCCGCCCCTCGCGCCTCACCCGCCCGGCCCACCGCCCCGGGAACCCCGGAGATCTTCACCTACGTTGGACCGGAGGGGGAAGGGCAAGGAAGGCACGCAAACGGGCAAGGACGTCGATGACATCCACCACGCATCTCCACGGCCGCCACAACGCCGCGAAAACCGCGGCGCTGATGGGGCTGCTGTCGGCGATCATCATCGGGATCGGCAGCTTCTGGGGCAGCACAGGGATCACCATCGCCCTGCTCATCGCGGTCGGCACCAACGCCTACGCGTACTGGAACAGCGACAAGATGGCGCTGCGCTCCATGCGCGCCATGCCGGTCAGCGAGGTGGAGCAGCCTGCGATGTACCGCATCGTGCGCGAGCTCTCGACGCAGTCCCGGCAGCCGATGCCGCGTTTGTACATCTCCCACACCGACGCCCCGAACGCCTTCGCGACCGGCCGCGACCCCCAGCACGCCGCGGTGTGTTGCACCACCGGCATCCTGGACCTGCTGAACGAGCGCGAGCTGCGCGGCGTCCTGGGCCACGAGTTGTCGCACGTCTACAACCGCGACATCCTCATCGCCTCCCTGGCCGGCGCCCTGGCCAGCGTCATCATGTGGCTGGTCAACCTGGCCTGGCTGATCCCCGTCGGGCGCTCGGACGACGACGACGGCCCCGGCCTGGTCGGCATGCTCGCCATCATGGTCCTCGGCCCGCTGGCCGCCTCGATGATCCAGCTCGCCATCGGCCGCTCCCGCGAGTACCAGGCCGACGCCTCCGGCGCCCGCCTGACCAACGACCCGCTGGCCCTGGCCTCGGCCCTGGTGAAGCTGGAGCGCGGAACGCAGGCCCGCCCGCTGGCCCCGGAGCCGGAGCTGCTGACCACCAGTTCGATGATGATCGCGAACCCGTTCCGCGGCGCGGGGATGTCGAAGCTGTTCTCGACCCATCCGCCGATCCCGGACCGGGTGCGGAGGTTGGAGCAGATAGCCGGGGAGAGCCTGCGGTAGCGCAGAAGGCCTGACCTACCGGTTCCTACCAGGTGTGATAGAGGATCATCAGGGGGATGAAGGCCAGCAGCCAGCTCGCGGCCACGCCGAGTGCCGCGACGAGCAGTCGCCGGAACGGGCGGCGCCGCGGCGCGATGGACAGTATCCGGAACGGGCCGCGCCGCAGCCGGATCACGGGCACGCCGCGGATCCGGCATGCCAGCATCCACACGGCCGCCCCTTCGACGAAGGCCACGGCGCAGGCCACGGTGAACCACGCCGCCGTCATCGCGGCCGCGTAGTCGTCATCGGCCTGGAAGACCTCGCCGTCGCCGATCATCCGGCCGGCCACCGTCGCTCCGGCGGGGTAGGAGGACCCCACCGTCATCGTGGAGAGCTCGGTCACCACGACCTCGTCGGCGGGGGGCGGCGGCCCCGGGCGCGTGAAGACGCCGCTGCAGGTGTAGGTCTTGTCACCGTCGCTGTCCGAATAGAGGTAAGCACACGAAGAGACCTTGAGCACGCCCCGGCCGGCTCCGACACCGCGGATCGACTCCGCCTCGTGCCAGGCCCGCACGCACAGCATCACCGGGACTACGGCGGCGGCTATGAGGCCGATGGTCAGAACGGCGGTCGCGAACGCTCCCCTCCACCGCTGCCAGAGGGAGGCCTGCTCGCGCTTCGAGGCAGACGGGACCTCCTCCGGCCGGGCCGGCACCTCGTCTTGCTGCGGCACCTCATCGCGCTGGGACGCATTGTCTTGCCGGGGCACCTCGTCTTGCCGGGGCGGCACCGTCTCCTCGCCCCAGCCGATCACCTCGTCCTGCATCGACTCCCCCGCCCACGTCGCAAAGCCTTGCGGTCAGAACGCCCCCAGCGCCGACTGCGGCCACACCGAGAACAGCACCGAAGCCAGCACCGTGAGCCCGATCGCGAACCGCAGCGTGGCCGGCGAGCGCCCGATCGCGGCGGTCGCCGCGTCCGGCGCCGCGAACAGCCGCGCGGTCCAGCTCAGGTAGTAGTACAGCGCGATCACCACGTTCACGGCCATCACCACCGCGAGCCACACCAGGTGCGAGCCCGCCGCGGCGCCGAAGACCGCGACCTTCGCGAACAGGCCCATCAGCCCCGGCGGCAGCCCGGCCAGGCACAGCAGGAAGAAGGCCAGCGCCGCCGACGCAAGCGGCCGGGTCTTCGCCAGCCCCCGGTACGCGTCCAGGCTGGTGGTGTGCACCGAGTGCACCACCGCGAAGGCGCCGAGGTTCATCGCCGCGTACATGATGATGTACGCGATCGAGGCGTTGATGTGCTTCGTGTACGACCCCTGATCGTGCGCCGCGAGCGGCACCAGGATGTACCCGGCCTGCCCGATCGTCGACCACGCCAGCAGCCGCACCGCGTCCCGCTGCCGCAGCGCGACCAGGTTGCCGAGCGACATGGTCAGCGCCGCCAGCACCGCGAGCAGCGGCCCGGTCTTGTTCAGCAGCGGGCTGAAAGCCGTGCCGGTCAACAGGATCAGCCCGGCGAACCCCGCCGCCTTCGACACCACGGACAGGTACGCCGCGATCGGCACCGGCGCGCCGGCGTACGTGTCGGGCGTCCAGAAGTGGAACGGCACCGCCGAGACCTTGAACCCGAACCCGACCAGCGTCAGCCCGGCGCCGAGGTAGGCGAGATGCCGGATCGGCCCGCCGGACAGCGCCTGCAGGTGCACGGCGACCGGCCCGAAGTGCACGTTCCCGGTGGCCCCGTACACCAGGCTGATCCCGAACAGCATCACCCCGGTCGAAGCCACCGACACCAGGAAGAACTTCAGCGCCGCCTCGGACGACCTCCCGCTCCACCGCTTCAACCCGACCAGCGCGAACGCCGGCAACGACACGGTCTCCAGCGCGATGGTCAGCGTGATCAGGTCGCGCGAGGCCGCCAGCACCAGCACCCCGGTCACCGACGACAGCAGCAGAAAGTGGTACTCCCCGGTCGGAATCCGGTCGCGGCGCATCGAGGCCGCGGACATCAGGACCACGATGAAGGCCCCGGCCAGCGCGATGAACTGGAAAATCAGCGCGAACCGGTCGGCGACGTAAGAACACGTCCCCGGCAGGCCCTGCGGCGTGCCGGCGCCGAGCGAGTACAGCCCGACGGCACTGCGCGGCATGCAGAACGTCCCGACCGTCCGCCCGGGCCACAAGGCGATGTCCGGAGCGGCGGCGCCGGCCAGAACGAGCAACGACAGCCACGACACCAACGGCTTGCGCCTCGGCGGCAGGAACACCTCCGCCACCAGCACCGCCACCGCGCCGGCGGCGACGATCAGCGGCGCGGCGATCTGCGCGTACGAGACGTTCTGGACGAGGGAGGAGATCGTCACGTCAGACTCCCTTCATCAGGACTTGGACAGCGGGATTGGTGATGCCCAACACCACCGCCGGCCACAGCCCGGCCAGCAGCGTCAGCAGAATCAGCGGCGTCCACGTCGCGGTCTCCACCGCCGTCAGCTCGGTCACCGGCTCCTCACTCGCCGTCGCGGCCGGCCCCATGCACACCCGCCGCACCACGGCCAGCAGGTACGTCGCGGTCAGCACGAGCCCGAGCGCCGCGATCGAGGCCATCGCGATGTACGAGCCCTGCCGTAACCCGGACCCCGGCTTGGTCGCCGAGAACAGCGCCAGCACCTCGCCCCAGAACCCGGCGAGCCCCGGCAGCCCCAGCGACGCCATGGCCGCGAAGGCGATCAGCACGCCGTACTTCGGAGCCCGCCGGTACAGCGCCCGCCCGATGTCGTCGAGCTTCGCCGAGTGCACCCGCACCTTGAGCCCGCCGACCAGGAAGAACAGCAGCCCGGTGATCAGGCCGTGGGCCACCGAGGCGAACAGCGCGGCGTTCATCCCGACGGTGGTCAGCGAGCCGATCCCGAGCAGCACGAAGCCCATGTGCCCGATCGAGGAGTACGCGATCAGCCGCTTCAGGTCCCCGTCGGGCTTGCGCGCGATCGACAGGCACGCGAGCGACCCGTAGATGACGCCCACGACGCCGAACGCCGCCAGCGCCGGCGCGTACGTCGGCGCGGCCTGCGGCAGGATCGGCACGGCGATGCGGACGAAGCCGTACGTCCCCATCTTCAGCAGCACGCCGGCCAGCAGCACCGAGCCGGCGGTCGGGGCCGCGGTGTGCGCGTCGGGCAGCCAGGTGTGCAGCGGGAACATCGGCGTCTTCACCGCGAATCCGAGCGCCATCAAGGCGAAAGCGGTCAGCGCCGCGCTCTTCGGCACGTCGCCGCGCGCGTGCACGGTGAGCCAGGCGATGTCGAAGCTGTCGGTGTAGGCGAAGACCACCAGGAATCCGACGACCATCACGGCCGAGCCGAGCAGCGTGTACAGGATGAACTTGTTCGCCGCGGCCTTCGCGCCGTCGCCGCCCCAGGAGGCGATCAACGCCCACATCGGCAGCAGCACGATCTCGAAGAAGACGAAGAACAGGATCAGGTCGGCGGCCATGAAGGTCCCGAGCATGCCGATCTCGAGGAGCAGCAGCAGGGCCGTGTACGACCGCCGGCTCCCGCCCTCGGGCATGTGCCGGATCGAGTAGAAGAAGCACAGCGCCGACAACAGCGCGGTCAGCAGGATCAGCGGCAGCGAGATGCCGTCGACGCCGAGGTGGAACCTGATGTGCAGCGCGGGGATCCAGTTCCAGTCGAGCGTGCCCTGGTATCCGGTCCTCGCGTACTTGAAGACGCACGCCAGGACGACCGCGAGCGCCAGCACGACGCCGCCGGCGTAGAACCCGATGCGCGTCGCCGAGCGCTCGGCCAAGGGCTGCGGCAGCAGGTAGAGCACTGCGATACCGGCCGCCGGGACCAGCAGCATCGCCAGCAGAAGGGCGTTCATCGCGTCCCTACCTTCCGAATCCGAGGGCGGCGGCGATGACGACCACTCCGGTCAGCACCCCGGTCAGGTAGAGCTGGACGTTGCCGGTCTGGATCCGGCGCAGGCCCTCGCCGAGCAGCCGGGCCGCGGCGCCGCTGCCCCGCACGTAACCGTCCACGACCTCGGTGTCGAGGAACCCGACGGCGTCCGCGGCGACCTGGACCGGGCGGACGGCGATCGCGTCCTGGAGGTCGTCGGCGCGGAAGCCGAGGAAGGCCGGCTTGCGCAGGAATCCGAGGACGTGGTTCGGGTCGGTGCCGGGCTTGGCGCGGGCCGCGGCAAGGACCAGCCCGAGGCCGAGCGCCAGGGCGATCAGCGCCAGGACCGTCGACAGGAGCGCGGGGGCCAGGTGGTAGGCGCCGTCGGGCTGGATGAGCTTGCCGGCGTCGGCCGCCGAGGCGCGGTAGGCGTTGCCGTCGGCGTCGCCGAGCCACGTCGCGAACCAGCCGAGGTTCAGGCCGACGAAGCCGAACACCGTGGTGATCGCCGCGAGGACGACCAACGGGAGGAGTTCGGCGCGTGGCGCCTCGGGGCCGGATTTCGCTTTCGCCGCCGCTTGTTCGGCTGCTTCGGTCTCCTCGCGCAGGGATTCCGCGACGAGTGCTTCCAGGGCCCATTCGCCGGCCGCGGCGACCTCGGCGGCGGTCGTGGCGTCGGCGGCAGTCGCGGCCTCCGCCGCGGTCCCGGCGTGGCCGGCCGGCTCCGGAGCCTTCGGCTGGCGAGACGAGACTTCCACGGCCGAGCGGAACCAGCCGTGTTCCAGCGGGCCGAAGAGCATCCACCAGGTGCGCAGGGCGTAGGCGGCGGTGAGGAAGCCGGTCAGGAGCGTGGCGGCCAGGACGAGCCAGCCGATGCCCGACGGCGGCGTGATGCCGAGGAGCGACTTGGTCGGGCCGCTGTGCGTCGCGGTGTCGTAGGCCGCGCCGGCGATGGACTCCTTGGAGAAGAACCCGGAGAAGGGCGGGAAGCCGGCGAGCGCGGCCAGGCCGATCGTCATGGTCACGCAGGTCATGGGCAGCTTGCGGCGCAGGCTTTGGGTCGCGAGCTCGTCGACGTCGCCGGTGCCGGCCTTGTGGATGATGACGCCGGCGCCGAGGAACAGCAGGGCTTTGAAGGCGCCGTGGGACATCAGGTGGAAGATCGCCGCGTCCCGGCCTCCGGCGGCGAGCGCGCCGACCATGAGCGCCAGCTGGCTGACCGTCGAGTAGGCGAGGATGCGCTTGAGGTCGCGCTGCGCGAAGGCGGACAGCGCAGCGGTGACGGCGGTGAGCGCGGCGGCGATCGCGAGGATCCACAAGGCCGCCGTCGTCACCAGGAACACCGGGTAGAGGCGGGCCACGACGTAGACGCCGGCGGCGACCATGGTGGCCGCGTGGATCAGGGCGCTGATCGGGGTCGGGCCGGCCATCGCGTCGGGGAGCCAGGTCTGGAGCGGGATCTGCGCGCTCTTGCCCATGACGCCGCCGATCAGCAGGATCGCGCCGGCGGCGGTGTAGCCGTGGCCGCCCTGGGCGATCGCGTGCTGGAGGATCGGCTGCACGCGGAAGCTGCCCGCGCCGTGCGCCAGGAACAGGATGCCCAGCAGGAAGGGGACGTCGCCGAACTTGGTGACCAGGAACGCCTTGATGCTGGCGCTGCGGGCCTCGGGGCGTTCCCAGTGGTGGCCGATGAGGAAGTAGGAGCAGGCACCCATCACCTCCCAGCCGACCAGCAGGACGAGCAGGTCGGTGGAGTAGACGACGACCAGCATCGCCGCCGTGAACAGCGAGATGAGGGCGGAGTAGGAGGTGTAGCGCTCCTCGTGGGCCATGTAGCTGACCGAGTAGAGCTGGACCGCGGTGGCCACGACGCCGACCAGGACCGCGATCAGGGCCGAGAGGCCGTCGACGCGGGCGCCGAGCCACAGCTCGGGGCCGCCGGTCGCGGCGTAGCGGATGCGGGACTCGGTGGCGGCGCCGGTGCCGTGACCGAACAGGACGACGAAGGTGAGGACGGCCGCGGCGGCGATCGGGAGGACCGCCAGGGCCGGGACGGCCGCGCGTGCCCTGCCGGACAGCGAGACCGCCGCGAGAGCCGCGGCGGAGAACAGGGGGAGGACGGGGAGCCAGAGGGCGAGAGTCGCGGTGGTCACTTGGTCACCGCCTTGGGTGCGGGGCTCGTGGTTCGGCCCGCCGCGCCGTCTTCCCCGTCCGCTTGCTGGGGGATGCGGCGCAGGCCCAGGGCGCCGTCCTCGCCGAGTTCGCGGGCGTCGTCGATGGCCGCCGTACCGCGGTTGCGGTACAGGAGCAGGACGATCGCCAGGCCCAGGCCGGTCTCGGCGGCGGCGACGGTGATGAGGAAGACGGTGAACACCTGGCCCATGCCGAACTGGTCGCGCAGGAGGCTGGAGAAGGTGACGAGGTTCAGGTTGGCGGCGTTGAGGAGGAGCTCGATCGCCATGAGGACGGCCACCGCGTTGCGGCGCGCCAGGACGCCGTAGACGCCGACCGCGAAGAGCAGGGCGGCGAGGGTGAGGGGGTAGATGGCGTGCATGTCAGGCTTCGGCCTCCGTCGCTTGGGCTGGGGCCTTGGGTTGGCTCTGTTCGGTGACTTCCGCTTCCGCTTCCGTGTCCGCGTCCGCCGACACGTCGCGGCGGGACAGCACGATCGCGCCGACGAGCGCGGCGAGCAGGAGCACCGACAGCAGCTCGAAGGGCAGCACCCAGTAGCGGAACAGGCTGGAGCCGACCGACTTCGCGGTGCCGGTCGCGACGGTCAGGCGCGGGTCGAACCACGTGCTGCGCACAGCATCGGCGATGACGCTGACCAGCACCCCGGCCGTCGCGAGGCCGACGACCGCGGCGGCCCAGCGGTTGCCGGAGTCCAGCTCGGTGGTCCGCCCGATCGGCGCACGCGTCAGCATCAGCCCGAAGAGCAGCAGCACGGCCACGGCGCCGACGTAGATCAGCACCTGCACCCACGCCACGAACTCGGCGGAGAGCAGCAGGTAGCAGCCGGCGAGGCCGCCGAGCGCGACGACGAGCCAGAGCGCGGCGTGCACGAGGTTGCGCACGGTCACGGTGAGGATCGCGGCACCGAAGGTGAGGAGGCCGATCAGGACGAAGGTGATCTCGACGCCGGTGGTGGAGGTGAGGGCGCGGGTGGTCATCCGGCGGCCTCCGGGGAGTCGGGGGCAGTGGGGCCGGTGTCGGTGCCGGTGCCGGTGTTCGTGCCGGTGTCGCCGCCGGAGGTGGAGTCGGGCGGCGGCTCGGCGGGGGCGGCGGTTTTGCGCGGGCGGGGGGTGGTTTTCTTGGCCGCGGTCTTCTTGGCGGCGGTGGGCTTGGCGGCGGTCGACTTGGAGGCTGCTGTCTTGCGGGTGCGGGCGGGCTTGGGTTCGGTGGCAGGCTCGGCGGCCGGCTCAGCTGCTGCTTCGACAGATGGCTCTGCAGCAGAGGCGGAGGCAGCTTCAGCAGCAGGCTCTGGCTCGGCGGCGGCCTTGGTCTCAGCGGGCGCTTCGGCTGCGGCAGGCTCGGGCTCAGTCGCAACTTCGCCAGCCGGCTCGACAGCCGCAGCGGGCTCCGGCTCAGTCAGCGACTCGGCAGCAACGTTGGCCTCAGCAGGCGCTTCGGCTGCGGCAGGCACCGGCGCGGCGGCAGCTTCGGCCATCGGCTCATCAGTCGGAGCAGGCTCTGGCTCGGCAGCGGCCTTGGCCTCAGTAGGCACGGCGCGCACCGCCTCGGCAGCAGCTTCGGCCACCGGCTCATCAGCCGGAGCAGGCTCAGTCAGCGGCTCAGCGGCAGCCTTCGCCGCCGGCTCATCGGCCGCAGCAGGCTTGGTGTCCGGCTCGGCAGCGGCCTTGGACTCGGCCGCAGCTTCACCAGCCGGCTCCTCCTCCACCTTCGCCGAACCCGCGGCCTCCGCCGCCGCGATCTCCGCGATCAGCCCCGCCGACAGCGACTCCGGCTTCGGCAACGGCTGCGTCGCGGCCTCCGGCTTCGGAAGTGGCTGCGTCGCCGCCTCCGGCTGGGGAAGCGGCTGCGTCCCGGGCTGCGGCTTCGGCAACGGCTGCGTCGACCCGACCTTCGGCAGCTCCGCGGTGTCCCTCAGTCCGTCGCGGCGGGGCGGCGTGT
>Ga0207671_10001388_pt1 | contig 28156 bp, 26 predicted proteins | sample KBSC24metaG_FD_184352 | JGI IMG/M metagenome (GOLD analysis project Ga0207671, IMG submission 184352) | Corn rhizosphere microbial communities from Kellogg Biological Station, Michigan, USA - KBS C2-4 metaG (SPAdes) (version 2) | ecosystem: Host-associated > Plants > Roots > Rhizosphere > Soil... | reverse complement strand
GACCGACGACGGTCACGTGCGCCACCCCTCGATGCAGGGGCTGCGGGAAGACAAGTCGCCGGCTGACGTTCACCGCGAGCGCGCAGCGCAACCGCCCCAGGGCGAGACGGGAAAGCCGGCGCGCCGAACCAGCCGCGCGCCCGCCGACGGAGGTGAGACGCGACAGCCGGCGCGCCGGACCGGCCGCGCGCCCGCCAGCGAGGAGCGCCCGACCGTCGCGGGAATTGGCATCAGCCATCCCGAACGCCTGGTCTACGCCGACCCGCCCGTCAGCAAGCTGGAGATCGCCCGCTATTACGAGGCGGTGGCCGCGTGGATGGTTCCCCACGTCGAGGGGCGCCCGCTGACGCTGTTGCGGTGCGGGGCGACCATCGATCCCGCGGCCGAGAAGGGCGGTTGCCAGATGCTGCGGCACGGCCGGGCCTGGGGCCCCCCTGCCCTGCGCCGCGTGCGCATCCAGGAGCTGCGCAAGACGGGCGAGTACCTGGTCGCCGACACGGCCGAGGCGCTGGTCGCGCTGGCGCAGATCGACGTGGTCGAGGTTCACACCTGGAACGCCCGCGCCGAGACGCCCTACGCCCACGACCGGGTCGTGATCGATCTGGATCCTGGGCCCGACGTGCCCTGGAGCGCCGTGATCGAGGCGGCGCAGCTGGTCCGACACGTTCTTCAGGATCTGAAGCTGCGTTCCTGGGTGAAGACCACCGGCGGAAAGGGGCTGCACGTCGTCATCCCGATCCAGCCGACCGACGTGAACGTCTGTCTGACGTTCGCCAGGACGGTGGCGGCCGCGCTGGTTCAGCACGAGCCGGCGCGCTACACCACCACCTGGGCCAAGCGCGGGCGCGAGGGACAGATCCTGATCGACGCGCTTCGCAACAACCGCACGAACACGTCCGTGGCGGCGTTCTCGTTGCGGGCCCGGCCGGGCGCGACGGTCTCGTTCCCGATCGGTTGGTCCGAGTTGACGCCACACCTGGACCCCGCCGCGTTCCACATCGGCAACATTCCGACGCTGCTTCGCGGATGGCGCGACCCCTGGCGCGACGTCTGGTCAGTGAAACAGCATTTGCCCTGACGGGCCCAACCGCCGACGCCAGCGCCAGGATGGGCCGCGCGTTCCGTGACCCGCGCGCACGTCGTGCACGCCGCGGATGCCTCCTTTGCAGCGACGACGGCCGCTGCCTTCCCGCACGCGCAATCGCCAGTGATGCCCCGGGCCGGTGAGCGCCAGCGCCGTGCGCGCGCGGTCCGGCCATTGCTAGTGACAGCGGCGGCGCCCGCGACGGGCGGCGCAAAGGCCGCCGTGTGACCGGGCCGTAACAGCATGAACGAAGCACGCAGAACAGGCGGGACAGCGACAGGCGATGACCGCGGTGGCCTGCGGGCGAACCAAGCAGCGAACAAGGAGGCACGTGATGAAGACACTGTTGCAAATCGGAGGGATTTCTCTGGCGCTCGCGTTCGGCGTATCGGTGACTGCGTTCGCGCAGGGTACGGGCAGCACGGGCACGTCCCGTTCGGGCACCACCGGCGGCACGGCCACTGGGACCACGTCAGGCGCTGGCTCGGCCAGCGCCCACACCGGCGCGCCGGGCACCGGCACCGGCCCGATGGGCACCAGCCCGACGGGCACCAGCACCGGCCCGGTGGGTACCGGCACGACGGGGACGGGGACGACGGGCGCCGGTACCGGCACGACGGGGACGGGCACCGGCAGCACCACCACCGGAGCGGGCTCTTCTTCGTCGGGGGCGAGCGGCACCTCGGCCGGCTCGAAGACGCATGGAAAGTCGCATCACCATGGCAGCGCGTCCGGCGACACCGGCGCGGACACGGGCACCGGCACGACCGGCCAGGGCAGCTCTTCCAAGTAAAGGCGGCGCACCGCCACGGGGAGAGCATTGACGCTTGAAGGAACGGAGTCTTGCGATGAGATACGCGAAGGGACTGAGGTACGCGATGGCTCTGACGGCAGCGACGGCGTTGGGCGCCATGGGCTGCTCGGACAACAACAACAGCAATCCGGACAGCGGCGTGGCCGGCCACTCCGGGAGCGGCGGCTCGGGCGGCGGCGTCGCGGGCCACGCCGGCTCGGGTGGCGCCGGTGGCAAGGGCATCGGCGGGGGCGGCGGCAGCGGCGGTGTGATCGGGGTCGGCGGCGCCGGCGCCGGCGCCGGGACATCCGGTGCGGCGGGGAGCAACGGCGGACACGCCGGGACCGGCGGCAACGGAGGCCGCGGCGGTCACGGCGGCGTGGCGGGTGCGCCGGGGACCGGCGGCCAGGCGGGCGGCACGGCCGGTAACGGTGGCGCGGCCGGCCGCACGGGCGCGGGCGGCGTGGCGGGCGCGGGTGGCGGCGGTGCGGCGGGCGCCACGGCGATGCTCTCCGACGGGCAGATCGTCGCGGTGCTGCTGGAGGCGAACGCCGGCGAGGTGCACACGGCCGACGTCGCGGACGTCCGCGCCACCGACGGTGACGTGAAGACGCTCTCGATGCAGATCCGCTCGGATCACACGGCGGCCGCGATGCGCCTGAACGCGCTGGTGCAGTCGCAGGGCTTCACCGTGGCGGATAGCCCTCAGCGGCAGATGGTGGCCGCCTCGGCGAATGACGTGGTCGACACGCTGTGGATGAGCTCCCCGGCCCAGTTCGATCGCGCCTTCGTCCAGGCGCAGATCATGCTGCACACCTCCACCCTGAACCTGATCGACGACGTGTTGCTGCCGCAAGTCGACGATGCGGCGTTGCGGTCCGAGGTGCAGATGGAGCGCGCGGCGGTGGCGATGCACCTGAGCGTCGCGCAGGCCGTGTCGGCGGCGCTGGCCACCGGCGGCGCAGGCGGGGCTGGCGGGGCTGGCGGCGCCGGCGGACCCTAGGGGGCTCTCGCCCCGCTCTCAGCCCGGAACGGTGGCGCGAGGGCGGGGCTCCCGCGACGAGCGCAGAGGCAAAGCGCGCCGCGTCCTTTGTCGATCAACGCCTGCCGCCGGTCCAGCCCGGCGGCAGGCGTTTGGCGCGTTTCAGCGCCTCGGGCGGCATCACCCCCACGGAGATCGACAGGGCGTCCTCGGCGCACTTCACCAGGTGCCACCAGCGCGCCGGGATGTACAGCCAGTCGCCGGCGATCAGGCGGGCCATGAAGATGGGCGATGTCTCGCGAAGGATGGCGGTGAAGTCCAGCGGGTCCCCCAGCTCGGTGTCGCGCGCCACGGTGTTCGCCCGGAAGTAGTAGTTCTTGACCCCGGCGGTCTGGACGATGAAGACGTCCTCGAAGTCGTAGTGCCAGCCGTAGCTGTTCGTCCCGCCGGGCGTCGCGTACAGCTGCACGTGCGTCTCCCCGGCAAACGTCGCCTCGAACTCGTCCGCCAGCGTGCGCAGTCCCTGGTGATGGGCCTCGCTGCCCCGCACCACCACGCTGACCCCGTGCTGCATCAGGCGCTGGACGTCGGGCCACCCTTTGGGCGGCGGCGTCTCCACCAGCTGGCCGCCCGTCACCGTCATCACGTCGACGGGCCGCTCGCTGCGCAGCACCTGGTCCATGGTCTGCCCCTGCAGAAGCGCGATCGCCCCGGCGGCAGATCCCGAGCCGGCGTACGGCCCCCGGCCGAAGCGCCGCGCGCGAAACCAATCGAGCCCCTGCGGCGCCATCCACGCCTCCAGCATCGCCGGCACAAGTTGGCTTCGACGCGTCCGGAGGTAAGTGCCAGCGGACGTCCGAGATGCGCCGGCACGTCGCGCGGGGGCGCGGCACCATGGCCGGACACGGACGGTACCGCCATGGATCGCCGAAGGCACGCGCGTCGAACCCACGCCAGGCCGCTTTACAATCGAGCCCAGCGAACGCATCAGTGCGCCGAGCGATGCGTTCCCCGTTGCTGCCCCCTTCACGCAAGCTCGAGACGCTCCTCGGTGCCGGCGTGGCCCTGCTGCTGGCCATGCCGATGGCGAGCTGCCGCGAGCGTGCGGCCTCGGCCGCTGGCTCCGACGGCGCGGACGCCGAGTGGCCGATGGTCGGCAAGGATTATCAGAACCGCCGCTTCAGCGAGCTCGCTCAGATCGCCACGGCGAACGTCTCCCAGCTGAAGGTCGCCTGGACCTTCTCGACGGGGATCCCCAAGGGTCACGAGGGGGCGCCCCTGATCGTCGGCGACACGCTGTACCTGGTGACCCCCTTCCCCAACAGGGCCTACGCCTTCGATCTGCACAACCCAGGGGGACCGCCGAAGTGGATCTACGACCCCCAACCCAGCGCCGCCGCCCAGGGCGTCGCCTGCTGCGACGTGGTGAACCGCGGGCCGGCGTTCTGGCAGGGCAAGCTGTTCTTCAACCTGCTGGACGCGCAGACGGTCGCCGTCGACGCCGCCACCGGCAAGGAGGTGTGGCGCACCCGCCTCGGTGACATCAATCACGGTGAATCGATGACGATGGCGCCGCTGGTGGTGAAGGGGAAGGTGCTGGTGGGAAACAGCGGCGGCGAGTTCGGCGTGCGCGGCTGGCTGGCGGCGCTGGACGCCACTTCGGGCAAGCTGCTGTGGCGCGCCTACAGCACCGGCCCCGACGGGGACTGCCTGATCGGTCCCGACTTCCACCCGTTCTACCCGGGGGATCGCGGCAAGGACCTGGGGGTGCACACCTGGCCGCCCGACCACTGGCGCCAGGGCGGCGGCACGGTGTGGGGCTTCGTCTCGTATGACCCCACGCTGGATCTGATCTACTACGGCACGGCGAACCCGGGCGTGTGGAACCCCGACATGCGCCCCGGCGACAACAAGTGGTCCGCGGGCATCTTCGCGCGGCGGCCCGACGACGGGCGGGCCGTCTGGTTCTATCAGTGGAACCCGCACGATCTGTACGACCACGACGGGATCAACGAGAACGTCCTGGTCGACCTGCCCCTGGGCGGTCGCACCCGCAGCGTGCTGGGCCACGCCGATCGAAACGGCTACCTGTACCTCCTGGACCGGGCCACCGGCGAGGTGCTGTCGGCGACCCCGTTCGCGAAGGTGAACTCCAGCCATGGCGTCGACCTGAAGACGGGCCGACTGATCCCCGCGGACGACAAGAAGCCGCGGCAGGGGCGCGTGGTGCGCGACGTCTGTCCCGCGGCGCCGGGCGCCAAGGACTGGCAGCCGATGGCCTTCTCGCCGCAGACGGGCTGGTTCTACATCCCCCACAACAACCTGTGCGAGGACATCGAGACCACCGACGCCAGCTACGTCGCGGGCACGCCCTACGTGGGCGCCAACGTTCGCTATCACGCCGGACCGGGCGGCGCCCGCGGGTCCTTCACGGCGTGGGATCCCGTGGCCGGCAAGGCGGTCTGGAACCTGAGCGAGTCCTTTCCCGCCTGGAGCGGCGCGCTGGCGACCGCCGGCGGGCTGGTCTTCTACGGGGACATGGAGGGCTGGTTCAAGGCGGTCGACGCGCGCACCGGCGTGCTGCTGTGGAAGTTCCAGACGGGCTCGGGCGTGATTGGCCAGCCGGTCAGCTACCGCGGTCCCGACGGCAAGCAGTACGTGGCGGTGTTCTCGGGGGTGGGCGGCTGGGCCGGCGCGGTCGTCAGCGGCGACCTGGATACGCGCGACGCCACCGCGGGCAACGGGTGGGGCGCGACGATGAAGGACCTGCCCGGGCGCACCAGCAAGGGGGGCACGCTGTACGTGTTCGCCTTGCCATGAGGCGCCCCTGCCTGGCCCTGCTGGCCGGGGCGACGGTCGCGATGACGACGGGCACCATGGCGTGCAAGCACGAGACGCACGACGTGCGCCCGTCCAGCGAGGTGTCGCAGGCGGGTTCCGGCGTGGTGCTGAGCACCTTGTTCGCGGGCGGCGTGCCCAGCGCCATCGCCGGCACGCTGCAGACCAGTCAAGAGAACGCCTTCGCCATGAACGAAGGCAAGCGCCTGTTCGACGCCTACAACTGCAGCGGTTGTCACGCGCACGGCGGCGGCGCCATCGGCCCGGCGCTGATGGACGCCAAGTGGATCTACGGAAGCGCGCCCGAGAACGTGTACGACACGATCGTGGAAGGCCGGCCCAACGGCATGCCCTCGTTCCGCGGCAAGATCCCCGATTTTCAGGTGGCGCAGCTGGTCGCCTACGTGCGCTCGATGTCCGGCCTGGCGGGCGGCTTCTGGGCGCCGGGGCGCAACGACAGCATGCAGGTGAAGCCGGGCGAGAACACGGTGTCGACGCAGGCGCCCGTACGCGCGCCGGGAGCGCCGCCCCCATGATGCCGGCCTCGGGCTACGCGCTCGCCCCGGCCGGGCCCCAGGCGGCCCGCCTGGCGCACGTCTTCTGGGTCTTCTTCGCCGTCGCCCTGGTCGTGTACCTGGTGGTGGTGGCGTTGCTGCTGCTGGGCGTGTTGCGCCCCGGGGCAGCGGCGGTGGACGAGCCGGCGCGGCTGCGTCTGGTGGCCGTGGGGGGCGTGCTGACGGCGTTCACGCTGATCGGCCTGCTGGTGGTCAGCGTCCGCGGCGGTCACGAGCTGAACCCGATGCGCGGGGCGAAGGACGTGCTGACCGTGCAGGTGATCGGCCGGCAGTGGTGGTGGGAGCTCCACTATCCGGGAACCGCCCCTGATCAAGAGGTGGTGACCGCCAACGAGCTGCACGTTCCGGTGGGCCGTCCCGTCTTGCTGCAGCTTGTCTCGCGCGATGTCATCCACAGCTTCTGGGTGCCCGAGCTGCACGGCAAGCGCGATCTGATCCCGGGGCACGACTCGACGACGTACATCCAGGCCGATCGCCCCGGCGTGTTCCGGGGCCAGTGCGCCGAGTTCTGCGGCACGCAGCACGCGCAGATGGGCTTCCTGGTGATCGCGGAGCCCGAGGACTCCTTTCAACGCTGGCTGGCGGTGCAGCGACGCCCTGCCCCGCCGCAGCAGGAGCTGGGCGCGCAGGCCCGCCGCGGCCAGCAGCTTTTCCAGCGCGGCACCTGCGTGATGTGCCATCGCGTGGCCGGCACCCAGGCGGGGGCGACCATGGGACCAGATCTGACCCACGTGGCCAGCCGCACCACGCTGGCGGCGGGCAGCCTGCCCAACGTGCGCGAGCATCTGCGGCGCTGGGTGGCCGACGCGCAGTCGGTGAAGCCGGGCAGTCACATGCCGCCCACGCCGCTCAGCGCGACGGATCAGGACGACCTGGTCACCTACCTGGAGGCGCTGCGATGAACGAGGCGCTGGCCGCCACCTGGTCGCCGGGACGGGGGCTGTCCGCCTGGTTGCGCGAGGTGCGCCACACGGAGATCGGGAAGCGCTTCGTGGTCACCGCTTTTCTGTTCTTCGCGGCGGGCGGCATCGAGGCGCTGCTGATGCGCCTGCAGCTGTCCCGGCCGGCCAGCGGCACGGTGGGACCGGACCTGTACAACCGGCTGTTCACCACGCACGGCAGCACCATGATGTTCCTGTTCGCGGTGCCGGTGATGCAGGGCGTGGGGACGTTCACCGTGCCGCTGATGCTCGGCGCGCGCAACCTGGCCTTTCCCCGGCTGTCCGCCTACTCGTACTACGTCTACGTCGTGGGCGGGCTGCTGCTGTACGCCGGCTTCTCGCTGCGGGCGGGCCCCGACGCGGGCTGGTTCGCCTACACGCCGCTCTCCGGCCCGGCCTTCTCGCCTGGCAAGCGCATGGACGTGTGGGCCCAGATGATCACGTTCACGGAGCTGTCCGCGCTGGCGACGGCGGTGAACCTGATCGTCACCATCTTCAAGCTGCGCGCCCCCGGGATGTCGATCACGCGCATGCCCTTGCTGGTGTGGGCCTTTCTGGTCGTCGCCTTCATGATCGTGTTCGCCATGCCGGCGGTGGTGGTGGCGTCCAGCTGCCTGGCGCTGGACCGGCTGGTGGGCACCCACTTCTTCAATCACGCCGAGGGCGGCGATCACCTGCTGTGGCAGCACATGTTCTGGTTCTTCGCCCACCCCGAGGTGTACATCATCTTCCTGCCCGGCCTGGGCATGATCTCGGCGATCTTGCCGGCCTTCACCCGACGGCGGGTGCTGGGCTACGACGTGGTGGTGCTGGCCACGGTGACCACCGGCTTTGTGGCGTTCGGCGTCTGGGTGCACCACATGTTCGCCGCCGGGCTGCCCCAGCTGGGCGACAGCTACTTCACGGCGTCCAGCCTGATCATCACCATTCCCACCGGGCTGCAGATCTTCTGCTGGCTGGCCACGCTGTGGCGGGCGCCGCTGCGCTTCGCCACCCCGCTGCTGTTCGTGCTGGGGTTCTTCGTGACGTTCGTGGTGGGGGGCCTGACGGGCGTGATGCTGGCGGCGGTGCCGCTGGACCTGCAGGTGCACGACACGATGTTCGTGGTGGCGCACCTGCACTACGTGCTAATCGGCGGCGCCGTGTTCCCGCTGCTGGGCGGGGTCTACTACTGGTTCCCCAAGGCGACCGGCCGGATGCTGAACGAGCGCGCGGGCAAGGTCAGCTTCTGGTTGACCTTGATCGGTTTCAACGCCACGTTCTTCCCGCTGCACATGCTGGGGCTGCACGGGATGCCGCGCCGGGTGTACACGTACCTGCCGGGCAGCGGCTGGCATCACCTGAACCTGTTCTCCACGGTGTGCGCGGGCGTGCTGGGGCTGGGCATCCTGATCACGTTCGTCAACGTGGTCGCCAGTCGCGCCCGCGGTCGTCGCGCCGAGGCGAATCCCTGGGAGGCCGACTCACTGGAGTGGGCGGTGCCCTCGCCTCCCCCGCCCTACAACTTCGCCGAGATCCCCACGGTGGGCAGCCGCGCCCCCTTGTGGGAGGAGCCTTCCAGCCGCGGCGTGGTCACCGGTCTGGCGACCGACCAGCGCGAGGTCGTGGTCACCACGTTGCTGGACGCCGCGCCCGACCACCGGACCATCCTGGCGGGGCCGTCGATCTGGCCGCTCTTCGCCGCGGCCGTGACCGGCGTGGGATTCATCGTGTCGATGTTCACCCCCTGGGGCCTGCCCATGGCCGTCGCGCTGGGCGTGCCGGTCATGGTGGGCTGGTTCTGGCCCAAAGGGAAACCGACGCCGCTGCACGCCGAGCAGCCCGGCACCAAGGCGGCGTGAACCAAGTCAGCATGAGCACCCCCGCGAACACCCCTCCGGCCCCCCGTTCCCTCGACGCGTCAGGGCTGCCCTCGCACGCCTTCGGCCACCGGGCGCCGCTGTGGTGGGGCGTGCTGCTGATGGTGGCCATCGAGGCGACCACGATGGCGCTGCTGCTGGTCAGTTACCTTTATCTGCGCGGCAACGAGGACGCCTGGCGTCCGCTGCGGCTCAGCTGGCGCATCCTGGAGCTGGCCGTCGTGCAGATGGCGCTGCTGGTGGCCAGCGTCGGCCCCACCATGGCGTCCGTGCGCGCCGCCCGGGCCGGCCGGCTTCGCGCCACCCGATCGTGGCTGCTGGTGGCGACGGTCCTGGGGGCCCTGATGCTGGCGCTCCGCTGCCTGGAGATCCGCTGGCTGCCCTTCCGGTGGGACACCGACGCGCGCGGCTCGGTGTTCTGGATGACCTTCGGCCTGCACACCGCCCACATGGTGACCGGGGTGCTCGAGAACGGCATGATCCTGGCGCTGCTGTATGCCGGCCGCGTCGAGGAGAAGCACTTCGGCGACGTCGAGGCGGGCGCGCTGCTCTGGTACTTCTGCGTGCTGGAGTGGGTGCCCGCCCTGGCCCTTCTGTACTTCGATCCGCTGCTGTGGCCGACATGAGCGAGGCCGGGACCCAAGACGCCGCCGCCGCTTCGGCGCAGCCGCCGCGGGTCGCCCCCCGCCTGGTGCGGCTGTGGACCGGCGTCCTGCTGGCGCCCCTCAGCTGGGTGGCGGACTTCATCATCCGGTATGCGGTCGTTCGCTTCGCCAACGCCCACGACCACCGCTGGCCGTTCGCGGTCTCGACGGCGGGCGCGCTGGCCGTGCTGGCGGTGGGCGTGACCCTGTGCTGGCGCACCCGTCGCGGCGGCCAGGCAGCGGCGGAGGAAAACACGCTGGCGGCGTGGGGGCTGGGGCTGGCGCTGTTCTTTTTCATCCTCATCCTGTGCGAAGCCTTCCCGACCCTGGTCCTCAGCCCCGGGGAGCTCGCATGAGGTCCGCATGCACAGACGCATCACCATCCAGGGCGACGGCGCAGCGGTGAGCGCGCTGGCCGGCGCCCTGGCGCCGATGGCCGGCGTCATCGGCCTGACCCACCAGCGCGGCGGGTCGGTCAAACCGCCGGGCGACGTGCTGGAGGTGGCGGTGCTGAACAGCCACGCGGACGAGGTGCTGCGGCGCGCCCGTCCTGCCGAGCGCGACGCGGACCCTCCCCTGGTGATCAGCATCGCCGAGTCCAAGGCGATCATCGATCGGCAGCATCAGGCGGCCATCGATCACGACGCCGACGAGGCGCTGTGGGAGGAGATGGAGTCCGATCTGCGCAATCACGGACGCCTGTCCGCGAACTACCTGGTGCTGATGGCCCTGGGTGGCATCATCGCGGCCAGTGGCTTCCTGTTCGACCCCGTCCCGCAGGCGATCGCGTTCGTGGGCGCGGCCATCATCGCCCCGGGGTTCGAGCCGGTCGCCAAGCTGACCCAGGGCCTGGTGCTGGGCAGGCCCCGCCTGTGCCTGCGCGCGGTGGTTTCGGTGCTGGTCGGATATGCGGTCCTGTTCGGCGCCGCAGCCCTGCTGATGGTCGCCCTGGGCCTGGTACACCCCGGCCATCCCCGGCAGCTGATCATGGCGCAGCCCAGCCTGACGGCGTTCACCCACTACGACCCGGCATCGCTGGTGACATCGGCCGCGGCGGCCATCGCCGGCATCATCATGGTCGTCTCGCTTCGCGACCTGTACGTGGTCGGTCCCTTGATGGTGCTGGTCGCGGTGTCGGGGGTCGCCCTGGCGGGCGCCGCGGTCACCATCGGACAGCCGGCGATGGCCCTGCGGGCCCTGGGGCGCGTGGGCATCGACCTGCTGCTGATCGTCGTTCTGGGCGGCGGCGTCTTCTACTGGAAGCAGCGGCTGTTCCACCGCAGAAGGCCCCTGGCATGAGGGCGATGGCGGTGGCCCCGCTGGGCGCGGCCCTGGCGGCCGCCCTGCACCTGCTGGCCGCCGGTCCGCCAGGCGCGCGGACCGTGTTGCGGGTCTGCGCCGATCCCAACAACCTGCCGTACTCGAACGAGCGAGGCGAAGGGTTCGAGAACAAGATCGCCGAGCGCCTGGCGCACGCGCTGAAGGCCGACCTGCAGTACACCTGGTGGCCCCAGCGGCGCGGCTTCGTGCGCAACACCCTGGCCCGCGGGGCCTGCGACGTCATCATCGGCGTCCCGGCAGCCGCCGACATGGTCGCGCACACGCGGCCGTATTACCGCTCGAGCTACGTGTTCGTGACGCCTCAGGGCCGGCCGCCCATCCGGTCGTTCGACGACCCGGCCCTGCGCCGCCTGCGCATCGGGATCCCGCTGGTGGGGGACGACGGCCAGAACCCGCCTCCCGAGGCGGCGCTGGCGCGGCGGGGGATCGTGAACAACGTCGTCGGCTACGCGGTTTACGGGAATTACGCGCAACCCTCGCCGCCGCTGGATCTGATGCGCGCGCTGGCCCGGGGAGACATCGACGTGGCGGCGGCCTGGGGTCCCCAGGCCGGGTACTTCGCGCACGCGAATCATCTGCCCCTCACCCTGACGCCCATCGCGCCGGACCCCGGCCTGACGTTCACCTTCGAGATCACGGTGGGCGTGCGGCGGGGCGCGGGCGACGAGGCGCTGCGGCAACAGCTGGACCGCGCGCTGCAGGAGGAGGGGCCGGCCATCACCCGGATCCTCGCCAGCTACGGGGTGCCGCGTGTCTGACCTGCACGCGGTCGAGGCGGCGGTCCGGAATCCCACGGCTGGGGCGTGGGACGCCGGCATGGCGGTCATGCTGGCCGCCTCCGCCACGCTGTACGCGGCGGGGCTGTGGCGGCTGTGGCGGCACGCCGGGACCGGTCACGGCGTGCGGCCGGGGAACGTGGCGGCCTTCGCCGCCGGGTTGGCCACCCTGGTGATCGCGTTGCTGTCGCCGCTGGACCGGCTCAGCGACGTGCTGTTCTCGGCGCACATGGGCCAGCATGAGCTGCTGATGCTGGTCGCCGCGCCGCTGCTGGTGATGGGCAAGCCGTGGCTGACCGGCGCCTGGGCGCTGCCAGATCGCTGGCGCGGCCGGGTCCTGTCGCTGGGCCAGGCGCCCGCGTTTCGCCAGCCGTTTCGGGCCGTCACCGGGCCGGTGGCCATCCTGGTGCTGCATGCCCTGGCGCTGTGGATCTGGCACGTGCCCGGGCTGTTCGAGGGCGCGATGAGGCATGAGGGTGTGCACGCTTTGCAGCACGCCTGCTTCTTCATCACCGCGGCCCTGTTCTGGTGGGCGCTGGTGCAGGGGCGGTACGGCCGGGGCGGCTACGGCGCGGGCCTGCTGTTCGTGTTCATCACCGGCATGCACAGCGGCATCCTGGGCGCGCTGATCACGTTCGGGCGGCGGCTGTGGTACCCGCTGTACGATGCGCGCGCCCGCGCGGCCGGGGTGGACCCGCTGCGCGATCAGCAGCTGGCCGGCTTGCTGATGTGGATTCCTGCCGGTGTCATCTTGACGGTGCTGGGACTGGCCCTGCTGGCCGCGTGGCTGGGCGAAGCGGAGCGTCGCACGCGTCTCGGCGAGCTGCGCGTGCGCGCGGGCGTCGACGAATGATCGCGGCGCGCCGGTAACCGGGGGCTCGCGCGCGTGACCCTCGCCGGCCGGCAGTTACGCAAGCGCGACCCTCCGCGCGCCGCAGGCGCGGAGTTGCCAGCACTTCGTTCAAGGCATCGCGGTTGCAGCGATTGGCGCGGCGCCGCGATGCGCTCGACCTATTCACCCCGGCCTCGCCATCCGGACGCCCCGGACGACAGGACGGCCCTGACGAACTGACGCACGGAAGAAAAGGAAGGACGACATGGAAGCTCGAAAGGACGACCAGATTCGCAACACCGAGGGCACGCTGGGCGCACGCTCCCTCGAACACATTTCTTCCTCGGCGCTCACCGCCCCGCCCCGCTTGGCCAGCCAGACGCGCCAGCCCGCGCGGGCCCGGCAGGCCAGGCGGGTGGCGAACCCGTGGGCTCGTGGCCTGGGCTGGTTCAGCATCGGCCTGGGCGCCGCCGAGCTGCTGGCGCCCTCCGAGCTGGCGCGCCTGATCGGCCTGCGCGACAGCTCGCGCACCCGCGGCGTCCTGCGCGCGCTGGGGGCCCGGGAGGTGGCGGCGGGCGTGGGCCTGCTGCTGCCGAAGCGCCCCGGACGCTACCTGTGGTCCCGAGTCGCCGGCGACATCGTCGACCTGGCCCTGCTCGGCGGCGCGATGGCGTTCGACCGGCGGACCGACTCCGATCGGGCCGGCATCGCCCTGGCCGCCGTGGCGGGCGTGACGGCGCTGGACACCTGGGCCAGCCTGCGCCGGCAGGACGAGCCCGACGACGACAGCGCCGCGCTGGCGCGCGCCACGAACGGCAAGCGCGCCAAGCCCCAGGATCCCAGCGTCCCGGTCCGGGCGGTCATCACCATCCACCGGCCGGCCACGGAGATCTACGCCTTCTGGCGCGACTTCACCAACCTGGCGCGCTTCATGACCCACGTGCGGTCGGTCGAGGTGAAGGATCGCCTGCGCTCGCGCTGGCACGCCTCGCTGAGCGGCGTCGAAGAGCTGCAGTGGGACGCCGTCATCACCGAGGACCGCCCCGATCATCTGATCGCCTGGCGCTCCGTGGCAGACGCCACCTTCGACCACGTGGGCGAGGTCCGCTTCCTGCCGGCGCCGGGCGGGCGGGGCACGGAGGTCCACCTGAAAATGAACGTCCTGCCGCCCGCCGGAAAGCTCGGCAAGGCGGTGGGCAAGCTGGTTCATCGCCTGCCCGAGCAGGTCATCACCACGGATCTGCGCCGCCTGAAGCAGTTGCTGGAGACGGGCCAGATCATGAAGTCCGACGCCAGCATTCACAAGGGTCCCCATCCGGCGCGTCCGGCGGCGGACGACGAGCAGCTGACCGATTGATCACGGCCGACAGATGAGGAGAACGGACATGAAAGCGAATTGCTGGGAGGGTAAGAAGAAGGTCCGCGTCGAGACGGTGCCGGACCCGCGCATCCTGAACGACGGCGACGCCATCCTGAAGATCACGTCGACCGCCATCTGCGGCTCCGACCTGCACCTTTACAACGGGCTCATCCCCTCGATGGAGAAGGGGGACGTGCTGGGGCACGAGTTCATGGGCGAGGTCGTCGAGATCGGCCGCGGCGTGAAGAAGCTGAAGGTCGGGGACCGGGTGGTGGTGCCCTTCCCCATCGCCTGTGGCCAGTGCGTGATGTGCCACGAGAAGCTGTTCTCGCTGTGCGAGAACAGCAACCCGAACGCCTACATGGCCGAGGGGCTGTGGGGGCATTCCCCGTCCGGCATCTTCGGCTACTCGCACATCCTGGGCGGCTTCGCTGGCGGCCAGGCCGAGTTCGTGCGCGTGCCGTTCGCCGACGTCGGCCCCATCAAGGTGCCGGCCAGCCTGCGTGACGAGCAGGTGCTGTTCCTGTCGGACATCTTCCCCACCGGCTACATGGCCGCCGAGTTCTGCGAGATCAAGCCGGGCAAGGTGATCGCGGTGTGGGGGGCCGGCCCCGTGGGCCAGTTCGCCATCGCCAGCGCCCGCCTGCTGGGCGCCGAGCGGGTCATCGCCATCGACCGCTTCGACTACCGCCTGAACATGGCGCGCGACAAGGCCGGCGCCACGCACGTCATCAACTACGAGGACGAGAACGTTCACGAGGCGCTGCGGGAGCTGACGGGCGGGCGCGGCCCCGACGCCTGCATCGACGCCGTCGGCGCCGAGGCGCACAGCCACGGCGTCAGCTACGCCTACGACCGCACCAAGCAGGCGCTGATGCTGGAGACCGAGCGCCCCATCGCGCTGCGCGAGGCGATCCGGGCCTGCCGCAACGGCGGCATCGTCTCGGTGGTGGGCGTCTACGGCGGCCTGATCGACAAGTTCCCCATGGGCTCGCTGCTGAACCGCGGGCTGACCATGCGGGGCGGGCAGTGCCACGTGCACCGTTACCTGGAGCCGCTGCTGGGCCACATCGAGCGGGGCGAGATCGATCCCAGCTTCGTGATCACCCACCGCATGCGGCTGGATCAGGCCCCCGAGGCCTACGAGATGTTCGTGAAGAAGCAGGACAACTGCGAGAAGGTCGTGCTGTCGGCCTGAGGGCGGCACCGTACGACCCCGTGAGGACGGACGACCGAGAACAAGGACACGGAGGACTCCCATGAACACGACTGACGTTCCATTTGCGATCGTGACCGGCGCCTCCTCGGGCATCGGCTACGAGCTCGCGAAGTGCTGTGCCAAGGGCGGCTTCGACCTGCTGATCGCCGCCGACGAACCGAGCATCCAGACCGCCGCCCAGCAACTGCGCCAGTTCGGGCGCCAGGTGCAAGCGGTGGAGGCCGACCTGGCCACGTTCGAGGGTGTCGAGAAGCTGTACGCGGCCGCCGCCGGCCGACCGGTCGATGCCCTGCTGGCGAACGCCGGCCGGGGCCTGGGCAAGTCATTCCTGGATCAGAACTGGAAGGACATCCAGCGGGTGATCGACACCAACGTGACCGGCACGCTGGCGCTGATCCACCAGGTGGGCCGCGACATGGTGACGCGAGGCCGGGGCCGCATCCTGATCACGGGGTCGATCGCCGGCTTCATGCCGGGCACCTTCCAGGCCGTCTACAACGGCACGAAGGCGCTGCTCGATTCGTTCTCCTTCGCGCTGCGCGCCGAGCTGAAGGACAGCGGCGTGACGGTCACCTGCCTGATGCCCGGCGCGACCGAGACGGAGTTCTTCGAGAGGGCCGACCTGATGGACACCAAGGTCGGCACCGACAAGAAGCAGCCTGCCGACGAGGTCGCAAAGGTTGGCTACGAAGCCATGATGAAGGGCGATGGCGACGTCGTCGCCGGATGGAGCAACAAGCTGCGTGCCGCCATCGCCAACATCACGCCCTCGGCCATCCTGGCCGAGCAGCACCGGAAGATGGCCGCCCCGGGCACGGCCAAGCACTAGAAGAAGCCGGTCAGGGCACTTCAGCGCCAGCGGGCCGGACGGCGAGCGTCCGGGCCGCTGGCGCTTCTTGCGTCCGGGGCAGCGCGGCCTGCAGGTCGCGCCGCAGGCGCGCCAGGTCCCCGTCGCTGCCCGAAGAATAGAGGCCCAGCAGCCGCCCGTAGGCGTCGATCAGCGCGAAGCGGTCCGAGTGGAACGCCGTCCCGGCGGCGCTCGGGTCCTCCGCCCCGCCCAGCGCTGCGCCGACACGCGCCAGGGTCTCGCCGTCGGTGGAGAGGAGGCGCCAGCGCGCGGGATCGCCGTGCCAGCGCTCCGCGTAGGCCTTCATGACCGGCGGGCTGTCGTGGGCGGGGTCGACCGAGAACGAGACGAACCGGACGGGCACCCCCGGCAGGCCGTCCTGCAGCGCCACCAGCCGGCGCGTGAGCACAGGACAGGACCCCATGCACGAGGTGAAGATGAAGTCCGCAATCCATGGGTTCCCATGGAATGTCCGATCGGTTATCGTCTGTCCGTCCTGGTCGACCGCCGTGAAGGGCGGCACGGGCGCGCCCACCGTGGCGATCGGGATCGCCGGATCGCAAAAGGTGTCGGCGCCGCGCGTCGGATCCAGCCGGCGGCCCAGCGCCGCGCCCAGGCCCGCGACGGCGATCACGCTCATGCCCGCGATGGGAAGCCATCTCCGCCTCGTTGCCCCCCGTCTCTCATCAGCGGCGTGCCTCGCCGCTGTCCGTTGGCGTTCCCTGTCCATCGGGTCATTCATCTCTGCCTCCATGCGCTCTGCGAGCCCATCTTTCTAGGGGCCAAGGTCGCACGGTTCGCCGGTTGTCGGCGTGTCTGAACCTAGACGTGAGTGGTGAAAACGTTCCGCGCGCGTCGATCGCTTGTTGCGCCCGCCGGGCAGGATGCCTAAGTGATGGCGCGCGTGGCCGGCGAGGTTGCGCAGGAGAGAGATGCCCGAGACGTCGACAGGCTCGATGACGCTCCACCCCGGCGAGGTCACGACGACGGCCCGATCGTCCTGGTCGGCCATGCCGATCGTGGACGTGGCCGAGCGGCTGGAGCGGCAATGGAGCTCGCCGCACACGCTGGGGGGCTGGCTGGGCACCGTCGATCACAAGCGCATCGGGCTGCGCTACCTGACGACCGCGCTGGTCTTTCTGTTGATCGGCGGCCTGGAGGCGGTGCTGATGCGCCTGCAGCTGATCGGGCCCGAGCGCCGCCTGCTGTCGCCCGAGGCCTACAACCAGATGTTCACCATGCACGGCCTGACCATGATCATGTGGTACGCCGCGCCGATCCTTTCGGGCTTCGGCAACTACCTGGTGCCGCTGTTCATCGGCTCGCGCGACATGGCGTTTCCCCGCCTGAACGCGTTCAGCTACTGGATGTTCCTGCTGTCCGGGGTCCTGCTGTACGCCAGCGTGGCGTTCGGCCAGGCACCCGACGCCGGGTGGTTCGCGTACGTCCCCCTGGCGGCGCGCCGCTACGACCCCGCGCTGAACATGGACTTCTATCCCGCCGCGATGACCGCGCTCACCATCTCCACCACCGTGGGCGCGGTGAACTTCATCGTGACCATCCTGAAGCATCGCGCGCCCGGGATGACGCTGGCGCGCATGCCGCTGTTTCTGTACAGCACCGGCACCACCGCGGCGCTGTCGCTGCTGGCCCTGCCGGCCCTGACCGCCGCCTGCGTCTTCCTGGAGCTGGACCGGCGCTGGGGCACGCACTTCTTCGACACGCCGGCCGGCGGCGATCCGGTGCTGTGGCAGCACCTGTTCTGGTTCTTCGGGCACCCCTGGGTGTACATCGTCTTCCTGCCCGCCACGGGCATGATCTCGATGTTGCTGCCGGTGTACGCCCGGCGCCCCATCGTCGGTCACGCCGTCGTGGCCGCCTCGACGGTGCTGACCGGCATCGTGGGGCTGGGCGTCTGGGTGCATCACATGTTCGCCGTCGGCATGGGACAGCTGGCCATGAGCTTCTTCGCCGCCGCCAGCATGACCATCTCGCTGTTCAGCACCATCCAGATCTTCTGCTGGGTGGCGACGCTGTGGAAGGGCCACCCGGTGCGCACCACCTCGCTCCTGTTCGCGGTGGCCTTCATCGCCACGTTCGTAGTGGGTGGCCTGTCCGGCGTGGTGACCGCCATGATCCCCTTCGACTGGCAGGTGCACGACACCTACTTCGTGGTGGCGCACCTGCACTACGTGCTGATCGGGGCCAATGTCTTTCCGGTCTTCGCCGCCCTCTACCACTGGTGGCCGAAGATGACGGGGCGGCTGCTGGACGAGAAGCTGGGGAAGCTCAGCTTCTGGTTGATGTTCGTCGGCTTCAACGCGGGCTTCTTCCCCATGCACCTGTCCGGGCTGCTGGGCATGCGCCGGCGCGTCTACACCTATGCGCTGTCCGACGGGCTGGGCGTGCTGAACCTGATCACCTCGCTGGGCTCGATCCTGCTGGCGGTGGGGGTCCTGGTCAGCCTGGCGAACTTCTGGCGCTCGCTGCGCTCCGGGGCGCAGGCGCCGGCGAACCCCTGGAAGGCCGACACGCTCGAGTGGTCGATCCCGTCGCCTCCTCCCTCGTATGGGTTCCTGCGCATTCCGGTGGTGCAGACGCTGCATCCGCTGTGGGACGACTTCGACGAGTACGCCGATCCGCGCAACGAGCGGCTGCTGCTGCACGGGCGCCAGACCTTGTCGACCACCGCGCTCGACGCCGAGCCCGAGGCCATCTCGTCCGGCACGAAGGACACCGTCGTGCCCCTGCTGCTGGCCATCGCCATCACCGGCACCTTCGGGCTGTTGCTGGGCCGATCGCTGTGGTTCGCCTGCGGTGCGGCAGGCCTGTGTGTGCTGGTGGGGGCGGCCTGGCTGTGGCCCGAGCACGGCGAGCCCGGGCCGGCGCATGAGGAGGTGACGGCGTGACCGCGGCAGCCGTCGGTCCCCTTTCCCAGGAACGAGAGCGCGAGCTCGAGGCGAGCGGGCCGCGGCTGGACGAGCTGCCCGAGGATGAGCATCGCGGCACCCTGGGCATGGCGCTGGGGATCCTGACCGAGGCGCTGCTGTTCGTCTGCCTGTTCTTCTCTTACTTCTACGTGGGCCACCGCCACCCGCATTGGCCCGCGCATCCGCCCGAGATCACCCTCGCCCTGGTGCTGCTGGCCATCCTGCTCGCCTCCAGCGGAACGCTGCACCTGGCCGAGCGCCAGCTGAAGCACCGCGCGCCCGGGGCGGCGCGCCTGTGGCTGATCGTGACGATCGCGCTGGGGCTGGCGTTCACCGCGGTGCAGGTGCTCGAGTACGGCAAGCACCTGATGACGCTACAGCCGCGCACCGACGCCTACGGCTCGCTGTTCTACGTCATCACCACCTTTCATGCCCTGCACGTGGCGGCGGGCCTGCTGATGCTGATCTTCGTGGCCTGCTTGCCCACGCTGGAGCCCCCCAAGGCCCCGCGCCGGCCGCTGCACAACGCGACGCTGTACTGGCACTTCGTCGACGTGGTGTGGATCTTCGTGGTGGCGCTGCTGTACGTCCTGCCCTGGTGGGAGGCCCATCACGGATGAGCGCGCGCGACGCGACCACCGCCGGACCGTCACGGGCCCTGTGGGCGGCGGCCCTGCTGCCACCGGCGCTGTGGGGCGCGCAGGGCACCATCGGTTGGTTCATGGGCGGACACGGCTGCCCCGCGCTGGAGCCCGGCTGGTCGCCGCGGGTGATCCGGGTCGTGCTGCAGGTGTTGACGGTGGTCTCGGCGGCGGTGGTGGCGGGGCTGTTGCTGCTGGCGCGGCGGCGGCGGAACGACGCGGAGGAGGTGGGCACTCGATCGACGGCGGCGGAGCAGACGCACTTCGTGGCCACGCTGGCGGCGGTGGCCGGGTTGACCCTGTTGCTGGGGCTGGTGCTGGCCGGCCTTCCCTCGGTGGTGGTGCACACGTGCGGGCAAGGGCGATGAGCAACGGTCCGGCCCTCGTCATGGCCAGCGCCGCGGCCCTGTTCGCGGCCACCTCGCTGGCGAGCTGTCAGGGCAGCGGCGCCACCCGCCCCTACGGCGTGGCCAGCGGCGGCTACGCCCGGTCCGGCCGGGACGCCATCCAGTCGCGGCACTGCGGCGCCTGCCACGACATCCCGGGGGTGGTGGGCGCCTACGGCGTGGTCGGCCCGTCCCTCGACGCCTTCTCGCGGCGCACCTTCGTGGCGGGCCTGTTGCCCAACACGCCCCAGAACCTGGTCCGCTGGCTGCGCGAACCGCAACGGATCGATCCCCTCACCGCCATGCCCACCCTGGGGTTGGACGAGCAGGAGGCGAAGAACGTGGCCGCCTATCTCTATTCACTGGAATGAGGTCCCCATGAACTTCGCGATCACCATGGCAGTCACATGACCTGCCCCCGATTGATGAGGACCGCGGCCCTGGCGGCGCTGGCCGCGGGCGCCGCCTGTCACGGCGACCACGAGCCGCCCCATCTGGCGATGGAGCGCACCGGCGCCGTCACGGCTCTGACCGGCAGCAAGCCGAACGTCCACCTGATCTCGCCGCTGCCGAACGGCGAGTGGCGGCTGCCCAGCGGCGACTACGCCAACACGCGCTTCAGCCCGCTCGCCCAGATCAACACCACGAACGTCCAGAATCTGCACGTGTTGACCACGGCCTCGACCGGCGTGCCGCACGGTCACGAAGGCGGCCCGCTGGTGGTGAACAACGTGATGTACGTGGTCACGCCCTTCCCCAACAACCTGATCGCCATCGATCTGCACAAGCCGTCCGGCGCCATCAAGTTCATCTATCAGCCGCACCCGGACCCCCGCGCCGTGGGCATCGCCTGCTGCGACGTCGTCAACCGCGGCGCCTCTTACGCCGACGGAAAGATCATCTACAACTTGCTCGACGCCGAGACGGTGGCGGTCGACGCGAACACGGGCGCCGAGGTGTGGCGCACCCGCGTGGGCAACATCGACATCGGCGAGACCACCACCATGGCGGCCCTGGTGGTCAAGGACAAGGTGCTGGTGGGCTCGTCGGGCGGCGAGCTGGGGGTGCGCGGCTGGATGGCGGCGCTGGACGTGGCGACGGGCAAGGAGGTGTGGCGCGCCTACGCCACCGGTCCGGACGCCGACGTGCTGATCGGGTCCGAGTTTCACGCCTTCTACCCGAAGGATCAGGCGCCCAACCAGGGCGTCACGACGTGGGCGGGCGAGCAGTGGAAGCTGGGCGGCGCCAACCCCTGGGGCTGGGTGTCCTACGACCCCGAGCTGAACCTGGTCTACTACGGCACGGGCAACCCTGGCGTGTGGAACCCGGACCTGCGTCCCGGAGACAACAAGTGGTCCTGCGCCATCATCGCCCGCAACCCCGACAACGGGCACGCCGTCTGGGCCACGCAGTTGGTCCCGCACGACCACCACGACTACGACGAGATCATGGAGAACGTGCTGGTCGACATGGACTGGCCCACAAGCGACGGGAAGGTCGACAAGCAGCGCAAGCTGCTGCTGCATCCGGGACGCACCGGCTTCATGTACGTGATGGACCGCCGTACCGGCGAGATCCTGTCGGCCGAGAAGTACGTGGAGTCCACGAACTGGGCCCGCCGCTATGACCTGAAGACCGGGCTGCCTGACGAGGACGTCACCAAGCACACCGGCAGCGGCAAGATCGTCGAGGACATCTGCCCTTCCTCCACAGGCGCCAAGGACTTCACGCCCTCCGCCTTCTCGCCGCTGACCGGGCTGCTGTACATCCCGGCCCACAACACCTGCATGAACTACGAGGGGATCGAGGCGAACTACATCGCCGGGACGCCCTACCTGGGCGCGGACGTGAAGATGTACCCGGGGCCAGGCGGCTTTCAGGGTGAGCTGGTGGCCTGGGATCCCGTGGCTGCCAGGAAGGTCTGGAGCGTGCGCGAGGACAAGCTGCCGGTCTACAGCGGCGTGCTGGCGACGGGCGGCAACGTCGTGTTCTACGGCACCATGGACGGGTTCTTCCGCGCCCTGGACGCGCGCACCGGCACCATGCTGTTCCAGTTCCACGCCGGCTCGGGCATCGTGGGCAACCCCATCACCTACCAGGGCCCGGACGGCAAGCAGTACGTGGCCGTGTACGCGGGCGTGGGCGGCTGGATGGGCGCCGTCGCCTCGCCCGACGTGTCCGCCGACGACCCCTATGCGGCCCTGGGCGTGGTGGGCGCCATGAAGGACCTGAAGAAGGTCACGGGGCTGGGTGACACCCTGTACGTGTTCGGATTGTGAGGACGCCATGAGACGCGGAAAGCTCCAGCACGAGGACGCGCGGCACGCCCGGGAACGTCTCCTTGTTCTGCTCGGCGTCGCGGGCACGCTCGCCCTGGGCCTCCCCGCTTGCACGCGGGCCGCCTCCGCCGTCGAGGGGGGACGGCCCGTGCCGGGCAGCCCGCCCGCCGCGGCGGCGCTGGGCCAGGCCACCGCTCGACCCGTCGAGGATCAGCCGGTGGGCCCGGTCCCCGGCATCGGCGACGTGCCGCCGCTCGCCAACCCCCTGCAGGGCGATCGCTCGGCCCTGCAAGAGGGCCGCCGCCTCTTCGTCCGTTACAACTGCTCCGGCTGCCATGGCGGCCGCGCCGGCGGCGGCATGGGGCCCAGCCTGCGCGATCCCGACTGGCTGTACGGCTCGTCGCCCGATCGCATCTTCAGCTCGATCGCGCAGGGCCGTGGTCACGGCATGCCGTCATGGGGCGTGCGCTTGCCCGAAAAGCAGCTCTGGGAGCTGACCCTGTACGTGTCGTCCTTGCGGACACCGGACGAACCCGAGGCCCCCTGATGTCCCCGCGGCCGCGACGTTGCCCCTCGGTGGTCCTGGCGGCGTTGCTGGCCGCCGGCAGCGTGGGCTGCGCCGCCGCGCGCGACCGCTCGGCGCTGGCGCCCGCGGGACCGGCCGCGCGCACGCTCGCTGCCCTGGGCTGGCCGGTGTTGCTGTTCTTCTGCGCCACCGCGGCGGTCATGGCGGCGCTGCTGCTGTGGCTGCTGCTTCGCCGGACCGGCACCTTCGACAGCCACGCCCCGCCGCAGTCCCCGGGCGGGCTGGGCCTGGTGGTCGCCGGCGGCTTCGTCATCCCCGGCATCGCCTTCACGGCGGTCTTCGTGGCCACGCTGGGGGTGCTGTCCGCCTTCCCCATGGACGCCGACCGCCCCCCCACCGCCTCGATCCGCGTGATCGGGCACCAGTGGTGGTGGGAGGTCGAGTACCTGGTGGGCGACCTGCCCCAGCACTTTCGCACCGCCAACGAGCTACACCTGCCGGTGGGCCAGCCGGTCGACATCGAGCTGGTCACGGCCGACGTCATTCACTCGTTCTGGGTGCCGCGCCTCCATGGCAAGGTCGATCTGGTCCCTGGCCTGCGCAATCACATCCGCATCCAGGCCGACGTAGCCGGTGTGTACCCCGGTGAATGCGCCGAGTTCTGTGGTTTGCAGCACGCGAACATGCGTTTCCAGGTGGTGGCGGAGACGCCGGCCACGTACGTGGCCTGGCTGGCGCAGCAACGCCAGCCAGCCCTGGCCGCCACCACACCGGCCGCCCAGCGCGGGGCGCAGGTCTTCCAGACCGGCGCCTGCCCCATGTGCCACACCGTCGCCGGGACCGGGGCGCTGGCCACCGTAGGTCCCGACCTGACCCACGTCGGCAGCCGGCTGACGCTGGCGGCGGGCGCGCTGGCCAACGACGTCGCCAACCTGCACGCCTGGGTGGTGAACGCGCCCTCGCTGAAACCGGGCACGCAGATGCCCGCATTGAATCAGTTCACCGGTCCGCAACTGCACGATCTGGTCGCTTACCTGGAGGCCTTGCGATGACGAGAAAGCGCGCGCGACGTTGGGGCAAGTTCGCAACCATCGGGATCATCGCCCTGTTCACGGTGACCGCGGCCCTCGCGGTCGGGCTGGTGGCGCGGGCGCAGGCGAAGGCCACGCCGGCCGAGACCCAGAAGGGTGCCGCCGACGACAAGGGCGAATCGCCGGGGCAGCGCGCCAACTCGGTCAGCTGCAAGGATCTGCCGTCGGCCGCCGACCTGAAGCGCCTGCTGAAGGAGGCGGCCGCCCCCGGCGACGTGGGCGGCCTGGACGGCGGGAAGGCCGAGTGGGCGGCCGTCGTCGACCGCAAGGGACAGATTTGCGCGGTCGCGGTCTCGACGGACGATCCCACGGCCGCCTGGCCGGGCAGCCAGGCCATCGCCAAGGCGAAGGCGTACACCGCCAACGCGTTCAGCACCGACATGGTGCCGCTGTCCACGGCGCGCCTCTACACCCTGGCCCAGCCAGGGCACTCGCTGTTTGGCGCCGCCACCGCGAACACCTTCAACCCGGCCTGTCTGCAGACGCCGGCCGACAAGGACAGGGGTCCCAAGCTGTGCGGCGGAACGATCGTGTTCGGCGGAGGCGTGCCGCTGTACAAGGGCAAGACGCGCGTGGGTGGGCTGGGGGCCAGTGGCGACACGGCCTGCGCCGATCACGAGATGGCGAAGCGCATCCGCGACAAGGCCGGCCTGAATCCGCCGGGCGGCGCCTTTGCCGACGACATCGTGTTCACGAAGGCCGACGGGCCATCGCCCTTCGCGCATCCGCTGTGCACGAACACCTACCGCAACGGCAAGAAGCTGGGCGACGAGGCCCCGGGCTCGGGCTACTGACGCCCGGCTGAACGCCGCCGCTGACGTCGCGCCCGCCGAGCGGCTATTCCTCGGCGGGGATGTCCCGCTGTTCCAGCGGGCTGACCGCCGGGCCGTTCAGCACCCGTCCCTGCGTGTCGAAGCGGCTGCCGTGGCAGGGGCAGTCCCAGCTCTTCTCGGCGTTGTTCCAGTGCACGAAGCAGCCCAGGTGCGGGCAGACCGGTGACAGTCCGGACAGCACGCCCTCGGCGTTGCGATAGACCGCCAGCTTCGTGCCCTGAATCGACAGCACCGCCCCCTCGCCCGCCGGGATCTTCTCCATCTCCTTGCGGTGCCCCAGCGGCAACAACCGATCCTTCAGCAGGTGCTTGGGATAGTCGACGTTCTCGCTGGCGACGGTCGGCCCGGCCGCCAGCGGCTTCAGCCGGGTGGCGTCGAGCAGCTGGCTCCAGCGGTTGTCCACGCCGCGCACCTGATCGGCCAGCACCATCGCCGCCCAGGTCCCCCCCGTGATGCCGTTGCCCGCGTACCCGGTCGCCACGAACAGGTGCTTCGACAGCGAGTTGCGCCCCACGTACGGTAACCCATCCGCCGATTCGATGATCTGCCCGGCCCAGCGAAAGTCGGTGGGCGCCACCTCCACCCCCAGGCGCTCGCGCGCGTACCGCTCCAGCTTCTGGAAGGGCACGGTGGTGTCGTCGCTCTCCCCCACCTTGTGATCCTCGCCGCCGATGATCAGGTAAGGCGTGCCGTCCACGACCTGGCCGCGTACGTAGTGATAGGGATCCTTCATGTCCCACACCAGCCCGGGGGCGACGGGCGCCGCCTGCCTGGCGGCAATGGCGTACGTGCGATAGGCCGCCAGCTTCAGATGGATGAAGACCTGATTCGACACCGGCACGTTGCTGGCGACGATCACCTCCTTCGCCGTGACCACGCCTCGATCGGTCACCACCCGACAAGGCGTGCCGTCCTCGATCGATTGCACGTGCGTCGTCTCGAAGATCTGGCTGCCACCCCCGTCCACCCGGTCGGCGAGCGCATCCAGGTACACGCGGGGATGGAACTGCGCCTGGCGATCGAGCAGCAGCGCCCGCTTCACCTGCAAAGGCAGCGGGGTGGTGTCGACCAGCGACGCCCACAGGCCCAGGTCGCGCGCCGCCGCGACCTCCTCTTCCAGTTCATCCGCCTCGACGGGCGTCTCGGCCACCAGATAGCCGCCCACCCGGGTGAAGTCGCAGTCGATCTTCAGCGCGCCGGCCAGCGCCTCGATCTTGTCGATGGCGGCGCGGTGCCCCTCCACCGCCAGCCGCGCGCCGTCGCGTCCGAAGCTGGAGCGCAGGCGCCGAAAGCGCAGGTCCAGCACCTCGGTCAGGTGCGCCGTGGTCCGCTTCGTCTCGCCGCTGCCCACCCGGCGCGATTCCAGCACGGCCACCCGCAGCCCGGCCTCCTTCAGCAGATGGGCGGCCGTGATGCCGGTGATGCCGGCCCCGACCACGGCCACGTCGACGCTGAGGTCATGCTGCAAGGGTGGTCGCGGCGGCGGCGGATTGGTCGCGGCCCACAATGCGGTCTTGTAGTCAGGCATGACTACCGTGCTAGTCATCGCATCCACCCGAGGCAAGGGCGCGTCACGCCCGGCGGACGTGCCGCGGCCGATCCACGGCTCAGGCGGCGCCGATGATGGTCGGACCCTGGGTGCGGTGAATGGCCGCCACCAGGTTGTCGATGCTGATCGGCTTCACCAGGTGCGCCGAGAACCCCGCCTGCTGGCTGGCGACGATGTCGGCCTCGGTCGCGTAGCCGCTCAGCACGATCCCGGGCAGGTTCTTCATGGTGCGCAGCCGGCGCATCAGGTCCAGCCCGCTGCCGTCGCCCAGGCCGATGTCGCTCAACACCAGGTCCACCTGACCCACGTCCTGACGCAGGGCCGAGGCGATCGAGGTGGCGACCGAGATGCGAAATCCCTCCGAGCGGAGGAGCTCGGCCAATGTCTCGGCCGTGTCCTCGTCGTCCTCCACCAGCAGGATGTGGCGCTCGCGCGTCTTGCGCGAGGCCAGGTCGGCAGTCGATGCGGTACCGGCGTGCTCGCGGGGCGGATCGATGGACGGTAGCTCCACCACGAACCGGGCGCCGCGTCCCAGCCCCGGGCTGCTGGCGTGAATCTCACCACCGTGCAGCTCGAGGATGCCCCGGCAGATCGACAGCCCCAGGCCCAGCCCGGTCCGGCTGGGCATCGTGGCCTGGTCGATCTGCCCTTGCTGGAAGGGGGCGAACAGGCGCGACAGCACCTCGGGGGCAATGCCGGTGCCGGAATCGCGGACCTCGATCGCGACCAGCCCCTCCCGATTCCAGGACTGCAGCAGCAGGCGGCCCCCGTCGCTGGAAAACTTCACGGCGTTCTGCAGCAGGTTCCAGAACACCTGGCGGATCCGGCCCGCGTCGCCGGTGATCCAGCAGCGCTCTGCCGAAAGGTCCACGGACAGCTCCAGGTTCTTGTGGGTGATCTCCGGCATCATCGCCGCGACCGCCTCGCGGGCCACGCGGTGGACGTCCACCGGCACCCGCTCCACCCTCATCTTGCCGTGAACGATGCGCGACGTGTCCAGCAGGTCGTCGATCAGGCGCCGCTCGGCCTCGATGTTCCGGGCAATCATCGAGAACGTCTTCCGCAGCGCCGGTGGCGCGTCGTCCCGCCGCAGCGCCGCGGAGACGGCAGCCATCACCGGGGTCAGCGGCGTGCGCAGCTCGTGACTCAGCATGGCGATGAACTTGTCGCGGGCCTCGTTTGCCGCTCGGGCCTCCTGCGCCGTTTCACGCAGGCGCCGGTGCTCCTCGGCGATCCGATCGCTCTCGGTCAGATCGCGCACCGTCACCACCATGGCCGCCGGTCCGTTCAGCAGCCGGCGCACGCTCACGTGCGTGCGGACCATCATGCCGTCGGGCTTCTGCAACGTCAGCTCGCCGGCAGCCTGAACCTCGCCGAGCCGCGTCGCTTCCCGCATCAGATCCAGGAAGCGGCGCCGATCCTGGGCCTGGACCCGGGTCCGCAGCGCGCACCCCAGGACGCTGGCTCCCAGCAGGGCCACCGCGGCCGCGTTCGCCTCCCGAACGAAGCCCGCGGTGTCCAGGGTCAGCGTGGCCAGCGGCGACGTCTCGAACAGCTCGGTGTAGTACTCGAGCGATTCTTCCCAGGTTCGTCGGGCCTCGATCAGATTCTCGTTCTCGGAGCGCAGCCGTTGCTCCACGGCGGTCAGCCGCGAAACTTCTGTCATCAACACCGTGACGGCGTCCTCTGCCGGCTGACCTGACATCCGACCCTCCGTGTTCCTCGTGTTCATCCGAGCTCCGCCCCATCCCCCAGGCCAGGACGAAGGCGACGCCGAAATCCCGAAGGGCCGTTTTAGCGTGTGCGGCGCCCTGTCGGTCAGAAAAAAAA
>Ga0207671_10001387_pt1 | contig 28169 bp, 15 predicted proteins | sample KBSC24metaG_FD_184352 | JGI IMG/M metagenome (GOLD analysis project Ga0207671, IMG submission 184352) | Corn rhizosphere microbial communities from Kellogg Biological Station, Michigan, USA - KBS C2-4 metaG (SPAdes) (version 2) | ecosystem: Host-associated > Plants > Roots > Rhizosphere > Soil... | reverse complement strand
CGCTGGGGCATCGACGTCTGGTACCTGATGACCTACAACGGCATGGTGGGCGAGGGACGCGCCTTTCTGGTGGACGGCCGCGAGCCGGTGGTGGTGCGCGAGCGCGACTTCCAGTTCCGCGCCGGCTGAATCATCCTGATGGGAACCCTGAGAGGGTTCCCAAACCCTGCGTTTTGATGGGAACCCTGAGAGGGTTCCCAAACCCTCCCGCGATGAGACGTGCCGGGCAGAGCCCGTCACATCTCGACGCGTCCCGATGGGAATCCTGAGAGGGTTCCCAAACCCCTGCGTCTTGATGGGAACCCTGAGAGGGTTCCCAAACCCTCCCGCGATGGACTCCGCTCTCAAAGCCGAGCTACGTCCGACGCGTCCGACGTCAATCGAGCGTTTGCGCGCCGTGCGTTTCCGGTGGCACGCAGGTCCCGCTAAGCAAAGGCTTTTCCGATTGACTTTGCGGGCGTGGTCGGCACAGATCGTCGTCCCATGACGTCGCTTCCGTTCCGCCGCGTGCTGTGCGCCAACCGCGGTGAGATTGCCATCCGTGTCTTCCGCGCGTGCTCCGAGCTGGGGATCCGCACCATCGCGATCTTCTCGGAGGAGGACCGCGTTCATCTGCACCGGTACAAGGCGGACGAGGCCTACATGGTCGGCAAGGGCCTGGAGCCCGTGGCCGCCTACCTGGCGGAGGACGAGATCGTCGCGCTGGCGAAGCGTCACGACGTGGACGCGATCCACCCCGGCTACGGCCTGCTGTCCGAGCGGGCCTCGTTCGCCCGCAAGTGCCGCGAGGCGGGCATCAAGTTCATCGGCCCTTCCCCGGAGACGATCCTGTCCCTGGGCGACAAGATCGCGGCCCGCAAGATCGCCGAGGCGGCGGGCGTCCCGGTGGTCCCGGGCACGCCCAACGCCATCACCCGCCTGGCCGACGCCCGCGCGTTCGCCGATCGGGTGGGCTACCCGGTGTTCGTGAAGGCGGCGGGCGGGGGCGGCGGCCGCGGCATGCGGGTGGTGCGCAGCCCCGACGAGCTTGAGGAGTCGTTGAACCGGGCCCAGTCCGAGGCGCGCAAAGCCTTCGGCGACGACAGCGTGTTCATCGAGAAGCTGGTGGTCCGCCCCAAGCACATCGAGGTGCAGGTGCTGGCCGACGAGCACGGCAACATGGTGCACCTGTTCGAGCGCGACTGTTCGGTGCAGCGCCGCCACCAGAAGGTGGTCGAGTACGCGCCCGCCTGGTCGCTGCCCGAGGCGCTGCGCGAGCGCATCGCCCAGGACGCCCTGAAGGTGGCGCGCCAGGCGAACTACACGAACGCCGGCACGGTCGAGTTCCTGGTGGGGGCCGACGGCTCGCACTACTTCATCGAGGTCAACCCTCGCATCCAGGTCGAGCACACGGTGACCGAGGTCATCACGGGGCGGGATCTGGTGCAGGCGCAGATCTTCGTCGCCATGGGCAAGCGGCTGGACAGCCCGGAGATCGACATCGCCAACCAGGCCGCCATCGAGCGCCGGGGCTACGCTATCCAGGCCCGCATCACCGCCGAGGATCCCCAGAACGACTTTCTGCCCGACACCGGCAAGATCAACGTCTACCGCCCGGCCGTGGGCCTGGGCATCCGCCTGGACGACGGTTCCGGCTACGTGGGCGCCCGCGTGTCGCCCTACTACGACTCGCTGCTGGCGAAGGTCACGGCCTCCGGGCTGGACTGGGAGTACACCCGCCGCAAGCTGGGTCGCGCCCTGCGCGAGTTCCGCATCCGCGGCGTGAAGACGAACATCGCCTTTCTGGAGAACGTGCTGGACCATCCCACGTTCGCCAAGGGCGCCGCCCACACCACGTTCGTGGACGAGACCCCCGAGCTGGTGCGCTACCGGCCGCGCAGCGACCGGGCCACCCGCATGCTGCGCTACGTGGGCAGCATGGTGGTGAACGGGCACCCCACCGTGCGCGGCAAGCCCAAGCCGCACCAGGGCGCCCTGACCAAGGCCCCCCTGGTGCCCGCGGTGCCGCCGGGGCCGCCCCCGCGCGGAACGAAGCAGCTGCTGGACGAGCAGGGCCCGGAAGGGGTCGTGCGCTGGCTGCGCAGCGATCGCCGCGTGCGCCTGATGGACACCACCTGGCGTGACGCCCACCAGTCCCTGCTGGCCACCCGCCTGCGCACCTACGATCTATCCAAGATCGCCCACGCGACGTCGCACCTGTGCGCTGACTTCTTCTCGCTGGAGATGTGGGGCGGCGCCACCTTCGACGTCGCCTACCGCTTCCTGTCCGAGGATCCCTGGAAGCGCCTGGAAGAGCTGCGCGCCAAGGTCCCCAACCTGCTGTTCCAGATGCTGGTGCGGGGCGCGAACGCCGTCGGCTACACGAACTACCCCGACGACGTGGTGCGCGCCTTCATCGAGGAGGCGGCCGCCGGCGGCATCGACGTGTTCCGCATCTTCGACGCCCTGAACGACGTCAGCAGCATGAAGGTCGCCATCGCGGCCGCCCAGAAGTCCGGCAAGATCGTGGAGACCGCCCTCTGCTACACGGGCGACGTCAGCGACCCCCGCCGCACCAAGTTCGACCTGGACTACTACGTGAAGATGGCGAAGGAGGTGGTGGCCATGGGCACCCACATCCTGTGCATCAAGGACATGGCCGGCCTGCTGAAGCCGCGCGCCGCCACCCTGCTGGTCAACGCCATTCGCGAGGCCGTGGACGTCCCGATCCACCTGCACATGCACGACACCTCGGGCAACGGCATCACCTCCTACGTCGCGGCGGTCGAGGCCGGCGTCGACATCATCGACGTGGCCGCTGGTTCGATGTCGGGCATGACCTCGCAGCCCTCGCTCGAGACCCTGCTGGTGGCGCTGGAAGGCTCGCCGCGCGACCCCAAGCTGGATCCCACCGTGCTGGAGAAGCTGTCGGTCTACTGGGACACGGTGCGGGAGTGGTACGCGCCGTTCGAGTCGGGGCTGAAGGCGCCCGCGGCCGACGTGTACCAGCACGAGATCCCGGGCGGCCAGTACTCGAACCTGCGCGCGCAGGCCGAGGGGCTGGGCCTGGGCGCCCAGTCGTGGGAGGCCGTGAAGCGCGCCTACGCCGAGGTCAACCAGCTGTTCGGCGACATCCCCAAGGTCACCCCGTCGTCCAAGGTCGTGGGCGACATGGCCATCTGGATGGTGAAGCAGGGCCTGGACTCGCGGGGCGTGGTGGAGAAGGCGTCCGAGCTGACCTTCCCCGGCTCGGTGATCGATTACATGCGGGGCGGCCTGGGCCAGCCCCCAGGCGGCTTCCCCGAGCCGCTGCGGGCCCACGTCCTGAAGGGGACGGCCCCCATCGAGGGCCGGCCGGGCGAGACGCTGCCGCCGTTCGACTGGGAAGGCGGCAAGGCCGAGCTGGAGCGGCTGGCCGGCGGTCCGGTCCTGCGCCGCGACGTCGTCTCGTATGCCCTGTACCCCAAGGTGCTGCGCGAGTACATGGAGCATCGGGCCCTGCACGGCGACACCTCCGTGCTGCCCACGCCCGCCTTCTTCTATGGGTTGCGGGTGGGCGAGGAGGCCTGGATCGACATCGAGCCGGGCAAGACCCTGATCGTCAAGCTGCTGTCCGTGGGCGACGTCGAGGCAGACGGCGCCCGCCAGGTGACGTTCGAGCTGAACGGCCAGCAACGCTCGATCCGGGTCTTCGACGAGTCCGCCAAGGTCACCGGTCCCAAGCGGCGCAAGGCCACGCCGGGCCGCAAGGGCGAGGTGGGCGCGCCCATGCCCGGCCGGGTCATCGACCTGGTGACCAAGGTCGGCGAGAAGGTCAGCGCGGGACAGAAGCTGCTGGTCACCGAGGCCATGAAGCTGGAGACGGTGGTGAAGGCCCCCGTGAACGGCGTCGTGCGCGAGATCCTGTCAGGCGCCGGAGAGGGTGTGGAGGCGGGCGACCTGCTGGTGCTCATCGAGGAAGGGACCGCGGCGTCCTAGCGGACGCCGGCGGCGCGATGGGGACGGGCGTCACCGTGGTCGGCAGTCTGAACGCCGACCTGGTCGTGTCCGTTCGCCGTTTCCCGGCACCGGGCGAGACGGTCACCGGCGCCGACTTCACGGTCTTTCCAGGCGGCAAGGGCGCGAACCAGGCTTACGGGGCCGCCCGTCTGGCGGCGGGCGCCATGCCCGTCCGCATGGTGGGGCGGGTGGGGAACGACGCGTACGGCGGCTGGCTGCGGCAGAACCTGGCCAACGTGGGCGTGGACGTCACCCACGTCGGCACCGCACCAGGCCTTCCCACGGGCCTGGCGCTGATCACCACGGACGCGGGCGGACAGAACCAGATCGTGGTGGTGCCGGGAACCAACGGCGCGTTCGTGCCGGCGGCCCTCAGCGAGGCGCACCATGCGGTGGCCGGCGCGGCGGTGGTGCTGTTGCAGCTCGAGGTGCCGCTGCCCACCGTGCAGACGGCGGCGCGCGTGGCCAAGGAGAGCGGGGCGCTGGTCATCCTGGATCCGGCGCCGGCGCGGGCGCTGGCCGACATGCTCCTGCGCTCGGTCGATTACCTGACCCCCAACGAGAGCGAGCTGTCGGTGCTGACGGGCAGCGCCCCGCAGGCGTCGCTGCGCCGGGGCGAGGCGGTCACCCGGGCCCGCCAGCTCATCGCGCGCGGGGGACGCCGGGTGCTGGTGAAGATGGGCCGGCAGGGGGCGTTGATGGTCACCGACACGACCGAGCACCTGTACCCGGCCTTCCCGGTCGAGGCGGTCGACACGACGGCCGCCGGGGACGCCTTCAACGCCGGTCTGGCGGTCGCCCTGGCGCGCGGCCTGGGGGAGGCTGACGCCATCCGTTACGCCTCGGCGGCTGGTGCACTTTGCACCACCGGCCGGGGCGCGCAGCCCAGCATGCCGGCGCATGACGCAGTGCTCGGACTGCTTGCCGGGGCGCCGATCGCGTAGATCGGCGCTGCAGCGTCGGTCACGGATCAGCTAAATCATTGGGGAATTTGGCTGACACCCCAATGTTTCCAACATATTTCCGGGTGATTTCTCGGAAGCAAAATGATGGCGGTCTGACGGTAAATTACTTTACAGCGCTTCGAACGCCCGGCTAGGGTGTGCGCCAGTCAACGACACCGAAACTGAATAAGGGGGTTACGAATGCGCCTCGCCGTCTGCGCCAGTGCACTTGGATTGTTGTTCTCCGCTTCTGCTTACGCTCAAATGCCGCCCGCGGCCCCGCCGCCTGCGGCGCCTCCGCCCGCGATGGAGGCCGTTCCGCCGCCTCCGCCCCCGCCGCCGGCCCCGGTCGTCGAGGCCGCCCCGCCCTCCGCCGTCCCCGTGGTTGCTGCGCCCCCGGCACCCGCGAACCCGCCGGCCGCCACCCCGGCCCCTCCCGCCTGGAACACGGTGATGAAGGAGGAGCTGCTGGTCGACACGTACTACATGATTAATTTCAACGGCTTCAAGTCGGGCCAGAACTCGCTGCTGGCTCCCGGCGGCCGCGTGTTCGACACCCAGTCGAACAGCTTCACCATGAACTACGCGAAGATCGGTCTCGAGGTCGACTCTGACCCCGTCACCGTCCGCGCCGACCTGGGCTACGGCTACCTGGCCTCGATCGTGTCGGGCGCGACCGCCAGCCCCGGCATGCCGCTGGCCGCCTCGTTCCTGGTTCAGCAGGCCTTCGCCAGCCTGAAGATTCCGATGACCCCGCTGACCCTCGACATGGGCCGTTTCGTCACGGGTGCCGGCTCCGAGGTCATCGAGGCGAACAAGAACTGGCTGTACTCGCGCTCGTTCCTGTTCGGGATCATTCCCTTCTATCACACGGGCGCTCGCCTGACGGCCAAGGTCAACGATCAGTTCAGCGCGCAGCTGACCGTCGCCAACAGCCAGAACTCGCCGGCTGATCCGGACGTGAACGCGAACAAGGTGGTGGGTCTGCAGCTGTCGTTCGCGCCGCTGCCCACGACCAGCATCATCGCCACCGGCTACGTCGGCAAGGAAGGCCCGCAGGGCGCCGAGGGCGACGAGAAGCTCACTCTCGACCTGGTCGCTTCCCACAATGTCAGCGATGCCTTTGGCCTGAACCTGAACTTCGACTACGTCAAGCTGGGCGACTTCCACGTGACGGGTGCGGCCCTCATGGCGCGCTTTGTCGCTTCCGAGCACCTGGCGTTGGCCGCTCGTGGTGAGTTCCTGAACTCGAAGGCGATGGCTGGCGTGGATTCGGTCAACTACGAAGAGGGGACGATCGGCGCCGCCTTCCCGTTCGCCGGCCACTTCGAGGCCCGCCTCGAGGTCCGGGGTGACTTCGCCGGCCAGCCCGTCTACCCGGGCACGCTGCCGGGCGGCTCGAAGAACCAGTTCACGGGAACGGTGGCGTTCCTGGGCTTCATGTAAGCCACTCGCTTCACAGTTTCACCTGAAAAACGGGAGGCTTCGGCCTCCCGTTTTTCGTTCTGGAGTGCCGTCAGGGCTCAGCCGCGTCGCGGCTTCGGCGTGGAAGCGGGCGCTCATCCGCTCTTGTCGCCCCCCCGAGCGGCCGCGGGGCCGGAGGCAGGGCGGCTCAGGGCGAGGCGGGCGAGGGCGGCGCGACATGGGAACGGGGCCGCCGCCCGGTGAACGCGCCAACGACCGCTCCCGAGGCGTCCGGCCCTCAGCTGGTCAGGCCCAGGATGTCGTTCAGGACGCCCGCGGCGGTCACCGCCAGGCCGGCGCCCGGGCCGGTCACCACCAGGGGGTTCTCCTTGTAGCGGTTCGTGGTGAAGGCGATCTGGTTGTCGGTGCCCTTCAGGCCCGCGAACGGGCTGGAGCCGTCGACCGTCCGCAGGCCCACCGCGATGCGGTTCTTGGTGACCGTGGCCACGTAGCGGAGCGCGCCGCCCTTGCTCTTCGCGGCGGTCAGGCGCGCCGCCCACTCCTTGTCCAGCTCCTCCAGCCGGCCCAGGAACTCGCTGAGCGGCAGCTTCCGGTAGGCCTCGGGCACCAGCGACTCGACCTGCACCTCGTGGGGTTCGCCCTCGAAGCCCAGCAACCGCCCCAGGATCAGGGCCTTGCGACCCACGTCGGCGCCCGACAGGTCGTCCCGCGGGTCGGGCTCGGTGAACCCCTTCTCCATGGCCCGGCGCAGCGCCTCCGAGAACGGGCGCCCCTTGCCGATCTCGGTCATCAGGAAGCCCAGCGTCCCCGAGACGCAGCCCTCGATGCGCAGCACCTTGTCGCCCGACTCGGCCAGCTTCTTGTAGGTGTCCAGGATGGGCAGGCCGGCGCCCACGGTCGCCTCGAACAGGATCCGCTGGCCCGTCTTCGCCGCCAGCGCGTTCAGCTCGGCGTGCGCGTCGCGCGACCCCGACAGCGGTCGCTTGTTCGCCAGCACCACGTCCATGCCCGCGCCCAGCGCCTGCTTGACCAGCTCGGTCGTGTCGGCCGCCGTCACGTCCACCAGCACGGGGCGCGACAGGGCGTGCTTGGCCAGCGTGGCGATGGCGTCCGCGGGTCGGGCCATGCGGCCGGCCGGCGCGTCGGCGAAGCCCCGGCCCCCTTCTTTCAGCGAGATCAGGCCGTTCACGTCGCGCGTGGACAGGCCGTCCGGGTCGAACAGGAAGCCCGTGCGATCGATGACGCCCACGATGCGCACGGCCTTCGCCCCCTTGCGGGCAGTCGATTCCTTGCCGCTGACCTTGCCGTTGGTCTTGCCGGTGCCTCTGGCGATCATCTCGGCCAGGGTGCGGCCGATCTGGCCGAAGCCCAGCAGCACCACGTCGACGTGGTCCCCGCCCGTGGCGGCGCCGCCGCCGATCTTCGCCAGCTGGAAGGCGTCGTGGATGGCCCGCTGGGCCGCCGCGGTGGCGGACGCCGCCACCACGAACGAGATGTTCAGCTCGGACGACCCCTGCGCGATGGCGACGATGTTCACGCCGGCGTCGGCCAGGGCGCGGAACACGCGCGCCGCGATGCCCGGGTGACCGGCCATGCCGATGCCGACCACCGCCAGGGTGGCCAGGCCCGTCTTGATGTCGACGCTGTCGATGTCCCCGCGCGCCAGCTCGTCGCGGAACTCCTCGGCCAGGCGCTTCTGCGCCCGCTTGGCCGCCGTCTCGGGCACCGAGAAGCAGATCGACTGCTCGGATGAGGACTGCGAGATCAGCGACACGCTGATGCCCTCGTCGAACAGGGCCGCGAACGTGCGGGCCGCGATGCCGGGCACACCCAGCATGCCGCTGCCCGAGACCGTCAGCAGGGCCTGCCCCGGCATGGCCGACAGCGCCTTCACCGGGTAGCGATCCAGGGTCTGGCGGCCCGAGATCTCGGTGCCCACGGCGCTGGGATCGGCGAAGGGGCGCACGAACACCGGGATGTTCCGGCCCGAGACGGGGATCAGGGCGCGCGGGTGCAGCACCTTCGCGCCGAAGTAGGCCAGCTCGGCCGCCTCGCGCACGTGAAGCTGCGGGATCACGCGGGCGTTCGGCACCACCCGCGGGTCCGCGGTCAGCATGCCGGGGACGTCCTTCCACAGCATCACCTCGCGGGCCCCCAGCGCGCGACCCATCAGCGTGGCGGTCAGATCGGTGCCGCCGCGGCCCAGGGTGGCGGCCGGGCGGACCACGCCCGGGTCGTCGTCGTCAGCCGCCGGCACCGCGCCCAGGAAGCCGGGCACCACGGGGAGGATCCCGCGGTCCAGCAACGGGCGCAGCTGCTTGCGCGCCGACATGTCAGTCAGCATCAGGTTGGGCGAGGCGCCGCCGTAGGGCCCGTCGGTGATGACCACGTCCACCGCGTCGACGTACCGGGACTTCTCGCCCGCCGCCTCCAGGCCGGCCGCGAACAGCAGCGCCGACAGCCGCTCGCCGCGGGCCGCGATGAAGTCGCTGGTCCGCGAGGTCAGCTCTTTCAGCACCAGCAGGCTGCCCACCAGGGCGTCCAGCTCGTCGAACGAGCGGTCGATCGCCTCGGCCACAGGCCGGCGGGCCGTCTTGGCGGGCACGATCGCCTGCAGGATGGTCTGGTAGCGGCGGCGCAGCGCGATCGAATCGGACTGAAGGCAGTTCTCCTGGCCGCTGCGCGCCCGCCGGGCCATGCCCAGCAACACGTCGGTGACGCCCGAGGGCGCCGAGCAGACCACGACCCGCGGGCCGGTGCGCTTGCGGACGATGTCGATGGCATGCCGGAAAGCGGCGATGTCGGCGAGCGACGCTCCACCGAACTTGTGGATCTCGGGCGCGGGGCGCTTCTGGCTCATGGCGGCGTTGCGCTTCTATCACGAAAGGCGACCGCCCCGAGAGGGCTGCCCGTCGCGGGTATCGGCCGGTCCCCGCTGCAACCGGGGCGGCCTTCTAGTACATTCAAGGCCGCCATGCCGACGTCCCGCTCCGTCTTTCGTTGCATCTCCGGCTGCTCCGGGGATTACCCGCTGGATCAGGTCATCTACCGCTGCCCGAAGTGCCACGATCTGCTGGAGGTGGTGCACGACATCGAGCACCTGAAGGCGCGCAGCGCCGCCGCCTGGATCAAGCTGTTCGACGAGCGCTACCAGCGGACGCAGTGGCCCTACGGCTCGGGCGTGTGGGGCAAGAAGGAGTGGGTGCAGCCGCACATCCTGGACGAGAACGTCGTTTCGATGATGGAGGGCGGCACCAACCTGCTGTGGGCCGAGCGCTACGGGCGCGAGCTGGGCCTGTCGGAGCTGTGGATCAAGCAGTGCGGCGTCTCGCACACCGGGTCCTTCAAGGATCTGGGCATGACGGTGCTGGTCTCGACCGTGAAGCAGATGATCGCTGACGGCCGGCCCCTGAAGGCGGTGGCGTGCGCGTCGACCGGCGACACCTCGGCGGCGCTGGCGGCCTACGGGGCGGCGGCCGGGATCAAGACCATGGTGATCCTGCCGCGGGGCAAGGTCTCGACGGCCCAGCTGGTCCAGCCGCTGGCCAACGGCGCCCACGTGCTGGCCATCGACGGCGACTTCGACGCCTGCATGGCCATCGTGCAGCAGCTGGCCGAGGAGGAGGGCGTCTACCTGGCGAACAGCATGAACAGCCTGCGCATCGAGGGCCAGAAGACGGTCGCCATCGAGATGGTGCAGCAGTTCGACTGGGAGGTGCCCGACTGGGTGCTGATTCCGGGCGGTAACCTCGGCAACGTCAGCGCGCTGGGCAAGGGCTTCCTGATGATGCGCGACCTGGGGCTGATCTCGCGGCTGCCGCGCATCTGCGTGGCCCAGGCCGAGGCGGCCAACCCCCTGTACACCAGCTACCTGACGAACTTCGAGACGTTCAAGCCGGTCACCGCCAAGCCGACGCTGGCCTCGGCCATCCAGATCGGCAACCCGGTCAGCTACAAGAAGGCCGTGCGCACGCTGCAGCAGTTCGACGGTGTGGTGGAGCAGGCCTCCGAGTCCGAACTGGCGGACGCCGCCGCGCGCGCCGACCTGACGGGCCTCTTCAACTGTCCCCACACCGGCGTGGCGCTGGCCGCCCTTGAGAAGCTGGTGGCGCGAGGCCTCATCGAGTCGCGTCACCGCGTGGTGGTGGTCAGCACCGCCAACGGCCTGAAGTTCAGCGACTTCAAGGTCGCCTACCACGAGGGCAAGCTGGGCCAGGTGCCGCACCCGAAGCACGCCAATCAGCCCTACCACCTGCCCAACGTCTACAAGGATGTGCGCGAGACGGTGCGGAAGATCCTGGACTGAGGGCCGAAGCCGACGCCGCGCGCTTTTGGGTGGGCGCGTGGTTCGACGAACACGAGGTGCAGCGCGACGTCTGGCCTCTGGACTGCTGACCGCCGCTGCGGGCGCGAAAGCGAACGGTCGAAAGACGCCGGGCGCAACAATCCCCGCCGGCGCCCCGAAGCTTCGAGGGCGCAACGGCGGGGCCGGGGCAAGGAAGGCCTACCGGGGACGGAACTGCTGGGGGCGGCGACCCTTCGACGAGGTCAGCGCGCGCATCGCCTTCTCGAAGGCCTTCTCGTAAGCCTTGCGAACTTTGCTGTCATTCTTCGGCATCCATGTTTTGGCCATCCATCGACAGTGGGGCCCCGGGACCGGTAAAGCCAGCATTCATTTCGTCGACGCGTCGATTGTGGACGCCACCGGGTTCAACCCGCGGCCGGCGAACTCGGAGTACACGATGAAGCGGAACGGGTTCGTCTGCGCATACACCTCGCGCAACGTGGCCAAGGCGTGGGCCCGTTCCCGGGCCAGCGCGGCGCTGGCGCGGTGGCGCTGCAGGCCCAGCTCGGCAATCCGCAGCGCCAGCGCGGCGTCGCCCCGCGCCTCCAGGTCGTGGGCGGCGCGCGCGAAGGGCTGCTCGCCGCCCCCACCAAGCTGGTCCAGCGCGGATGCCCATTCGGCGCGCGTGAACGCGTCCAGGCCGTCACCGTTCGACTGCCAGTACCCCGCGTGCACGGCGTACAGCCGCTGCACGAAGGTGTCGCGGGTGACCAGGAACGGCTGCACCGCTCCCGGCGCGTCGCGCAGCGACGCCGGCAGGAAGTCGTCGTGCAACACGTCGGCGAGCGGCCGCGCCGTCCGGGCGTCGTCCAGCGCGCGCGCGTACAGCGCCCGCAGGGCATCGCGCAGGCCGGGCATCGCCTGGATGGTGAACAGCGCCGTCAGCGGCGGATGACCGTGAATCAACCGCCGCGGCTGCAGCTGGATCACGGCGTCGATGGCGGACAGAAAGCCCTCGGGCGAGCCCTCGGCCACGAAGGGCGCCCCGGCGTACGGCATGAAGGCGTCGCCCACCACCAGCAGGCCATGGGCGGGATCCTGCACGAACAGCGCGTCGGAGGTCTCGCCGCTGGGCGCGGGGATGATGCGCAGCTCGAGGCCGCCCGCCGACAAGGTCTCGGGCGCGGACAGCAAGCGCTCCGGGCGCACGTCCAGGTTCATCGTGCCGCTGCCGAAGAAGTACCGGAACGGCGGATGATAGGCGCGGTCGTGTGCCAGCTGGTCCGGGAAGCCCGCGCTGGCGATGACCACGGTGCCCGGCTCGCGCAGGGCCTTCAGCCCCCCCACGTGATCCCAGTGCCCGTGCGTCAGGATGACGTACTTGATGGGAGCGGTCGTGATCCGGCGTAGCGCCGCCACCGCCTCGCGCGTGGTCTCCTCGGTGGTGCCGGCGTCGACCGCCACCACCATCTGCGGCGACACGAAGAACACCAGGTTGGCGAAGTCGTAGCCCTCCGCGACGTACACCCCGTCCGCCTCGCGCACCAGGCGCTTCATTCCGAACCGGAACCCGCCGTCGGCAGAGACCGACAGGTCTCCCGCGACGCGCGGCTGGTCGGCGTCGTTCAGCGACTGCAGACCGGCGCGGGCCAGCATGGCGCGCGAACGTGGCTCGTCGCCCAGGGTGTGATACGCGGCGGCCAGGCCGCGGTACATGCCGCGCTCCAGACCGAAGGGACCCAGCGCCGGCTGGACCAGCGACGCCTGCAGATCGTCGATGGCCTGCTGCGCTTTGCCGAACCGGGCCGGCAACTCCGCCAGCACGATGCCGCGCAGGAAGCGCCCCCGCTCAGGCTCGGCGGCCGCCTCGGCGTCCAGCTTGCGGATGGCGTCCTCGACCCAGGCCACCCGCCTCGGCAAGAAGACCTGCGGCGCCAGCCGGGCCTGCATGGTCGCCTGCAACGCCAGCAGCAAGGGGGCCCGCTGCGGCTGGGACGCGGCCAGCCGGCCGAAGTAGTCGTAGCCTTCGCGCTCGCGGTGGCTGGCCAGAAGCTGTTGCATGGTGACGAACAGCGTGACGCTGTCGGCGTTCGGGTAGGCCGCCGCGGTCATCAGGGCGGACAGCGGGCGCTGCTGGGTCAGCGGCGCCTTGGCCGGGGGCGGCGCGCTGGCGCAGGCAGCCGCCAACGAACACAGGGCGAGAGCACAGGCAAGGATGTGAGAGCGCGGCAGCATGGAGACTCCTTCGTGAGGGGCAATCTGGACAGTGTCTAGATAGGTGGTATCTTGACGCTGTCAAGTTCGAAGTTGACGGTGGCCAGACGTGCCGCCACAGTCCGCCCATGAAGAAGCGCGCGGGCTACCACCACGGCGACCTGCGTCCGGCGCTGCTGCAGGCCAGTTCAGCGCTGCTGGAGGAGCGCGGCCTCGGGGCCCTGAGCCTGCGGGAAGTGGCCCGCAAGGCCGGGGTCAGTCACAACGCCCCTTATCATCACTTCCGCGATCGCAGCAGCCTGCTGGCGGCCCTGGCCGAGGACGGTTTCGGAACGCTGGCGCGCGAGATGGCAGCGGCCCGCGCCGCAGCGCCCGACAGCCAGGCTCGGTTGGAGGCCTGCGGTCAGGCCTATGTCCGCTTCGCCCTGGGGTGGCCGGCGCGCTTCCGGCTCATGTTCCGGCCCGAGTTGACCGGCCCCGACGAGCAGGCGGCCGTCGCTGCCGCCGGCACGGCGGCGCTGGACATCCTGGCGGGGGCGATCGGGGAGGCGCAGGCGGCGGGCCTGGCGCCCGCTGGGGAGCTCGCACCGCTGGTCCTGACCTGCTGGGCGGCGGTGCACGGGGTCGCGTCCCTGTGGCTGGATGGCCCCTTGATGAGGGCGCAACGGACGTTCGCCGCTTCCGCCGAGCAGCTGATGGCCATGGTCCCGGCGACGCTGGCGGCGCTGCTGATCGCGGCCGCCGGCCCCGTCAGCCGGGCCGGCCACCCGCGCAGCCGATAGGTCCCGGACGGAGCGGGTGCTCCCGTCGGGAAACGGGACGGCAACGCGAATCCCATCCGCCGGTGACAGACGGGCGGTTTTCTGGCGCCGCGGGGTCTAGTCCCTTGAACGGCGGGACTCTGTTGATAGAGTCGGTGGTTTCAGCACCTTTCGTCAGAAGCGGCTTGGAAACACGACGGAAACAAGTAAGGAAACGGCGGTCATGACAAGGCAACTCGGCATCCCGGACAACCAAGGTCTCTACGACTCCTCCCTCGAGCACGACGCGTGCGGCGTCGGCTTCATCGTCGACATGAAGGGTCGGAAGTCGAAGCAGATCGTCCAGGATGCGCTGCAGATCCTGCTGCACCTGCAGCACCGGGGTGCCACCGGCTGCGAGACGAACTCGGGCGACGGCGCCGGCATCCTGATGCAGATCCCGCATCGCTTCCTGGTCGAGGAGTGCCACAAGTCCAACATCAAGCTGCCCGCCGCCGGCCGTTACGGCGCCGGGCTGGTGTTCCTGCCCACCGACCAGGCCAGCCGCGAGGCGTGCGAGCTGATGTTCGAGCAGGCGGCCCGCGCCGAGGGTCAGAAGTTCCTGGGCTGGCGGACGGTCCCGACCGACAACAGCATGCTGGGGCCGACGGCGCGCGGGTCGCAGCCGGTGCTGAAGCAGGTCTTCATCGAGCGCAGCCCGGACATCACGGATGACATGGCCTTCGAGCGCAAGCTGTACGTGATCCGGCGCTCGGTGCGCCATCAGGTGCGCCAGTCTCCCATCCCGGGCCGCGGGCAGTTCTACGTGTCGGGCCTGTCCGCCCGCACCATCGTCTACAAGGGCATGCTGAACTGCGATCAGGTGCGCGCCTTCTACCTGGATCTGCAGGACGACCGGGTCGAGTCGGCGCTGGCCCTGGTCCACTCGCGCTTCTCGACGAACACCTTCCCCAGCTGGCAGCGGGCCCACCCCTACCGCCTGATCGCCCACAACGGCGAGATCAACACCCTGCGCGGCAACGTGAACTGGATGCACGCGCGGGAGAGCATGTTCTCGTCGAAGCTGTTCGGCGACGATCTGAAGAAGTGCCTGCCTGTCATCGACACCAGCGGGTCCGACTCGGCGATGTTCGACAACGCGCTGGAGCTGCTGTACCTGGCAGGGCGGTCGCTGCCCCACGCCGTCATGATGATGGTGCCCGAGCCGTGGTCCAACCACGAGTCGATGAGCAAGGAGAAGCGGGACTTCTACGAGTTTCACGGCTGCCTGATGGAGCCGTGGGACGGCCCCGCCGCGGTCTGCTTCACGGACGGCATCCGCATCGGCGCGGTGCTGGACCGCAACGGCCTGCGCCCGTCGCGCTACTGGGTCACCAAGGACGGAATGGTGGTGCTGGCGTCCGAGGTGGGCGTGCTGGACATCGCCCAGGAGCGCATCGCCGAGAAGGGGCGGCTGCAGCCGGGCCGCATGTTCCTGGTCGACACGGCGCTGGGGCGCATCGTCTCGGACGAGGAGATCAAGCACCAGATCGCCAGCGCCGAACCGTACGGCGAGTACCTGGAGAAGCACCTGGTCAGCCTGTCCGACCTGCCCAAGGCCCCCACCGTGATCGAGCCCGACCACGAGACGGTGCTGCGGCGCCAGGAGGCCTTCGGGTACACCAGCGAGGATCTGAAGATCCTGGTCGGTCCCATGGCGGCCGACGGCGTCGAGCCCAACGGGTCGATGGGCAACGACACGCCGCTGGCGGTGCTGTCGAACCGGCCCCAGCTGCTGTTCGGATACTTCAAGCAGTTGTTCGCCCAGGTGACGAACCCGCCGGTGGACGCCATCCGGGAGGAGATCGTGATGGCCGTCGACACGTCGATCGGCCCCGAGGGGAACCTGCTGGAGCCGACGCCCGAGTCGGCGCGGCAGATCACGCTGGCCAGCCCGGTGCTGCGCAACGAGGAGCTGGAGCGGCTGCGCCAGCTCGACGGCAACGGCCACTCGCACGGCTTCCACTCCATCACCATCCCCATGCTGTGGCCCATCAAGGGGGGCGCGCCCGCGCTGCGTGACGCGGTGGAGGAGCTGCGCAAGGCCTGCAGCAACGCCATCGCCGCCGGCAAGAACATCATCATCCTGTCGGACCGCGGGCACGACGCCACCAACGCGCCGATCCCCTCCTTGCTGGCGGTGGCGGCCGTGCAGCACCACCTGCTGCGCGAGGGGACCCGCACGCGCGTCGGTCTGGTGCTGGAGACGGGCGAGCCGCGCGAGGTGCACCACTTCGCGCTGCTGGTCGGCTACGGCGCCTCGGCCATCAATCCCTACCTGGCCTTCGAGACCCTGCACGACCAGATCCGCCAGGGGCTGCTGGCGGGCGATCCCGACAAGGCCGAGCAGAAGTACGTGAAGGCCGTCAGCAAGGGCATCGTCAAGGTCATCTCGAAGATGGGCATCTCGACCATCCAGAGCTATCACGGCGCCCAGGTGTTCGAGGCCATCGGCCTGGCCCGCGACTTCATCGACCAGTACTTCACCTGGACGGCGTCGCGCATCGGCGGCATCGGGATGAAGGAGATCGCCGAAGAGGTACGGCAGCGGCACATGCGCGCCTTTCCTGAGCGGCCCCTGGCCGAGGAGACGCTGGATCCGGGCGGCAATTACAAGTACCGCCGCGACGGCGAGTATCACCTGTTCAACCCGGAGAGCATCCACAAGCTGCAGTACGCCTGCCGTAGCGGCAACTACAGCGTGTTCAAGGAGTACTCGAAGCTGATCGACGATCAGGCCGAGCACCTGACCACGCTGCGCGGGCTGATGGAGCTGCGCAACGTGCGCCCTCCGGTGCCGCTGGAGGAGGTCGAGTCGGTCGACGAGATCGTGAAGCGGTTCAAGACCGGCGCCATGTCCTACGGCTCGATCAGCAAGGAGGCGCACGAGACGCTGGCCATCGGCATGAACCGCATCGGTGGCAAGAGCAACACCGGCGAGGGCGGGGAAGATCCCGCCCGCTACGTGCCGGACGCCAACGGCGATTCGCGCAACAGCGCCATCAAGCAGGTGGCCTCGGGGCGCTTCGGCGTCACCAGCCACTACTTGACGCAGGCGCAGGAGCTGCAGATCAAGATGGCCCAGGGCGCGAAGCCGGGCGAAGGCGGGCAGCTCCCCGGCTCGAAGGTGTACCCGTGGGTGGCCAAGGTCCGGCACGCCACGCCGGGCGTGGGGCTGATCTCGCCGCCCCCCCACCACGACATCTACTCGATCGAGGATCTGGCCCAGCTGATCCACGACCTGAAGAACTCGAACACCAACGCGCGCATCAGCGTGAAGCTGGTGGCCGAGGTGGGCGTGGGCACCATCGCCGCCGGCGTGGCCAAGGCGCACGCCGACCTGGTGCTGATCAGCGGGCACGACGGCGGCACGGGCGCGTCGCCGCTGACCAGCATCAAGCACGCGGGCATCCCCTGGGAGCTGGGGCTGGCCGAGGCGCACCAGGTGCTGGTGCTGAACGACCTGCGCAGCCGCATCCGCGTCGAGACGGACGGCCAGCTGAAGACGGGCCGCGACGTGGTGGTGGCCACGCTGCTGGGGGCCGAGGAGTACGGCTTCTCGACCGCGCCGCTGGTGACCATCGGCTGCATCCTGATGCGGGTCTGCCACCTGAACACCTGCCCGGTGGGGGTGGCCACCCAGGATCCCCGCCTCCGCAAGAAGTTCACGGGCGATCCGCAGCACGTGGTGAACTTCATGCGCTTCGTGGCGCAGGAGGTCCGCGAGTACATGGCGGCCCTGGGCTTCCGCACCATCAACGAGATGGTCGGTCACACCGAGTGCCTGGGCATGAACCGCGCCATCGATCACTGGAAGGCGAAGGGGCTGGACCTGACGCACATCCTGGAGCAGCCGAAGATGCCCGCCTCGGTGGGCCGCTACCAGACGGCGCTGCAGGACCACGGCCTGGACCAGGCGCTGGACAACACCACGCTGCTGGAGCTGGCGAAGCCGGCGCTGGAGCGGGGCGAGAAGGTCGAGGCCACCGTCCCCATTCGCAACATCAACCGGGTCGTCGGCACGATCACCGGCAGCGAGGTCACGCGCAAGTACGGCCCCGAGGGACTGCCCGAGGACACCATCAAGTTCCACTTCGTGGGCTCGGCGGGCCAGAGCTTCGGCGCCTTCGTGCCGAAGGGCATGACGCTGACGCTGGAGGGCGACTCGAACGACTACGTCGGCAAGGGGCTGTCGGGCGGCAAGCTGGTGGTGTACCCGTCTCACGCGGCCACGTTCGCCGCCGAGGAGAACGTCATCATCGGCAACGTGGCGCTGTACGGCGCGACCAGCGGGGAGGGGTACTTCCGCGGCACCGCCGGCGAGCGATTCTGCGTGCGCAACAGCGGGGCGACGGCGGTCGTCGAGGGCGTGGGCGACCACGGCTGCGAGTACATGACCGGCGGCCGGGTGGTGGTGCTGGGCAGCACGGGTCGCAACTTCGCGGCCGGCATGTCGGGCGGCGTCGCCTACGTGCTGGACGAGCCGGGGGACTTCGCCAAGCGCTGCAACAAGGAGATGGTGTCGCTGGGCAAGCTGGAGGACGCCGACGAGATCGCCGAGGTCAAGACGCTGATCGCGCGGCATCGCCAGTACACGGGCTCGAAGCGGGCCGAGGAGATCCTGGGCGCCTGGGCCCAGTGGGAGTCCTACTTCGTGCGCGTCATGCCGAACGACTACAAGCGGATGGTCGACGCGCAGAAGGAGATGCGGAAGGCCGGCATGTCGCAGGACGAGGCCGAGATGGCGGCCTTCGAGAAGAACTCGCACGACGTGGCGCGGGCGGGCGGCAAATAGGGCGGCGGGATACGCGGACGGCAACCGGACCAACGGCACAAGTGGACTGAAAGAGGGGCGCTTCGGACATCATCATGGGTAAGACGACGGGATTTCTCGAGTATCAGCGGGTGTTGCCGGTTCTGCGCGACCCCAAGGCGCGCCTCGCCGATTGGAACGAGTTCCACGAGCACATGTCCGATGCGGCGCTGAAGGAACAGGGCGCCCGCTGCATGGACTGCGGCGTGCCCTTCTGTCACACCGGCGAGATGATGGTGGGCGGTGCCAGCGGCTGCCCCATCCACAACCTGATCCCCGAGTGGAACGACCTGGTGTTTCGCGGGCAGTGGCAAGAGGCGCTGGCGCGGCTGCACAAGACGAACAACTTCCCCGAGTTCACGGGGCGGGTCTGTCCTGCCCCCTGCGAGGGGTCGTGCGTGCTGGGCATCAGCGAGCCGCCCGTCACCATCAAGAACATCGAGATGTCGATCATCGACAAGGGCTTCGAGGAGGGTTGGGTCAAGGCGCACCCGCCGGCGAAGCGCACCGGCAAGAAGATCGCCGTGGTGGGCTCGGGCCCGGCCGGGCTGGCCTGCGCCGCGCAGCTGAACCAGGCGGGACACACGGTCACGGTGTTCGAGCGCGACGATCGCATCGGCGGCCTGCTGATGTACGGCATCCCCCAGATGAAGCTGGAGAAGTCGCTGGTCGACCGGCGCGTGAAGCTGATGGCCCAGGAGGGCGTCAACTTCGTGGTGAGCACGAACGTGGGCAAGGACTTTCCCACCGAGCGGCTGAAGAAGGAGTACGACGCCATCGTGCTGTGCGGCGGCGCCACGCACGCGCGCGATCTGCCCATCGAGGGGCGGAACCTGAAGGGCATCCACCTGGCGATGGAGTTCCTGTCGCTGAACACCAAGAGCCTGCTGGACAGCAAGCACGCCGACGGCAAGTACATCAGCGCCAAGGGCAAGCACGTGGTGGTGATCGGCGGCGGCGACACCGGGACGGATTGCGTGGGAACGTCGCTCCGGCACGGCTGCAAGAGCCTGGTGCAGCTGGAGATCCTGGCCCGGCCGCCCGAGGCGCGGGCGGCCGACAACCCCTGGCCGCAGTGGCCCCGCATCTATCGCATGGACTACGGTCAGGAAGAGGCGGCCGCCGTGTACGGCGCCGATCCGCGCAAGTACGCGGTGGTCACCAAGCGCTTCATCGGCGACGCGGCCGGCAACGTCAAGGGGCTGCACACCGTCGAGGTGGAGTGGAAGCCCGAGAACGGGCGCATGATCATGCGCGAGCTGCCCGGCACCGATAAGGAGTGGCCGGCGGACCTGGTGTTCCTGGCCATGGGGTTTCTGGGGCCGGAGAAGTCGGGGCTGCTGAGCGAGCTGGGCGTGGCGCTGGACGGCCGCGGCAACGTGGTCACCGACGGCAGCAAGCAGACATCGGTGCCGAAGGTGTTCGCGGCGGGCGACATGGCGCGGGGGCAGTCGCTGATCGTGTGGGCCATCGCCGAGGGGCGCGACGCGGCCCGCGGGGTCGACAAGTTCCTGATGGGCGAGACGCTGCTGCCGTAGTTGGTGGCGGTGATATCGGCGGGTTGTAGGGAGCGATCACTCGGTCGCAGGGGCGCGGGATGGGGTCACCCCGTCGTGCAGAAACCTCTGGATCCTACACAAGTGTTGCGTGAGGGATCTGGGCGTGATCTGACGCTACGACCAGCGTCCTATCGGTCCTTCGTGTGGCCGGCGCCTTCGTTCGCGGGCGGGGCGTTCCCCGGGGCGGGTTTCGTGGCACCTCCGTGCCCGTTTGCCAGCGCCAGCTGGGCCTGTCGCGAGTAGTCGATCGACTCGGCGAGGATGCGGGCCGCTTCGGCGGGGGCGTGGAAGCCCATCGAGTTCTCCGCCGCGATGAAGTCCAGGCGCCACTGGGCGCGCCGCTGCAGGGCGAGCGCCGGCGCCAGTTGCTCGGGCGTGGCGCCGGCGTTCTTGGCGGCCACCGTCGTGTCCAGCATGTCGACCAGGGCGGTGGCGGCGCGCTCCAGCAGGTCGTGGGTGCGCGTCTGGATGGCGGCGACGCGTGCCTTGATCTCGCTCTCCTCGTAGGGATGGCAGACCTGGCAGGCGCGCGCGACGTTCAGCAGCGGGCTGCGCACCCAGTGATCGGAGACCTTCGTCGCGCCCTCGCGCTTGTACGGCATGTGGCAATCGGCGCAGGAGACGCCCGAGCGGGCATGGATGCCCTGACTCCACATCTCGAACTCGGGGTGCTGGGCCTTCAGCACCTCGGCCCCGGTCTCGGCGTGCTGCCAGTCGTAGAAGCGATGGCCGTCGGGGAACTTGTAGTCGTCGTAGGTGTGCTCGATCTGCTCCACCTTCAGGCCGTTGGCCCAGGGATAAAATGGCGTCACCTTGGGGCCGCAGTAGTACTCGACGTGGCACTGGCCGCATACGAAGGATCGGACCTCTTGCCGGCTGGCGTCGACGTTGGGGTCGTACGGGCGGACGCGATCGCCGCGACGCCAGCGCTCGATGCTGGGCAGGTGCGGCGTCGGCTGATCACTGTTCGCCAGCGCCTGGATGCCGACCAGGAACCCGGGCCGGGTCACCCGCAACGCCATCGTCTTGGGGTCATGACAGTCGACGCACGAGACGGGGTGCGCGCCGTCCTCATGCGCGGGCGTCCCACCGGGCACCGGCGACGGCGTGGAGGACCCGGTCTTCACCACCTCGGCGTGCGCCTGGGCGTACGTCATCTTGCTGAGCTGCACGAAGCCCTTCATCACGTCGCCGTCACCCAGGCGACGGTACGTCGGGATGACGGCGGTGTGACAGTGCAGGCACGAGCCGGGCTGGGGCCGCTCCGTCACGCGCCTGGTGGCCTCCTGATCGGCCAGCATGTACGCGTGGCCGCGCCGGTCGCGATAGTCGATGGCGAAGGCGTAGCCCGCGAACATGCGCTTCAGCCAGGGATCGCGCGCGCTCTTCTCGTCGGGCAGCGCCTCCGAGCCGCCGAAGTCGGTGTGCGAATGCTCGGCGGTGCGCCGGTATCCGTCCAGCTCGCGCGGCCAGTTGATCCCCCAGGGGGCGGGATCGGTCGTCGACTCACCGACGTCGACGAGACGCAAATAGGGATTCTTCGCCTCCTGCTTGTGCGCGAAGACGGTGACCAGCAACGCGGCCACGCCCGCGCTGATCGCCGCGGACGCCACCACCGCCACCACCACGGCGCGCACGCCCAGGTGGCGGCGCTTGCCGCTGCCGGGCGGAGGAGAAGAAGGATCTGCCTCGGACATCGTTTCGGACATGGGGGGCTCCTGTCTGGTGTCCGCGTGCCGTGCCGTCAGTCCCGGGCGCCGTGGCCGACGCCGCGATGACAATGAACACATCTCACCGCGTCGCGATCGGTCGTCGCGCCCGACACGATGTCGTGCACGAAATCACCGTGGCACCGCAGGCAGGCCGCCTGCAAGATGGCGGCGTTCTTCGCCTTGATCTGGATCGGTTCGTGGAAATCCTGGAACGTGAATCCCTTCGAGTGGTGATAACCGTTCGAGGCCTTGGCCAGGTACTTGCCCACGAAGTCGTGGGGAAGGTGGCAGTCGACGCAGGTGGCGGCGCCGTGATGCGGTCCCTTCGTCCAGGACGCGTACTGGTCGTTCATGATGTGGCAGTTCGCGCAGGCGCGCGGATCCGTCGAGAAGTAGCTCATCCCTTCCGCGTAGCGGAACGTGAACAGCCCCAGACCCACCATGACCCCCGCGGTCACGGCCAGCGCGATCACGTAGGGGTGCGCCCGCCTCCGTCCCGTGCCGCGCGGCCCCGGGCTGCTGTCGTCCGACGTCGCCATTCCGACCCGCCGGCGATGATAATCCCGACGGTGGTGAACGCAAGATGGCCGCCCCGCCGGTGGCGGCGGCGCGATCGAAAGGCCCGAAGGTCAGGGCGAGCGGATCACCGTGATCGTCAGGCGCTGAGCGCGGTCGCTCGCGGCCACGTTGCGCCGGTGGCAGCCAGCCGCGATCGATGCGCTCCGGACGACGCCCTAGTAGCGAATGTCGACCAGCGTCTTCTTGCGCAGGTCCGCCAGGTAGGTCTTGGTCTGCTTCTCCATCTCCTTCTGGCGAAGCTGCTGGCGAATGTCGTCCTCGACATCCGCCAGCGGCTTGGGCGGGATGGTCTTGCGGTCGATCAGCTTGATGACGTGGAAGCCGCGATCGGCGCGGATGGGGCCGGCCACCTCGCCCACCTTCATCGAGAACACCATCTCCTCGATCGGCTTGGGCAGGATGTCCTTGCCGAAGTACCCCAGATCGCCGCCCTCCTTGCGGGTGGCGGCGTCATCGGAATACTCCCGCGCCAGCGCGGCGAAGTCCTCGGTGGCGGCCCGCTCGACCAGCTTGCGCCCCAGCGCCTGCTTCTCGGCCACCGCGCCCGCGTCGGCGCCCTCGGGGATGGTCAGGAAGATGTGGCTGGCCCGCACCTCGGTGTTGGTGCCTGCCTTGTAGTGACGGTTGTAGTACGACTTCACGTCCTCGTCGGTGATGGTGACCTTCGAGCCGACGGCGATGTTGAGGACGCGGAACCGCAGCAGCTGTCGCTTCAGATCGTTGCGGTAGGCCTCCATGCTCATGCCCTGCGCGTGAAGCGCGTCGTCCAGTTGCTTGTCGTCGATGTTGTTCTGGCGCTTGATCTCCGCCACCGAGGCGTCCACCTGCTCCGGCGTCACGGTCAGCCGCAGCTCCTGCGCCTGCTCCGAGATCAGCTCGTCGTCGATCAGGCGGTCCAGCGTCTCGCGGCGCAGGGCGGCGGCGCGCGCGGCGCGCTTGGCCGGATCGGTGATGCGCGCGAGATCGCCCAGCAGCGGCGCTGCCTTCTCCTCGACCTCGCTGGCCAGGATGATGCTGTTGCCGACGACGGCGGCCACCTTCTCGACCACCCGCGCGCGGGCCGGCGCCGCCGCCAGCAACGCCAGCGCGCCGGCCAGGAACAACGTGGGCAGGCGCCGGGGGCGCCGTGTGGTGAACGGATGCAACGGGGTCGGGGTCATGGCGCTCCGGGCGCGGGGGGGTGGGGGGCCATCATTCCTGGACCGGGATGACCAGGCGGCAGGTTGCCTGGCGCGGGGCCGCCGGGACCGGGCAGGGCCATCGGCGCGGTGCCCGGGCCGTGGGTCATGCCCGTGTCGACCGCGACCTTGGCCAGGTTCCCTTCGTCGATGGTGACGGTGTACTTCTTTCGCAGGTCGTCGATGAACGACTCCATCGCCTTGGTCCGCAGATCCTTGAACAGGCGCTGCTGGATGGTTCGCTTCACCTCGGCCAGCGGCCGCGAGAAGCCGGGGCGCTTCCCCGTCAGCTTCAGCACGGCGTAGCCGCGGTCCGTCTTGACCGGCGCCGAGATGTCGCCCACCTCTTTCATGGCGAAGGCCGCCTCCACGATGGGCTCGGGCACCAGCTTCGTCGTCCGCTCGAACGAGGTCAGGTCGCCGCCGCGCGACTTCGAGTCGTCGTCCTCGGAGTACTTGGTCACCAGATCGCGGAACGCCTTCGGATCGGCGCGATTCAAGGCGGCGGCCTCGCGGGAGACCTTCTCGGCCTTGGCCTTGTCCTTCACCAGGATCTCGCTGACCCGCACCTCTTCGGGGCGGTTGAACTCCTCCGGGTGCTCCTTGTAGTACTTCTCGACATCGGCGTCGGGCACGTCCTCGACCCGCAGCTTCGACTCGAAGTCCTTCTGCAGGAACTTCGAGATCATCTGCTGCTTCATCACCCGCACGACCTCGGGATCCTTGTCGTAACCGCGCTTCTCCGCCTCCTTGGCCATCACCTCGATGCGGATCAGGTTGTCGACGAACTCCTTCTTCTTCTCGGGGCTGGTGTAGCGGGCGCGTACGAAGGGGGCCTGCTTGTTGATGCGGTCCTGGACCTCGCCCACGGTGATGACGGTGTCGTCGATGCGGGCCACCGGCTGACCCAGGTCGCCGGTCTGCGCAGGCGCGCTGGGGGACGATGACTTGGCGGCCGACTTGCCGCACCCCGCGGCGGCGGCGAGGACCATCAGTCCACCCACGAAAAACGCGCGACGCCGGCCTGGGAAATTCATGGCGGGAGACCTTTACACGGGCGCTCGCCGGTCGCAACGCGGGCACCGCGGTCGGGGAAAACCGTCACGCGTCCGTTACCCGTGGGCCCAGGCGTGGGCCCAGGCCGCCGCGAGCGCGCCCAGGGTGGCGGCCAGCAGCGCCGCCTGAACGGTGAACGCCATCCAGCGCTGGCCTTTCGAAGGGGCAGGCGCGACTTCCGCAGGGGTAGCGGTGGTTGCGCCCGGTCCAGCTTCCGACCGTCCCCGGGGGCGATCCAGGGCGCCGATGGCCACGCCCAGCACGGTTCCCAGGCCCAGGCCATAGGCGTGCGCGAACACGTCCGCCTTCGCGCCCATTCCCAGCATGGCCAGCAAGGCGAACCCCGCGCCTGCCGCCACCCAGGCCCGCCGCCGGATGGCGCCGCCGCCGCGCCAGCGCCGCACCACCTGTAGCCCGACCACCAACCCCAGCGCGGCGAAGGTGGCCGTGGAGGCCCCGACGGAGAGGTGCCCGGTGCGCTGGGTCCACGCCGTCAGCAGGTTGGCACCGGTGGCGGCGGCCACGATGGCCGCCGCCGCGACGCCGGGGCCCATCCAGCGGCCGGCCGCCCCGATGAAGATCACCGAGGCCGCGACGTTTCCCATCAGGTGCATGACATCCCCGTGCAGCGTCATCGCGGTGACCGCGCGCCACCACTCGCCGGCGCGGATGCGCGAGGCATCGGCCACGCCGACCTGGAACCAGCGCGACACCGGTTCGCTCTCCCAGTATCCGGTGATGGCGGCGAAGGCCATCAGGGCCAGGCTGGCGCCGATGCCCAGGGCGTTCGTGCCGCGGTCAGGCGCCGCCGGAACGGCCTGGACGGCTGTCCGTGACTCGGCGTCGTACTTTCGCAGGGCTCGGTTCGCGGCGGCGAGGGCTTGCGCGCCCACGCCCACCACCCAACCGGCCGGTCGCCCGTCCTGCACGTAGGGCGCGATTTCATAGGGAATCCCGGTTGCCGCCAGCACCAGCGCCAGCTCCTCGATGCGCTCGCGGGCCGGGGCGTGCCGGATCCAGATCACCGCGCCTCCCTCGGGCGGCGGGCCGTCGTCGTCCCGCCCGGCGGCGTTCGTCTCGGTCACGACGGCCAGCATAATCCGCCCAAGCCGGCAGCGCCCGCCGCGAACACCCCGCTCGCACGCCGTCCCTTGGCGCCGTCCCTTCCCAGGTTAGTGCCCGAGGACATGCGCGGCAGTCGCGCCCCAGTTCCTGTCCCGGGGTCGACGATCCGGCGGCGGCCGCTCCCAGGTTCGTTCCGCGGCCGGCGCTGCCCATTTGGCTCCGGCGATCGTCGCGGCGCTGGCAGAGCCCGGATTGACGGGGTCTTCGGTCGAAATCTGTGATTAAATCGTGCGATGCACCTTACTTACCTTACGTTTGCCATTGTCACGGTTTCGCTTGGGGCGGCGTCTGCGGGCGGCCAGTGTTTCGCCAGCGCTACGCCAGGGTGGTCGTCAATGCCGATAATGGCCGGCATGCTGGGCCGCCCCGTCTACCCGCCGCCTGCCGCTCCGGAACCGACCCTTCCCACGTTGCTGCCGGCGCGCGCCGAACCTACCCCTCCCAGGTTGCTGCCGCCGCCCACGAACAGCGCGGCCTCGGATGACGCTGCCCTTCCATTCATGCTGGGGACGCGTCCGGCGCTCGCGCCCCGTGCGCCGATCAAGCTGGGGCCGCCCCCGCCCGCCGTCAGCGCCGCTGAGCTGCGCGAGGCGGTCGCGCCGGCCGTCGTGGCCCTGGTGGCGTCGAAGCGTGGGGCCGCGCCGCAGGTGGCGACGGGGGTGCTGACGACCGCATCAGGGCTGATCCTCACCAGCGGCCGCGCCATCTCGAACGCGCTCGCCGCCGGAGGCAAGCTGGCGGTGGTGCACGCCGGCCCACGCGGTCACTTCGGCGCGCGCGAACTGGCCGACGCCGCGCCCGCCCGCGTGCTCCAGCTCTCTGACGACCTGGATCTGGCGCTGGTGGAGGCCTTGCCCCCGCGGGCGGTCTTCTATCCGCACCTGCCGGTGTTGCGCCGCTCGAGCGAGGCAGACACCGTGCTGGCCGTGGGGCACCGCCAGGGCAAGAAGGCGGGCCTGTGGTGGGCGACGCTGGCCACCCTGTCCCCGGCGAAGGCGACGGGTACGGCCCGCTGGCTGCGCGAGGTCGCGCCGGCGCTCGCGGTCGGCACGCCGCTGGTCGACGGCGCCGGGCGGGTGGTCGCGCTGGTCACAGAACCCCAACCTGGGACGCCGCGCGCGATCGACGCCGAGGCCCTGCTGCGTTTCCTGCTGCTCGGTCAGGCGCCCGCGCGACGGTTCGCCGGCGTCCCGCCGTTTCGCCGCCCCTCGACGTTGCTCACGCAGGCGGCGCGCGACGGGGTCCCGGGCGCGGGGGCGTCGTCCCCGCCCTCCGGTCCGCTGGCGGGCCTGGTGCAGGCGACCGCCCCCGACGAGGCGATGCCAGGCATATCCGACAAGGGCAGCCTCGATCGCCACCTGCAGGCGGCCGAAGCGCCCGCCGCGCGCCGCCCGCCTGCGCGGCAGAAGTCCGACGCCGCGGCCGAGGTGTCGTTCGACGGAGCGGCGAACGTGTTGCTGGTGACCGCCCCGGAGCTGGACCGCCATCCGCTGCCGGACCCGGTGAAGCTGGACCAGGGCGACGCGCCCGAGCGAGGCCCGCGCGGCGCCTGGGTGACGATCGTCGAGCTGGGCGACTATCACGCGGCCGAAACGCGCCTGGCAGAGCCGGCGGTGCGCGCCCTGGTCGACGGCGGCGACGCGCCCGCGCGCCTGCTGTGGAAGGACGCCGATCGCGGCGAGGGGGCAGCATATCTGCTGGCCGCGCGGGCCGCGCGCGCCGCCCGCGAACAGGACGATTTCTGGTCGATGCACGATCGCCTGCTGGAGGGAAACGGCGCCAGCCTGGAGCGGTTCGAGGACGCCCGCCGGCTGGCCCGCGAGCAGGAGCTGGACCTGAAGGACTTCGACGCGGCCATGGCGGGCGACGGCCTGGCGAGTGCCCTCGAGACGGAGAGCGATGAGGCGGCGCGCATCCCCGCGCTGGGCACCCCCAGCTTCGTCGTGAACGGTCACGTCGTCGACGGCGGCTCGGTGGCGGGGGCGGCGCTGCGCGCGGCGGTAGAGGAAGAGCTGGCCGCGGCCGCCGCGCGCGCCGCGAAGCAGCCGCCGGCCGGCGGCGCGGCGAACCGGTGCCCGGCGATCGCGGACAGCACGCCCATCGCGGGGACGGCGTTCGTTCCCGAGGGACTCGCGGCGCGAGTGCTGGCCGCAGCCGGGCGCGCCGGCGCGCGCGCCGCTCGTCACTGACGCGTACCTGTTCTCTTCCTGACGCCGACGATCGGCTGGCAGGACAATTTCCCGACCGGCCGGGAAATTTTCCCTCGGCGGCGTCGCGCGGGTGGCGACCGGCGACGTTCCGCCGCGCCGAGCGCCCAGGCACAGCGGTTGCTGTCGTAGCCGGCGGATGGGATCCCGTCTCTTGCGAGCGACGCTGCTCGTCGCGTTGCTGGCTTGGAGCGGTGGCGCGCGCGCGCAGGCGCCCGCGCCGGCCAATGCCGTCGCGACGCCGCCTGACCCCGTCACGGCGTTCGGCCTGCCGCCCGCGCGAAAGGTGACGCT
>Ga0207671_10001386_pt1 | contig 28196 bp, 24 predicted proteins | sample KBSC24metaG_FD_184352 | JGI IMG/M metagenome (GOLD analysis project Ga0207671, IMG submission 184352) | Corn rhizosphere microbial communities from Kellogg Biological Station, Michigan, USA - KBS C2-4 metaG (SPAdes) (version 2) | ecosystem: Host-associated > Plants > Roots > Rhizosphere > Soil... | reverse complement strand
TTGATTCCTTCAGAATTTCAATAGCCTCGGTATAGGTCAAACGCTGGAAATCATTGTCCAGACAAAACTTTAGTTTGTCGATCAGGTTCATGTCTGAACGTTCCTGCTGTGGCTTTTGCTTTTCTTCATCCTCCAAACGCTGACTCAAAAATTCAATATCCTCGGCGTTATTCTTCAGCACATAATCGATCAGGTATTTCAGCAGCGCTTCGGCCAGGTTCATGTTATCTTCCAGGTCGTAGAAAGCCATTTCCGGCTCTATCATCCAAAACTCCGCAAGGTGACGCGTCGTATTAGAATTTTCCGCCCTGAAAGTCGGCCCGAAAGTATAAATGTCGCTCAAAGCCATCGCACCCAGCTCACCTTCCAGTTGCCCGGACACGGTAAGGTTGGTCGCCCTGCCAAAAAAGTCTTGTTTAAAATCGATCTCTCCATTCTCTGTTTTTGGCGGGTTAGCCAAATCAAAGTTAGTTACGTGGAAAGTTTCGCCCGCACCTTCCGCATCCGAGGCAGTAATGATCGGTGTATGCAGATAAACAAAACCGCGCTCCTGGAAAAAAGTATGCACCGCATATGACAGGCTGTTTCGCACACGGAACACAGCTCCGAAAGTATTGGTACGGAAACGCAAATGCGCGATCTCCCTCAAAAATTCCAAACTATGTTTTTTAGGCTGCAACGGGTACTTTTCAGGGTCACTGTCGCCTAAAACTTCGATATCTTCTGCCTTCGCTTTAACTTCTACTTTTTGTCCTTTGCCCAAGGAGGCTACCAGGGTACCGGTCACGCTGATGGCAGCGCCGGTGGTAAAACGTTTTAATTTTGCCGGGTCGGCTTGCTCAAAATCAGTCACCACTACCTGGATATTGTTATTGGTCGAGCCATCATTTAAAGCGATGAACTGGTTATTACGGAAGGTACGTATCCATCCTTTTACCACTACCGGAATGTCGGTTTGTTCGCTCTCTAATAATGCTTTGATCTTTATCCGCTGGCTCATATATTAAAATATTTCGAGCGGCAAAAATACAACTAATTACCTAAATACGCAGTGAATTTTCCATCCAAAAAACTAACGGTGGTGGTATGCGCGAGGTCGGTAAACCGCAGGTTAAATGTAGCCTTCATCTCAGTCGGATCGGGATTGGTAGTAGCCGGGTTATGCTGTACATCAAATTCACTAATGCTGATCGAATTATCAAAGCTTGGATCGAGGATATAGATGGTCTTGATTCCGTTTGCAAACACAGTGTAGGAAAGATCACTGTCTGCAGGTTTAAAATCTCCTAAACCTTTATATGCAAAATGCATAATAAGGGAGTCATTTGCAGTATTTAGCAATTGCGGCCCGGCGGTTGAAATAATCACACTATCAGTAGCAGTGCGGCGGCTCAACAATATAGGCAATTGCCAGGCAGCGCCATTTTTTTGCGCAGTCATCACTACAGGTTTTGGCAATACGCAGCAAAGTGGTTTTTTTGTACACGAATAGAAAAGCGCTACGATGCCGATCAGGATAAGGTAGATGAGTTTTTTCATTAAGTTTAGTCTTTACATTATAATACGATTGCCTCAAAGTATTCGCTACAGCCGCATATAAAAATAAAAAATATAAAGCGATACTGTATTTTTGCCGGCATTAAATTATCACATGAACCCCAAGGCAAGTCTCATCATCGGCATTATCTGTATTTCTTTTTCGCCGATATTCGTGAAGCTTGCGGTGGCACCACCGGTTAGCTCTGGTTTCTATCGCATTTTCCTGGCCTGGCTTATACTGGCTCCCTATTGTATTATTAAAGGCAAACTGAAGATCAGCCGGAACGATCTGTGGATCGCTCTGCTTGGCGGCGTAGTTTTTGGCGCTGATATCGCCATCTGGAACTTATCGTTAATGAAAATCAGTGCGACCATCTCCACACTGATCGCTAATCTCGCCCCGCTATGGGTAGGCCTGTTAAGCTTTTTGATCCTGCGGAAAAGATCAGGTGCTTCATTCTGGATAGGTACCTGGATCGCTATTTTGGGGATGATAATTCTTGTAGGCTACACCAATATTCTGCATCTGCAATTCAATATTGGCTTGATCTACGCGCTCATCGCCAGCCTGTTCTATGCCATCTATATCATGATCACCAAGGGTATCCTGCAAAAAATAAGTACGATCACTTTTATGTTTTACAATATGCTTGCTGCGAGCGTGTTTTTGTTGCTTATCTGTAAGTTCCAGCATTATGAGCTGCTGCATTTCTCAACACCAACATGGTTATACCTGCTCGGTACGGGAGTGATATGCCAGCTGGCGGGTTGGATCACCATCAATTATTCGCTTAATTATTTGGATGCTACTAAAGTTTCGGTGGCGCTATTGAGCCAGACAGTGATCGCTGGCATTTGGGCCACATTTTTCCTTAATGAAACCCTTGCGTTAAAAGAAATTGTGGGAAGCGGGATCGTGTTGGCTGGCATCGCCGTTACATTTTTGAAGAAGAACCAGTCAAATAAAGTTGTAAATTGAGCAATCAAATCCCGGGCGAATTGATGATTTGCCATACATTTGTATTTTGAAAAAATGATCACCAAACCCACCATCGACCGTATTATGGAAGCCATCGACATTGTCGAGGTGGTGGGCGAATTTGTGCAGTTAAAAAAGCGCGGCGCTAATTATGTGGGCCTGTCGCCGTTCGCTAATGAGCGCACGCCGTCCTTTACCGTTTCCCCGGCAAAAGGGATATTCAAAGACTTTTCATCCGGCAAAGGCGGCTCTGCAGTTACATTTTTGATGGAGTTGGAAAAGTTTACTTACCCCGAAGCCCTAAAATGGCTGGCCAAAAAATATGGCATAGAGGTAGAGGAAACGGTGGAGTCCTTTGAAAACAAGGAAGAAGAAAATCGCCGGGAAAGCCTGATGATCGTCAGCGCTTACGCCTCGAAGTTTTTTCACGAAAGTTTATTAGAAACGGACGAGGGGCAAAATATCGGACTGAGCTATTTTAAAGAGCGTGGCTTCAGTAATGAAACCATCAAAAAATTTGAGCTGGGTTATTCCCCCGATCAATGGGAAGCTTTTACCGGCCAGGCATTGAAGGAAGGCTACCAGGAAGAATTTTTGGTGGAAAGCGGGTTATCCGTCAAGCGCGACAACGGTTCTTTATACGATCGTTACCGTGGCAGGGTGATGTTCCCGATACACAGCTTCACCGGCAGGGTGATCGCCTTCGGCGGACGAACGCTTAAAAATGACAAGAACGTTCCCAAATATGTCAACTCGCCCGAGTCGGAGATTTACCATAAGTCGAACATCCTCTATGGACTTTTCTTTGCAAAAAGGGCGATAAGGGATGAGGATAATTGCTACCTCGTTGAAGGTTATGCCGATGTGCTGTCAGTTCACCAGGCAGGTATCGAAAATGTGGTTGCATCATCAGGCACATCCTTAACGGTAGAGCAGATCAGGCTGATCGGCAGGTTTACCAAAAACATCACGATCTTATACGATGGCGATGCTGCCGGTATCAAGGCTTCGTTAAGGGGCCTGGATATGATATTGGAGGAAGGCCTGAATGTAAAAGTGGTACTTTTCCCTGACGGGCACGACCCGGACTCGTATGTGCGCAATGTTGGCACTGCCGCGTTCAAATCACACATCGATAAGAATAGGAAAGATTTTATTCTATATAAAACCGATATCCTGTTAAAAGAGGCTGGCACTGATCCGATCAGGAAGGCAGATGTGATCAGGGAGGTGGTTGAAAGTATTGCCAAAATACCCGATTCCATTAAAGCCTCGGTGTTCATTAAAGAATGTAGTCATTTATTACAGATCGATGAGCGCGCCCTGTTGTCCGAGCTGAATAAAATGCGGATGGCGAAAGCCAAAAAGGATTCGCAGCAGCAAATATCACGACAACCCGCACCTGTTGATGAAACCCTGCTTGATGAGCCGGTTGTAAAAGAACCAAAAGAAGATTCGAGCCAGGAAAAAGAGATTATCAGGTTATTGCTCCTCTATGGCAATCGCATGATCGACTGGGACGGTATCGCCAATACCTACATCGGCCCGTTTATGGTGGCTGAATTGAGCGATGTGGAATTTGAGCATCCTGCCAGCAAAGAATTTGTCCGTATTTACAGTAAGGAACTGGAGAACGGTATTTTGCCCGAAGAACAATTTTTTATCCATTTTCCCGATAAGGATATAGTGGATTTGTCGGTCACTTTGCTGGCTACCAAATATACCCTGAGCGAAAACTGGTACGAGATGCATAAAATACTGGTACCCGATGAGCAGGTGAACATGAAGGCCACTATTTTGGGGGCGATATTCCACCTGAAGAAACACAAGGTTGGGAAGATATTGGATAATTTGCGCAGCGAGTTGCAAAACGTAGCCAACGAGGCAGATACAGAAATACTGCTAACCCAGTATATGCAGATGAAAAAGGTGGAGAAAAGTATCTCTGATTATTTAGGTTCAGTAATTCTTAAATAATGGCAGTGCACCTCGACCTTGGCCGGAAAGGTGAGAACCTGGCAAAAACATTCCTTGAAGATGCGGGTTACGAAATATTGGACGAGAACTGGACGCATGGAAAATGCGAGGTTGACCTGATCGCTTATAAGGACAAAATGATCATATTTGCCGAGGTGAAAACCCGCACAGGCAATGGTTTTGGCGAGCCAGAAGATTTTGTAGATGATCGCAAGCAAAGGCTGCTGGCCGAAGCTGCGGACGAATATATTTACCTGATGGATCACCAGGGCGAAGTGAGGTTTGATATTGTTTCGATCCTCTTTGATAAAAATGCTAACTATACACTAAAACATATTGAGGATGCCTTCTGGCCGTCCGCTACATAATTTATGAAGAATAAGATCATCCTGATTTTTATGATCGCCGGATTGGCCTATAGTTGCGGCCCCAAAGGTACACAAGAAGCCGCTTTATCGCTTAGCCCTGAAGCAGGAACAAACTACAAACAAGGACAAGACGTCGTCGTCAAACTGAAATATCCGGCTGATACTAAACCCGATTCGGTCGTTTATCTACTGGATTCTGTTCGATTCGCCTCAAAAAAGGATTCCGCAACGATCACCCTGAAAACTGATACCATTGCATTAGGTCCCCGCATCATCACCGCGAAATTGTTCCAGGGCGGCAAAAGCCAGGATGTATCTACCAATATCGTTTTGATGGCGGCCAAAGCGCCGGAGGAATATACCTACAAGGTTGAAAAGACTTACCCTCATGATACTTCATCCTATACGGAGGGCCTGCTTTACCAGGATGGCTATCTGTATGAAAGCACCGGCGAACCCAAACACTCAAAACTATTAAAAGTGAACCTGGAAACAGGTAAGCCGGTATTATCAGCCAAACTCGATTCACAATATTTTGGCGAGGGCAGCGCGATCATTGGCAATAAGATCATTATGCTTACCTACCGTGATCCGCGTGTTCTTTTTGAGTTTGATAAGAATACATTTAAGCTGTTAAAAACCTCTCCATATCATGTAGGTGAAGAGGGATGGGGCCTTACGTTTGATGGTAAAAAACTGTATACCGACGACAGTACCAACCGGATTTGGTTCCTGGATAAGAATGATTATCATGCAACCGGCTATATCGATGTGTATGATGACAAAGGGCCGATCAACGCCGTAAATGAACTGGAATACATCGATGCTAAACTATATTCAAACGTATACTTAACAGATACCATCCTGGTGATCAATCCCAAAACGGGTGCAGTAATGCAGAAGATAGATATGAGCGGTCTTTGGCCATTGAAAAACAGGCCAGCCAATTTTGACAATGCTCAAAATGTACTCAACGGCATCGCCTGGGACGAAAAAAACAAACGTCTGTTTGTCACTGGTAAGAAGTGGCCGCTTTTATACCAGGTGAAATTTGTGAAGAAATAAGCCCCACCTAAATCCTCCCCGGTAGGGAGGACTTACTTAGCAAAGTATATTTCTCTAATTTGGAGAATTAAAAAGTCTCCCCTACAGGGGGAGATTTAGAGGGGGCTTCTCCAGTTTTTATACTGATTGATCAAGCCATTGGTCGATGAATCATGACTACTCACCTCATCATTATTCCTTAATTCAGGAAGGATATTTCCGGCTAATTGCTTGCCTAATTCAACACCCCATTGGTCAAAGCTGTAGATATTCCAGATAATACCCTGAACAAATATCTTATGCTCATACATCGCGATCAATGAGCCCAAACTGCGTGGAGTGATCTTTTTAACCAGGATTGAATTAGTAGGACGGTTGCCATCAAATTCCTTAAATGGAGCCAGTTTTTCAATTTCTTCTGCTGATTTACCTGATGCTTTTAACTCAGCTACAACTTCCTCACGGGTTTTGCCATTCATCAAAGCCTCTGTTTGTGCAAAGAAGTTAGATAGTAGCATAGGATGATGCTGGCCAAGCGGGTTATGTGATTGTGCCGGGGCGATGAAATCACAAGGGATCAGTTTAGTTCCCTGGTGGATCAGCTGGTAAAAGGCGTGCTGACCGTTGGTGCCGGGCTCTCCCCAAATGATCGGGCCGGTAGAGTAATCAACAGACTCGCCATTGCGGTCCACATGCTTGCCGTTACTTTCCATATCTCCCTGCTGGAAGTAAGCTGCAAAGCGATGCATATACTGATCATATGGCAGAATAGCCTCGGTTTCCGATTCAAAAAAGTTATTGTACCAGATGCCAACCAGCCCTAATATCACCGGGATATTTTGCTCCGGTTCGGCCTCCTTGAAGTGGTTATCCATGTCATGCGCACCGGCCAAAAGTTCGGTGAAGTTTTCAAAACCGATGCTCAATACAATAGATAGGCCTATCGCGCTCCATAATGAATACCTGCCACCAACCCAATCCCAAAACTCAAACATGTTTTTAGTGTCGATACCAAATTTCGATACCCCCTCGGCGTTGGTGGATAGTGCCGCGAAATGTTTGGCAATATCTTCTTCTTTAGCACCGCCGGCTATCGACCAGTCGCGTGCGCTATGGGCATTCGCCATGGTTTCCTGCGTGGTAAATGTTTTGGAGGCGATCAGGAACAGTGTGGTTTCCGGGTTAAGCGGCTTTAATGTTTCAACGATATGAGTTGCATCCACATTGGATACAAAATGCAGGTTCAAATGATTTTTGTAAGGCTTCAATGCCTCAGTAACCATCACCGGACCCAGATCTGAACCGCCGATACCTATATTCACAACATCGGTTATGGCTTTCCCGCTAAAACCTTTCCACTCGCCGGAGATGATCGCTTCGCTGAAAGTTTTCATTTGATCCAGTACCTTATTTACGTCCGGCATTACATCTTCTCCGTCAACATAAACCGGCGTATTACTACGATTGCGCAAGGCTGTATGAAGCACCGGGCGCCCCTCTGTAGCGTTAATTTTCTCGCCTGAGAACATCGCTGCGGCTGCATCTTTTACTCTACACTCTTTTGCCAGTTGTATCAATAAAGCAACGGTCTCTTCGTCTATCCTGTTTTTAGAATAATCAACCAGGATATCATTAAAAGTGATAGAAAATTTACTAAAACGTTGATTATCATCTTTAAACAGGTCCTTCAGGTTTTTGGAGGTGATATCAACAAAGTGGTCGGCTAAGTATTTATAAGCCTGCGTGGTGGTGAAATCAATATTTGGCAACATAATTGAGTTGGTTTTAAAGCAAAAATAGAATTTAATATTAAGCTGTTGATTAAATAAAAATTTAGTGTGATTTGTTTGACAAATACATACTAATTAGTGTAAAAAACACACCGTATTTCGGTGTAAAAATCACACACCTTACATAGTGTCAGAATGACACTAATAAATTACGAAATTATTAAACAATTATGACAAATATTTTGAATTTGTAAAAATTTAAATCTTACATTTGTCTTAATGATAAACAAAGAGGCTATTTATCATGAATTTGTAAAAACGCTTTAAGAAGTAAATTTTATGTTCGAAAAACTCTTTTTGCTTGTAAAAAATAACGCCGGGACGGCTGTTATGGAAAATCCGGAGATCCCTGAAAAATATCGCGAAGCGGTTATTAATGAGGCATCTAGTTCTATTATTGAAGTTTTAAAAGGACAGATGGAGTCGGGTAGATTGAAGGATTTGATAAAATATTTCCAGTTCCCGGAAATTTATAAGAATTCCGTGGTACATAGTGTAGTCAACAAGTTCGCTAATAAGCTGAATAAATATTATGGCATGTCACCAGAGTCTGCCTTAAAAACAGCCAACTCATTGATCAAACCAGTGATGGCTGAATTGGTTAAACAATCAAAAAATGAGCAGAACAAAGATTTTGCATTAAGTACGTTATTATCGAAGCTGAACGGCAACCGTGCCGACCTTAGCGGATTGGTAAACCAGATGATGGTTGCCTGACATATATTAAGATCTACCTTGAAAAACAAGTTCGGAGGGGCTGTAAATTAATTTTACAACCCCTTTGACATTTTAGCCTCACCCCAGCCCCTCTCCGGGAGAGAGGGGCTTTTAAATATTATTGTATTCATTACCGAATTAAAAAGTCCTCTCCTTTGGAGAGGATTTAGGTGAGGCTTTTTTCTATATTTGCCGTATGACTAAAGAACAAGTACAGGATTTGAGGGATAGAACAGCTTCCCTGAGGAGGCATCTTTGACATCGATAAAAAACTCGAAGACCTGCAAAAAGAACAGGAAATAACCATCGGCCCCAATTTTTGGGACCATCCAAAGGAAGCTGAAAAAGTACTGGCTTCGATCAAGTTAAAAAAAGTATGGACGGATGCCTTTCAAAAGGTAGAGTCGGTGGTTGAAGATACCGGCGTGGTATATGAGTTTTACCAGGGCGGCGATGCTACCGAGGCGGAAATGCAGGAGCAATTCAACACTGCAACCAAAGCCGTTGAAGAACTTGAATTTAAAAACATGCTTTCGGCCGATGAAGACCAGTTTAATGCTGTATTGCAGATAACAGCCGGAGCCGGCGGTACCGAAAGCTGCGACTGGGCGGGTATGTTGATGCGCATGTATATCATGTGGGCCGAAAAAAACGGACATAAAGTTACAGAGCAAGATTTCCAGGAAGGCGATGTGGCCGGCGTAAAAACGGTTACCCTTCAAATCGAGGGAGAATTTGCTTATGGATACTTGAAAGGTGAGAACGGCGTGCACCGCTTAGTGCGCATATCTCCGTTTGACTCAAACGCCAAACGTCATACTTCGTTTGCCTCGGTATATGTTTATCCTTTGGTGGATGATACCATCGAGATCGACATTAACCCGGCTGATATTGAGTTTGAGACCTTCCGTTCGGGCGGTGCAGGCGGACAGAATGTGAACAAGGTGGAAACTGCCGTTCGTTTATATCACAAGCCATCAGGTATTATCATCAAAAACCAGGAGTCCCGCTCGCAATTGCAAAATAAGGACAACGCGATACGCTTATTGAAATCTCAATTATACGAGATCGAAATGCGCAAACGCCAGGAAACCAGCAACGCGATTGAAGGAAACAAAAAGAAAATAGAGTGGGGCTCACAGATCAGGAATTACGTGCTGCATCCATATAAGTTGGTGAAGGATTTGCGTACGGATCATGAAACATCCAATGCCGCAGCGGTGTTAGATGGTGACCTTGACGATTTCCTGAAAGCCTATTTAATGGAATTTGGCAGCCCGAAAAGTTAATAATATATTTACTTTATGCTCAGTCGCCTAACAGCCGTATTAGTAATGGCATTAATCTCGCAAACGCTTTTTGCCCAGCAGCAAAAGCCAATTTTATTGTATCCTGATGGTGTGCTTAATTCAAAAAAGACACCGGCAGCTTATGTAGAGAAAACGGATAGTACACATTGGATAACCGATGTGAGCATCCCGGCTATCACGCCCTATCTCCCGGAAAAAGGTAAAGCAAACGGAACGGCTGTACTTGTATTTCCCGGCGGAGGATATGGCGGCTTGGCCAGTGCTCATGAAGGATATGCTGTTGCGCAGGAATTCAATAAGATCGGTGTAACTGCCTTTGTGGTAAAATACCGTTTACCAAGCGACGATATCATGGTGGATAAAACCATCGGGCCTTTGCAAGATGCACAACGGGCGATACAGATCGTTAGGAAACGCGCTGCAGAGTGGGGGATCAACCCGTCCAAAATCGGGATCATCGGTTTTTCAGCAGGCGGACATCTGGCGTCAACATTGGATACGCACTATAGCAAGGCAGTGATTGATAATAAAGATAACATCAGCTTAAGGCCCGATTTTGCTTTGCTTATCTACCCGGTAATTACCTTCGGTCCGATGGCGCATGTGGGCTCAAGAGAAAATTTGATCGGTAAAACGCCATCATCTGAACTACTAGACCTTTACTCGAATGAGAAACAGGTAACTTCAGATACCCCGCCAACCTTCCTGGTTCATGCAGGTGATGATAACGTGGTGCCTGTGCAAAATTCTATCATGTTCTACGAGGCATTATTAAGGAATAACGTTAAAGGCGAACTGCATATTTTCCAGGCAGGTGGACATGGTTTCGGGCTGATCAATCCAAAAAGCAAAGATCATTGGTTTGATTGGGCTGCCGCATGGATGAATGAAAACGGATTTTAATCATAAATTATGCACAGGAAATTAATTATTCTCTTGTTTTCTTGTGCCTGCTGTTCAGCAAGTGCATTTGCGCAAGTTTTAAAATATACGAAGGTTACACAAGGTGATCTAGCCTATGTTTTGAATAATATCGAAAAATCAATTGATTTTCAAAGTACAGGTGACCTATTCGTAAAAGTGTATGTAGTTTCTGACCCATCGGGAAGTGCTAACATACCCGACACGGAAGAAATCACAAATACAATTTATATTGCTACATCGGAAGCCGGGGAACTACCAGATCAATATTTGTATAAACTGACTTCGGTTTATGATCCTAAGATTGTTAGCTTGACGAAATCAGCAAAACACACGCAATTGATCTTTAGTTATGGGCCTGCCGGTAAAAGAAAGAAAGTTTCTGTTTTAATCGAGCTTAAAAATTTGGTTATCAAACAACTACTCTAGTATCGTTAACAGTTCATTCAACTCCGCCACTTTCTCTGTCGAACCCAAATTTTCGTAAGCGCTGATGAGGTTGCGCAATACCCGGCGTATAATATCTGCATTGGAGCAGGGCTCATAAAATTGCTTTTCGGCCTTCAGGTTAAGTTGCTTTAAAAACATATCTACATCCCTGCGGCCGAAGATAAACCCTTTGTTGAAGGCGTTGATATAAAATAGTATCCCGCCCTCAAAATCACTTTCTTGTGTTTCATCCACATAAGCTAAAATAAAATGCTGCGGCAGGTTGACACCGTAAACGGGAATATCCAGCTTTTGCGCTATGATGGAATAAATAATGGCTAAGGATATCTGGTTGCCCTTTTTTGTTTCGAGCACCTGGTTCAGGTAGCTGTTCTGCGGGTCTTGGTGGTTGGTGGTATTGCCGCTGAACCCGTGGATGGTATAAAATACGTGATTGATCAGCTTTACCTGTTCCGCCGGACTGGCATCATACATCATTTGTAACCAGATATCACGTTTGATCGCTTCGATCTGGTTGATCACCTTTTGCTCGTCAAGATCGGGATACTGGTATTTATTGATGGTGAGTACACCCAGCAACAGATCGAATGCGCCACCCTGGTGCCATAGTTTTAATTCTTCTTTAACGTTCCTGAATTGGATCTCATGAACCAAATTGGCAATGCGCTCCTGTTGGATGGGGTCAAATGCCCGTTCCCAGGCCGATTCCAGGTATTCAATTACTTCATTACCATACGAAAAAAGCTTATCATGTATATGCTCGAAGATTTCCTGGTCGGGATCGTCAAGCAATTTGATCATAGAATTTATCTCTTTGGGGTCTACCATATTTCTATTCATGCTAAAATACTAAACCTTTGCCTAATTTTACAGCCATGTTAAATTTTAGGTTCGCGAAGGATTACCTGCTGCATCGTTTGAGGGGTAAAAGCAGGCACGGATTACATTCGCCTTTCGTTTACAGGCTGGTGGATGAGGTAATTTACGATTTTAGTGCTAAAAAAGTATACAATGAGGTTGAAAACCTCCGCTCACAATTACTTTCTGACAATAGACTGATAACTGTCACCGACCTTGGTGCGGGTTCACACGTTAACAATAACCGTCAAAAAAAGATCAGCGACATTGCTAAAAATGCTTTGAAACCGCCAAAACTTGTTCAATTACTTTATCGCTTAGTTGCCGATCTTCAGCCGCGCAACATTATAGAATTGGGCACCTGTTTGGGTACCACCAGCATCTACCTGGAAAAAGCAGCGCCCAATGCCCAACTTTATACCCTGGAAGGCTGCCCCGAAACGGCGGGAGTCGCAAAAGAAGCTTTTTATAAAGCAGGAGCAAAGGATATAAAACTGATCACCGGTAATTTTGACGATACATTGCCAAATGTGATCAACGGCCTCGACCAGCTGGATTTTGTTTTTGTTGACGGAAACCACCAAAAGGATGCTACCCTAAAATATTTTGAATGGTGCCTGCCCAAAGTGCATGAAAATACCTTGCTGATATTCGATGATATTTATTGGAGCGAAGGAATGAAGGAAGCCTGGGCCGAAATAAAAGCTCATCCGCAGGTTACCGTTACCGTAGATCTTTTCTGGATAGGGTTGGTTTATTTTAAGAAGGGACGGGTGAAGGAGGATTTCATGATTCGTTTTTAGTCGATAGACCATAGTCGATAGTCCATGGAATGATGATGAGTTGATTTTCTATGGTCTGCCGACTATTGACCATGGACTTTCTAAAACGCCTGCCCCAACCCCACATAAAACCCACTCTGCCTCGATTCACCCGGCGCTTTTTCTCCGATACCATAGTCAGCTCGTATACTCAAACCTTTCTCCGTATCAAAGAAATAGCGTACCCCACCTCCATAATTGGGCTTCAAGGTATTTATGCTGAAGCTATTGTGCGCCACCTCGCCGGTTCCCATAAATCCAACGATACCGATACGATCACTAAGACGATAACGCAGTTCGGTTTGCCCCGCGATGAAATTCCGGTCGCGGTAGCGGCCGCTGTAATAGCCCCGCATCATTTCGTCGCTGCCCAAAGCAGGCAGGAGGTAAAAAGGCGAGCTGCCTCCGGTAAGGCTTTGTTCCTGTATATCCAGGCCCAATACCAGCTTTTTCGCCAGCAGGAAAAACTGCGAATATTCGATATTGAACAAGCCGCCCTTATAATTATTATTGGACAAAATACCATGCATCAGGTTATAATAACTTGTGATCACAAACCCCTTGGTGGTATAGGTATTGTTATCCCGGTTATCAAAGATCAGTGTTGGCCCCGCGAAGATGCTTGCGCCACCCGAACGGTCTTCAACCTGTGGGTCGGTGCTGAAAATTCCGGTAACATTGGTGTTTTTGTATGAATAGCTAAACCCACCAAATACCACACCCGCATACAGGTTTTTAGCGAGTAGTTTCTCGGCAGAAAAGTTCACCTTAAATCTTTTCTCATCCACCAGGTCGGCATCGGCTTTACGGGTATCATTACCTATTCCATAAAAGTTCGACGGAAAATTGATATAGCTGATTGCGCCGTAAAAATGCCATGTGTTATTCGGCGTCCAGTAATTGGAGCTTATGCTGAAACGGTTTTGGCCCTTGGTGGTGATGGTAGCGTAGGCAAACACATTGGATACCCGGGTAGCGCTCACTTTTGCCGTATCGGTATAAAATGAAAGTAAACCCGAGCCGCCTGCTTCCACACCTGTTTCCGGCGCTGTGCTTAATATAGGTATGATCACAAAGCTGCTGTGCCGGGTGCTGTCGTTATCAAAATACATTTTCCGGATAAATTTGGGCAGCAATTTTACCTGGGCCTTTACCTGGTATATGCTGAGCAGTAAAATAAATGCGGTAAAGACTTTCTTCATAAGCAGGGGATGCTGCGAAGATAAACCCAATTTCACTATAGTTGTTCTTACCGCTTACTAATTTTCGATTTAACATACCGGATTAAACAAAATCTCTACTTTTGCAGCAGGATATATTACTGAAACCATGAGCAACACAAGAGGCCCGATCTCCCAATTTATCGAGAAAAATTACCTGCATTTTAATGCCGCGGCATTAATGGATGCGGCAAAAGGATACGAAACCCATTTGACCGAAGGCGGCAAAATGATGGTGACCCTCGCAGGTGCCATGAGCACCGCCGAACTGGGAATTTCCCTTGCCGAAATGATCCGCCAGGATAAAATTGATATCATTTCCTGCACTGGTGCTAACCTCGAAGAGGACATTATGAACCTCGTGGCGCATTCACATTATAAGCGCGTACCCAATTACCGCGATCTGAGTCCGCAGGATGAGTGGGATCTGTTGGAACATCACTATAATCGAGTAACCGATACCTGCATACCCGAAGAAGAGGCTTTCAGGCGTTTGCAGAAACACATCCATAAGATTTGGAAAGATGCTGATGATAAAGGCGAGCGCTATTTCCCGCATGAGTATATGTACAAGATATTGCTGAGCGGCGAGTTGGAGCAATACTACGAGATCGATCCTAAAAACTCCTGGATGCTGGCTGCTGCTGAGAAAAATCTGCCAATAGTAGTACCGGGATGGGAAGACTCTACCATGGGTAATATATTCGCCTCTTATGTAATTAAAGGCGAGATTAAAGCTGTTACCATGAAGAGCGGCATCGAATACATGGCCTGGCTGGCCGACTGGTATGTAAAAAATTCAGGCGGTAAGGGTATCGGCTTTTTCCAGATTGGCGGCGGTATTGCCGGTGACTTCCCGATATGCGTGGTGCCGATGCTTTACCAGGATATGGAGATGCCCGAAATTCCATTCTGGAGCTACTTCTGCCAGATATCTGATTCAACAACTTCATACGGTTCTTACTCCGGCGCTGTGCCCAATGAAAAGATAACCTGGGGCAAGCTTGACATTCATACACCCAAGTTTATTGTAGAGTCGGATGCGACTATTGTTGTACCGTTAATTTTTGCGTGGTTATTAAAACAATAATTTTTATTTCAAAATATACTAATATTGTATTCCCTGATTAATTTGCCTCATCCGATTAAAAAATGCCATCTGTTTGATTTAAAGGGCTTTTTGTATTTATTTAGAACGATTATAAATTATATATAACGGTCATTTATTTGTCAGCCATTGTGTAATAAATTTTACTTTTGTGGCTGAAAATGCCGGATAAAACAATCATCTTTTGTCGATTTCAAACATTAAATAAAAATTATTTAGCATAAATACACTTTATGAGAAGTTTCTCATTGATTTTAAAACAATTCTCAAGGTCGGTTTTACTGGTGGCTGGTCTTGCTGTTTGTGGGTTCTCTGCTCATGCCCAGGGTGACGCTGCCAAAGGCGAAGCACTGTTTAAAGCAAAATGTACCACCTGTCATAAACTTGAGGAACGTTTAATAGGTCCGGCACTGGGCCCGCAGCTTGAATCTGAAACAGATGATAAGTGGCTAATTAAATGGATTCAGAATAACCAAGAGTTGATTGCCGCTAAAGATCCTAAAGCCTTAAAGATCTATAATGAGTACAACCAGGCGGGCATGACCGTTTTCGGTGACCTGGCTGACGGTGATGTAACCAACATTATCACTTATGTTCGCGATGCACATAAAGCTGCAAAAGCTGCTCCAGCTGCTGGTGCTTCAGGCGCAAGCGGCGCTACAGCCGAATCAGGCCCAAGCGACCTGATGATCTTTGGTTTGATCGGTGTGATCGTTGTAGCCTTTATCGTAATATTAGTATTAAACAAAGTAATCGGCACATTAGAGCGCCTGTTGTTAAAAAGACAAGCGCTGCCTGTTGAAGAGGAAGAAGTAGTTGTTGAAGGCGCGCCGGTTGATCGTTTAGCTTTCGCTAAAAAATTACTAAAAAATAAGAAGTTTATATTCTTTGTGCTGATCTGCGGCACGCTTGCTTCAGTAGCCTGGACCTGGGAAACCTTGTGGAACACCAACGTGCACACAGGTTATCAGCCGGTGCAGCCTATCAAATTCCCGCATGACCTGCATGCCGGTGCAATGAAAATTGATTGCCAGTACTGCCACTCAGGTGCTTACAAATCTAAGAACGCATCTATTCCTTCGTTGAATGTTTGTATGAATTGCCATAAGGTAGTTAAGACTGAGTCGCCGGAAATACAGAAGATATATTCTGCTTTGGGTTATGATCCAAAAACCCAGAAATACGATAGCGCCAAGTCAAGGCCAATGCAGTGGGTACGTATCCACAACCTGCCTGATTTTGCTTACTTCAACCACTCACAGCACGTGAAGGTTCAGGGTTTAAAATGCCAGACCTGCCACGGCCCGGTTGAAACCATGAAAGAAGTTTACCAATATTCACCACTGACCATGAAATGGTGTATACAATGCCACAAACGTACCGAAGTGAATATGAAAGGTAACGCTTACTACGAAAAAATGGAAGAAGTGCATGACATCCTGAGAAAAGGTGGAAAAGTAACTGAAGCCATGATGGGCGGTATAGAGTGCGGCAAGTGCCACTATTAATAATTTGATTGAACAAACATTACAGTTTACATAGCTTAAATGGACAACAATAAAAAATACTGGAAAGGTTTAGAAGAACTAAACAACGACCCGGAATTTGTTGAGAAAAATAAACACGAATTTGCCGAGCCTATCCCGATCGATGAAGTTTTGAGCAGTGCAGGCTTAATGGCTAAAACACCTCGTCGTGACTTTTTAAAGGCATTAGGGTTTGGTGTTGGTGCGGTTACGTTGGCAGCTTGTCAAAAAGTTCCTGTACATAAATCTATTCCATACTTAATTAAACCAGAGGAAGTTACTCCAGGTATAGCTAACTATTATGTTTCGACTTATGACGGACACGCGATTTTGGTTAAAACCCGCGAAGGCCGCCCGATCAAGATAGAAGGTAACCCGAATGATTTATTATCAAAAGGTGGATTAAGCGCCCAGGCCCAGGCCTCAGTGCTCGACCTGTATGATGTGAATCGCTTAAAAGGCCCTGTGCTGAATGGCAATGATGTTAACTGGACAGAAGTTGACGCCTATGTAAAAAAAGAGCTTGCCGCTATCAAAGCAAGCGGAAAGCTGATCAGGATAGTTTCGTCAACCATACATAGTCCATCAACTTTAGCGGTTATAGCTGATTTTATCGCTCAGTATCCTACTGCTAAACATATTAATTATGATGCGGTATCTTATACCGGTATCATCCAGGCAAATCAAAACAGCTTTGGAAAAGCAGTATTGCCTCACTACCGTTTTGATAAGGCCGATATCATTGTAAGCTTCGGCGCTGATTTCCTGGGTACCTGGATATCACCTGTTGAGTTTACAAGCCAATACGTTCAAAACCGTAATAACAAATCGCTCCAGAATAAAAAGATGTCGCGCCACATCCAGTTCGAGACTGGAATGAGCCTTACCGGTTCAAATGCCGACACCCGTATCCTGATCAAACCGTCAGAAGAAGGGGCAGCATTAGTTAATTTATACAATGAAATTTCGGGCACTACATTGCCAGGCAGCAAATCGGTGGGCAATGCAAATGCCGATAAAGCCATCAAGTTAGTTGCTAAAGAGCTGACCGCGGCTAAAGGTAAAGTACTGGTAGTATCAGGTTCAAATGACGTGGCCAAACAAGTTTTGGTTAACGCGATCAACTCCCTGTTAGGCAGTTACGGTACTACGATCGACCTTGATAACTACTCTAATCAATACGCCGGCAACGATCATGACTTCGTTGAACTGGTAAGTGAAATGGATAAAGGTGAAGTAGGTGCTGTATTCTTCCTGAATGCAAACCCTGCTTACGATTACCATAACGGAGCAGCAGTAAAAGATGCCTTGAAAAAGGTACGTCTGTCTTTATCGTTCTCCAATCACAGCGATGAAACCTCATCACTTTGTAATGTGATCACACCTAATCACTACTACCTCGAATCATGGGGTGATGATAACGTGATAGAAGGATATTACACCGTAGTGCAGCCAACCATTAACCCGGTATACGATACCCGCCAGGCTGAAGAAAGCCTGCTGGTGTGGTCTGACAACGCGGTTAAGGAATACTATACTTACGTAAGAAATAACTGGGACAAAAACCTGCTGTCAAAAGGCGGTTTATCAGGTCAAAAAGGTTGGGAAACTTTATTGCAAACTGGCTTTATAAAAGTGGCCGACAAATCTGCAGGTACTTATAGCTTTACACGTGACTTGAACGGTGTTGCCCAAACGATACTGAACCAAAGCGCCAAGCTGCAAGCCGCAGGTGATAAGCAAGTAGAAATACAATTATATCAAACTGTTGCTTTACGCGACGGTAAGCGTGCCAACAACCCATGGTTGCAGGAATTACCTGACCCAGTATCTAAGGTTACTTGGGAGAACTTCGCTGCGATGTCGCCAACCGATATGAAGAAGCTGGGTTATATCCAGGGTGATGTGATCACAATCGATGTAAATAATTATTCGGTAGCATTACCGGTATTATTGCAGCCAGGCCAGGCACAAGGTACCATCTCGGTAGCTGTTGGTTATGGCCGTACACAATCTGGCCCGGTAGGTGATGGTGCAGGTAAAAATGCTTTTCCATTCCTGAATTTTGTTAATGGTACTTTCCAAACATCGGCAGTAGCAGTTATATCAAAAACCGGCGAGAGCATCATTTTTGCTCAAACACAAACGCACCATTCATTTGAAGGTCGTGATGTGATCCGCGAAACTACTTTTAAAGATTATCTGAAGGACCCTGCATCCGGCAGTGGAAAAGCAGAAGGACATAAGAAATTTGATGATCTTTTCTGGCAGGATTATGAATTAGAGAAGAAGCCTTACAACTGGGTAATGGCTATCGACCTTAACGCTTGTACCGGTTGCGGTGCCTGTGTGGTAGCTTGTAACGCCGAGAATAATATCCCTGTTGTGGGTAAAGACGAAGTACGCCGCCGCCGCGAAATGCACTGGATACGTATCGACCGTTACTATAGCTTTAACGAAGATGGCAAAAGCATTACCGAAGAACAGGAAATTTCTACATTGAAAGACCTAGACAATGTATCGGTAGTATACCAACCAATGCTTTGCCAGCACTGCGAACACGCACCTTGCGAAACTGTATGCCCGGTACTGGCAACTGTGCATTCATCCGAAGGGTTGAACCACATGGCCTATAACCGTTGTATCGGTACACGTTATTGCGCGAACAACTGCCCTTATAAAGTACGCCGTTTCAATTGGTTCAACTACTGGAACGATGCACGTTTTGACAACTACCTGATCAACGAACATACACACCTGGTATTGAACCCTGATGTTACCACGCGTTTCCGTGGGGTAATGGAAAAATGCTCTATGTGTATTCAGCGCATCCAGGCCGGTAAGTTAAAGGCGAAGATCGAGAAACGCCCGGTTAAAGATGGCGATATCAAAGTGGCCTGCCAGCAAACCTGTCCTGCTAACGCGATAGTTTTCGGTAACAGGAACGATCCTGATTCAGAAGTTTCAAAAGCATTGAAGAGTGAAAGAACTTATTATGTGCTTGAAGAACTGAACGTACAACCGGGAGTTGGTTACCAGGTGAAAGTTAGAAATCAAAGTGAATTAGAAGCTTAAATTATACAAGAGATATATAACATATGGCATCTCATAATGAATCAATACTAAGAGAACCGTTAATTACCGGTAAGGACATCACCTACGCCAAAATAACGGCGGATGTGTTGCACCCGGTAGAAAACCCGCCGACCAAAGCCTGGTGGATAGGCTTCATTGTATCAGCAATTGTAGCCTGTCTTTGGGTATTCGCTGTAAGCTGGACATTTTGGTTCGGGATAGGTTCATGGGGCTTAAACAAAACAGTAGGCTGGGCATGGGATATCACCGGTTTCGTGTGGTGGGTAGGTATTGGTCACGCCGGAACACTGATCTCGGCAATCCTTTTATTGTTCCGCCAAAACTGGCGTAACTCCATTAACCGTTCGGCTGAGGCGATGACGATCTTCGCGGTAATTTGCGCTGCAACTTATATAGTAGCCCACATGGGCCGCCCATGGATGGCAGTATACTCATTACCTTTACCAAACCAGTACGGCTCACTATGGGTTAACTTTAACTCACCGCTGATCTGGGACGTATTTGCGATATCAACTTACTTCTCGGTATCATTGGTATTCTGGTACACAGGTTTATTACCTGACTTTGCCAGCATACGTGACCGCGCTACCGGCCTTCGCCGCAGGATATATTCTATATGCTCATTCGGCTGGACGGGCTCTGTAAAAACATGGCAGCGTTTTGAAACGGTATCATTGATACTGGCAGGTGTGTCAACACCACTGGTACTATCAGTACACACCATTGTATCCATGGACTTTGCTACTTCGCTGGAACCGGGCTGGCATACCACTATATTCCCTCCTTATTTCGTTGCAGGGGCTATCTTCTCAGGGTTTGCGATGGTGCAGACACTGTTGCTGGTAACCCGCAAAGTATTGGGCCTGGAGAATTACATCACCATGTTTCACATTGAATCGATGAATAAGATCATCCTTTTAACAGGATCGATCGTAGGTGTGGCTTACTTAACAGAATTCTTTATCGCTTACTACTCAGGCGGCGAATACGAGCAATATACTTTCCTTAACCGTTTCACCGGCCCTTACTGGTGGGCAGGCTGTATGATGTATGGCTGTAACGTATTGATGACCCAAATGATGTGGTTCAAAAAGGTGAGGACAAATATCCCTATCTCATGGATACTATCAATTGTGGTGAACATCGGTATGTGGTTTGAGCGTTTCGTGATTATCGTAACTTCACTTCACCGCGACTTTATCCCTTCAAGCTGGGCGATGTTCTATCCAACCTGGATCGATATGAGCGTGTTCATCGGCTCGATAGGCGTGTTCTTTACTTTGTTCCTGCTGTTCATCCGGTTCTTCCCTTCTATAGCGATGGCGGAAGTGAAATTGCTGCTGAAGAGTTCAAGCGAGCAGGCTAAGAAGAAATTGATCGATGGTGGCCATGTTGACCCGTCACATGCCGAGTTCTATAAAGAGTCATTAACTAAATTTGATAGTGTTGAGCTGTCAGATTATGAAAAAGTATAAATAATGAGCGATACTAAATTTATATTAGGCCTTTTTGATGATCCGGATGTGATGATGCACGGGATCGACAAGCTGCAGAAGAACAGCGTTCCTATCTATGATGTTTATACGCCGATGCCTATCCACGGTATTGATGATAAACTGGGAATAAAACCATCACGCCTTGGATACGCTGCCTTTATGTTCGGCTGCCTGGGTGGAACTACCATATTCAGTTTGGTTTACTACTTCCTGGTGCATGACTGGCCGATGGACATCGGGGGCAAGCCGGCTTTCGCGGTGCCCGACTTTATCCCAGCAACGTTTGAGTGGACGGTCCTGTTCACCGCATTTGGTATGACGTTCACCTTCTTTTTTGCAACGCATCTTTTCCCAGGCCGTGCGCCAAGGGTAATGGATTTCAGGGCGACAGATGATCGCTTCGTGATCGCCATAGATGCCAAAGGAAATATACCCCACGCTGATATTACAAATATATTAAAGGAAGCAGGGGCAGTTGAAATAAAGCATAACGACAGAAAATATGTTAGCTATGAATAAAACAAAAATATTGGGGATAACGGTTATCGCTATTGCTGCAACGATAGTAATTACGTCGTGCAAAGATAAAAGAAGTACCGGCTGGGAATACGCCCCCAATATGTATGAGCATATTGCGTATGACCCTGACCAGGCAAATCCAAACTTTAAGGATGGTAAAACCGCGCAAAAACCACCCGCAGGTACTATTCCTGTAGGCTTTACTACATTTGACTATCCAAACACAAAGGATGGTTATGAACTGGCAGGTACTGAAGTAAAAAGTCCTTTAACAGCAGCCGATACAGCTGGAGCCCAGGTGTTATTTGTACACTTTTGCTCACCATGCCACGGCGTAAAAGGCTTGGGCGATGGATTGGTTGTTGCACACGGATTTCCGGCTCCACCATCTTATTCATCAGGCCAGTCATCACGCGGTGGTGCTATGAAGGATCTTCCAGATGGTAAGATCTACCATACCATAACTTATGGTGTAAATGCAATGGGTTCATACGCTTCGCAGCTTGCACCTGAGGAGCGCTGGAAAGTAGTTATGTACGTACACCATTTACAAACTTTATAAGAATTATAATTTGATGAAGACTCATAATAGTTTTGACGAGCGATATGAATTCACAGGAAAAGTTAAGTCCTGGAGTCTGATTGCTATTGTTATAGGTGTTATTACGGTAATAGCAGGTTTACTAACAAAAACCGAACGAACATTTGATAACCTGTTGCTTTGCGGGTATTATTTTACCTGCGTTTGTGCGGCGGGTGTGATGTTCTGCGCCATACAGTATGCCGCACAAGCGGGCTGGTCTGCTGCAATGCTGCGTATACCACAGGCATTTGGTAAGGTATTGCCGATAGCGGCTCTTATATTGGTGATCATTGTTGTAAGCGGATTGTTTGTTACACACAGTGTAACCGGTACTGACGGAAAAACACACGTTACCCCATATTTATATGCTCAATGGGCAACACACGATGTGCATGTTAAGGACAGCGGTATGTATGACAATGTTATCGATGGCAAAGCAGGCTTTTTGAATATTCCGTTCTTCCTGATCAGGATGGTGGGGATGCTGGCTTTATATAGCTTATTCGGCAGTTTATTATATAAATATTCAAGCACCGAGGACGAACTGGGTGGCATGAAGTTTTACAATAAAAGTTTCGTGGTATCCTGTGTATTCCTTGTGATCTTTGGTTTTACCGTACCGATTTTTGCCTTTGATACCATCATGTCATTGGAAGCCCGCTGGTTCTCTACTATGTTTGGCTGGTACAACCTGGCTGGTTTATGGGTAAGCGGTTTGTCGATAATGACGTTGGTAATAATATACCTTCGTAAAGCAGGTTACCTGCCGTGGATCACTACAGATCACCTGCACAACATGGGCTTGTTCATGTTTGCCTTTTCGGTGTTCTGGACTTACCTGTGGTTTGCGCAGTTCCTATTAACCTGGTATGCAAACATCCCTGAAGAATCCGCTTATTTCTACAGAAGATGGGAGCCTGACTTTAAACCGATATTTTGGTTCAATATCGTCATCAACTTTGCAACACCGTTACTGGTATTGATGTCACGTGACTCAAAACGTTATGTGGGGACATTGAAAACAATATGTATCATTTTGATCGTCGGTCACTGGGTAGATTATTTCCAGATGATCGTGCCAGGTACATTGCCACAAGAAGAGCACTGGTATAATCATATCACATTGATCGAACCTGGTGTATTTATAGGCTTTGCCGGATTGTTTACATTTTTGGTACTGACGGCTTTGAGTAAATTCAAATCACTTATCCCGAAAAAGCACCCTTTCCTGGAAGAGAGCTTACATCATCACATATAATAATTAAATTTGCAACCTGGTGAAAGAATACCAAACAGACATAAAAATGGGATTCAGAAAATTGATAAACTCTAAAAAAATACTTTCGCTCTTTGCCGCGTTTATGCTGCTTGGCACAAGCGCGGTTATGGCCCAAGGCACAGCTGCCGCTCCTACTGAGACACCCGAGCAAATGTGGACGGGCGTAGGATACTACGTGCTGCTTGTATTGCTGATCTGCGTGGTAGTTGCCGTGATAGGGAAAATATTAAAAGTATATGATCTTACGCTGCAACTGCAAGGCAAAAAGGGGATCAACTGGAATAATGTTATTGGTATTATCTGTATCCTTTTCCTCATCGCGGGTTTATATGGGGCCTATTGGTCACTAACTGTACAGGGAAACATGATATTGCCTGAATCAGCATCGGAGCATGGCAGTAAGATCGACTTTATGTTCTGGACCACTACAGTGATCACGTTAATCGTGTTTTTTATCACCCAGGCATTACTGTTCGGGTTTGCATTTAAATACCGCGGCTCGGATAAACGCAAAGGATACTATTATCCGCACAATAATACCATTGAAAAGATTTGGACCATTATACCGGCTATCGTTTTAACCATATTGGTGGTATTCGGATTTTTTACCTGGAGAACGGTTACCAACACAACTGAAGTAAAAGGTGACCTTAATATTGATATCACCGGCCACCAGTTTCAATTTGAGCTTCGTTATCCCGGTAAGGATGGTAAGCTGGGTATTGTAAATTATGCCAACTACACCTCAAGCAATATATTGGGTATTGATTATAAAGACAGGAATAGCTTTGATGATTTAAAGGCCGATACTTTGGTATTGCCGGTAAATACCTCGATCAGGATCAATATACACGCACAGGATGTGATCCATAGCGTATACCTGCCACACTTCAGGGTGCAAATGAACGCAGTACCGGGCTTGCCTACTTTCTTTAAGTTCACCCCAACCATCACCACTGAAGACATGCGTCACAGGCTGGATAAGCCCGATTTTGAGTACCTGCTTCTTTGCAATAAGATATGCGGCGGCGGTCACTATAACATGCAGAAGGTGGTGCGCGTGGTTACACAAGCAGAATACCAGGACTGGATATCAAGACAAAAACCTTACCTGACAGATAAGCTGAAAGAGGAATTACATCTTGCAGATGCAGGTCAGAAAAAGAGTGTAGGACAAAACAGGATAGCATTAAATAATTAATAAAGAATAGCGCTTATGTCAACATTAGCAGTTCACGATCACGGAATAATTAGTCATGATCACGACGAGCACGAACACCATTACGATACATTTATAACAAAATACGTATTCAGTCAGGATCACAAAATGATCGCCAAGCAATTCCTGATCACAGGTATCACTATGGCGGTTATCGCGATGTTGCTTTCTATTCTTTTCAGAATCCAGTTAGCTTATCCTGAAAAAACATTTCCATTATTGTCAACCTTATTGGGCCGTTTTGCCCCTGGTGGCCGTTTAAGTCCCGAATTTTACCTTTCGCTGGTAACCATACACGGTACTATCATGGTTTTCTTCGTATTAACAGCCGGATTGAGCGGTACCTTTAGTAATCTGCTGATACCTTTACAGGTAGGCGCCAGGGATATGGCATCACCTTTTATCAATATGTTATCCTACTGGTTCTTCTTTGCAGCCAGTGTGATCATGATATCTTCATTCTTTGTGCAAAAGGGCCCTGCAGGTGCAGGTTGGACGATCTATCCACCGTTATCAGCCTTGCCGAAAGCGATGGGCGGCTCTGAATTAGGTATGACACTATGGCTTATTAGTATGGTATGCTTTATCGCTTCATCTTTGATGGGTGGTATCAACTATGTGAGTACCGTGTTGAATATGCGTACCAAAGGTATGGACCTTTGGAAAATGCCATTGAGCGTTTGGGCATTCTTCTTAACAGCTATCTTGGGTGTATTGTCATTCCCGGTATTGGTAGCAGGTGTTGTATTACTGATCTTCGATAGAAGTTTCGGTACAAGCTTTTACCTGTCGGATATTATATTAAACGGTCAGAAAATGACGTTTGAGGGTGGTAGCCCTATCCTGTTCCAGCACTTGTTCTGGTTCCTGGGTCACCCCGAAGTATATATCGTGATCATGCCGGCTATGGGTATCTCGTCAGAAGTTATCGCCGTAAATTCACGCAAGCCGATATTCGGATACCATGCGATGGTTTACTCACTGATCGGTATTACTACTCTTTCCTTCATCGTTTGGGGGCACCATATGTTTGTGACTGGGATGAACCCGTTCCTTGGTGGTGTGTTCATGATCACCACACTGATCATTGCCGTGCCGTCGGCAGTAAAAACATTCAACTGGATAGCTACGATGTGGCGCGGTAATATACGCTTCACGCCGGCTATGCTTTTTGCAATCGGCTTGGTATCATTCTTTATTTCCGGTGGTTTAACCGGTATATTCCTGGGCAATGCCGCATTGGATATTAACCTGCATGATACTTACTTTGTGGTTGCTCACTTCCACCTGGTAATGGGTTCGGCGGCGATATTTGGTATGCTTGCCGGTGTTTACCATTGGTTCCCGAAACTTTTCGGTAAGCTGATGGATGAGAAATTAGGATACCTGCATTTCTGGCTGACATTTATTTGCGCTTACCTGGTATTCTTCCCGATGCACTTCATGGGCCTTGACGGTGTACCACGTCGTTATTATGCCATGACAGAGTTCCCGGCATTTAATCGTTGGTTATCTGTAAATACGTTTATTACCTGGGCGGCTATTACTGCGGCATTAGCGCAGCTCGCCTTCCTGTATAACTTTATCCATTCGATCTTCTGGGGTAAAAAATCGCCTCAAAATCCATGGAACTCAACAACACTGGAATGGACAGCGCCTATCGAGCACCTGCATGGTAACTGGCCCGGTGAAATTCCAACTGTTTATCGCTGGCCTTATGATTACAGCAAGCCGGGACACGATACAGATTTTATCCTGCAGACAACGCCTTATTCAGAAACCATGAGCTCCAACTTGCCTCATGATTTTGAAGACAATCCGGCAGGACTTGAACATTATAATCAATGGGCAAAGGCACAAAAATCTAACGAGGAAGTTAAGTAGAGATAAGAGATTAGTGAATTTGGAAACACATTCATTGATCCAGTAAGATAAAAATTTACCGATCTGATCTTTTAGGGTATCTGTACCGGAGTTTCTTCCTAACAGATACCCTAAATTTTTAGAAGATTTTAAATGAATACAGCATCATCCCAAAACAGGTTTCGCAAGGTCAATCTTCTTACAGTTGTGGTGCTTTTTGTTTTGATACTTGCCGGCGGGGTAGTGCGCAGCACCGGGTCCGGGATGGGATGCCCTGATTGGCCGAAATGCTTCGGCCGTTATGTGCCGCCAATCAGCAGCTCGGATCTGCCAAAAGATTATAAAGAGAAATACGTCGCTGGCCGCCTCGCCAAAAACCAAAGATTCGCAAAAACGCTTGATGTTTTCGGCTTCAGTGATTTAGCTACAAGATTAAGGCAGGACAGGTCGATATTAGTTCCCGAAGAGTTTAATGCCGCCAAAACATGGACTGAATATATTAACAGGTTGATAGGCGCCGTATCGGGATTCTTATTGTTCCTGACTGCCGTTTATGCTTTCAGCTATTGGAAAAATACTAAATGGATCGCGGTGCTAAGTATTTTGAACCTCGTACTGGTAGGTTTCCAGGCATGGCTGGGATCGATCGTAGTGTCGACCAACCTGGTAGCCTGGATTGTCACCGTTCACATGCTGCTTGCTTTAGCGATTGTGGCATTGGCTATTTATACTTATCACCTTGCAAAAGTAACCGGCAAAACAAGACTGAATACCATGCCGATCATTCATATCACCGCATTTGCAGCTATTGTAATTAGTGTTGTTCAAATTTCGTTTGGCAGCGAGGTTCGCGAACGTATCGATGCGGTATCGGCCCGATTGAGCGGATACAGGGATGGCTGGATAAATAGCGTTGGGCAGGTATTTACTGAGCATAGGGATATGGCTATATTGGTATTGGTGATCAATGTGATGCTGTATGCGTTGATACGCCGGCATTTTAGCAGGCATTCTATTCAGCAGCAGTTGATGAGCTTTACTTTTTTGATCATCATGCTACAGATCGTGACGGGGATCATATTATCTTATTTGTCGCTGCCTCCGTTCGCGCAAGCAGTTCATATTGTTTTAGCTAGTTTGCTTTTTGGTGCGCAGTTTTATTTAATGCTGAATTTGTACAGGACAGCTAAGGTTACGGAGGTGCGCAAATGAACATGAAGGATTTTTCAAAGCTGATTAAAACGAGGCTTACTTTCCTGGTGGTTTTTTCTGCATCAGTTACATTCCTGATCGGCAGTAAGGCACGGGCACATAATGCAGGCATCATTGATTGGAAACATTGGGGTATGCTGATCATCGGTGGTTTTTTGGTGACTTCGGCAGCCAACTGTTTTAATGAGATCATCGAAAAGGATTTTGATAAGCTGATGAAGCGGACCAAAGACCGGCCCATCCCCGCAGGGCATATGACCACCGGTCAGGCTTTGATATTGGGGTTATTAATGGCTATGGC
>Ga0207671_10001381_pt1 | contig 28250 bp, 24 predicted proteins | sample KBSC24metaG_FD_184352 | JGI IMG/M metagenome (GOLD analysis project Ga0207671, IMG submission 184352) | Corn rhizosphere microbial communities from Kellogg Biological Station, Michigan, USA - KBS C2-4 metaG (SPAdes) (version 2) | ecosystem: Host-associated > Plants > Roots > Rhizosphere > Soil... | reverse complement strand
ATACCATTCGGGTCCTCGCTTTTAGCGCCAGCGCCGTACACCACCTTTTTCATCCTGAGCGGAGCGGGGAAGCATGGGCGGAGTCGAAGGACCTCCAATATCCTGCGGGTTCTCGTGCGGAGCCGCACCGGCGAGCGTCATCCACCGACTCCGGGATGGCGTTGCGCCACGTCATCCACGCACCAAGAATTACGCCTCCGTTTTTTGGCCCTCAGGATGGCAGATGTTTTGTACGGCGCTCGCGCTCGTTGCTACGCCGCAACGGAGCCTCAGCTCTTCACTGCCACCGCGGTCCTTGGAAATGCCTTCTCGATCCATCCTGGTTCCCGCACATCCAGCGCCTGCCCGCACAGGATCTCCGCCCGGCCGATGTAGCCGATGGCCACGCGCACATTTTTGCGGTCCACCACGGGCAGGCGGCCGATCTTGTGATGCAGCATTTTCACGAAGGCCTCGCGCAGGGTTTCCTCCGGGTGCGCCACGACCAATTCGCCGGAACCCGCTTCCCGTACCGTGAGATCATGCCGGCCGGAATCCGCGGCGCGGACCACGTCGCCGCGCGTGATGATCCCGGCGAGATGCCCCGCGGCGTCGAGGATGAGCGAGGCTTGCCGGCGCGAGACCTGCGGGTCGTTGAGCGCGATGCCTTCCACCAATTCCTCCACGGTCATCGTCGCGGGGATGGTCTGGAAATCGCTGGCCATCACGTCGGCCACGCGGATGTGCTCCAGCGGATCGGGCGTGTAGTGGTGGGGCACGGAGACACCGCGCCGCGCGATCCTTTCCGTCATGATCGAATGGCGCGCGATGAGGTGCGAGATGAGGAAGGCGGCGGTCGCCCCGGCGAGCAGGGCGGGAAGCGCGTGCGGCTGCATCGTCGTCTCGAAGGCAAAGACGATCGAGGCAAGCAGGGCGCGCGAGGCCCCGGCGAACATGGCGGTCATGCCCACCAGCGCGGCCAGGCCGATTGGCAGGTCGAGGCCGGGCAGGAGATGATTCGCACCTACCGCAAGCACCGCGCCGAGTCCGCTGCCGATCGTGAGCAGCGGCGCGAGGGTGCCGCCGGAGGTGCCGCTGCCGAGGGCGATGAGCCAGGAGACGAACTTCATGGCGCAGAGCCAGGCCACGATCTGGATAGGCAGGGTCGTGGCCACGATCTCCTCGATGTTGTTATACCCGACGCCGAGGGTGCGCGGCGCGATGCAGCCGATGAGGCCCACGCCCACCGCGCCGATGGCCGGCCACCACATCCAGTGGATGGGCAGGCGCTCGAATTGATCCTCCACCCAGTAGACCGCGCGGCTCACGAACGCCGCCGCCACTCCCACGCACGCGCCGAGCAGCAGGAAGAGAAACAGCGCCTGCGGCCCGGGCACGGCGACCGCGGGCATGGCGAAGATCGGCTCGGGGCTGAAAAACCAGAGCCGGACCGCCGAGGCCGTGGCGCAGGCCAGCGCCACTGGCACCACGGACCGCGCGCTGAATTCGAAAAGGAGCAATTCGACCGCGAGAAGCACGGCGGAGATGGGGCTGCCGAAGATGGCCGCCATGCCCGCCGCCGCACCGGCCGCGAGCAGCGTCTTCCGCTCCGAGGCGGTGACGCTGAAGATCTGGCCCAGCAAGGACCCAAGCGCGCCGCCCGTGGCGATGATGGGCCCTTCCGCGCCGAAAGGGCCGCCGGTGCCGATCGAGATCGCCGCGGAAACCGGCTTGAGCAAAGTGATGCGCGCCGGGATGCGGCTGCGATTGAGCAGGATCTGCTCCATGGCTTCCGGAATGCCGTGGCCGCGGATGGCCTTGGAACCGTAGCGCGCCATGAACCCGATGATCACCCCGCCGATGACCGGCACGATGACCACGGCAATGCCCAGGTGATTGGCCGCGGGCGAAGCCGGGGCGAAAGTGAAGCGCTGATAGAACGCGACATTCGTGATGAGGGCGATGAGTTGGACGAGCGCCCACGCGACGACAGTCGTGATGGCGGCGAGAACAATGGAGGTGGCGGAGAGAAAGAGAACGCTGTGGCGATGCGGGGCGGTGGTCATTGAGCGGAGAAATGGGGGGAGAAGGGGACCCTGAGCCTCTCGGAGGCCGCGGCATCTTCGCTGAGCATCGTGAAGCCGCGCAGCCCATGGCGCCACGCGGCCAGGGGTTCTCCGCCCGATCGCGAGAGCTCGGTCGAGGAGTGAGAACGCTGGGAAACGGGCATGCGGAGGAAAAAAGGGAGCGCAGAACATATATCGTAGAGCGATATATACAAGGGTGATGTGGCGCGTGGCGTCACCGTAGGGAGGTCGGTTCCGATGCCCGGGATTTACCCAGCTCACGCGAGCGGTTGCGCCGAAGGCGTTCAATAGTCAGCCCTGCGAGGAGACGGAGGGGAATAGGAGTGTTCGGTGGGGGGTGAGAAGGTTGCCGAGCCTGCGAGGCTACGCCGAAGGCGTTTGATAATCCAGCCCAGGGTTGCCGAGCTTGCGAGGCTACCCTGGGTCTTCAAGCGCGTAGCGCTCAACCCTGCGAAGGGTTGCATGCCGTGTGCGCATGGCTGCGCCGGTGATTCTGCATGAGGACCGATGGACCAATCGGAGGAGGCCCTCGAGAACACGCGTGATAATCACCTCCCAATCCCGAAGGGATTGAATTGCTGCGGCGGTGTGGGATTGAACACGCGCGGATCCGGTGAAACCCTTGGCAGGGTTGGGAGCCGGGTTCACCCGGGTGCCCAAGGTACTCTTCCGATTGGGACATCGGACCAACCGCGTAAACGTCGGTCGGGGCTAACAGCACACGTCGTGCAACCCTTTGCAGGGTTGAGCGCTGCGCGCTGGAGACCCAGGGTAGCCTCGCAAGCTCGGCAACCCTGGGCTGACTTATTATACGCCTTCGGCGTAGCCTCGCCTTCGGCGTAGCCTCGCGAGCTCTGCAGCCTTCTCGCCCCCCCCGAACACTCCTATTCCCCTCCGCCTCCTCGCTGGGCTGACTTATGGAACGCCTTCAGCGTAGCCTCGCACGCCGCAAAAGTTCATAATACGCTCTGCGCCGATTTCCCACGCACGGCTGGAGCGACGGCAGTGCCCAGCAGTTCGATCGAGCTCAGGTGCTTTTCATGAGCCAGCCCGGCCACGTCCATCTGGAAGGTGATCCGGGAGATTCCTCCCAGGGCCTCGCTGTGGGCGGCGATCTTCGCGGCCACTTCTTCGGGATTGCCCACCAGCAGAGCGCCGTGCGGACTCCGCAGCGCGTCGAACTGGGCGCGCGTGACGGGCGGCCATCCGCGTTCCTTGCCGATTTTCGTGAACGCGCGCGCGTAGCCCGGGAAGAAGTCTTCGACGGCCTTCTCCGTGGTCTCCGCGACGTAACCGAGGGCGTGGACCCCGACTTTGAGTTGATCGGGCGAGTGCCCCGCCTGCTGGCCGGCCTGGCGATAGAGATCGACCAGCGGCCGGAAGCGCCGCGTTTCACCGCCGATGATGGCGATCATCAGCGGCAGCCCGAGCGCGCCGGCCCGCACGAAGGATTCCGGCGTGCCGCCGACCCCGAGCCAGATCGGCAATTTCTCCTGCATCGGCCGCGGATAGACGCCCTGCCCGGTGAGCGCGGCGCGGTGCTCGCCCGTCCAGTGCACGAATTCGTTCTCCCGGATGTTGAGAAGCAGATCGAGCTTCTCGGCGAAGAGCGAGTCGTAGTCCTCCAGTGCGAGACCGAACAGCGGGAACGATTCGATGAAGGACCCGCGCCCGACCACCATTTCCGCCCGGCCTTGCGAGAGCAGATCGAGGGTGGCGAAGTTCTGAAAGACGCGCACGGGATCGGCCGCGCTCAAGACCGTGACGGCGCTGGTCAGGCGGATGCGCTGCGTGCGCGCCGCCGCCGCGGCGAGGATCACGGCCGGCGCGGAATCGAGGAAGTCGGCCCGGTGGTGTTCGCCGACGCCGAAGACATCCAGGCCGGCCTGGTCGGCCCGCTCGATGCGCGCGATCAACTGGCGCAGACGCTCGGAAGGACTGACGCCACCGTCGGTGCCATCCTCCGCGGATCGCGCGGCAAAGCTGTCCACGCCGATTTGCATCGGGCGATCTTCGTGGTCCGCGTGCGGCGTATTGGATCCGGCCGGGCTTCGCCCGTTCGCTGTCGGTGAGTTTGTCATGCCCCAGTTACCCACACGGCGGGCCTGCCGGGAAATACCGTCTTCCTCGCCTTACCATAACAGGAAGGCATGCTCGCTCGATATCGATCTACGAGCCGCTCAGCTCTTTTTGCAGCACCTGGAGCGCGTCCTGAAATGTCTGTTCGGTGTAACCGCAGACCACCAGTTTGATCTTGCCGTCCCGGCCGATGATGTAGAGCCACGGGATGAAGCTGCTGGTGTACTTGGCAAAGATCTCCCCTTGTTCGTCGGCCGCCATGGGCAGGGAAAGTGATTTTTCCTTCCGGAATATTTCCAGGTCGGCCGCCTGCTGTTTGTGTCCGAGGGCGAGCAATTTGAAATCCTGGCGGCCCCGGTATCTTTGGAAGATCTCCTTTTCGAGATGGGGCATTTCGGTCACGCACGGTCCGCACCAGGTCGCGAAGAAATCCAGGACCACCACCTTGCCCTTTTCCTCGCCGAGCGAGAAGGTTTCCCCGGCAAGAGTCTGGCAGGAAAAATCGGGCGCCACGTCGCCTCGCTTCACCAGGGTGGATCTGCGATGACTGGTCGTTTGCTCCTGGTAAAGGCGAATCGCCTCCGCGTCCCGGAGGGTGAGGAATTCCCTGGTCGCCGGCCCATTCGCCTGGAGATGAGCGCCATCGGCCTCATAAGTCAGCCGCAGGCTCGCCACCCTCGCGATGAAATCGAGCGCATCCGTGGCCGTGATATTTTTCAGCGCCACCGAGAACGTGGGCCAGTCATCCTTCCGCGGCGTGTAAAAGACTTTGATCCCCGTCTGTTTCTCGATCGCCTTCAACGCCAGGGCCGGGGTCGTGAAGTCCAGCTTGAGTTCCGGGAGGATGATCGCGTCGGCCTTATTCTCGATGCTCTCGCCGCGCGCCTCGCGGAAGGGGAGCACGAGCAGGAGGAGGAAGGCGGTGGAGAGAAGAATGCGCCGCAGGGAATTTTTCATAATGATCGAGTCCTCGTGGTGAGTGAGGGTCTCATGGAAACGGGGGGCGGGCGACACATGTTTACCTCGCGCTTAGCGAGGCTCTGCGGGCGGCGGGAGGACGAAGCTGCTGGCGGCATTGTCCATCAGCCAGCGGAGAGCTTCGCGCAGGTCCGGCGAAAACTTCCCGCCATCGATCCACGTGCGCATTTCCTTCGGGCGCACGATGGCCCACGTACGCAATGCGCTCAGGGTATCGCGGAGGCCCGCGTCGTTCTCCATCGCCTGCCGATTCGAAAGGATCGCTGCCACCTGCGATTCCTTGAGATCCTCCGAATGCAGACACCGCGGCATTCCATACTGCGTGATCATGGCCCTGAAATCGACGGACCCTGCCATCTTTATCGCACCCCAGACCTCATTTCCTCCGCCGACGCGAGTGAGCGGGACGTATGGCGCCACGGCCTTACGCCAATAATTCGCAGGGGGATCAGACCGCCAGAGACGGTCGAGGACATGGTGAATGAGGTAAACTTCGCCGCTATATTCCAAAACCTTGGGCAGGGCTCCCTGCGGGTCCAGGGCCATCCAGAGCTGATTGCATTCGGACTTTGCTGTTTTGGAACTCAGCTGCGAGTACCTCAATTGCGGATCATGCTCCATCTCCTTCGCCAGCACCGCCTGGCCCACCGCATAGGCGCGCCATCCGCGGAGGCGGGCATTGCTCTTCATCCACGCCAGGAATCCATCTCCATCGAGAATAGCCCACTCCACGAGAAACTCCGCGGGAATCACGTCCATCAGCGTGTCATCATTCCGATAGAAATGGCGCGGATCGTAGGCATCCAGAACGCGCTCCACAATCTGCGGCGCCTTTTTCACATCCCCGCTCATCCAGCGGATCAACGCCCGCGAAAACAGCAGATCGTCCCACGGTTCACGCGGCCATTTCTTGAGCATCGCCGGGATTTCCTCTGGGGGCGCCGCCAGGAGCCGCAGGAATTCCCCGCGCAGGCCGGCATTGGTCGAGATATTGACGGGCTGGTCCACAGACGAGAACCGGTCGTGGCCAATCTCGGGCGGCATCTCGTGAAATCGCTTTTCGTAGGGCACGGTAAATTTCTCCTCCACGACTTTACGGCGATCTGCCAACCAGGTTGCCGCGGCAATCCCTTTCCAGCAAGCGTCCACCACGTCTCGATTCCCAAACCAGTAGGTGGAGGCTTGAGCCTTCTCCAGGTTTCCGGAAAAAATGGGCTTGTCCCAGCCGTCGAATGCGAAGGGCGCCCCTTCGATCACCAGGTCAAAGAGCGTTTCACAGCGCTTGATCGCCGCCAGCGGATCGCGCTCCGCCCACTCCCGCATCACGATCTCCGCCACCGCGCCGGGAAAATCCGCCTGTTCCAGCGCGATGCATTCGTCAAACGCCGCCGGAAAATCCTGCACCGGCAAATCCGTGCGCAGGTACTCCCGCAACACCTCGCGCCGCACCAGGATGTGCGGTTCGTGGAAAATGCGTTCGAGCACCGTCTTGCGCGTGGCTCCCGCTTCCTTCCATGGCAGCCCGCTCAGCACGCGGAACTCCCGGAAGAGCGGCAGCTCATCGGTGGACGCGTTCGCATCCTGCGCCCACATCGGCGGGCAGACCACCCATGAGACCAGGCAAATGAATGAAATTACGATGCGACTCATGGCGTCTTCGGTGACTGCTCCGCGTCCGGCCCCGGCTTGACCGGTGCAACCTTCCGCAGCTCAAAGCCTCCCTTGGCGTGAGCCGCAAGCCAGAGCAAAGCCTTCCGCACATCTTCGTCCAGCGGCTCCGTGCGGATCCACTTGCGCATCTCTTCGGGCTTGCGCACGGCCCAGATCCGCAGGCTCCCGTAGTGGCGGTCATCCACGGACCCATCCCATGGACTCTCGTAGCCCGACCACTCCCGGATCATTCGCTTCTTCGTGAAATATCCCGTCCGCAAGCACCACCGGACGCCGTGCCGCGCGCACGCCACCGCATCCACCGTGCTCCACTCTTCCATGATCATGGAGAGAGGATCTTCCGGAATCGGGACGACGAGATGATCGATCGTTGCAAAGATCGCGCGCTCGACGTTCGCGCCTCGGCGTCCCGCCCGCAAATAAACGGCTGAATCCGTCGCCTCCCCGTACATGCGCAGTCCGCCGTGAGCCCAGATCCAAGGGAGCGCATTCTCCGGATCAATCTCCGCCCAACAGAGTGCCGCCTCATTGTTCTTCTCGGCGTCCTTGTTGTCATAGTTGCCCTCATCGAGATTGTCGCTCACCCCGCCCATCCATTCACCTCCGTCCCGAAAGTCGATGGCCTGCAGTACCGCCTTGGTCCTGGCCTCCAGTCCAGGCCGGGCCACTTTTTGATTTTTATCGCCGTCTGGCTTGTCCACCAGCACCCATGCTCGGAACCCGGCAAAATCCAGCAGCGCCCATTCCATCAGAAACTCGATGGGAATGGGTTCGAGCGTCGAGGTCTTGCGCAGGATCCCCTGCGGATCGACGAGATCGAGAACGGTCTCCACTATCTCCGGACCCCGGCCGGCATCGCCATCCATCCAGCGGATCAGCGCGCGCGCCACGACTGCGTCATCCCAGACATCCGGCCCGGCCGCCGCCAGCCGCGCCCGCACCTCTGCCGGCGGGCACGCCAGGATTTCCAGCACGAACTTCCGTTGCGCCTCTGCCTTGCGTGTCTGTTCATCCTGGTAGGCTTGGGATGCGGCCTGCTGTGCCAGATCCTCTGCGGTGGGCGGCTGCGGCTGATAGTTGGAGTTGCCGGATTCGCTGCCAGGCGTCCTTCCCTCGGCCTTCTCCTGGGCCGTTTCCCACTCTTCGGCTTTCGCCTTTTGCAGGGCGATGTATCGGTCCTTCTCCTTCTGCGGCAGTGCAGATTTCGCGACACCTTCCGAAAACGCATCGGCAAAACTCCCATCTCTCGGCCAGAAATTGGAAGCCGCCACGGCCTTTGGATTTTGTATCACAATGGGCGTCGACCACTGGTCCACACCCAGCGGTTCCTCGGCCACAATGATCTCGTGCAACGCCTTGCATTTCGCCCACGCCGCCGCCGGATCGATCCGCCCCCAGGCCCGCATCAGCGTTCCCAGCAACTCGTCGGGCGCATCCGCCTCCTCCAGCCGCACACAAAGATCGAACACCTGTCCAAATTCCCGTGCCGGCACCGTCTTGAGGTACTCTTCCAGCAGGGTGCTGCGCACCGTTTGGTTCGGCTCCCGGTACAATCGGCGGATTACCTGTTCCGGAGTCGCGCCCTGTTTCGCCCAAGGAAGCGAGCCCAGCGGCCGAAACTGCTGGTAGAGCGGCTCCGCGCCGTCCGCAGCCAGGTCCATCGCCATGATCAGTAGGACGAGAATCAGCCGCGGGGGAAACATATCTGATATCTGCACGTGGAGCTTGGGACGGAAATGTGACGTCCGATATTCGAAATGAAGGAGGGGTGCGCGGGAATTATGATCATAGACACCCCCCTATTTTTAAATTGAGTGGGTTGATTTCCAAGGGTTTACGTTGGGGGCTTGGTTTTGGGTGTTCGGAGAGGAGGTGAGTTGATTGCGGGGATGGGACTCATGGGAGGAATGGAACTGACGAGACGCGCTTAAGAGTTGCGGGTCCCACGTGCGATGGTGGCGTGGGCTATTTGCGTGGTAAGAGTCAAACGAAAAGCAATGTGATGGAGTGATGGAGTGATGGGTGGTCGCTCGCGTCTTGGTGACCGAGGCGAGGCGAGGGCGGCCTCCTCTCGGAGGGACGCGCTCTTGCGCGATCCCTGACTTCTCGGGAGCGCACGTTCTCGGGAAGATGGGGACGCGCGGGAGCGCGTCCCTCCGGGCACGCGCCATCGGCTCCGGCGCGGCCGCGGCTTCATGAACTGTCAACTATCCACTATCAACCATCCACCGTCCTAAAACTCCCCGCTCACCAGCCGTAGAAAGCTGCGCCCGCTGGGAGTCAGCGTTGGGCTCTTACTGGTCCCTGTTACATAGCCTTTCGTTACATAGACCAGCGGGAACTTCGAAGGCGTCACGCTCGTGATTACCGCCTGGCTCACCGCCTCCTTCCGGGGCTCGATCCGCACCGGCAACCCCGAGCTGGTGAACGAGATTTCCCACGACTTCGCGCCGGCGGCATCACCAGCGCCACCGCCATGAACCATCCACGGATACAGTTTCGCCAGCACGAACTTGTCCGTCGCCGGCACCTGGGCCTTGAATGCCACTTCCTCGCTGGCCAGAAACGCGGGAATCGTCAGCCCGGGCGTCTTGTGCGCCGCGACGAGCAGCCGGCCGACATCCATCCCGGCGAGGTTCATCCCATTGTAGAGGCCGTGCTGATTGGTGTCCGCCGGGTAGACAGTCGGATACCGGTGGTCGAAATCCTGACTGAGGATCAGATTCACCTCGAAGTGCACATGCGCCCGGCGGCGATCGATTCCCACCCCGGTATACCCCAGCCGCCCCAGCGGATCGCCCTGGGCCACATCCTGCCCGACCGTTACCGTGGCCGAGTTCAGATGGGCATAGAGGCTGTAGTATGGACAGCCATCCCACTGGTGCTCGATGGCCACGTACCGGCCATAGTTCGAGTGCCTCGGGACATCATTGACATGCACCACGCGCCCGGCCGCCGCCGCCGTCACGAGATCGAGCGGTTCGTCATCGCTCGAACGCTCCAGCGGCTTGATGTCGATGCCTTCGTGAAAGCGGGTATATACCACCCCGGCGGACGTATGTGCGGGTCGCGCACATACCCGTACTGGCCGCCCTCCCATTGCGTCGTCTTTTCTCCATTAATTTCACGATCGACGAACATATTAAACGCCTCCCCATCGCCCTCGATCAGCGCGTGATTCTTCGTCGGGAAAGTCAGGTCGATCGCCGCCGCGATGGACTGGGTGGCGAAGAAGAGCAGCACGGCGCCCAGCCGGGCGGTGCGAAAGAACAGGGACGGCGAATTCATGAGCCTCATCTATTGATCATGATCCGAGGCGAATGGCAAAGTCTCGCAGTGCTTTCAGCGTGCGCGCCTGTCATACAAACTCGAGGACTCAACCACCACTGCCAGCAAATCATTCTCCCCATGAATCGCATAATACCACCGGCGCCGGCCATTTCCACCGGCCGGCTCCCTGCGGCCAAAGCCGCGGATTCCACGACGGCGCCGGCGCCAGGAAATCCGCGGTCCCCATTTCCGCCGTCAGGAAAATCTCTCAACCAAAAAACGGAAATAGGATTTGAAACGCAGAGGCGCAGAGACGCAGAGGGGAGGCAGTTACGAATCGTCGTGAATCCAAACGACATTCATCCACCGGGCAAAAAGTTTTGTGGTATTCACAATTCGCAAGTCTTTGACCTCTGCGTCTTTGCGTCTCTGCGTTTCCTTTCCATCGCCGGACTTAAGCTCAGTCGCGTTGGCGCTCTCTTGCTGGCCGTGCTGCTCGCCGCGAATGCCGCCGCCTGCGCCGAAGATCTCGACACCTCAGAATTCGCCGGGGTCCGCCGTCAAATGCAAAGCTTCGTCGATGCCGGCGAAATCTCCGGGGCCGTCACCGTGATCGGGCGCAAGGATGGCGTCGTCAGCATGGAAGCCGTCGGCCTCCAGGATCTCGACCGGGGCGCTCCCATGCCCAAGGACGCCCTGTTCCGGATCGCCTCGATGACCAAGCCCATCACCGCCATCGGCATCATGATCCTGGCTGACGAAGGCAAGCTTGCCATTGACGATCCGGTCGAAAAGCATTTGCCGGAATTCCGCGGGCAGATGCTCATCGCGGACCGCGGCCCGGACACGGTGACTTTGAAAAGGCCGTCGCGGCCGATCACGATCAAGGACTTGCTCACCCACACGTCCGGCCTGCCGGTCAAGATGCCCGAGGGGTTGGGCGACCTGTATGCCCGGCGCGACCATACGCTGGCGGAAGGCGTGATGGCGCTTTCCCAACGGCCGCTGGACTTCGAGCCCGGCACGCGCTGGGCCTATTGCAGCCCGGGCATCGATACCCTCGGCCGTATCATCGAAGTCGTCTCCGGCCGCCCCTACGAGGCCTTTCTCTCCGAGCGCATTTTCCAGCCGCTCGGAATGGTGGACACCACCTTTTATCCCACCGCGCAGCAACTCACCCGGCTCGCGACCATGTACAAGAAAGACAAGGCGACCGGCAAGCTGGTCGCAGCGCCGGGTGGCAATCTCGGCCCGCCGCAGAACGCACGCTATCCCATTCCCGCCGGCGGCCTTTATTCCACGGGCCCCGACCTGGCCCGGCTCTACCAAATGATGCTCGACGGCGGCGCTCTCCACGGCCAGCGGATTCTCTCCGCCGCGAGCGTCCAGGCCATGACGGCGTCTCTCACCGGCGATCTCCCGGCCGGCTTCTCGCCGGGCATGGGCTGGGGCCTCGGTTGGGGCGTGGTGCGAACTCCGGGCGGCGTCACCGGGGCGCTCACGCCCGGCGCCTACGGCCACGGCGGCGGTACGGGCCCGCAGGGCTGGATCGATCCCGCGCAAAACCTGTTTCTCATCATGCTCATCCAGCGGCCCGACATGTCGCCCGCCGACGAATCCAGGATTCGCCAGGCGTTCCCGGCGGCGGCGGTGGAAGCGATGAAGAAATAGAATCCTAGAATTCCCCGCTCACCAGCCGCAGGAAACTGCGTCCGCTGGGCGTGAGCGTGGGGTTCTTAATGGTGCCGGTTACATACCCTTTCGTCACATAGATCAGCGGAAATTTTGAGGGCGCCACGCTGGTCAGCGTGGATTGGCTGACCGCCTCCTTGCGCGCCTCGAGCCGCACCGGCAGCCCCGAGCCGGCGAACGAGATCTCCCACGACTTCGCGCCCGCGGCCTCACCGTGAATCATCCACGGGTAAAGCGCAGGCAGCACGAACTTGTCCGTCGCCGGCACCTGGACCTTGAACGCCACTTCCTCACTCGCCAGAAACGCGGGAATCGTCAGCCCGGGCGTCTTGTGCGCCGCGACCAGGAGCCGGCCGACATCCATCCCGGCGAGGTTCATCCCATTGTAGAGGCCGTGCCGATTGGCGTCCGCCGGGTAGACCGTGGGATACCAGGCGTCGAAGTCATGACTAAGGATCAGATTCACCTCAAAATGCACATGCGCCCGGCGGCGATCGATTCCCACCCCGGTATACCCCAGCCGCCCCAGCGGATCGCCCTGGGCCACATCCTGCCCGGCCGTCACCGTGGCCGAGTTCAGATGCGCATAGAGGCTGTAGTACGGACAGCCATCCCACTGGTGCTCGATAACCACGTACCGGCCATAGTTCGAGTGTCTCGGGACATCGTTGACGTAGACCACGCGCCCGGCCGCCGCCGCCGTCACGAGATCGAGCGGTTCGTCATCGCTCGAACGCTCCAGCGGCTTGATGTCGATGCCTTCATGAAAGCGGGTGTACACCACTCCGGCGGATGTATAGCGCGGGTCGCGCACATACCCGTACTGGCCTCCCTCCCATTGCGTGGTCTTTTCTCCATTAACTTCGCGATCGACGAACATGTAGAACCCCTCGTTGTCGCCCTCGAGCAGCGCGTGATTTTTCGTCGGGAAAGTCAGGTCGAGCGCCGCCGCCATGGATTGGGCCGCCAGGAGCAGCACGGCACAAAGCCCCAGCCGGGCGGTACGGATGCGAGAGAACGAATGCACGAGTCCGCGATTTTGACCGTTCCCGGCGCGAATGGCAAAGCCTCCCGGAACCCTTTCGGAAATACCGCAGAGAAGCGGAGGGGAATGAGAGGCCCGCGGAGGGCTTCGCCGCACGCTTGCGTTCTTGTAGTGCGCCGGTGCTCTGGCGCTTTCGGAAGGCGGCGAAGGCGGTGGTAGGAGGCCACGCGTGCGGTGACTGATTACTGGCCACCGATCACTGATTACTTCAGGTTTTTCCGCGAGAGGAGGCTGTTTCCGGGGTCAGTGATGCTCGGAGCGAAGGCGGTGATAGGAGGCCACGCGTGCGCTGACTGATTACTGGCCACTGATCACTGATTACTTCAGGTTTTTCCGCGAGAGGAGGCTGTTTTCGGGGTCAGTTATGCTCGACACCCTTTCATGCATGTCCTATTGCGGTTCTCTCATGCACTACTCCCATTATTTCGCACTCACATGGGGCAGGGGACTGCTCGCGGCCCGGATGTTATTCACCCTCCTGATGGTCGTCGGAACTCTTGCCTCCGCGGCATCGCTCACCTTGTCCGAAGAGGAGAAGATGTCCGGTAAATGGATTGTCAATGGGGGCGGAAAGGAGCGGGTCTATGAAATCACTCCAGGTCGCAACGTCCGCATCGAAGGGAGCGGGTTAAAGGATCGCCGCGGGCGCCTGACTCCGCAGCCGGACGGCACCTATGTCATCAAGCTCGAAGACGACACCCACCTCAAGCTGACCTACGCTCCGGCGAGCGATGACCTCACGGTCGAGTATTACAAGGGAAAGAAAGACTTGGAACTCGGCCTCAAGCCCATGTGGAAGGTCCAGGCCGCCCGGAAAAGAGACTGAGGATTGTTTGTATGAAAACTCGCCCCGCATGTTTCCTCATTCTCCTCCTCTTCGGCATGAACGCCTGTGCCGGTGGAGGGCTGATGTCGGTGATTGATTATTCCGCCCCGGACAAAGCGGCGCTGCTCGAGGCCTCTCGGGGATTCGACACGTGGCTGCGGGGTCACGGATTTCAGCCCTGCGCGGAACCAAAATCCGTTCGGGTTGCCGGGATGCTGCCCGGCATCGTCTACGAGGGCATGACCGATTCCTGGTATCAGGGCACCTATCACGGTTCAGCTCCGTTTTTCATCCGCCTCTCGGTCGTACCAGCGCCGGAGTCGAAGATCATCGGGTATCGCTATTTGGATGCCCCGGGTATGTCCGAATCCAAGTATAAGGCCCTCGAACGCCACGCGGAGGATTTTGTCCGCGAATTCACCAAATACACCGAGTCCCTGTCGGCCAAGCCGGGCCCAGCCAAGTAGCCCCCGCCTCGCGTTCCTGGCGGAAATCGCCCGGGGAGTTCTCAGAGTCTGCGTTTCCTTTCCTTCGCCGTATTTTGGGTTACCGTATCGCGTTAGTCTCCTATGAGCACCATTACCGCGATCATCGAACCCGATAGCGACGGCTGTGTGCGCCTGCCGGTTCCCAAAGAAATGCGTGGTGGCAAGGTCAAGGTCGTCGCCTCGTTGGAGTCTGCAAACGCTGACGTGGACGCACTGTCCGCCCGGCTCATCATGGGCGAGTTCGGCCGGCGCGTGCTCGTCGCCCCGGAAGGTGCGCCGCCGATGACTTCCGCGAACCTCAAGGCCATCCTCGAAGAGGAGGCATGAGTCACCTTCTGGACGTTACCGCGGCTTCGCCGGCGTGGAATAGTCCGGCAACTTTCTTGACGAATACGCCGGCGTCCGCGCCACCAGGAAACTTCTCGAAACGATTCGGACCGAACTCGCCAGCTGCAGTTCGCGGGCGGAATCTCCTACTTCGGCGGCGGCTCCTCCCGAATGAGGCACGAAGGATCAACATCCCTTGGAGCAGTTTCAGACTGTGGCGCGGCCACTTGCCAGCCTTCCGCCTCCAACCTCGCCGTCACCGCACGAAAATGCGCGAATAGCTTGGCCACATCAAAATCGCTTTCCCGCGCGATCGCTTCGCGGGTACGGCGGAGATCGGCGAGGATTTCGTTTTCCGGCATGACTCAAGGAATCATCAATTCGGCAGGCGTGCAAATGATCGGACAGGTGAGTCCCGCAGCGGCGCACGCACGCTCGATTCGACGAATCAGGTGTGGGTTGTTTATGTGTTTGCAGTTCCACGTCAGCAGAAAATCCACTTTGTGGGCCGCCGCGATGCCGAGGTGAGCGGCATCAGCGGCCGCAATCGCTGGAATGATGCCTTCCTCCAGCAGTCGCACCGTCAGTTGCTGCGCGGCATCGTCGACTGGCAGTACCGGAAACCCGGCAAGTTGCGCCAGTCGCGCCGCGGCAAAGGACGCATCCCCGCGCGCAATCTCATCGACAACCACCGGCGACACCAGGCACTCGTAGTGCTGCCGATGATGGTTCCACCAATCCTCCGTTGTCTGCTGATCCGCCGCGAGCTGTAAATTTCCACTCCTGCGCGCTGTGAGATAGCTCGGGACGGTCGTTTCAAGATAGAGACGCGGCAGGCTCATCGCGCGCCAGAGTGAGCAATACCGATGGGAGCGTCAACGCAGAGCGCTCCCAAGTAGACTTTGGGAACAAGAGGAAGGCCGCATGGGAAGCTGCTCCGAATCTTCATCCTTCATCCTTCATCCTTCATCCTTTCCCACCGCCCCCTACACCAATTCCTCAATACTCCCCGCGAGCCGGTCGATGATCTGCTCGTCGGTCTTCGGGTTGAAGAACACGGCTTTCCACGCGGGAATATCGATCCCGTGCGGCCGGTACCCGATGCTCGTCGTAAAACTCAGCCGCGCATCGCACGCCGGATCCATCGTGCTTTGGCGCTTGTCAAAGAGCCGCCGAAGTTCCGCCGCGTAGCCCGCGAATTCCTCCGGCGGGAGGTGGCCGGATTCGAGCCTCGCAAAGATCTCCTTCGCATCGCGCCCCTTCGGCAGCACCCACCAGACCACGCTCGGCCCGATGGCCTCGAGATTCAGCACCTTGCAATTGCCGAGCCTTTCCAGCCGCTCCTTGAGCCGATGCGCCAGCTCCAGCGCGCGCGCAATGAGCAGTTGCCAGCCCGTCATCCCGATTGCGTTCAGCGACGCCATCACCGTGTAGGGCCCCAGCGCGGGGCGTGAGCATTCCAGCGTGAAGAGCGCCGGATCGCGCCGTCCATCCGCCTCGGAAAAATACGGCGTATCGGCCACGTCGCGCGCCAGGTAGCGCAGATCGGCCCGCCGGTTCACGAGAAAGGCGCTGCCCGGATAGTGGCCCCAGCCCATCTTGTGAAAATCGATCGTCACGCTGTCCGCCTCGCGCAGGCCGAGCGTGCACTCCTGGCTGCGCCGCACGAGCGTGAGCAGCTCGGGACAAAAATCGAGGGCGTTCTCCACAGTGTTGTATTCCGCCAGGAAGCTCAGCGTCCAGCCGACCGCGGCATCCACGTGCAGTTGCGGCGCCGGCGCGCCATGTCGGCTGGCCACCTCTCCCACCACGCGCCGGATGCCCGCGATATCATCGATGCCCGAGGCGTCCGTCGTGCCAAAGGTCGCGGTCACAAACACCACCTTCCAGCCTTCGGCATAGAGGCTCTCGAGCTTCGCGGCCAGGAGATCGAGCCGCATCGCCATCCGGCCATCCGTGGGGATGGCGTGCAGTTGTTCCGTGCCGAGCCCGAGCCAGCCCGCCACGCTGCGGTTGCTGTAGTGCGCGGCGCCCGACACGATGCCGGCCAGCTTCGCCTCGCGCAGCCCATGCTGCATGGCGCCCGGCAGCACCTTCTCGATGCCGATGCGCGCGCCGTAGAGATTCGAGATCGTGCCGCCCATCGTGAAGACGCCCCACGGATCCTGCGTATGATAGAAGAGCAGGTTCGCCAGCGCTGTCACCGCCTTCACCTCCAGCTCATTGGATCTCTGGCTGTAAGTATCGGTGCACAGATTCGGATTCTTCAGCAGGCAGGCCAGCGCCCCGATGAGCGACGCGTAATTCGCCGGGCCCTTCACGTTTTCCAGGTGCAGCGGCGACGACCAGCTATCCGTCCCCCAGAAAAAGGGAAACACCGCATCCCGCGCATCCTTGAGATTGCCGGGCAGGACATGGATCTCCGGATTGGCGCGCGCCGTCTCGTAGTTTTGCTCCATCTGCCCTACCGGCGGCAGCGTCCCCTCGGCTTGCAGCGCATGGAGAAACTCCTGGAAAATCCCGGTGATCGCCTGCGGATCCAGGTGGAAAAAGGCCTTGAGCACCTGTTCGTGGAGAGCGCGGTTCATGGGGGCCAGTGGGCGGCACCCCAATGTCGCCCTCGCCCCAAGGCATTTGCAACTCATTCGCGTGATCGTGCCCCCGTTCTTGCCGTAGTGGCGAATCTGGCGCTGAGTCTCGATCCCTGACTCGATCGGCTTGCCAGGCTCCAGTCGAACCGCGAGGTTCTCTAAATGACCAAGGACCAATTTTGGCAGATCATTCAGCGCAGTTTGGATGGCGGCCGTGGTAACATTGACGAGCAGGCCGACTTGGTCAGCGGGGAGCTAAGCAAGCTGCCGCCGGATGAGATCGTGTCATTCGACCAGTACGTTGATGAATGCCGACGAGAGTCCTATTCCCGTGATCTCTGGGGAGCCGCTTACATCATCGCAGGCGGATGTTCCGACGATGGATTCGAATACTTCAGACGTTGGTTAATCAGCCGTGGGCAGGAGTGGTTCCAGAAAGCGATGAAGAATTCGGATGACCTGGCGGACTACCCGCAGAATTTGTCCGACGCAGAGGTGGAATTTGAGGAATTCGCGTATCTCGCCCCCAGAGCTTACGAAAAGAAGACTGGGAAGCCGTTTCCATATGGCACGACACCACCGTACGAGCTCACGGGTGAAGACTGGGACGAAGACGAGGACATATTTCGTCAGCGTTGGCCGAAGCTCTTCGCGAAGTATTGGTGAGAACCACACCCGCGGAGAATTGGCCAGCTACTGCGGCACGATGCTCGGGGTCCACCGCGACGCTTTTCTTGCATTTTCACCTCGTTCCCAAAGTGGGGCTTTGGGAACGCATGACTTGGCGAAACTCTGTTTCGGGGGTGGGGCGGCGGAATCTACCCGCACCTCCGTTGAAGGCGGCACTACTGAAACAGAGTTTCCGGTAAGCCTTCATTCCCAAAGCCCCACTTTGGGAACGAGAGGAAACCGGATCTTCGGGATCGTGCGATCCTTGGATAAAGCATCCACCTTCGCCCTCTAAAGTATGGGATCGCGCAGGAGCGCGTCCCTCCGTCGAGCCATCCTCCTCCGGCCCTTCATCCTTCATCCTTCATCCTTCATACTTAAAAAGTGGGCCCTCATTTGCGCGGAATGACGCCGAGCACGGCCGCCGATTCGTCGGCGACGCGCAGCGGCCAGTCCGCTTTGCTGAGGAACTCGGCGCGATCTGCTTTGTATTTCTCGAGGCGCAAGAGGAACTCGTGGTTGAGCCGGGAGCCCGGGGTCGCGAGAGGAGGATAACGAAGCATCGCCCTGGCTTGGGCGGCGGCAGCTTCGGCCACGATCGCAGGTTCTGTGAGGGCGACCAGCCAACGGAAGTGATGCTCACCCAGCGCACGCCGGCCGAGGCGCTCAGGATCGGTGACGGTGCCAATCAGGGATTGCCTGGAAGAATGGTCAGTAGTGTTCCCGTTGCTCAGCGTGACACTGGTCTCACCTTTCACCTCGAGTCGAACCATCCAGTAAAGGTCTTCGCCGCCGCTCTCTGCGCGATGCTCGGCGTGGGCGACGAGGACGTAGCTGCCATCCGGGGCATCGAGTCGAAAGTGGCCGTCCGCATCGGTATCCACGGAGACGAGCGGCTTGGGGAGCTGTTCGAAGTACCAGGCTCCAGTGCGCGGATAGAGGGTGAGGCCCCTGGCGTAGTCGTATTTTGTCCCGGCCTCGGAAAGCGCCTTCTGGAGGATCTCCTGGCTTTTTCGGAACACGAAGACCGCTCTTTCAAATTCGGCGCCGCCATCGGGTCGAAGTTCAAAGTCACGAAGTTTGGGCTCGGTCTTCTCGTGGGCCTTGGCGGCGGCTTCGGCCTCGGCGAATTGCTGGCCGGCGCTGGCGGCGAACGGGCTGAAGTATTTGACGACTTTGTCCGCGAGCGCCTTCCGGTCGGAAACGAAGTCCGTCATATCATCTTCGCGGTAAATACTGACACCCATCAGCGCCAGTGGGGAGACATCCTGGTTGGGATCGACCGTGAAGGCTTCGCCGTGAATCTCGAAACCGTGAGTGCGACCGACACAGAAGGCGACGGCCACGAGGATGAGAGGGCATACGATCCACCATCGGGGCAGACTGAGCGCTGGCGGGGGGAACGTGCTTCGCATGATCTGGGCTTGGGAAACTGGAGGGTGAGTTTCGAGCGAAAAACGCAACATCCACCTCTGACGGCTGCTGGTCCGTTTTCTTCAAAACAGGAACGCCATCAGACATCCCAACGCCGGTCCTCAGCTTTTGGGATTGAGCCACAGAACCCACCGTTTGGGGATCAGCCCGCCGCTGAATCCGTCAACGTTCAGCGGCCTAACCCCGGCCTGACCCCTATTTCCTTTGCTTGACTGAAAGGAACCGAATGCGATACGCGAACCAGAACAAAGATGCCTAAAAAGAAAAATTCAGGCGCGGTGCGAAGGGAAATTGGGTTTGAGCCGACTGCCCAAATAGAAATCATTCACCTGTCTGACGCTCATTTCGGTGCATGGCACCAGTTTAATCCAATGCACAGCGTTACTGGTGATTCATTGAGTCCATCGGGAATGGTAACGCTCGCCGATAAGGTTTTAGAAGACCTCAAAGATCAATATTTTCCTGAAAGCGAGGAGCAACGTTTTGGCCCATCAGGAAGGTGCCCCGCAATTTTGTGTATAACAGGTGATCTTGCTCAGACCGGTTCATACGAGGAGTTTCAGCAAGCGAAGCTATTTCTTGACAGTCTCGCGCAGTCACGGCCATTTGCAGGAATCAGGTCTGTTTTTCTTGTCCCAGGAAACCATGATGTAATCTATTCGGAGCCTAATGTTGGGAAACGTTGGCAACAATTCATCAATTTCTTCAATGATGTCTACGGGCGAAGCATCCCAAATAGCCAACCGAATGGTTGCGCCGAGATCATAGATCGAGTTGACGATTTAGGCGCAATTATTGCCTGCATCAATACGTCAGTTTATGTGCAAAAAGGTAGTCCCGATGAACAACGTGGACAAGTAGACGAAGCGCAACTTGCAACCTTAGAAGATCAGCTTCGCAAGATTCCAAAGAAGAAGCGTGAATCAGCAATACGAATTGCGCTGATGCATCATCACCCGGTGCTGATCCCCGCGTTGGCTGAGGAACATCGTGGTTATGATGCGGTGGAAAGATCCGGCCAGCTTTTGAACTTACTTCAAGATTACGGGTTCCAGCTAATTTTGCATGGTCATAAGCACTATCCGCTTTCATTCTCAGAAAATATCGTCGTTGCTTTTGAGCAACTCGAACGACGGCCGATGATGATCGTTTCCGGTGGTTCCGTTGGGTCTTCACAACTTCCACCTCGCGGCTTAAATACCTATAATCGTGTTACAGTCAAGTGGCACAAAGAGGCTTGTCAATTTCGTGTCAAGATCGTAACTCGCGGTTTGGAAATATTTCATCCAAAATCAAATCGGAAGCGCATTTCGAAGAGATGGAAATGGCTTACTCTTCAAGAGGACGATCGATCGTTCTCCATCTCGAGCCACATGGTCAACGCAAAACACTCAGCCTGCAGAATCGTCCCATTTGATGGAGAATCACGCACAAAGCAAGAACAAGCCCGTCAATCTCAATATGCCGTAACGCGCGGAAACCTGCCTGTTGTGGAAGTGCGCCCTTCGCTGATGCCCGGTCAAGCTTACGAAGCTACATTCTGGATTGTTTCACACAGGCCTGACACAAAATCTTGGGAAGCTCCGGTCGAAGTGACTTGGTCCGCTGGTCGGCGCTTTCGGATAAAGACGGTGCGAGCATGTGATGACCCGCGTTTCTGCGTCACCTATAACTATTGGGGGCCTATGCTCGTTCAGGCCGAACTGAAGTTTGCTGACGGCAAGACGGGTTTATGCCACGTCTACGCAACCATACCAGAGTAGCACTGTTGGCCGTGCCACGCAGAAGTCTATTGCACAAAATTCGCGTTCAGGGCATCAAATCGCTAGTTAAGCGTACAGATACATCAAGATTCCTCCCGTTCACCAATCGAATGAGACCCCAAATGTTTATAGGCTCATCCACCGAGAGCCTCAGAATCGCACAGGCGATTCAGACAAATCTTCAGCACGACGTAGACTCGACGATATGGACACAAGGAGTGTTTCTGCTGGGCCAGTCCACTCTACCTGCTCTCCTGAATGAGGCAACCCGCGCTGATTTCGCTACATTCTTGTTGTCGCCAGATGACGTATCGCGAATTCGCGAAGCTGATTTCAAAACCGCTAGAGATAACGTCATCCTTGAACTTGGCCTCTTCGCGGGCGCCCTCGGAGCAAGACGCGTCTTCTTCATAGTCCCTCGGCTGCGTGACTTTCACCTACCCACAGACCTTCACGGAATAACAGCCGCAACCTACGATCCTCAGAGTCACAACGGCAACATCCATTCAGCCATTGGTGCAGCGACGAACCAAATCGCACAGGCGATAACTGCCCTAACATCTCCTGGTCCAGGTCGGACGAATCTGAACGGCGATTGGGAGGGTGAATGGCATTTTGGCCGACAGACCTACCCGGCCGTTAACCCGTTTCATGCAAGTATCACCCATATTGGTGACTCGATTCGGTCGCAGTTCGAAACGAATGGGGAATTTTACTCAATGAAAGGAACGATTCATCGCGGTAATCTAATTACTGGCATCTGGGGAAACCCTGAAGCTGGGGCGGCCTATTTCGGCCCTTTCCAGTTGGTCATTTCCCCAGACGGAAAAATATTAGAAGGCGCATGGTCCGGATTCACACGCGAAAACAAAGTTGACTCCGGCGTGTTCATCTGGAGGCGGAAGCCGTAGGTCGCCCGCGCTTGTGTTTCGGCGACGGTTTCAATATAACCAATACCTCTGTAACTCGTCGACGCGACGCAGGAAGGCGACCCAGTAGACTCATGCGGGTGACATCTAATATCGACGCATCTGGATAGAGGTCGCAAATGGAATGATGCGCAGCATTGCTAATGATTACCATCACACCTCTTCTGCAGCATCGCTTGGCGGCGGAAGCAAGCCTTTCCTGGTCGCTCCAAGCGAAATTCTTTTCGTTATACCTGACGAAGCCGTTCTTGTTGTGGGCTACAGTATAAGTGGGGTCGCAGTAGATAACATCGCCGCTCCGAGCGCCGTCCATAACCTCCTCAAAATCTGCGGTGGAAATAATTCTCCCCTTCAATGCTTCGCTGGCCCTCAAGACAAGGTTGCTTTCCCAGAGGGGAGTTGGTGTTCTTTCCCCGCCCCCAAAAGGCACATTGAAAACGCCAAACCTATTGACTCGGTACATGCCTCCGTACGCTGTTCGATTTAGGTACAAGAACCGCGTCGCCCGGCCCAAGCTCGTTTGCGGGGTGGACGCTCGTATCTTGTAGTATTGTGCTGAGGAGACCCTCATCCGTTTAAGGTTGCGGACAATTGCTTCAGGGTTATCTCTCACCTCATTATACGCCTCCACGAGGTGTGCGTTAGCATCACTAAGCAATGCTCGCATCGGATTCAGCGCAAAGAAGACTGCACCACCGCCGAGGAATGGCTCATAGTAGGTGCCAGTGAGGGCGGGTTTTACGAGGTCGACGATTCTAGTCGCGAGCCAACGTTTGCCTCCTGGCCATTTAAGGAACGGCAGACAGTGCGCTTTTCGCATTTCGGCGTTTGGGTGCATTCAGCCGGCGCTCAAATCCGTTATGCGATACAGCCAGAACTTACCGTTTGGTTGGGTATCGTGAACTACGTGCTCTTCCGGGACGTTGTAAAGTACGGCAGGGCTCTCGGTGCTGAGGGCTTGCAACGCGAACGCGATGGAGTGGGGCTTTGTTCCGCAGCAGAGATAATAGACGTTTTCGCGCGTAGGGTATTCGAGATTCCCTTTCTGGATTGCGGCCCAAGCGGCAACGGCATTGCTCGCGTGGGCTTCAATAGTCTCTCCGGTCGAGATCAAGTAATGTTCGCAAAGTTCCCTATTGGCATCCAACGCCAACTGCTCGTAACGCGCTTCGACTCCGGGGCGGGGGAATAGGATACAGACCCGATCGGGGTCGGCTCGCGATACAGCGCGTAAGGTCTTTCCTCCCTCAAAACCTACCGAGACGAGAAACAGACGGTCCTTCCCAGGATCGCAGACTCCTTCGAAGTAAGGAGCGGAAACGGTACGCCAGTGGCCTCCGGTGAATGCCACTTCGCGAGCACCGGTCCCGGATGAGTAATGTCCCTCTGCATAGAGTATACTGATTTGCGATACACGGCCTCGCCGAATTCCCCACCCCAGTATCCCCAGAGAATAGTAGCGTGGACATGCTGACAGGTCTAAAAGCAACTTCAATGGACGAGCATACTCGGCAGCAGCTAAGGTTAGAGATTTTTCGATGTTGCCCCAAATTGTTTCAATGTCGCCAGATTCGCCCTCAATCACGATCACACGTTTACATCTCGTAGCAAGGTGCTCTTTCAACAGGCGATCGTGTTCATCCCGCAACCCGCGCGTGTCCCGCGCCGTAAATAGCAATAAAAAGCCGAAATTCGCCGAGTATGCGGCACTCGTCAATACTACCGACCTCCGGTCCCAGCTCGATGCTGCGACAACAATGTCGAAATCCCCAGAAACTAAACTCGCAGCTTCAGGTGAAGATAGCGCAACCGCCTCCAGAAAGCCTGCGCGATAATACGATTCCTCTGTTATGGGCGCCATTCGAATAAAGGTAGTGTTTCGTCGAATCTCCCGGATAGGCGCTTTCCCAATTCCTCAACGCAGAGGTCGAGATCTTCATTTGTTTTGGAGCGCCTCAATCGATCGAGATCAGAAAGCGTGATGGGGATCGGATAGTACGCTCCCCGGTAAGAGAATCCGAATGCAGCTGCGAGCGAGGTGTGAACTCGGAAGCGCCACGTAGTACCATCGATCTCCTCGGTTTTTAGGAAACCCGCTTCCGCGGCGTCGCGGATCAAGCGAAGAATTTCAGAGGGCGTAGCTAAACCCCCTTGAGTTGGAACTTGGACTTCGAATGTTCCTCTCTCGCTTGATCGAAGGTGTTCGCCGGAGGGGCTCGTTGTTTGTACTATTGCGGTAACGCGTCCGAGACCTTCGACAAGAGGTGCCGTCTCTGTCGGAATGCGTACTTCAGAGCGGGGAATAGACTCGAGTTTTTGCCGGCTGGCCCGGGTGAGAGCCGCGTTTTGAACCTGAAGGTTAACGTTTGTCGACAGAAACTCGAGAAGCGGCTTATCAACTTCGAAGAAGATTTCCTGCATTTGTAATAGGAAATCTCGCATGCATTTGTCGCTTAACTGGAGAACCATCTCCGCCGAACCGTATAATGGCTGGAAGCCGTATTCTGTGCAGATTGACAGATACGCAGCGACAGAACGCTTACGCAATTCGGCGCTGTCCTGGGCGCGGCTTACCCATTGAGGGCTGTCGGGCTTCGGTAGAGCGATTTGAAGCTTTCTGATCAAATAAGCTTGGTAAATGGGATCGGGTCGTTCAGTTTCTCCCTGTCGAGAGGCAAAAAACGGATGCTTTTTCATTCGGCGGGCATCGGTCAGGAGGTCGACGACAGCCGCGCTTGAAGTGCTTGAGAGTAGGGTCTGGAGTAGAAGGTTTACATCCAACGTACCAAGAATTGTAGCTAGGTCGCATTCTGCGCTTTGATCGCCGAGGAGGTGCCGGACTCGCACATTGCTGACACCTTCCGCGAGATCTCGGAAGGCAGGCGGTTCCATTTGGTCGAGTAGGCGTAGGTGCCGGTCGGCCTTCTGAAGGGTCAAGTTGGGAATCACTGTTTCCGTAATGTCGTGTGGAAGTCCGACATAGGAAACAACCGGAAAGACAGGCCAAGCGGATAAGCGAACAATTGAATTCAAGATCCGCTGCTGATTTACGTTTAGAGTTTCGCTTTCGTCCAGACAGGGCTTGAAATGCCAGCCTTGTTCGTTCGGACCCAACCCAGAGTCGCACATGCTCCCTAGTTCCAATGCGACCGAACGACCGAATTCACCGATTTGTGTGATGCCCAGGCTTGTAAGCACACCTGCTGGACTCGCATCGTTGAAAGCGTGGTGAACGAGACTGCGACGAATATCTCGGAGATATCGACTGAGCGATCGTAGAGTGGCGCGCTGTTTGGTGCGTCGTAACGAATGGAAGAACTGTGGGTATGTATCTACGATTCGGTCAACTCCGTCATGTTCTATCGCCGGAACGAGCGAAATAACGCCCTCTACAGCAAGCTCCGATATTGCTTCGGCAAGGAGCTCTAGCCACGCAAGGTCCACAAAAAGGGCGAGGTAGATCGCATACAGATTATCGCTATGTGGTTGCATCCACTTCTCGAAGACAGAAAGTTGGTATTCAGGCATGCGCAAATAGAGTCCGATGTACCGCATTTCAAATGGTTGTCCGCTGATTTGCTGCCGTAGCGAAGGGTTCTGCATCCGCTCGTTCCAACTCAGCGCTTTCAACAACGTAGTTTTGCCGGTACCGCGGCTTCCGACGAGGTATGTGGGATGCGCCGTCTCTAACGTATCAAACACGTCGCGCGGGAGGTAGTAAATGTGGCGGTGTTTTCCGTCGTGTTCGTACCTGCTCACGGCGAACGGGGTGCGAGTGCTCATAAAACACGATTTACTTGCCAATGTTTATGGTCTTCAGTTCGGTTAAGAATTTCGAGAAAACCGAACCACTCCGCCTCCAATAGAACGTCAGCTACTGTCTTTTCGTAGGTTTGTTTCTGAGAAGATTGCCGTACTGAATCTAGGATCGTTCGAAACTTTGAATATTCCGGTGCAACGCAGTTAAGGATCTCCCGGATCCTTGGATTCCCTCGATACACATCTCGGGGGCCGCGAAAGGAAATCCGTCTCGGATCATTCGCGTCCGATTTCACACCCGAATCACCAAAGCGATAACGTATTACGTTGCACCCAAGCGGTCGATCTGTTGCTGAAAAGAAGATTTCAAGTCGCAAAAAGCCATCATCGAAACGCGGTGCTGAAATCGAAACGAGAGGGCCACAATCGGGATCGGGCGTCCGGATGATCTCGATGGGGTCCTTGTGAATGTGCCCGTGGCAGTATAAGACAGGTCGATCGCAAGTAGATAAACGAGTTCGCACCATTCCTCCGTTTATCACTTCGGTGTACAAGTCTATCCTAGGTTGGGCTTGCGACAAAATATTGTGGTGGGCTAATACGATTGGCAGCAACCGGTCATCTGCGTGCTCAATTTCTTCGGCCAATGCGTCAACGTCCTCGCTGGCGAATGCCGGGGTGTCGAGTTGCTCTCCAAAAAGTGCAAACTTTTCGTTTGCATCGGCTTCATTGTAGGCCGTTGCAAATATAGCTGACAGGGGATCTCGGACGCGCTTGGGTAAGTAGCGCTTCTCACCGCAACCGAGGCATGAATTAAGTGAGAACATGCCGACAGTCGCATCGTTGATTCTGACGATTGTTTTTCGAAGTTGTGCGGTCGCGATAATCGGCGTGTTCGAGGTAGCCCAGACTCTTTCGAGTGCGGCAAATTTTGCAAAGACGTCGCCATCATGATCGATCGAGCTTCTGTCGACATCGTGATTCCCAGGAACCACATGAAGTTGGTCGAGTGCCCACCGATGCCTATTCTGAAGGTCGAGATTTGCATTTAAGTAGTCGACACACGCTTGGTATGAGGCGATCTCGCCCCGTGACGTTAGGTCGCCGCAGAATAGGATCCCTTGGATATCGTTGGGGTTTTGGCACGCGCTCGCGAGGGTGCGCATAACGGTCTTGAGCGGAGTCGGCGATGCCGTAGAAATTAACCGATCCGCGACCCCATCGTCTTTTTGGTCTGCGAATCGGCATGAGACTGATTCGGGAAAATGGATGTCGCCCACAACAATCAGATTAATTTGTTTCATGCCGAGGACGGGGATGTTGTGGATAGGAGCACCCCATGTGCAAGTTCGCGTTGACGTGAAATGTTCTGCGACGGGCACCGGTTGACACTTGACGGCGCTAGTGTCTTTCGGGAGTGACCGTGCCTCTACGACTCACTTCGCAGCACTCAATCCCGCAGGGTGCCGCTGGCGGCGCATTCTGACGCGATGCGCTCGGCGGCCTGGAGGCAGCTGCGGGCGAACCAGAAGCTCCAGCGCTCGACCAGGTCCGCGCCTTCCTGGGGCATGGGGGCCCAGACGACGGGGAGGTATTTCGCCTCGACGGAGTAGAGGCTGTGCAGGATGGCCTTGGGCGGGGTGCGGCTGCGGTAGCGGCCTTGCTCGATCTGGCCAGGCGCGCCGATGACCGGGAGGCGAGCGGAGCACTGGGCTTCCGGATTGAGGTTTAAGGTTTAAGGTTTGCTGGTTCGCCTGGCATCAGGCAACGCCGGCGTGCTCATTCGCCTCCGCGCAACTTGTGCTGGATCCTTTGGCGGTAGGTTTCAGCGGTTTTGAGGCTCAGGCTGCATCGCGCGGCGATTTCGCGAGCGCTCAATCCGTCGATGACGAGTTTGAGAATCAACCGTTCGCGGTCCGTGAGCGTCACTGGGGTATTCTCCCCGACAGAGCTCTGCTTTTGAGCCAAACGCCTTCGAAGGGTGCGGGCGACATAGGGGCCCGCGTAGCGCCTTCCCTCCAGCGCTCGGACCAACGCGGTGACGACCGTCGGCGGATACTCATTGAAAGACACCAAACCGTAGGCGCCGGCCTTGAACAAGCGCTGCACGGACGAATGATCGAACCAGAGGAGGCGCACGACCGCGCGTGTCCCTGCGCTCTTGTGCCGCAGCTCGTGAAGGAAGGAACAGAGATCCCCGAGGGTCGCAGCGATCGCGAGCAAGGGCGGCTGGACCCGGGCACAGAGATCCAGCGTGTCGTCCAGGGAAGAGGCCTCGCCGCACACCTTCAGCAGCGGGTGTGTGCCGATGCACTCGACGAGCCGGGAGCGGCTGATCTCGAAGCCGTCCGCGACGGCCACGGCGGATTTCACAGGGTGCGACATCGCAAGAACCATTCTGCCGCCAGGAGTCGCCTGCCTTCAAGCGGCATTCGCGAGCGGCGCCGCGCATCGCGGCACTCAATCCCGCAGGGCTTCCTCGGGGCATTCGGATGCGATGCGCTCGGCGGCCTGGAGGCAGCTGCGGGCGAACCAGAAGCTCCAGCGCTCGACCAGTTCGGCGCCTTCCTGGGGCGTGGGGGCCCAGACGACGGGCAGGTATTTGGCCTCGCCGGAGTAGAGGCTGTGCAGGATGGCCTTGGGCGGGGTGCGGCTGCGGTAGC
>Ga0207671_10001379_pt1 | contig 28266 bp, 35 predicted proteins | sample KBSC24metaG_FD_184352 | JGI IMG/M metagenome (GOLD analysis project Ga0207671, IMG submission 184352) | Corn rhizosphere microbial communities from Kellogg Biological Station, Michigan, USA - KBS C2-4 metaG (SPAdes) (version 2) | ecosystem: Host-associated > Plants > Roots > Rhizosphere > Soil... | reverse complement strand
GTGCGGCCCATCGAGTAGCGTCGAGAGCCGGCGCCGCTCGGTGCTTTTCCGGCACCGCGATGTCATTTCTTCCTGGCGCGCACCTTGTCGCCGCTGCGCTCGTTCGACAACTCGCGAGTCCCGACTTCGATCGAATCGCCGACAGCCCAGAATCGGGCCTTCATCGCGCCCACGGTCTCGATCAGCCACTTGGAATTGTCGCTGAGGGTCACGAGCTTGCCGCTCTCCTCGATCCTTCGAACCGAATGCAGCATGGGCGTACGCCTTTCTTGGTGGTGAAGGAAGCTTCCGCGTCCTGGAGCTCGTCGGCAGATTCGCGTCGTCGTGCGCGGGGCGCTACACGTATCTCCATTTCAGCACGTCGTCGATGGGTACGTGCTCGCCGGAATGCTGATCCAAGTAGAAACCGGCCGAGAACAGGCCGCGAAACGCGTCGTTGGTCGACCGCTTCGTGAATTCGATCGATCTGCCCGGGAACGGACGGACGTTGCCGGCCGGCAGCCACTCGGCGGCGTCGTTCATCGCGCGGGAAGTCTCCGCAACAGGTCGGCACCCAAGGTGATTTCGAAATGCTCCAGCATGCCTCGATCGGACGCGTCCATCAGCGATCCCAGCAGCGACCGCATCGTATCGATGGCCGCGCTGCGGTCGGTCGGGTCGGCGCGCAGGTCGAATGCCGGCTTTTCTCCTGCCTTGAGCATCACGGGCACGACTTGGAACGGCGTGCGGCGCCTCTCCATTCCGATGGCGATCTGGACGGCATCCAGGCCGCTGGTCGTGGACACGGTGACGAATGTCCGCGCAGATGCCTTGCGCGGCGGATTGCTGGTCGATACGAGTTTCATAGATGCCCTTGCGACAACCCCGCGCGATCACGCTGGGAGGAAGGTGGGCTGCCGGAAACGAAGTGGCTGGCGCGGAATGCGGCCAGCGGCGAGCTGCACTGATCGGGGGCGCTCGCTGCGTCGGGGGACAGGAAACGCCGCAACTGTACGCGCTCCATGTCTCAGAAGCGTTGCGACGCGTGAAGAACGAAGCCGTGCCGCGAATGTTGTGGAAGAATGCGGGGAGGCGGTCGAATGACATGCAGGCGCTGCGATGACCGGTGACGATGGACAGAATGGGGAGCAATGGAAAGTGCCGCGCCGACACTCCCATTGGCCTACCGCAAGACGGCGATCGCGTCGATCGTGCTGGGCGTGGCCGCACCGGCCTTCATTTGGATGGGGCTGCCCGGGCCTTTCGCGATGCTCTTTGCTTGCTTCGCGTGGCCGTGTGGGGCCTTCATGGCAGGGTTGGCCCTGTGTTTCGGCGATCCGCGTACGAAGGCAATGGCGCTCGCAAGCCTCGCATTGAACGTGTTGCCCGTCCCCCTCATGCTTCTCGCAATGGCAGCAGCGGTGTCGCATTGACTCGAGTGCGGCTTGCAAACGCTCGCAACAAGAAGCTGTCGATTGGAGAGTGCAGCATGAAGCCAGGAAGATCGATCAGCAAAGCCGGACTCCTCATCGCCGGTTTGTTCTTCGCGTTCGGCCTGGCGATGCTGATCCAGCCGAAAGAGCTGATCGTGTTCCATGCCGGCTGCAATCGGGCCACGGTCTTCTGGTGCAGAGGCGGACTCGAGGATGTCTCGAAGGAGGGCGCACGCATCTATGGAGGAATCTCGATCCTCTTCGGCGCTGCGACGGTGTGGCTGTCGTCGAACAGAGCCGGGAAGTAGCGCCGCGTTGGATCGGCGTTCGCCACCGTTGGCTCACTTGGGCTTCGCCTGGTCCGAGCGGACTCGATGAGCGCCGTCGTCGCCGAGGACGTGTGGGTGGACGCCGGCGGGGGCCGAATCTTCGCGAGGCGCTGGCGGCGTGGAAACGCCGATCGCAGCGCGGATGTCCCCATCGTGCTGTTTCACGACTCGCTCGGCTGCGTCGAACTATGGCGAGACTTTCCCGAGCGCCTCGCTGCTGCGAGTGGCCGCAGCGTGATCGCCTACGATCGTCTTGGCTTCGGCAAGTCGGCACCTCATCCCGGTCAGCTGGACGGCGGTTTCGTTCGCGGGGAAGCCGGCGGGACGTTCCGCGCGCTGCGCGAGCAACTTCACGTCGAGAGATTCGTCGCGTTCGGTCATAGCGTGGGCGGAGGGATGGCCGTGGCATGCGCGTCGACCTTTCCGGCAGACTGCTGCGCGCTGATAACGGAATCGGCGCAAGCCTTCGTCGAGGATCGCACCATCGCGGGCATTCGCGATGCCCGGCAAACATTCGCGCAGGCCGGCCAGTTCGAACGCCTGAAGAAGTATCACGGCGAAAAAGCCGCATGGGTCTTCAGCGCGTGGGTCGACACGTGGCTGTCGCCGAGTTTCCTCGATTGGAACCTCGATGAAGATCTCCGCCGCGTGCGGTGCCCGGTGCTGGTCATCCATGGCGACGAGGACGAATACGGCTCCGTTCGCCATCCCGAGCGGATCGGCGGACTGACTGCGCCGAACTCGACGATCGAAGTGCTGCGAGGTTGCGGGCATGTCCCTCATCGCGAGCGCAGCGACATCGTGATCGAACTCGTCGGGAGCTGGCTCGAACCTGTTGCTCGCTAGTTCCGGGAACGGAGGGCTTCCCGCCGTAGGCTCTTGGCGAGCCGTTTCGACAGGGCCGAGCCTGAGAAGGCGGCCAATTTCAGCCGGCCAAAAAAGAACGGGCCCGGCGTTGGTCCGGGCCCGCTCCGTGTTTTGTCGCTTACTGCACAGCGTGCGGCGCTCACGCGCGGCTATGGGATTGAAGCACCGCTTCAGCGAGCGGCGAGCGTGATTCTGCCGCGTTCTACACAAAGCGACAGTCAAGAATTGTCACGTTCGCCGACGCGTCAGCGGTCGTCGTACGGCGAAATGCTGTCGTCGTAGTTCACGCGCACGCGCAGGTGCTCGGGCGGATAGTGATCGAGATGCGCGCGGTAGTCGCGACCGTCGTAGTGGTAGACGACGTCGTAACCGCTCACGCGATCGCTTCCGCGCCACTCGGTTTCGGTGTGGCAGCGTCGCTCGCTCGTGCGCACGTAGTCGTCGCTGTAGCCGGTAGTGTGAGCCTGCACTTCAGGCGGGGTCTCCCAGCACTTCTCGCGGGTGACCGGTTCGCGATAGTGATCGACGACCGGATCGACGCGTACGACGAGCGCGTAGTCGTCGTGGGAATCGCCGGCATCGCGATAGACCACCTGCGCAAGCGCAGGCATCGCCATCATGCAACCGGCAGCCAGGAACATAGCTTTCATTTTCGTGGACATCATCATCGACCTCTCGACGAATTTACCCCGTCGACCATGGTTGGCCTTCGTCGGTGAATCCACAATTAAACTCGCCCCGCCGATTCAGCGCTCGGAAAACTATCTGAACCCGTTCAGGGTACGATGATCGTCGACAGCAACAGCGTCCTCGCTGATCGCGAGTGGCTGTATTCCAAGCATGCGACAGCAGCGGAGGAGTGCACATTGACGACCCTGTGGATGGCGCGCGGCATTCTGTACATCGTCGGCGGCGTGGGCTGCCTCGCCGCATGGGCAGGGAATGGTGAGCCGACCTACTTCATCGGCGCACTGTTCGGGCTGGGGTTCGGAATCTGGAGCGTATGGAGCTCCGACAGCACCTCGAAGGAAGACGAAGAGGGGGAGCGTACGGCTCCGTCGCGGATCGAGTCGGCTACGGCGGGGCTCGAGAGTGCGTGGGGGCGACGCGACGGTGTTGATCGGAGCAAGAACCCACGAAGCATCTCGCAGGCACGAGAACCTTGAGGCTGGACGTGGCTGGTGCAGTTCCAAGTGAATGCGGGTCTTTTCCTCGCAGCCTCCAGCGACGGAAGAAGGATCGGAGTCGACCGGCGCCGGCCGATCTTGCAGCCCGGCGGTCGCCACCATCGTAGTCGCCGCGACTGCCTATTGTCCGCGCTGGCGCAGAAACTTTGCGATGGGCGACGCGCCGGCATAGCAGCCTGTGGCGAAAGCCAGCAATGGAACCGGACCATGGAACATTTTCTGGAAGAGCGTCGAGTAGATATAGCCAGGCGTGCAGCCGGGAAGCCCATGCAGAGCTTGGGTCACTTCGACGATCAGCCATCCCCAGATCATGGAAAAACCGATCAAAGCAAGGGCGACGATCCGAACCCAGCCTTCAAGCTTCGGTCGGGGCGACGGCTTCGGTGCTCGCTGTTGTTCGTCGTGACTTTCGTTCCAAGGCATAGGCGGGAGTTCCGAACGCGCTGAATATCACCATGCAGGACGATTGGATGAGCAGCCATACTGCCGCAGTTGTCATCGCATCGCGATTGATCAGTGGGGGACTGGACTGCCTCGAGGTACCGCAGCGCAGAGAGTGCCGGCATCCATCTCCGGATAGTCCATATCAGACTTGATGGCCCCGCTGGCCTTTAGATTGTTGCGTAGCCGCTCGTCCCCCAAGAGCAATTCGAACGCTCTGACGAGCTCACCCTCGACAAGCTGCGCCTTCGCCATCTGGCAAGGCAAGAGGCGGACCCTGGCACTGACGTCCGCGCGAATAGACGTCAGCTCGCCCGATGGATTCATGACGTCGCAGGAGGAAATCTCTCGGAGAAGATGATCGAAATAGATGATCTGCTGCGATGGCGTAAGGACGGCCTGAGCCATTCGCAACGGTGAGACGCGGACGTATTGGCCTACCTCATCGACGCTGGCACTCTGCACCTCCCACTTGAAGTGCGCCGTCGCTGTTTCAGGCCACTGATAGTGACCATCCGGAGAGACGCGCGGGCCGGTCGTAGGGTATGAACGGAAATCGGCGAGGTCACCTTCTCGCACATACCCTGGCAGGTAAACGAGAATCTTCCAGTCGTAGTCGCGCCAACGAGTGGAAAAAAACGAGGGTCGATTCACGTCCGTGCGTGTGGACAAGTCGAGATCCTCGCGAGCCATCTCCGGAATGACATAGCCGCCGTCTGCGTTGGTGTGCTCGAATCTTCTGACGAGGCACGCGCCACCCGATGACCAGCCACCGCCACCATGCACGCGCCACATGGCAACGACTGTGGCATTGGGGATTCCCGCTCCTGTCCGAGTGTCGACAACCTGACCCCGCTTCTCCCGCATGAGCTCTTCGTTGCTCGCAGTGTGCGTCAAGGGAAGTGCACGACCAGCAGTGGAGGCCAAAGCTGTCACCAAGGCGAGAGCGAACATGCGGACATCCCGAGGTCACCAGCGAGCGATCGCCATGATGCGGCCACCGCTGCTCGATCGCCACCGACGGCAAGAGCCGTCGATCGGCCCTATGCCATCGGCTACTGGCCATGCCAGGATGCGGCGGCTGCTGTCCGAACTCCAGAAATCCCCCCCCAATGTCCCCCGATGCGGGACAACGCGGGATAAGCCGGGACGTGGAGGGATGCACGCCGATGCTTTCCCCAGCGAAGTGAATCGCTGCGGCCACCTTGGGCGCTCGTACGCTAGTTGGCGAGCTGCGATGGTCGATCTGCCACCGCTTCGAATCCGTCGGCGAAGATCGTGTCGCTGGCTCCGAATTCCACGGCGCCTATATCCGTCGCGGCACCGACCGTCCGTGCGAAGCCGCGCTGATCGAAGGCGAAGCCTCCGGCGTTGTTGCCCGCATCGGTCGCCGGGCTATTCGCGGACAGGGCCAGGGTAGTCGTCGGCCCCCCCGTTGTCGGCGAGTGGCAACAGCAGCGGATCGATGCCGACGAGCGTATCGGCGGGCACCGTCGTCGACGTGGAGAAGATCAGATTGTTGGCGCCGGTCAATTCGGAACTTCCGTTGGCGCCGACGTCGTCCGGCTCCCGACCGGCACCGGCGTCGGCGGTATTGGCGGCAATCAGCGTGCTTTCCAATTCCAGGGTGCCCGCAAGGATGAAGATGCCCGTGCCTTGCGGCGACACATGACTCGTATTGCCAGCGATCGTGCTGTTTGAAATCTTGCCGACCGCTCCGAAGAACAGACCGCTGAAATGACCGGCATCATTTCCGGTGATCGTGCTGTTGTCGATCAGCAATGTGGGTGGATCGATCGAGCTGAAGTAGTGGCGTTGGATGTCGAGACCCGCTGCCGATTACGTTGCTCGGCACATACACAGTCGCCGTGTCTCTGGATGACTGTCTTTACCAACGGATTTTTAATATCGTTTCCGATGGCGCATCAGTTCCAAGCGAGGTAGCGATCTCCAACTAGCGCATGCCATCGCCGAGAACAAGGACGACGACTTGACCCATGCGCACGGGCGCATCGACAAGATGCTGGCGGATGCGGGGCTAGAAGGGCCGACGCACACCGGAGGCTAGTTCAATGGGCATTGGATCGATTCGGTACGCTTCGCGACTACGCATTGAGTGCAGCTCCCCGCTGGTCGAAAATTAGCGGGTCTTCCTCCATCGCCTCGACAGTCCAGTACACGCGTCCGAATGGCGGCGATAGGAGCATCACTCCTCGCACATCGACTCCCAAGCCACGCATATCGGCATCGGTCTCGACAATCATCTCGACAGTTCCAGGCGTACGTCCATGCTCGATCCTGACGCTGTCGCCGATTCTGATCTCGCTGCCGTCTGTGTAAGTCATTTCGATCGCCTAAGCCGCCAACCTTTGCTCGTAGTACGGATGCCGCATGTCGTCAAAGATCGCGTAGAGCGCATACGGCGAAGTTGTCAGGTGCAGGAATCCGTCGTGACGTCTAACCGGGCTTAAGACACGGGTTGACGGCAAGCCGCTCGTAAACTGCATTGTGGCGGCTGCGCGGGGACGTGAATGTCAACTTTCGATGGTCCGGGCTCGGACGAAAGACAATAGCTATTGGACCCTTCCCGCGCACTTCGGCTGTAACGTAGATATCGCCTGAAAACACGTGATACGTCATGGTTGAGGCGACACTGCAATTGAAGCCGTAGTTGACGTACTTTCCCGTCGATGTGAACTCGAAGACATCGGCAGGCGTTCCGTCTTCGTCCGAGGTAGCGGTCCACACGCCGGTTATCCACGTAGTGTCGTCAGTGTGAGCTCCCGCAGCAGCACTTACGAGCGCGAACGCGGCTGCAATAGTAAGTCGATGCGGCTTTCGGCGAATTGGACGAGTCATGCCGCAAGAGGATATGAGAGATCGCATGGCGATGCTACGGGTCGAAGTCTCACGGAGAGAGAGCCGCGTCAGGGCGCGACTCACGATATCCTAGACAGGACTAGCGCTGGGCGGGAAGCAGATGCTGAAGTGGGCTGTTGGTTGCACGCTCGCCGTGCTGTGCTTCGTTGCTTGGCGAGCAAACGTAAGCACGCTTCCCATTGAGGCGATGCTCCTCGCGTGGATACTGCTGATCTTGGACAGTCTCCGCCCGATACCCACTGGTCTCGGGATGTTGTATCAGCACATCCAGCGCACGGTCTATGGCAGCTTGGCTGAAGCAAATACCTATGCTGGCGTGGCCGTTTGTCTCGGATTGATGATAGTCACCGCACTTCTGTAGTCGCCCCGTCAGCCGGCACAGGGGGAACCGTCGCCAAACGGCTTGAGGCGGCCGGCTTCGGGGGCGACCGAAGGATAGCTTCCTGCTTGGCGGGAAACCGCCATGTGACAGTGAACAATTGTCAGCGCTGCGGGACGCGGTGGAGAGTCGTGGCGGCGGGGTTACGAAAGGTCTCTAGCTGGTCCCTTTCGTTGTGACCGCGTAGCTGTGATGGCGAGCGTCAGTACAAGCGCGCAGAGGCCGAGATAGCTCATCGCTGGCGCACTGATCGTGATCGGCGGTACGGCACCGCTCACAGTGAAGGGCAGTGTTCCGAGATCTTGCTGCTCCATCCCGCTCAAACCCGGGTAGCGCCAGATGATATTGAGCGTGTAGGAGCCGGTCGGGTAACTCGCGAGGGGGTAGGTCTGGACACCGGGCGTGAGTAAGCAATCGAACGGATCCGTCCAGTAGCCTCCAGTAAACACGACTTGGAGCGCATTGCCCTCACGCGTGATCGGTGGCGGATAGATCACACCTGCATCCAGTGCTTCACAACCATCTCCGTCAATGTTGACGGTGATCACATCGCTCTGAGTTGGGTTCGTAGGCGTGAGATACGGCACTCCAAGGAACGCCTGCGCGCTGCAGCATGAAGCGCCAACGAACAGTAGCCAACCGAGCGTAGGAGCTAGGCAATGTCGGTGCATGATTGAGCGCCTGGAGCGAAAAAAGCCGGTCGGAATAGAAGACGTCCCGTGGGGCCAGGATGTCATCCCCCCCCCGCGACACAGCATGTCGTACTTCCCATGACATCGCATGTCGTGACATTCCTGACATCTGATGTCGTACATAACAGGCTCCATAGAACAGGCTTTGTTGAACAAGCACCACTCGAACAGGCTCATCGCTCTCGCGATGTGTTCGACGTCAGCAGCGATCGACAAAGCTAGCGGCATTCTGCCCGATGGAATGTTGGGCGCTGGACGAAACCCTGAGTCTCACTGCCCGGACAACGGCCGGCCCGTCTGAAAGTAGAGCAGCGGCGACGTTATGGCTTGGCCTTCTCAGGGATGCCTAAGTAGACATGCCAAAGATCCACGACCAGCGCGTAGACCATCACCAGCACGGCCGCGCACGCGAACGCGAGTGTCACTCGCAGAGCCCACTGCTGCATGCCCTGATACTTCCGGACTGTTGCCGACAGCTTGCCAATGTGCTCAGTGACGCCCTTTATTCCTTCCATGCCGCCTCCGTGTGCGACTTTGTTGAGCATCGACACGTTGTAAATTTCGTTCGCGACGAAAATGCTGATTGAAATCAGCATCAGAGACGCGGTCAGAAGCACCGGGCCCGGCTTCATGATTGTTCGAGTCATAGCCCAGATTCCGAAGAAGCCAGCGTATCCGATCGTCATCACCTTCGAGACGTAAGAGCCGGCGGACTCGAAAAACGATCGCATGAGGCGATCAACCTTGTCAGGTAGAGCGGCCATGTCCTCTGCCAGCTTCTTAAAGTCGGCTAGGTGCTTCGCAATATCTTCTTTGCTCAGACGACGCTCGTCGGTCGGTTCGGTCGACGTGTTCGTTGAATTCGGAAGTTGGTCGTCTGACATAACTCGCCCCAGTCGAGAGAAGGTCAAATCGTACTCGTCAATGCCGTCGCCGAAATCCGTACCACGATCCAAACAGAAATGAAAAAGGCCCGACGAGCGGACCTTTGCGAATCGTTATAACGACAGTTACCCCGGCGTTACCCCGTGGAGCCTAGCCAAATTCGCCAAGACGCGTAAGCCATTGGTGCGAAGGTGGGCATCGCACAGCATTGCGCTGCAACGGTCTCCAGACTCGCTCCCCGAAAGTTACTCACAATGTTACTCACACCCGATCGTGAGCGCGTTGCGGGACAAGCCGGGATAACGCGGGACCTGCTGGGACGGCGCTTCTTCACGCGTCGCCTACATTCGTAAAGGCATCCGTCGCGCGAGCATTGTTGGTGCCGTTGTCCCAAAATTGGCTCACGAACGAGGGCGTGCAGAATGCCAATGTAGTGCGGGCACACTGGGATCGGGGATGCTGGCAATCGGAATTCTTGCCATCAAGTGTTTGATCGATACACATGGCTAAGTGGTGCAGGGGGTGGGGATGCTTGGGGAGAAGACTGCGGAAAGCATCGCTGCTAATGTGGCGCGCCAATTCGATTGGCGACATCCCAGTACGTGGGTCAAGGCGCTTGCAGGCCCGCTGATCGGCTTCGTTCTTCTGTTCCAGGGTCCGTCAAATCTTCGGCTGCCAGAAAATCTTCAGAGCGAAAGCGTGACGAAAGTTGTGCTGCTCGTAGTTGTGGATGTTCTCTTTGGATCATTTCTTTGGGCGGTCTGCCTCTGGTTATGGAGCGCCGTTGTAGTCGTCTTTCGACGTGCGCAAGACATGGAGCAGCGACGGAACGAAGATGTCGAGCCAGTGCCGCGGCCGTCGCCGCAACACCCTCCCGTGTCCATAGACGTCGATCCATACCGGCTTCTCGATGCGGACGAAAAGGCGGCGTTGAACATATTTCTAGGAGAAGGACTGCATACCCTCAATTTCGAAACGCTCCGCCGGTTGTCGTGGTAGCACGAGATAGGATATGTGCAAGCTTTAGAGAGATTAATCGGTCGCGGCTTTGTTAGTTACCAAGAAGATAGGTATGGCAATAATGGCGGATCGAAGTACACCTTGGTGCCGAAGCACTTTAGGGCCCTTAGCGAGAGCCCTGAGCTGATAGGGTCGAAGGTTGCTCCCAAGTCCTTTGGTTAGGATGGGCAGCGGAGAGTTGTGATGACAATCGATGCTTGAGCACTCGCCCATGACCACCACCGACCACGACCCGCAAATCGTCCAGGCGCTCGATCGCTTGGAGTCCGATCTACCCGACATCATGGCCCGTCACACGGTCGACGGCGTGATCGACCATGCGCACTTCTGGCCGGACTTCGCCGGCGCCGCGGATGACATCGTGGAGCACGCGGATCAGGATGCCGGCTACGCGCACGGGCGCATGTGTTGAGTCCTTGCGTTAGTGATACGTGCCGAGATGGCGGTTATCGTTCGCACGCGTATGGCCAAGGAACTCTGGGGGCTCATCCTGGTATCAGTGTCGTCCGTGGCGAAAGGGAGAAGACGTTGAAGGGGTCGGTCGATTGGTCGGTGGTCCATCGAATAAGCGCGACAGCGCTCGTTGTATGTGGGTCCCTGATCAGCTCCGCCAAGGGACTCGCTGATTCGCACAGACCGACTACGCTACCCAATGATCCGCATGCGTTTGTGTGCGTGGCCGCATCGGAACCCACTTCGACGGTGGATGACGAAAGCGCGGTACCGCGCGTCTGCGCGCCAGGTGAGGCGCCAAGTCCAATCGCGCGATTCGCAACGAAAGGAAATCTTCATCTTGGGCAGGCCTCGCGCCCGAAAGACGGTGGGAACGCCGGCTATTACTACTCAGTAGCGTTGCAAGTGGTCACGGCGACTTCAGCCTCAGCGGACTTCACGCAGCATGCACCCGTTGTCGCCCCCAACGAGGCCCACTCGCTTGCAGAACTCGCGCTCATCTCGGCTGACAGTTTCGACATCGTTGAGATCGGCTGGATAGTTTTCGCTGGCGACCCTCAGCCGCAGCTCTTCGTTTACCACTGGGTCGATAACAATCCGACGTGTTACAACGGCTGCGGTTACGTACAGCTATCAACGACGCGCTACCCAGGGATGAGCGTGGACGTCGATGGGATGCCTCACAACTATTCAATCGCACACCAAGACGGTAGGTGGTATCTCGGCTATGAGGGTGAGTGGATTGGGTACTTTCCTGATGAACTCTGGAGGGGTGCGTTCGTGGAAGCGGCGGCCATTGAGTGGTACGGCGAAGTGGCTTCCGAGAATGAGCAGCCTTGTTCGCAAATGGGTGCGGGTGTCTTTGGTGACGCTCCCAACGCAGCTAGGATTTCGGCTCAAATGGTAAATGGTCTGCCTGCAAACGCCGGTTTCGGTGATGACAACAGACCGGATTGGTATTCCGTCGGCGATGCTACTCCTGACGCATTCAGCTTCGGGGGTCCAGGGGCATGCAATGGCACCATCAGGTTCAATCGGATTGGCGGGCACTACGAACCCGTTCTGTGGCCCGCCAAATAGCTCTAGGCACATAGTTTTTTGGTGCGCCGGCGCACGGCTACGCCGCCAACCTGTGCTCGTAGTACGGATGCACGCAATCGTCAGCAATCGACGTCTTTCGCCAGCGATTTACGGATATGAGACTGGTAGACAATGATGTCAAACCCCGCCTCGTTCTCGACGATGTAAGTCGGATCATGGCCAAGTTCGTAAACGTTGACCAAGGATCCCTTGGTGCCTCTGTGCTCGCCGGCGACAATCGACACGTAGTCGTTGTGAACGAACGAGATGCCAGGTATTGGCTCGCCGCCGAGAAACGCTTTGTGGATGTCTAGTTCGTCCATCGCCGCTACCTTCACGCCTTAGCGTCGAGCATAACGTAGCGCGAGCCCGGAACCGAAAGGGGAACGCCGAACTTCATCGTTGCGGACTTGAAGCGCCTCGTAGCCATGGTGACCTCCTTGTGTGGGAGGGCGATGCTACGGAGGACGATCTCACGGACAGAGAATGGCGTCCGGACGCGGTCAGCAAGTGTTCTGCCGCCACCGGGTAGATCGGCGTCTTTCCCATCGACGCTGGCCATGAGATCGCGCCCTTCGACTCCCCGCCGCCCAGTGGTCCAACCCATTCCGGGCGCGTGCGCTACCCAGAGACGGGCGGCTACTACCGCCTAATCGAGCAAGATGGCAACCGCTATCCCTGTCACTGCACCGAACGTTGCCCAGGGATTTGCGATGGGGCGTGCGGGTGCCTAGCGTGCCGGGTGGCCGCGGTCGACGAACGATCGGCGCGGGTGCTCAAGAGCTCGCGCGCGGACGATCTTTCGAAGAGCTGATTGCCACCAGCTGCATTGCTACGGGTGGGCGTCTCACGGAGTGGGATCGCCGCAGGGTTGCGGCCAGTATAGAGTTCACTGCTGCAGGTCAAATTCCCGCAGCAGCGAATGCCCGCCTGCTTAAGGAGAAGAGACGCAGGTCGGATAGCTCTTAGTCAGCGACATGAACCCCGCGGTCGGGGAGCAAGTCCCTCCCGTCAGTGAAACATACTGATAGGTGGAGGCAGTGCACGAGCTAGAGGTCACGGGTCCAGCATCGCCAAATGCAGATGCAGGCACCTGCCATGAAGCCAAAGCCACGTTTGGCTGTGAGCCCCAGGTAGACGAAGTGTAGGCCGAGCTCACCGTTGACCCCAGACCAGATGCCGGCGTCACCGTCGCGCTCGTGTGCATGCTTACCGCACTGGGCAGAACGGGCGCACCAAAGTTGAGCTCTCCAACGAACGCACGCGACACTGCAGCCGCTCCGATTCCACCCACAACGAAGTGGGAGTCGAGGTAGTAGTTGAACTCGCCGCACATCGTTCCCGACGAAGTCGTCATGGGGCTGATGTCTCCGTCTGCCTTCTCGGGGATGCCGGCGATCGCGCCTTCAAGATCCGCCACCTCCTGAGCGTCACCGGACGATAGCGAGGTCATAGATTTCAGCGCCAAGTCGTTGTACCGCTCGTTGAGCTTGGCAATATCGTGTAGGGCGCCTTCTGTTCCCATTGACAGCTGATATTCCACGCCGTCTTCGGTCATGGTGTAAACACCAGGACTGGATTGAATCCAACCAGCTTTCAACAGGCTCGAATCATTGGTATTTCCAGCGCTGGCGGATACCGTCAGAGCACAGTTGAGCGCGCACGATGCTACGAGCAAGAGCATTGCTTTCATCGGTCTACTCTTTGAAAAGGCGCCGGGAAGTCGGCGAAAGATCCTATCGACTCACGTTGACCGCTGAGTGTGAGTTCGCTTCCGTATTTGCAATCGCTGGACCTAGGGCATGCCCCAGCTAGCGCAAAATGCAAATACACATTCGTAAAGGCGGCGAGCGCACGATTTTACCGAACGGCCGGGCGAATGAGGACTTGCGCCACGATCTGCTCGCGTACCGTCTGGTATATCGTGTCGTGTCGATCCTTAAACGCGCCCGCCGCGATTTCTCTCGATGACCAGCTTGGCCCGGAGTTGGGACTGAACGAACCTGTAGAGTTCGCTGCTCGACATCGTGCATCGGTCCATCTCGGGAAACGATCGCAGGCGAGCCATCACCTTCATGGTCAGTAGCCCAAGCTCAAGTTCGGCCTCGATTGCGGCGATCTGCTTGGCGAGGCGGCGTCGTCCTGCGTCGAGGAACGAGATGACGTTCGTCGCGGGCATGGTCAGAACCGGTTCGCAGAGATGCGATCGAGCTGTGGTTTAACGAGCCGCGCTAGCTGCTCGCCGAGCTTCGATGGGTCGATGGGCGGCAGCTGCACGACGCTCTGCAGTGCTGTCGGATAGCCGAGGCGACGCAGCGCAGAGTTCACGGTGTTCTCGGAGATCGGTCGAGTCGACGACAGCACGCCGGGAAATACGAAGTTGCCTTTTCCGGTGATCTCGAAGAGTTCGCGGAGGAGGGCGATGGCCTGCTTGGACAGCGGCACGAGGTGGGCGTTCTTCATCTTCATGCGCAACGCAGGGATTCGCCACATGGCGCGATCCAGGTCGATCTAAGGCCACTCCGCATGGCGTAGCTCGCCAGGCCGTACGAAGACGAGCGGGGCGAGCTTGAGGGCGTACAGGGTCACTTGCTGACCGCTAAAGCCGTCGATAGCGCGTAGCAGTTCGCCAATCCGGGCAGGGTCGGTGATGGCGGCGTGGTGCTTCTGCTTCGGCGCCTTCAGCGCGCCACGGAGGGATGTAGTCGGATCGTTCTCCGCAAGTCCTTCGAGGATCGCGTAGCGGAAGACTTGGCCCGCCTTCACGCGTGCGCGCTTTGCAGTCTCCAGCTTCCCAGTCGCCTCGATCTTGCGCAGCGTGATCAGCAACTCGCGCGCTGTGATCTCGCGGATCGGACGGTCGCCGAGATCCGGCAGTAGAAACGTTTCGAGTAGCCAGCGATTCTTGTTCGCGGTGACTTCGGCGATATCCTGCTTACTCATCCAGTCGCGCGCGATCGCGCGGAAGGTCTTCGCTTCATCGGCGAGTGCAATGTCGGGGGCAGTCTTCTTCTCTTGGCGGTCTGCGCTCGGATCGACGCCTTCAAGGAGGAGGGCGCGCGCAGCATCGCGGCGGTCTCGCGCCTGGGTCAACTTCACGTCGGGGTAGGTGCCGAGGCTGAGCATCTTGGCCTTGCCGGCGAACCTGTATCGCAGGCGCCAACGCAGCGCGCCCGCAGTCGGGACTTCGATGGTCAATCCCTTCGCATCCGCCACGCGATAGAGACTGTCGGCAGGCTTGAGCGCTCGAAGTTTGACGTCGGTCAGCGTGTGAGTAACTTTCCGTTCGCAGCTTGGGCGAGGAGGAATGTTACTCACAAGTTACTCACACTGCACGCTGGCTGCAGCGGAACGGAACCGGACGTCAGGGAACGAAAGGCACAAAAAAACCCGCGTTTTATGCGGGTTTCAGAGGTTACTTCGTACGTTCCGGGATGCTTTGGAACGTACTGAAACAGTCACTTGGTGCCGAAGGTGGGACTCGAACCCACACGCTTTTAAGGGCGGCGGATTTTGAGTCCGCTGCGTCTACCGATTCCGCCACTTCGGCTGGCATCGCGCGGCGGGTGGCCGCGCGGGGCCGCGAAGTATAAGCGTTTTGTCGCGGAAAGTGCGCTCCGCGGCGGCCGCTAGGCCCGCGAGGTCGCCGCGGATCAGTGCGTCCGGTCGAGCGACAGGTGGCGTTCGTCGCGCGCGTACCAGCCGCCGTTTTCCGGCTGGAACACCGAGCAGGAGTTCAGGGCGCCGCGGTAGATGTGCAGGGACACGGCGATTGCATCGTCGCTCGGGTTGCGGATCGTATGGTACTCGTGCGGCGGGATCAGGCTGCCGGCGGAACCGGCGCCGGCGTTCATCGTGCCGCGCGGTTCGAAGCGGTAGCGGCCGTCCTGCGATTCGATCAGTTCGTATGGGGTGATTTCGAGGAAGCCCTGCCACACGCCTTCGACGCACCACATGCCGGCGTGGTCGTGGATCGGCGTACCCTGGCCGGGGCCCCAGGTCATCGCGACGACGCTGTAGCCGTGGTCGTCGCTGCGATACAGCTCGCGCCGCGCGTAGTGGTCCAGCTCGCGCTCGAACACGCAGTCGGGCAGGCGCACGCTGCCGTCGCGGATCAGGCGGCACAGCGTATTGCGCAGCGCCTCGGTGACCGCTTTTTCGTCGCTTTGGGCGACGGCGGTGTCGATCGCTTGCACGAAATGGCGGGCGCCGGGAAATTCGAGCGATAGCATGAGGGTCGTTCCGATGGCGATCCGTCGGCGCGCGGCCGGCAGGGCCGGCGGTCGCGCCGCGGGTTTTCGAAGGCGCGATTCTACAGCGCGGCCAGGAAGCGTGCGATGGCGGCGCCGAAACGCTCGATGTCGACCAGGAAGGCGTCGTGGCCTTGCGGGCTGTCCAGCGCGACGAACTCGACCGCGGCGCCGGCGGCGCGCAGCCCCTCGGCGATCTGCTCCTGCTGCGGCAGCGGGAACAGGATATCGGTCTCCACGCCGATGACCAGGGCGCGCTCGACGTCGATGCGCTTCAGCGCCTGGTCGATGCTGCCGCCGCCGTGTTCGGCCAGGTCGAACCAATCGCTCGCGCGCGACAGGTACAGATAGCTGTTCGGGTCGAAGCTGCGCACGAAGCGGCGCGCGTGGCCGGCGAGGTAGGACTCGACCTGAAACTCGACCGCGAACGGCTCCTCCTCGCGCTGCTCGGAATCCAGGCGGATGCGTGCGAAACGGCCGACCCATTCCATCGCCGAGCGGTAGGTGATCACGCCGAGCTTGCGCGCAATCGACATGCCGGCTTCCGGGTAGTGCTCGTCGTCGTAGTGGCCGTTTTTCCAGTTCGGGTCCAGGCGGATCGCCTCGCGCTGCAGCGAGCGGATCGCGATCGCGAACGGCTGCGCCTGCGGCGCGGTCGAGATGCTGACGTGCGCGCGGGCGCTGCCGCGGTGCTGCACGAGGTAGCCGAGCGCGGTCATGCCGCCCATCGAGTTGCCGAGCAGGCAGGCGAGGCGATCGATGCCGAGGCCGCGCACCAGTTCATAGCTCGCGTTGGCGGCGTCTTCGAGGGTCAGTTCGGGGAAGTCGAGGCGATAGGTCTGCCCGGTCGCGGGATTGACGTCGGCCGGTCCCGTGGACCCTTTGCACGAGCCGAGCGTGTTCGCGCAGATCACGAACCAGCGATCCGTGTCGATCGCCTTGCCCGGACCGAGCATGTCCTCCCACCAGCCCGGCGAGGCGTCGGTCGCGTTCGATGCCGCGTGTGCGCTCGGCGACAGGCCGGTCAGGATCAGGATCGCGTTGTCGCGTGCGGTGTTCAGCGTGCCCCAGGTCTCGTATGCCAGGCGCGCACCGGTCAGCGCGCCGCCGCGCTTCATCGCAAACGGCGAGGACAGGTCGAAATAGCGGCGAGCGTCGGACATGGGATCGGTGCAGCGGGAAAGGAGCGCAATGTAGCGAGCTGCGGCTGAGCCGCCAAGTCGAATCGGCGCGCGCAGGTCTGCTACCTTAACGCCGTGCGCCCGCCGCGTCGTCCGGCCGGCGCGGGTTCCATCGGGGGAAGGGACGTCGGCACGTCTGCGCGCGGGTCGGGAGTCGATGGCGAGCATCTACCAGTTGAAGCCGGCCTTTCAGTCGCTGCTGCGGCCGTTCGTGCGCACGCTCGCACGTGCCGGCGTCACGGCGAACCAGGTCACGCTGTCGGCGGTTGCGGTCGCGATGGCGACCGGCCTGCTGCTGATCGTGTGCCACGATCGGCTGGTGCTCTTGCTGTTGCCGCTCGCGCTGTTCCTGCGCATGGCGCTGAACGCGATCGACGGCATGCTGGCGCGCGAACACGGCCAGGCGTCGAAGCTCGGTGCGATCCTCAACGAGCTCGGCGACGTCGTCGCGGATGCGGCGATGTACTTGCCGCTGGCCTTGCGCCCGGAATTCCCCGCGCTGCCGCTCGTCGTGCTGGTCGTGCTCGCGATCATCGTCGAGATGACCGGCGTGATCGGCGTCCAGATCGGTGCGAGCCGCCGCTACGACGGACCGTTCGGCAAGAGCGACCGCGCCTTCGTCTTCGGTGCGCTCGGCCTGCTGCTCGGCCTCGGTGTCGCTCCGGGGAGCTGGCTTGCGTGGCTCTTGTGGCTGCTGGCTGCGCTGTCGGCACTGACGATCGCGAACCGCGCGCGCCGCGCGCTGGGGCAAATCCCTTCGGACGAGACGGCATGAACCTGCATCTGTGGATCCCGCCGAATGTGCTCTACACGCTCGGCGCGATCGTCGCGCTGCTCGTCGTCGCCAGCCTCGTCGTCGCCTTCCTGCGGCGCGGGGACGACACGAACCGGCATGCCGAGCTCGCCGCGCGCGTGAAGTCGTGGTGGGTGCTGGTGGGCGTATTCGCCGTCGCGATCGCGTTCCGCCGCAGCGTCGCGATCGGCTTCTTCGCGATCCTCTCGTTCCTCGCGCTGAAGGAATACCTGTCGCTGATCCCGACGCGGCGCGCCGATCGGCGCGTGCTGTTCTGGGTCTACCTGTGCGTGCCTATCCAGTACGTGTGGGTGTGGCAGCAGTGGTACCACATGTTCCTGATCTTCATCCCGGTGTGGGCTTTTCTGTTCGTCGCGATGCGCATGGTGCTGCGCGGCGACACCAAGGATTTCCTGCGCGCGGCCGGCACCTTGCACTGGGGCCTGATGACAATGGTGTTCGGTCTCAGCCACCTGGCCTATCTGCTGGTGCTGCCGGACGGCAAGCCGGTGGCCGCGCACGGCGCGGCGCTGCTGCTGTTCGTGGTGCTGCTGACCGAACTCAACGACGTGCTGCAGTACATCTGGGGCCGCACGATCGGGCGGCACAAGGTGATCGAGAGCGTCAGCCCGAAGAAGACCGTCGAGGGGCTGCTCGGCGGCGCGTTGACGACGACGCTGGTTTCGTTCCTGCTGGCGCCGGTGCTGACGCCGCTGACGCCGATGGATTCGATCGCGGTCGGCCTGATGATCGGCTTCGGCGGCTTCCTCGGCGACGTGACGATCTCGGCGGTCAAGCGCGACATCGGTGTCAAGGATTCGGGTGCGCTGATTCCGGGGCATGGCGGCATCCTCGATCGCATCGACAGCCTGCTGTTCACGGCGCCGTTGTTCTTTCACTTCATGGCGTATTTCTATTTTTAGTCGACGAAAAAGGGCGGGCGTCCTGTGAGGCTGCTGTCGCGTTTGGAAGCGGAGAACGACGGATGGCCGCCGTCGTGAGGCACCTCGCTGATTCGCTGGAATGACGTAGAAGGCTGGAAAAGCGCTGGAAGCAAAAGCAAATGGATTCCCGCGTTCGCGGGAATGACGGCCGAAGGGCTGGGCGGAAAGGGCGAGCGGAAAGGGCGAGCGGAACCGGGCATGGGCTATTTGTTGCGGCTGTTTTTTTACGGCGTGCTCGTGCGGCTGGTCGTGCTGTTCGTGCTCGGCTTGAACGTGCGCCATCGCGAACGCCTTCCGGCGAAGGGGCCGGCGATCCTCGCGGCGAACCACAACAGCCACCTCGACGCGATGGCGATGATCAGCCTGCTGCCGCTGCACCTGCTGCCGCGCGTGCGGCCGGTCGCCGCGGCGGACTATTTCCTGCGCAACCGCGTGCTCGCCTGGTTCGCCCTCAACGTGGTCGGCATCGTGCCGCTGAACCGGCAGCGCCAGCACATCCACGACGACCTGCTCGCGCCGGTGGCGGCCGCGCTCGATCGCGGCGAGATCCTCGTGTTCTTTCCCGAAGGTTCGCGCGGCGAGCCGGAGCAGCTGGCCGAGTTCAAGACCGGGCTGGCGCGCATCGCCGAACGCCGGCCGGACGTGCCGGTGATCCCGGTGTTCACGCATGGTCTCGGCAAGGCGCTGCCGAAAGGCGAGTGGATGATCGTGCCGTTCTTCGTCGACATCTTCGTCGGCACGCCATTGCGCTTCGGTGGAGATCGCGCGGCGTACATGCAGGACTATCGCGCGGCGATGGCCTCACTCGCTGCGGAGGAACGCCACAGCGAGTGGCTGTGAGCGGCGCCGCTGCCTGCGGTGCGCGGAGCGTCCGATGTGGGCTCAGGGAACGACGCTGTCGATCGTGAGCTCGATCGCTTCGCTGCGATGGACGTCCAGCGGTGCCGACAACGTCTGCAAGTCGCCGCTCTGCGGCAGCGCGTTGCCGGACTTCGACACGCGCGCGCCGACGATCACTTGCGGAAACATCGACAGCTTCATCGTCGGCAGCATGCCCATGCTGTCGTCGAGCGCGACCGTAAGCGGCAGCTGGCCGGCCTTGAGACGCTGGATCGCCAGCGGCATCGGCGGCCCCTTGGCCGCGCGTGCGAAGACGAACAGCGTCGCATTCGGATCGAGTTGCTCCTTGAGCTTCGGATCGAGCGCGACCTTGACCGTCAGATGCGCAGCGCTCGCGCCGTCGGCCGGTGTCGTGGCGGCTGCAGGCGTGTCCGCCGCATCGTCGCCTTCGACCGCCGCAACCTGAGTCGCCGGCGGCGGCTTGCCGTCGCGGTGCGCTTGCGCGTCCGCGATCTGCTTCTTCACGCTCGCGGCGACATCGGAATCGGCCGGCAGCAAGGGCAGCAGCGCGTTCCAGCGCGAGATCGCTGCATCGAATCGATTCGCCTGGTAGTCGCTGATGCCGAGCAGCCAGAGCGCACGCTGGTTCTGCGGCTCGGTCTTCAGGACCGCTTCGAGCAGGTCGCGCGCTTCGCCGTCGATGCGGTGCGTCGGCGCGGCGACGGCCAGCGCCTGCGCATACTCGACGGTCAGCGCGGTATTGTCCGGTGCGATCGCATGCGCGTGCTTGAGCGCATCGAGCGCCTCGGCCGGCCGGCCGAGGGCGGTGTAGGCGCGGCCGAGCAGGCCCCAGCCCTCGACGTCCTCGGGGTGGTCCTTCAAACGCTGCACGAGCGTCGCGATCGCCTGTTCCATTTCCGGGCCGCGGTCGCCGTGCGGCGGCGCCGCTGCGACGAGGTTGGCCGGATCGAGCGCCTGCGGCGCGCCGACCAGGCGATACAGCAGCAGCGCCGACGCCGGCAGCAGCAGGGCGGCCAGCAGGAGGACGGCGAAGGTCAGGCGCGAACGGGCGGGCGTCGCGGCGCCCACGGTCGAGGGCAGGTCGATGGCGCTGCGCTTCGCGGCGTACTCGTCGGCACCGATGACGCCGGCGGCCAGCGCCTCGTCGAGCGCGCGCAGCCGGCGCGCGGTGGTTTCCGACGAGGACGCCGCGCCGCGCGTGTGGCGCAGCAGAGGCACGACGACGCAGGCCAGCGCGGCCGCGATCATCAGGGCCGCGAGCAGGAAGAACATCGTCATCACCAGTCGTCCTCGACGTCGCTTGCCGGTCGTGCCGCCGTTTGTGGGGAAGCGCCCGCTTTCGCCCGACGGCGCACGGTGACGAGCACGGCGCCCGCGCCCGCGGCCAGAACGAGCAGAGGCCCGAACCAGAGCAGCCACGTGCCGCCGTGCAGCGGCGGGTCGTACAGCACGAAATCGCTGTAGCGCGCGGTCAGCCAGCGCTTGATCTCTTCGTCGCTCTTGCCGGCCTGCATCTGCTCGAACACGTCGCGACGCAGGTCCGCGGCGAGCGGCGCGTTCGAATCCTCGAGGCTTTCGTTCTGGCATTGCAGGCAACGCAGCTGCTTGGCAAGCGCCTGGAAGCGCTGCTCTTCGGCGCGATCCTTGAACGGGAGCGGGTCGATGGCGAAGACCGGCGCGGCAAATCCGCAAGCCAGCAAGGCGCACAGGCACAGCAGCGCGCAAAACCGTCTGCCTCTGCCTCTGCCCGCACGCAACGTCGACGGCGACACGGCGCTGCACGCGATGGTCGAGGCGCCGATCACTTCGCCCCCTTCTTCATCGCGGCGATGCGCGGCAGCAGCTGGGTCGCGATGACTTCGGGCGTGATCGGGCTGATGTACTTGTAGCGCACGATGCCTTGCGCATCGACGAGGAAGCTTTCCGGCGCGCCGGTCACGCCGAAGTCGATCGCGACGTCGCCGGGGAGGTCCGCGATGATCAGGTCGTAGGGATTGCCGAATTGCGCGAGCCAGCGTTTCGCGTCGGCGGGCTCGTCCTTGTAGTTGAAGCCGACCAGCTTGATGCCGAGCTGCTTGCCGTCGTTCATCAGGATCGAATGCTCTTCGCGGCAGGCGAAGCACCAGCTCGCGAAGACGTTGAGCAGATACGGCTCACCGGCCAGGTCAAGATTCGTCACGCGGCGCTCGGGGTCGTCCAGCGTCGGCAGCGAGAATGCCGGCGCGGCCTTGCCGATCAACGGCGACGGTACTTCGCGCAGGTCGTGGTACTGGCTCCACCAGATGCCGAAGCCGAGCAACGCGAGCACCAGCACGAAGCCGGCGAAGGGGAGGAGTCTTGGGTTCATGCCGTAGAGCCGGGATTGGAGATTGGGGATTGGGGATTGGGGAAGGCGGACGAAGCACGTTCGTCGCTGCTCTTACGAATCCCGAATCCCGAATCCCGAATCCCTGCCGTCAAGCCATACCTTCGATCGCAAGCCGCGACGAAGCCGCCCAGCATCATGAACAGCGCGCCGAGCCAGATCCAGCGCACGAACGGCTTGACGTAGACGCGCACGGCCCAGGCGCCGTCGTCGCCGACCTTTTCGCCGAGCGCGACATAGATGTCGCGGAACAGGCCGGGGTCGATCGCCGACTCGGTCTGGGTCTGCTGGTTGCGCGCGTACTGCCGCTTCTGCGGATTGAGCGTCGCGACCACCGCGTTGTCCTTCAGCACGCTGATCGTGCCCTGCTGTGCGACGAAGTTCGGCCCCTGCGCCTGCTTGACGCCGTCGAAGCGGAAGCTCAGCGCGCCGACGGCCACGCTCTGGTTCGGTGCCAGGCGCACATCCTTCTCCACGCTCGTCGCCTCGACGATCAGCACGCCGGCCAGGAATACGGCGACGCCGAAATGCGCGCAGATCATGCCGACCATCTCGGGCGTGTAGCGGCGCCCGCGCGGCGCGTTGCGCCAACGCGAGAGCGCATAGAGCGCGATGCCGATGCCGACCCAGAGCGATGCGGCGACGCCCGCGTAGGCCTTGCCGGACGTCGCGCCCTCGGGGAGCAGCAGGTAGGCGGCGACCAGCGCGAACGGAATCGGATACAGCGCCGGAAGCAACCATTTGACCGAAGCCTTCAAGTCGCCCTGCCGCCATTTGAGGAACGGCCCGAACGGCATCAGCAGCACGACCGGCAGCATCAGCAGCACGAACATGAAACCGAAATACGGCGGCCCGACCGAGATGCGGCCGAGATTGAACGCTTCGCCGAGGAGCGGATACAGCGTGCCGAGCAGCACCATGGCTGCGGCGCACGTGAACAGCAGGTTGTTGATCAGCAGCGCGGTCTCGCGCGACACGGCCGCGAAAGGCTCTCCGCCGGCGACCTTAGGCGCACGCAGTGCATAGATCAGCAGCGAGCCACCGACGACGGCGGCGAGGAACGAAAGGATGAACAGGCCGCGCTTGGGATCGCTCGCGAACGAGTGCACGCTGGTCAGCACGCCGGAACGCACCAGGAACGTGCCGAGGAGAGAAAGCGAAAAGGCAAAAATAGCCAAGAGCAGCGTCCAGGCGCGGAATGAGCCACGTTTCTCGGTGACCGCCTGCGAATGGATCAGCGCGGTGCCGACCAGCCACGGCATGAACGAGGCGTTCTCGACCGGATCCCAGAACCACCAGCCGCCCCAGCCGAGTTCGTAGTAGGCCCACCAGCTGCCGAGCGCGATGCCGAGCGTCAGGAAACCCCAGGCGACGTTCGTCCACGGCCGCGCCCAGCGTACCCAGCGCACGTCGAGTTGGCCGCCGAGCAGGGCCGCCAGCGCGAAAGCGAACGCGACGGAGAAGCCGACGTAGCCGGTGTAGAGCATCGGCGGATGCACGATCAGGCCGAAGTCCTGCAGGACCGGATTCAGATCGTTGCCGTCGACCGGCATCGGCAGCTCGCGCGCGAACGGGTTGGACGTGAGCAGCGTGAACAGCAGGAAGCCGAAGGCAATGAAGCCGAGCACGCCGAGCACGCGCGCGATGAAGTCGTCGGGCAGCTTGCGGCTGAAGGCGGCGACCGCGACGCTCCAGATGTTGAGGATCAGCAGCCACAGCAGCAGCGACCCTTCGTGCGCGCCCCAGACGGCCGAGAAGCGGTAGTACCAGGGCAGCAGCGAGTTCGAGTTCTGCGCGACGTAGGTGACCGAGAAGTCCTGCGTCACGAACGCGTACGTCAATATGCCGAACGCGAGCACGACGAAAACCGCCTGTCCGGCGACCGCAGGCCGCGCGACGGCGATCAGCGCGCGATTGCCGAGCTGGGCGCCGAGGATCGGCAGCACGCACTGGGCGACCGACAGCAGCAGGGCGAGAATCAGGGCGAATTGACCGAGTTCGGGGATCATCGGCGGGCGGCGGCGGGAAAGCAGACTGCGTAGGGTACGCGAGATGCGCAGCCGACAGAACTGCAGCGGCTGCGGCGGTGGGTCGCGCGGCCGAGAGGCTCCGGCTGACGGACGAGAATCGCGGCTGAAGCCGCTCCCACAGAGCCGCTGCTGCGAGGCTTTGCTGTGCGGGAGCGGCTTCAGCCGGGATTTCCCACCCTCAAGGCGCCGTTGGGGCCAGCGTGGACAGGTAGGCGGCGGTCGCGTCGATCGAAGCGTCGTCCAGAGTGCGCGCGACGCCCTGCATGATGAAATCGTTGCTCGAGTCGCTCAGTTTGCCGTCGCGGTAGTCTTTCAGGCGCTGCACCAGATAGTCGGCATGCTGGCCGCGCAGCGCCGGATACGCGACATAGGCGCTGCCGGACAGGCCGGTCGCCTTCGCTCCATGGCAGCCCTGGCACGGCGGGGTGCCGGATCGCGCATCGCCGTGCAGGAACAGCGCCTCACCGCGCGACGCTTCCGGGCTGGCTGGCGTCGCCACGTCGGCAGTGGCCGCCTGCTGCGAAAAATACGCGGCGAGGTTGCGCATGTCTTCGTCGGACAGCGTCGCCGCCTGCGCCGTCATCGGCGACTGCGGGCGCGTGCCGCGCTTGAACTTCGCCAGCTCCCAGTACAGATAGTCCACGCGCTGGCCGGCCAGGCGCGGGAAGGCCGGCACCAGCGAATTGCCGTTCGGACCGTGGCAGGCGAAGCAGACGGCCGCCTTGGCGGCGCCTGCGCTCGCGTCGCCGTGGATCGGTGCGACGCCGCGCTGGTCGATGTAACCGGATGCTGCCCAGGCGGGCGCTGCGAGCACGAGCGCGAGCACGGCGGATACGCGGCGGGACGGGGTGAGGTTCATCGCCAGGGGCCTCACAGCTGCACGTTGACCAGCACGCCGACGAGGTTCGCGCTGTAGCTGACCGGTCCGCCGTCGGTGTAGACGCGGTTGCCGATCACGTAGCCGGCGTCGAGGCCGAGGTAGTGCCAGTCGCTGACGCGGCCGCGTTCGTAGTAGTCGAACAGGCGCATCGAGACGCGTCGCGCGATCGGAAACGTCAGCCCTATATTCAGCGAGTTCACGCGGTAGACCATCGCCGGGAACGCGCCGCCGCCGGGGCCCGCGTTCGGCGCCGTGTCCGGATAGGCGAGGGCGCTGGAGCCGGCGTACGTGTAGCCGTCGGTGCCGCGCGAATAGAGGTAGTTCCAGCTCGCGTCCAGCCGCACGCGGCCGAAATCGTGATTGAAGATGGCTCCGGCGTAGTAGTCGCGCTGCTTGTCGTGCAGCCACCACATGCCGTCGAGCGCATAGTTCGCACCACCCAGGCGCGGATCGGTGCCGGCGCCGGATTGCTGGTCCTGTACGTTCGCAAGATTCAAGCGCGAGCGATCCACTGCGACGTACGCGCTCACGTTCGTCGCGATCATCGGCTGCCATTCCCACTGCAGCGTGGCGCCGTAGGTGTCGTAGTCCTGGCGGCCGATCTGCGCGTCGTAGGAGTTCCAGTCGCCGCGCAGCGAAGCGCTGATCGTCATGTCGTCGCGCGGCATCACGGTGGCCATCAGGTCGACCTTGTTCTCGTCGCGGCTGGACATGTCGTACTTGCGCATCGCCTCGACCGTATGCGCCGGCGTGCCGGTCGCAGGCGCGACGTAGCCCGGCAGGCTGTTGGAGTAGGTGAAGTCGTAGGGGTCGTAGTCGTAGTCGTTGCCGGTCTGTTTCAGGTAGGTCACGTTCGCGCGGAACGTCAGCCAGTCGAGCACACGGTTGACCCAGGTGAGCTTGAGGCTGCTGTCGTCGATCTGGCTGCGTTCGCGGTTGCTCGGTTCGTAGCGGTTGTAGTCGAGCGTCGCTCCGAGCGTGTTCTTGTCGCCGAGCTTCCAGTCCGCGCCGACGTTCGCGTCGGTCGTCTGGATGTCGAGCGGCAGGCTCGAAATGCGCGTCAATGCCGACGGATCGGTCAGCGGATTGAACAGGCCGACTTCCCCCGGAACGATGCTGCCCTGCGAGCCGTTTTCGCTGACATACCCGTAATCGCCGGTCAGCGGGTTGTAGGCGAGGTAGGTATTGCGATAGTCCTCGCGATTGAACTTGAAGCCGCCGCGCAGGCTGAGGTCGGAAGTCGGCTGCAGCACGATGCGTGCATCGAGCATCGAGGTGTCGATCTCCATGTCGGCATTCGGACGCGACAACGCCGCCGTGGTGTTCCAGTCCGCGCAGTTGTACAGGAATGGATTCTGTGGTCCGGTCTGCAGGCTGCCATTGAGGCCGATGCCGAACACGCCCTGGCAGTTGATCGGCGCGATCAGCGCGTCGTTCTGCGTCATGCGCCCGGCGGAACCCGTGATCGAGAGCTCGCCGTTCCACGCAATCTTGCGCGTGAACGTCGCCTGCAGGTTGTGGTAGTTGTTGTCCGGTTCGGTCGACATCTGCCCTTGATACAGCGGAGCCGCCACCGAGCCCGGGATCAGCGGCGAGGTCAGCGTGAACGGCGACTGGAATGTGTAGGCACGATTCGCGTCGCGATAGAACGAACCCTGGTAGCCGAAATCCATGCGCCAGACCGAGCCGGCGTAGCGCAAGCCCGCATTGACGCTGATCGTGCTGTCGTCGATCGGCTTGACCGTTTCGTTGACGCCGCCATCGTTCGGAAACGCGAACGCGAAGAAGAACGGCCCGCCATACGGCCGCGCGCCGGTGCGTTCCTCGTCGGTGACGTTCGCGTAGGCGGTCCACTGCGGGGTGAGGTACATGCTGTAGCCCAGGCCCTGCTTCTCGCGCTTGACCTTGAGCTGGCGCTCGGGCGTCGCCGCCGAGACCGCGGCGACCTGCTCGGGCGTGCTGCCGCCGGGCGTCAGGCTGCTCGGCAAGGTCAGCGTGCTGGTGCCGACGCCGTTCCAGATCGGCTTGGCGTTGCTGCTCAGCACGTTCGGCATGTCGCGCAGGAACGCCTGGATCTTGTAGCTGCCGGCGCGGCCGAACACCGCTTGGTAGTACTGGTCGTCGTCGCTGAGGCGGCTCGCGCGCACATTGGCGTAGCTGCCGTCGCTTGGCCGTTGCCAGGTGTAGTCGAGCAGGCCGAGGATCAGGCCGCTGTCCCAGTCGACGTAGCGGTTCCACAGCGCGTTGGTGTCGTCGCCGTTCGTGCCGAGCAGGCCGAGCTGCAGGATGCCGTAGCCTTGCCAGTCGCCGAACTGATCGGGCTGCGGCGGCTCGCTCGGGCTGGGATAGAGATTGCCCGTCGGCGTGCGGCGCTCGCCCGGCACGAGCCAGCTCGTACCGCGCTCGTCCGGCGTTTCGCTCTGCGTGCCGGCGGTCGGGTCGAGCTTGTTGCCGCGCCACGTGTCGACGCCGACGCCGGTGTCGGCGTGGACCAGCGATCCCAGCAGACACGCCGTCATTCCCGCGCAGGCGGGAATCCATTTTTTCTTCCAGGGCGAACCCCCCATGGATTCCCGCTTTCGCGGGAATGACGTCGGGAGAGAGGCCGGGTGTGACAAACGGATCGCCGAGGATGACGAACCGCTCGCACGATCACGCGTTCGCGGGAATGACGAGGCGCAGGAGGTGGCTGGATACATCATCGAACACCTCCCCCTCACTCGTGGAACTTCGGACCCGACGGCGCGTTCGAGCCGTGGATGTTGGCGTGGCAGGTGAGGCAGCCGCGGCCCATGATGCGTTCGTCCGGATGCGCCCCGTTGGCCAGCGACTGCGGCGTCTGCAGGTCGTTGGGGTGGCGCTGGTTGACGTGGCACTGCTGACACAGGAACGGGATCGGCGCGACCAGCAGGGTGTTCTGGTTGGAACCGTGCGGCGTATGGCAGTTGAGGCAGTTCTCGCGCACCGGTGCGTGTTCGAACAGGAACGGGCCGCGCTTTTCGGCGTGGCACTGGTAGCAGGTCTCGTTGACCGAGTTGGTCTTGAGCAGCGGGTTGGTCAGCGAGCCGTGCGGGTTGTGGCAGTCGTCGCAGCTCATCTGGCCTTCCGGCAGCGGCATGTGCGAGCGGCGGTTGAACTGCAGGCGGACATCCTTGTGGCACTGCGCGCAGGTGTCGTTGATCGACGCCTTCGCCATCAGGCCTTCGCTGGAGAAGTTCGCCATCGGGTTGTGGCAGTCGCTGCAGGAAAGGCCGTTGCGTTGGTGCACCGAGCCGGTCCAGTGATCGCGCGGGCCGCCCTGGTGGCAGGTGAGGCAGGTTTTGGTCTGCAGCTCGAT